>Ga0114931_10007126_pt1 | contig 13680 bp, 13 predicted proteins | sample 2SBtaG_FD_89579 | JGI IMG/M metagenome (GOLD analysis project Ga0114931, IMG submission 89579) | Deep subsurface microbial communities from Kolumbo volcano to uncover new lineages of life (NeLLi) - 2SBTROV14_V59a metaG | ecosystem: Environmental > Aquatic > Marine > Volcanic | place: Kolumbo...
ACGCGGGCGGCGCCATCCTCTTCTACTCCTCGGAGATCTCCGAGCTGGTCAACCTCGCCGATCGCGTGCTCGTCCTCTATGGCGGCGAGGTGGCGGACGCCTTGCGGGGCGATGGCCTGAGCGGATCGGCGATCGCCAAGGCGGCGCTCGGCGGCAGCGACGTCGCGGCGGGGAGGGCCGCGTGAGATCGTCCGCCGCCATCGCCGCGCCGGGCCACGCCGCCCTCCGCCTGCGCATCGGCCGCTATCGCGGGCTGATCATCGCGATCGCGGTGTTCGCCTTGCTCTTCTTCGTGATCGACTGGATCAGCCCCGGGCCGATCAGCTATTTCGAGGTGAGCTTCCTGTCGAGCGGCGGCGCCACCCTGGCGATCGCCGCGGCCGGCGAGACCCTGGTTATCCTTTCCGGCGGCTTCGATCTGTCGGCGGGTGCGGTGATCTCGCTGGTCAATGTCGTGCTTGCGAGCTCGATGGCGCCGACGCCCGAATCGATGCTGCTGTGGTCGCTCGTCGGCATCGGCATCGGGATGGCGGCGGGCGCCTTCAACGCCTTCTTCATCGCCGTCCTCCGGCTTCAGCCGATCGTCGTCACGCTGTCGACCATGTTCATCGTCCAAGGGCTGACGCTGTTGGTGATGGAGAAGCCCGGCGGCCTGATCCCGCCGCCCTTGAGTACGCTCATCGTCGGCGATGCGGTGCCGGGACTGCTGCCCATGCCGATCGTCATCCTCGGCGTTCTCATTCTGCTCTGGCTCTATCTCAAGAACACCCGCCTCGGCACCGCGGTCTATGCCATCGGCAGCGATCACGAGACCGCCCGGGCGGCCGGGATTCGCGTGATGTGGGCCGAGGGCGCCGTCTACCTCGTGGCCGGGGCCTGTTATGGCCTGGCCGGGGTCTTCGTCTCGGCGCAGATGGGGGCCGGCGATCCCTTGGTCGGCAATCCGTTGCTGCTCGAAATCTTCGCCGCCGTCGTCGTCGGGGGCACCACGCTGGGCGGCGGGCGCGGCGGCGTCGTGGGCTCGATCTTCGGCGCCTACATCCTGATCATGGTCGTCAACGTCCTCTTGGTGCTCGACGTCTCGGCCTATTACTCGACGATCGCGGAAAGCGCGATCCTGATCCTCGCCGTGATCGGGGCCTCGTTCAGCCGGGACTCGACGCTGGCGCGCCGGCTCAGGATGACGATCACCAAGGTCCGCGCCTGGCGGGCCGGGACGCTGCCCGATCAGCGTCGCTTCGCCGACCGCCGTCTCACCTTTGCCACCGCGGCCGGGCGCGCGCGCTCGGCCGAGCCGGTGCGCTGGCCGTCGTTCCAGGTTCGCCACGCCGAGAGCCTGCGCTATGCGCTGCCCGCGATCGTCTGCTTCGTCGCGGTCGTGGTGGTGACCCAGCTGGTGCTCGGCCATACGGTGCTCAGTTGGAAGTACTACAACTCGCTGATCGTGCTGTCGTCGTTCCTAGCGATCCTGGCGCTCGGGCAGGGAACGGTGATCCTGACCGGCGGCCTCGATCTTTCGGTGCCCTGGGCGATCGGCCTCTGCGGCATCCTGCTCGCCGGCATGGTGAAGGGCTCCGATGGGGCGCTGGTCTATGCCCTGCCGGCGGTGTTAGGCGTCGGCTGTCTGATCGGGCTGGTCAACGGGCTCGGCGTCGTCTTCCTCGGGCTTTCGCCGATCGTGGTGACGCTCGCCACCAACGGCCTGTTGCAGGGCCTGGCCTTGATCTACAGCGGCGGCACGCCGGCCGGCTTCTCCTCGCCCAGCCTGCGCTGGTTCATGACCAGCCAGTCCTGGGGGGTGACGCCGGTGGTTCCGTTCATCGCCGTGTTCGTGGTCTTGGCGGCGCTGCTGTTGTCGCGAACGCCGTTCGGCCGCCGGGTCTATGGGATCGGCAACGGCGAACGAGTGGCGGCGCTGTCGGGCATCGCGGTCGGGCGCACGCTGATCCTCGTTTACGTCCTCAGCGGGGTTTGTTCCGCCCTCGTCGGCATCCTGCTCACCGGGTTCTCGGGCCAGGCGAGCCTCGGCATGGGCGATGAGTACCTGCTGCCCTCGATCGCGGTGGTGGTCGTCGGGGGCGCCCTGATCACCGGCGGACGCGGCGATTACATCGGCATGCTGGGCGGCGTCTTTCTGCTCACGGCGCTGCAAACCATGCTGGCCGGCACGACGCTGCCCTTCGCCACGCGCACCATCCTGTTCGGTCTCGTGGTGCTCGGGGCCGTCGTCGCCCTGCGCGAGCGCAGTCAATAGTGGAAAGGCTCGGGAGAGGTTCGATGGAATCTTCTGTCACCGGTGGGAACGTCAACGTCCCAAAGCCGGGGTTGCGCGTCGTGGTAACGGCCGGCGCTTCCGGCATCGGCCGCGCCATCGCGGACATGCTCATCGCGCACGGCGCCCGGGTCCATGTTTGCGACATCTCGCAGGCCTTCATCGACGACTTCCGAAAGGCGCAGCCCGAGGCCGGGGCGAGCCTCGCCGACGTCGCCGATGACGCCGACGTCGATCGCCTGTTCGATGACGCCGCGGCCACCCTCGGCGGTCTCGATGCGCTGGTCAACAATGCCGGCATCGCCGGGCCGACGGGGGCCGTCGACGAGATCGCGCCGGCCGAGTGGCGGCGCTGCCTCGAGGTCTGCCTGACCGGGCAGTTCCTCTGCGCCCGGCGGGCGGTGCCGATGATCCGCGCCGCCGGCGGCGGTGCCATCGTCAACATGTCGTCGGCGGCCGGGCGCTTCGGCTATGCCTATCGCACCCCCTATTCGTCGGCCAAATGGGGCGTGATCGGGCTGACCCATAGCCTCGCCAAGGAGCTCGGCCCCGACAACATCCGGGTCAACGCCATCCTTCCGGGGATCGTCGAGGGCCCGCGGATGACCGGCGTGATCGACGCCCTCGCCAAGCAGTTGGGCGTGCCCTACGCCGAGATGGCGCAGCAGTACCTCGCGAAGGTCTCGCTTCGCCGCATGGTGAGCCCCGATGACGTGGCGGCGATGGTGCTCTTTCTTCTCTCGCCGTCGGGCGCCAACGTTTCGGGCCAGCCGATCGGCGTCTGCGGCAACGTCGAGGCCTTGTGAGGAGGGCATGACCATGGCCAAGGTCGCAATCGTCGGCAGCGGGCTGATCGGCCGGGCGTGGGCCATCAGCTTTGCCCGTGCCGGCCACGAGGTGGCGTTGTGGGATGCCGAGGACGAGGCGCCGGCGGCGGCGCTCGGCTTCATCGCCGGCGTGCTCGCCGAGCTCGCCGCCAACGATCTTTTGCGCGGCGCCACGCCGGCGGCGGTCCTGGCGCGCCTGCACATCGCACGCGATCTTGCCGATGCCCTCGACGGCGCGGCCCACGTCCAGGAGAGCACGCCCGAGAAGCTCGCCGTCAAGCGCGCCGTGTTCGCCGATCTCGACCGTCTCGCCGCGGCCGATGCGGTGCTCGCGAGCTCGAGCTCGGCCCTGCTGCCGTCGGCCATCTTCGAGGGTCTCGCGGGGCGCCGGCGCTGTCTCGTCGTCCACCCGATCAACCCGCCCTATCTGGTGCCCGCGGTCGAGGTGGTGCCGTCGCCCGCGACCGAGCCTGCGGTGGTGGCGCGGACCGCGGCCTTGATGGCCGAGGCCGGGCAGGCGCCGATCGTGATGAAGCGCGAGATCGACGGCTTCGTCATGAACCGGATGCAAGGGGCGCTGCTCGAAGAGGCGTTCCGCCTCGTCGCCGACGGCTATGCCTCGGTCGAGGACGTGGACATCGGCATCCGCGACGGGCTGGCCTTGCGCTGGAGCTTCATCGGCCCGTTCGAGACCATCGACCTCAACGCCCCGGGCGGTGTCGCCGATTACGTGGCGCGCTATCACGGGCTTTACGCCAATCTGCACCCGGCGCAGCGCCGCCGCGTCGACTGGACCGGCCCGGTGCTGGAGACGGTCGAGCGCGAGCGGCGCACACGCCTTGCCGCCGACCGCCTCGCCGCCCGCCAGGGGTGGCGCGATCGCCGCCTGATGGCCCTGATCGCCCACAAGCGGCGCGCCGGCGAGGACATCGGCGACTGATCGGAGAGGAGAGCGAGCGATACCATGGCAAAACCACGCAAGGTCATCATCACCTGCGCCGTCACCGGCGCGATTCACACCCCCACCATGTCACCGCACTTGCCGATCACCCCCGACGAGATCACCCGCGAGGCGGTGGCCGCGGCCGAGGCCGGGGCGGCGATCCTGCACCTTCACGCCCGCGATCCCGAGACCGGCAAGCCCGACCAGACGCCCGAGGCCTTCGCCCGCTTCCTGCCGCGGATCAAGCAGGGGTGCGATGCGGTCATCAACATCACCAGCGGCGGCAGCCCGTACATGAGGGTCGAAGAGCGCGTCAGGCCGGCCGCGCTGTTCAAGCCCGAGGTCGCCTCGCTCAACATGGGCTCGATCAACTTCGGGCTCTACCCGCTTCTCGCCAAGTACGAGACCTTCAAGTTCGCCTGGGAGCGCGAGCACCTCGAAGCCACCCGCGATCTCGTCTTCCGCAACTCGTTCAAGGACATCGAGTACATCCTGACCACCTGCGCCGACAACGGGACCCGCTTCGAGTTCGAATGCTATGACATCGCGCACCTCTACAATCTGCGCCATTTCCTCGACCGCGGGCTGGTCAAGCCGCCGCTGTTCATCCAGTCGGTGTTCGGCATCCTCGGCGGCATCGGCACCCATCCCGAGGACCTGATGCACATGAAGCGCACGGCCGATCGGCTCTTCGGGGCCGACTATCAGTGGTCGATTCTCGGGGTCGGGCGGTACCAGATCTCGCTCGCCTCGATCGGCGCGGCGATGGGCGCCAACGTTCGTGTCGGCCTCGAGGATTCGCTGTGGGCGGGACCGGGCCGGCTCGCTCGCTCGAACGCCGATCAGGTGCGCCTGGTGCGCCAGGTTCTCGAAGGCCTGTCGCTCGAGGTCGCGACCGCCGACGAGGCCCGCGAGATCCTCGATCTCAAGGGCGGCGACCGGGTCGCGATCTGAGCGGTCGGGGCGACACCGTGCTGCGGATCGAGCTCGTCGTCGATGCCCGGGCGGCCCTCGGCGAGGGGCCGTTGTGGGACCCCCGCGAGCAGCGCCTCTACTGGATCGACAGCCTGGCGCCGGCGGTCCACCGCTGCGACGCCGGGGGCGGCGATCGGGCGACCTGGCCGCTGCCCGAGCCGGTGGGCTCGCTCGCCCTGCGCGAGGGCGGCGGCGCCGTGGTCGCACTCAAGTCGGGGTTCCACACGCTCGACTTCGCGACCGGCCGGGTCGAGCGGATCGTCGATCCCGATCCAGGCAAGCCGCGCCTGCGCCTGAACGACGGCAAGGTCGACCGCCGGGGCCGGTTCGTCGCCGGCTCGATGGACGAGCAGGAAACGGCGCCCATCGCCGCGCTGTTCCGGCTCGATGTGGACTTCACGGTGAGCCGGCTCGACGACGGCATCGTGTGCTCGAACGGGCCGTGCTGGAGCCCCGACGGCGCCCGCTTCTACTTCGCCGATTCGTTCGCCAAGGCCATCTACGTCTATGATTACGAGACTGCGACGGGGGCGGTCTCGAACCGCCGCCTGTTCGCCGATTTCACCGCCATGCGCGGCGTTCCCGACGGCGCCACGGTCGATTCGGAAGGCTTTCTGTGGAGCGTCGAGGTCTTCAGCGGCCGCCTGATCCGCTTCACCCCCGACGGCGCGATCGACCGCATCGTCGGGCTGCCGGTGTCGAGCACGACCAGCCTATCGTTCGGCGGGCCCGAGCTCGACATCGCGTTCGTCACCTCGATGGCCCGGCCGATCGCCGGCGTTCGGCCCAAGGAACGCGAGGCGGGCGGGATTTTCGCCATCCACGGCCTCGGCGTGCGCGGCCTGGCCGAGCCGCGCTTCGCCGGCTGAGAAGGGCGGCCGATTCGACCGAGAAGAGGAGGGAAGACGATGCGTATCGAGGTTCTGGTCGACGTCAAGACGACCTTGGGCGAAGGCCCCCTGTGGGACGTGGACGAGCAGCGGCTTTACTGGATCGACAGCTTCGACGGCCGGGTCTTTCGCGCCACCGCCGACGGCCGCGAGGTCCGCGCCTGGGACGTCCCGCAGAAGATCGGCTCGATGGCGCTTCGCCAAGGCGGCGGCGCCGTGGTCTCGCTCGCCCGGGGGTTCCACTTCCTCGACTTCGCGACCGGCGCCTGCGAGCCGATCGTCGATCCCGAGCCCGACAAGCCCAACAACCGCTTGAACGACGGCAAGGTCGACAAGCGCGGCCGCTTCGTCGCCGGCTCGATGGACACCCTCGAGGAAGGGCCGAACGGGGCGCTCTACCGGCTCGATCCCGATCTCTCGCTGCACACCCTCGACCGAGGGATCATCGTCTCCAACGGGCCGTGCTGGAGCCCGAGCGGCGACACCTTCTATTTCAGCGATACCTGGACCGGCGAGATCTGGGCCTATGACTATGATCTCGAGACCGGCACGGTCGCCAACCGACGGACCTTCGCCAAGGTCGATACCTCGGGCGGCGGCGCCGCCGACGGCGCCACGGTCGATGCCGAGGGCTGTGTCTGGAACGCCCGCGTCTACGACGCCAAGCTGGTGCGCCATACCCCCGACGGCGCCGTCGAGCGGGTCATCGAGATGCCGGTCAAGAAGGTGACCAGCGTCATGTTCGGCGGCCCCGAGCTCGACATCCTGTTCGTCACCTCGATGGCCAAGCCACCGTTGCCGCGCTTCCCCGGCGATGGGGTGCTGCGCGGCAGCCTGTTCGCGATCCACGACCTCGGGATAAGAGGGGTGCCCGAGCCGCGTTTCGCCGGCTGAGGCGACGCCTCGCGGGCGCATTTCCGCCGCCGCGGTCGGGGTCAGCCGCGCAGGCGGATGTGGTCGGGAAGGTAGAGGACGATCTCGGGCACCAGTGCCACCAGCACGGTGAAGCCGATCATGATCAGGAAGAAGGGCAGCGCCGCGACCGCGATCCGGCCGATCCGCTCGCCCGTCAGGCCCTGGATGACGAACAGGTTGAAGCCGACGGGGGGCGTGATCTGTGCCATCTCGACCACCAGCACCAGGAAGACCCCGAACCAGACCGGGTCGAAGCCGGCATCGGTGACCAGCGGGAGCGTGATCGGCAGCGTCATGACGATGCTGGAGAGCCCCTCGAGGACGCAGCCCAGCGCGGCGTAGAACACCAGCAGCACCAGGATCAGGCCCATCGGCGAGAGCTTCATCGCCGCGATCGCGCCGGCCACCGCCCGCGGCACCCCGAGGAACCCCATGGCGACCGAGAGGAAGACCGCGCCGGCGATGATCAGGCCGATCATGCTCGAGGTCCGCGCCGCCCCGAGAAGCGCCGCCGAGACGTTGGCCCAGGTCAGCGAGCGCTGGGCGGCGGCGACCACGAAGGCGCCGAGAACCCCGACCGCGGCGGCCTCGGTGGGGCTGGCGAGGCCGCCGTACATCGAGCCCATCACGGCGACGATCAGGAACACCACCGGGGCCAGGTGGACCACCGCTTGCCCCCGCGCCCGCCATGAGACCTCGGCCACCATCGCGCCTACCAGCGCCGGGCGAAGGCTGGCCCGGACCCCCAGATAGACCATGTAGGCGAAGGCCAGCATGAGGCCCGGGATGACCCCGGCGAGGAACAGCTTGAGGATCGAGACCTCGGCCAGAACGCCATAGATGATCATGATCACCGAGGGCGGAATCAGGAACCCGAGGGTCCCCGCCCCGGCCAGCGATCCCATGGCGAGCGAGCGGTCATAGCCGCGGGCGAACAGCTCGCCCACGGTGATCCGCCCGACCGTGGCGGTGGTCGCGGCCGACGAACCCGAGACCGCAGCGAACAGCGTGCAGCCGAGCACATTGATGTGCAGAAGGCGCCCGGGAAGCCAGGCCGTCCACGGCGCCAGGCCGCGGAACAGCGAGGCCGAGAGCCGGGTGCGGAAGAGGACCTCGGCCATCAGGATGAAGAGCGGGAGCGCGATCAGCTCCGAGCTCGTGGTCGTGTTCCACACCACCTGGGCGGCGAGCTTCTCGACCGGCATGGTGCGGAACAGCTCGAGCGCCATCGCCCCGACCCCGAACAGCGCCAGCCCGACCCAGACCCCGAGCCCGAGCACGGCGACGAGAAGCCCGGCGACGACCAGGCCGACGGTCACGGCCCCTCGCCCTCGCCGCTCTCCACGCGCTCGCCCAGCGCCAGGCGAAGCAGACGGGCGACAAGCTGGAGCACCAGGATCACCGCGCCGACGGCGACGATCGCCTGGGGCACGGCGAGCGGGGTGGCGCTGGGCAGGAAGGTCCGCGCCCCGCGGATCGCCGACTGGACCGCGAGGTCGATCAGGGCGAAGGCGATGAACCCGGCGAAGACGAGGGCGAGCGCGGTGGCGACGAGGTCGAGCCAGCGCGCCGCCGCCGGCCCCAGGAGCTCGAAGGCGACGCCGACCCGGACATGGCCGCCGCTCTTGAGGGTCTGGCCGGCGGCGAGGAAGAAGACCGCCGCCATGGCATAGGCACCGTACTCCCAGCTCACCAAGAGGCTCGAGCCGGCGAGGTTGCGCATCGCGACCTCGGCCAGTATCAGCACCGCCATCAGCGCGAGCGCCGCCGCCGCCGCCCAGGCGGCGACGGCGGAGAGGCGGTTGATCGCCGCGAGCAGGCGGCGGGCCACCGGGAATTTCGCGCTACTTGCCGGCCGCGGCCCGGTACTTGGCGATGACGTCGGCGGCGTCGGGGCCGACGGTGGCGATGAAGTCGTCCCACATCCCGTGGGCGACCTTCAGAAGGCCGGCCTTGAGGGCGGGCGAGGGCGAGGTGATTTCGATCCCGTGGTCGGCGAGGATCTTGAGGTTGCGCTTGTCCTCGTCCTTCGAGACCTGCCAGAACCGGGGCTCGAGGGTGCGCGCGAGCTTCTCGATGGCGGCCCGATTTGCCGGCGAAAGGGCGTTCCAGGCGTCGAGGTTGACGTTGACCATGTTGGACGCCGACTGCCAGTTGAAGCGGTTCATATAGCCGAGGAACTCCCAGAACTTGCCGTCGACCCCCGACGAGCTCGAGGTCGTCACCCCCTCGATCGCGCCCGAGGCCAGCGACGGCACCACCTCGCCCCAGGGAAGCTGCAGCGGCGCCGCGCCGAGCTTCGAGAAGAACTGGTAGCCGTTCTTGTCGACCACCCGAATCTTGAGCCCGTCGAGGTCGCCGAGGGTCGCGATCCGGCGCTTGGAGTAGACCGCCTGGCCCGGCCAGGGGACGATGTAGAGGATCTTCTGGTTGAACCGCGCCGCGATCCGCTCGTAGATCGGGCGGGCGAACTTCTGCAACAGCGCGAGTTCGTCATAGCCCGAGGCGAGGTAAGGCACCGACTCGATGCCCAGGAAAGGCGCCTCGCCGACCTGCTGGTTGAGCAGTATGTCGGCGATCGGGACGATCCCGTCACGGACCGCGACCATGGTCTCGGGGCCCTTCAGCCCCAGCGCGCCGCCGGGGTGAACGGTGATCACGACCTCGCCGCCGGTGACCGCCTTGACCTTGTCGGCGAAGGTTTGCGCGTTCTTGACGTGGAAGTTGCCGACCGGCCAGGCGATCGACAGGTCCCAATCGGTCTCGGCCGCGGCGGGCAGCGCGCTGGCGAGCCCGAGCACGGCGGCGAGTGCGATGGAACGCATGGCGGTGAATGACATCTCGGGCCTCCCCCTCGGCAATCGGTTGCGACGGTGCCGGTGACGGCACGGCCCCGAGCCTAACGCGCCGGGCGCTGGCGGCAAACCCCTCCGGCCCCATGACATGTGAAACGCATGATTGGCGACCGAGGCCACTCGCCGCCGTGGTGCCCTGCCGCCGTATCCCCTCCCCCCCCAAGGGAGCGTCGCGGAGCCGCGCGCTAGGGCATCAGGCGATAGCCGCCGCCCTCGGTGATCAGGAGCATGGCGTTGGAGGGGTCTTGCTCGATCTTCTGGCGCAGCCGGTAGATGTGGGTCTCGAGGGTGTGGGTCGCGACCCCGGCGTTATAGCCCCAGACCTCGCCGAGCAGGGTGTCGCGCGGCACCACCTTCTCGCCGGCGCGGTAGAGGTACTTGAGGATCGCGGTCTCCTTCTCGGTCAGCCGCACCTTGTGCTGGGTCTCGTTGTCCACCAGCATCTTGGCGCCTGGCTTGAAGGTGTAGGGGCCGATCATGAAGACGGCGTCCTCGCTCTGCTCGTGCAGGCGGAGCTGGGCGCGCATCCGGGCGAGCAGGATGCCGAGGCGAAAGGGCTTGGCGATATAGTCGTTGGCGCCCGATTCGAGGCCGAGGATGGTGTCGTCGTCGGTCGAGGCCGCGGTCAGCATGATGATCGGCATCTTGCAGCCGACCCGCCGCATCACCTTGCAGAGCTCGCGCCCGTCGCTGTCGGGAAGGCCGACGTCCAAGAGCACCAGGTCGTAGCGCTGCTGCTTGACCGCCTCCAGCCCCGCGCCGCCGGTCGCCGCCTCGTCGATGGCGAACTCCTCGTGGAGGTGGAGCTGCTCGGCGAGCGAGCGCCGGAGCGCCTCGTCGTCGTCGATGATCAGGATGCGTTTGCTCGGCGTCACGCCTCCCATCCTCTCGTCCCCAGGCTCAGCCGGCGCCGGCGGTCATGGCCTGACATTTGGTCGCGGATCGCCCGCGTCAAGGGATCGTCCGGGTCGAACAGGGCCTCGACGATGTCGAAGTGGTGGCGCCCCGCGACCTCGCGGTAGGCCACCGTGACCCCGGCCGCCCGGCAGCGCTCGGCGAAGTCGCGCGATTGGGCGACGAAGGCCGAGGTCTCGTCGGCGCCGACGGCGACGATCAGGGGCGCGGCGATGCGCTCGGCGTCGTGGATCGGGCTCGCGCCCCGGGCGGCGGCGGCATCGAGGCGAAGATCCTCGTTGACCGAGCAGGCGAGCAGGGGCTCGAGCTCGAAGAGCCCGCTGATCGCGGTCCCGCCGGCGATGGTCGCGGTGCAGGCCGCGTCGGTCATCAGCGCCGCGACCAAGTGGGCGCCGGCCGAGTGGCCCGAGACGAAGAGCCGCCCCGCATCGGCCCCGAACTCTCGGGCGTTGGCGGCGAGCCAGAGGACGGCGCGGCGGACCTCGGCGACGATCTCTTCGAGAGTGACCGCAGGCGCGAGGTCGTAGTCGACCACCGCCACCGCGGCCCCGTCGGCGCCCAGACCCTCGGCGACGAAGGAGAAGTCGCTCTTGGCCAGCGAGCGCCAGTAACCGCCGTGGATGAAGACGTTGAGCGGCGCCCCGGCGCCCGCGGCCGGGAACACATCGACGCGCTCCCCCGGGCCGGGGCCATAGCGGAGGTCGAGGGTGCCCGCGCGACGGGCACGGACCTCGCCGCTCCACTTGGCCCAGCGGGCGAAGAAGAGCGGGTGGTCGGGGTGGCGGGCGCGGAGGTTGTAGTCCGCCTCCAGCCCCGGGTCGATGGTGGTCTCGCTCATGGCTCGCTTCCCCGCCATCATGGCGCCACCGCCCCCGCCGGAGCAAGCCCCGCTCTCAGGCCGCCAGGCGCTCGAAGAACTCGTCGGGTCGCGACCAGAAGGTCACCTCAGAGGCGTCTTCGAGAAGACGAATGTCGTTTTCGGTCCAGACGTCGATCGTATCGTCGAGCAACGAAATGAACCGAGGGGCTGCGGGTCCGAGTTTCACGTTGGTCAGATCGAACCACATGGTGATGACGTGTTTGATCCTGTGGTCCGCGGCGCCGCGGCTGGCGGTACTCAGGACGTTGACGAGGGCGCTCCTTGCTGCGTGCCGCGTGTGAAAGTCCACCTGCCAAACCCGGCCCGAGCGACCGATGAGTTTCTCGCCCCGTTCATAAGGCACGTTGCGCTGCTCCAGGAACTCGGCCACGTCGTCGACCACGGTCTCGCCGATCCGGGTTCGGAAGGTGAACCAGATATCGGCGACGCGGACGGCGGCCTGGCCGAGCCGGGTAACGGCGGCGGCGAGATCGTCGTCGGCGCGGACCCGAACATTGAGCATCCCGTGGAAAAGCTCGACGCCGGAGTTCAAGCACACGTCCTCGATGAGCCAGCGCTGGCGGGGCGACATGCGCTGCGTGATGGTTTGCATCCTGAGCCAGCGCAGGGTCTCGCCGAGATCGGTGACGGTGAGGGTGTCGTCGTGCGTCTCGACGAAGAGGTCGATCACGTCGCCGTCGGGGTAGAGATAAGGCGTGCGCACACGGACGTAGCCGTCGCTCTCGGAGCACGAGAAGAGCTCGGTCAACCCGCTCTCGATGCGCGCGCACACCTCGGTCATGGAAAGAGCTCCTGTTGGCGGGCCGGCGGTGGATGCATGCGGCCACGGTGGGCGATCTTCGCCTCGTTGCAGAACTGTCGCCATATGGCGATGACATTGGGAAGGGTTTCGGTGATATCTGGCGGAACGTAGGCGTGTTTATCACGCGCCGTCTCGTCCCAGGCGTGCTTGTGGGTCTCGCCGACGTACTCGCACGAGGGATTGTGGTGCTCCTTGCCGAGATCGAGGGCGTAGATGCGACCCACGGCCCGATGGATCAGCGCGAAGGTCAGAGCACGCGCCTCGGGGTTGTAGCTGCCGCGGACGAAGAGCGGGTAGGCCGTATCGGCGCGGACCTCGGCGCGGAACTCGACGGCGGGCGAATGATCCTCGTCCTCCGTCCAGGTGATGTCGTTCTCGATCCGCTTGCTCTCGTCGGCCATGAGGGCATCGAACTCGCTTTGTCGCATCGGCTCGTCGGGTGGTCATGCCGGAGGAATGAGTATTACCTGAAGTTGCGGGACGCGGCCAGGAGGGGGCAGGGGGCGGCCGAGAGCGCGGCGAGCCGGGGTGTCAGATCGGCCAGGCGCCGGGCGACGACGTGGATCACCAGGCCCTCGCGCTCGAGCCGGCCCGAGGCCCCGAGCAGGAGGGCGGCGAGGAAGGGCCAGCGAAAGCGCTCGACCACCGCCGGGCGGACCACCAGGTTGACCACCCCGGTCTCGTCCTCGAGGGTGGCGAAGACGATGCCGCGGGCGGTCGCCGGGCGCTGGCGGATGGTGACCAGCCCGGCGACCCGCACCCGGCGGCCGGGCGCGATCTCGGCGAGGGCGGCGGCCGGCACCACGCCCTCGGCGGCGAGCGTATCGCGGAGGAAGGCGAGCGGGTGGCGGCCGAGGCTCAGGCGGAGCGCGGCATAGTCGGCGGCGACCGCCTCGCCCTCGCTCATGGGGGGCAGGGCCACCGGCGCCTCGGCCGGCGGCGGGGCGGCGGCGAAGAGCGGCGGCGGCGCGGTCTCCAAGCCGCGCACCGCCCAGGCCGCGGCGCGGCGGTCGAGCCCGAGCGAGCGCAAGGCATCGGCTCCGGCGAGGCGGGCGAGCGTCGCCGGCGGCAGCGCGGCCCGCCGCGCGAGCTCGGCGGGGCTCTCATAGCCGGCGCCCCGGCGGGCCACCGCCCGCCGCATCTCGGCCTCCTTCAGCCCCTTGACCTGGCGGAAGCCGAGACGGAGTGCGACCCCCCCGTCCTCGGCTGCTTCCAGGGTGTTGTCCCAGTCGCTGGCCGCGACATCGACGCCGCGCACGCCGACCCCGTGCTCGCGGGCGTCGCGGACGATCTGCGCCGGGGCGTAGAAGCCCATCGGCTGGCTGTTGAGCAACGCGCAGGCGAAGGCGGCCGCATAGTGGCACTTGAGCCAGGCCGAGACGTAGACCAGGAGGGCGAAGCTGGCG
>Ga0114931_10007127_pt1 | contig 13680 bp, 11 predicted proteins | sample 2SBtaG_FD_89579 | JGI IMG/M metagenome (GOLD analysis project Ga0114931, IMG submission 89579) | Deep subsurface microbial communities from Kolumbo volcano to uncover new lineages of life (NeLLi) - 2SBTROV14_V59a metaG | ecosystem: Environmental > Aquatic > Marine > Volcanic | place: Kolumbo...
CCGCTCCGGAGACCGGTTGCGCCTGACCGCGTACACCGGTCGCGACGTGCTCGATCTTACCCGCCTCGACGCTCAGGACTTTCCCCTCAGGATCTTCTGGACCTGGGGCAACGACCTGGCGGGTGCGCGCTGGACGCGTCCGCGCAGGGGTGGAGGATCGCTCGATCTGAGGGCCAGCGTGTCGCGCTACGACTCCGGCCTCAGGTTTCCCGACTTCGGAGACACCGACTTCCGGACCCGCATCGAGCAGGGCCGTGTCAGCAGCGATCTCGACCTCCGCCCGGCCGTGGGGTGGAAGGTCAAGGTGGGCGCGGGAGCCGAGCGCACGAGCTACGACAACCTGGCCCGGAGCGGAGGCACGGTGTTCGGTCAGGGCAAGGGCAACGGGTGGCTGCTCGACGCATACGCCCAGACCTCGTGGAGCCGCCCCAGGGCGTGGCTGCTCGAAGCGGGCATACGGCTCGACGACTGGAGGCCGGAGCCCGGCGCTCCCGTCATGGAAGTCTCGCCGCGACTGGCCGCGAAGCGTTTCTTCGCGGACGGCGACGGGGCGGTCAAGATCGCGGCCGGGCGCTACACCCAGTTCGTCCACTCCCTGAGGGACGAGGAGCTGCCGCTCGGACTGGACATCTGGGTGCTGGCCGGGGCGAGGGCCCCGCAGGTGACGTCCAACCAGGTGCAGCTGGGGGTCGAGGGATACCCGTCCGAGGACTGGTTCGTCTCCGCGGAGGGCTATGTGCGCGACTTCGGCGGCGTGGTCATGTTCAACCCGGCCGACGACCCCAACGACGACCTCGACGACATCATCTCCGGGACCGGGCTCTCGTACGGCGCCGATGTCATGGTGCGCCGGGAGCGCGGCACGGTGAACGGCTGGCTCGCGGTCTCATGGCTCAAGGCGCGCCGGACCTTCCCCGATCCGCTGTCGGGGCTCGACCCGCCGCCGGAGATCACGTACCCCCCGATCTTCGACCGGCGCCTCGACGTGGACCTCGTGTTGCGCTTGCCTCTCCCGAAGGGCTGGCAAGCGGGGCTGCGCTGGAACGTAGGCACCGGGGTGCCGTACACCCGAGCGGTGGGCAGCTACGCCTACTACACGCCGCGCTTCGTGGACAGCGGCGGACGGCTCGAGTGGGCCGGAGCACGAGACCAGACCGACGATTTCGGGGGATACGCGGTGGCGCTGGCCGACCACAACTCGTCGCGCTACCCCACGTATCACCGGCTGGACCTGAGCGCGCGCCGGACGTACCGCAAGTCGTGGGGCACCCTGACCCCCTACGTGAACGTCCTGAACACGTACAACCGGAAGAATGTCCTCTTCTACTTCTTCGAGTACGACAAGGACCCGGCCCGCCGCTCCGGGATCTCGATGTTTCCGCTCCTGCCCACCTTCGGGTTGGAGGTGAAGTTCTGATGCGGATCGCCTGGATCGCAGGCGTCGCGCTCCTCTCGTCGGCGTGCTCGCTCGAGCAGATCACGCTGGTCGACGCGGAGGACGTGGTGGTGGCCGAGGCCTATGTCGAGCTCGGGGTGCCCCGGCCCGGACGCACGGACGTGCGGAACCGCGTCACGGTCTTCCTGCACCGCACGATCGGGGGCGTGGCCGTGGGCTCGCGCCCGGTCCCGGGCGCCCTGGTAACGGTGCGCCGCGCCGGCGGACCGGAGATCTCATTGGTCCGGGACACGCTGATCGAGACGTGCGCAGCCACGACGCCCGTCAGCGGCACGGGCACGTGCTATGTGGCGCCGGAGGCGCCGGGTGGTCCCTCGGACAGCCTGCGTCCGGGCGATGCGCTCACGCTGTCCGTGGAGCTTCCCGACGACGGCCGGCTGGCGGCGGCCACGGTCGTTCCGGGCGACTTTGCGCTGGCCGGCGTCGCTTCGGGCGCGCGGTGCAAGCTTCCCGCTGCGACGCCGATGGAGCTGACCTGGTCGCCCGCCGCCGGTGCGTGGGCGTACGTGAGCGAGACGTCGATCTCGGGCATCCGCGACGCACTGGCGCCAGCGGGGATTGCGGTGGACGAGGATCCGCTCTATCTGCTCGGGCTGTCGGTCTCGGCATCCGACACCACGATCGTCTTTCCGGGCGAGTTCGGCCTCTTCAACCGTGCCGAGCTGGACCAGGACCTGGCGCTGGCGCTGCAGAAGGGGCTGCCAGCGGGGGTGCGTGCGCGCGTCACCGTGTCGGCGGTCGATCGCAACTACGTCAACTGGGTGCGCGGAGGTAACTTCAACCCGTCGGGGCGGGTGCGGGTGCCCTCGGTCCGCGGCGACGGAACCGGGGTCTTCGGCTCCGCCGTGGTCCGGACGCTCGACGTGGTGGTGGATCCGGCACCGGACGGCACCCCGTGGGACGCGCCCCTGTGCCCGGGCGGGGACGTTCCGTGAGCGCCGCCGTCGGGGGCGCTGCCGCCCTGAGCGCTGTCGTGTCCTGCTGTATGACCACGGAGCTTCGATGAGCATTCGCGCAGCGGTGATGACGGCGCCCGGCGCCGCCATAGAGGTCTGGACGCTGGATGATCCCGTGCTGGAGCCGGGCGGCGTGCTGCTCGAGACGGTGGCGAGCGAGGTGTGTGGCACCGACGTACACCTGCACCACGGCCGGCTGGCCGGCGTTCCGTATCCCATCATTCCCGGCCACGTGAGCGTGGGCCGCATCGCCGAGAGCCGCGGGGTGGACCGCGACGCGCTGGGCGCCAGGATCTCCGTCGGCGACGTGGTGACGTTCTACGACGTGGCTGAGACGTGCAACGCCTGCTGGCACTGCCTGGTCGCGCGACAGCCGAACCGCTGCCCGAGCCGGCGCGTATACGGGATCACGTACTCGGTCCACGACGGCCTCCTGGGTGGGTGGGCCGAAGCGATCCACCTGCGTCCGGGGGTACGCATCCTCAGGATTCCCGAGGACCTGGACGCGGACGACGTGATCGGGGGAGGATGCGGCCTCTTCACGGGCTTCGCGGCCGTCGACCGATCCGACATGGCCATGGGCGACGTGGTACTCATCCAGGGCTCGGGCCCCGTGGGCCTTGCGGCCGCGGCGTTCGCCGGGCTGCGCGGGGCGGCTCGGGTGTTGATGATCGGCGCGCCCGCGGCGCGCCTGGAGCTCGCGCGGGTGCTCGGTGTCGATGCCGTCTGGGATGTCACCCGGACCACCGAGGAGGAACGCGCCGAGGAGATCCGGGCCCGGACGGGCGGACGCGGCCCCGATGTGGTGATCGAGGCGGCGGGCAATCCCGCGGCCGTACCCGAGGGCCTTCGCCTGGTGCGCGAGGGCGGGCGCTACGTGATTGCGGGCCACTACACCGATGTGGGCGAGGCCACCTTCAACCCGCACACCGAGCTGAACCGCAAGCACGTGGAGGTCCGTGGGCAGTGGGGCACGGACTTCCACCACGTGGTGCGGGCGCTTGCGCTCTTCGCGCGCCACCGCGACCGGATGCCGCTCCGGCGCATCGTAGGCGGTCGCTACGGGCTGGACGAGGCGGGTCGTGCGCTGGCCGACGTGGAGGCGCTCAGGGTAACGAAGGCGCTCATTCTGCCGTGAGGCGGACCGGGCACGGTCCCGACGGTCACGGGCCCTGCCGCTCACGGTCGCCGAGGAGCTTGCGCACCCGCGCCACGAGCAGGTCCACCGCGACACGGTTGTAGCCTCCCTCGGGGATGATCATGTCGGCCCACCGCTTGCTCGGCTCGACGAACTCCATGTGCATGGGCCGCACCGAGGTCTCGTACTGGCGGATGACGGAACGCGCCGAACGCCCCCGCTTGGCCATGTCGCGCCGCAGGCGCCGGAGCAGGCGGACGTCCGGTTCGGTATCGACGTACACGCGGATGTCCATTCGCTCGCGCAACTCCGGCTCCGACAGGACGAGGATGCCGTCGAGTACGACGACCCGGGCGGGGTGGAGGGTCCTCGTGCCGGGGTGCCGGGTGTAGGTCGAGAAATCGTAGCGCGGGACCTCGATGATGCGTCCCACGAGGAGCGCTTCCAGGTGCTCGGCGAGAAGCTCGGTTTCGAGCGCCCCGGGATGATCGAAGTTGACCTTCGCGCGCTCCTCGGGCGGGAGGTGCGCCAGGTCGCGGTAATAGCTGTCGTGGTGGATGACCTGGGCGAGGTCCGGGCCGAGCTGTTCGACCAGCTTGCGGACGACCGTGGTCTTTCCCGATCCGCTACCCCCCGCGACGCCGACCACCACGGGCCGCCCTCCGTGCGCAGTGGGGTTCGGGTCGTGTCCGGGGGGTTCGCTCACGGGTCTTCCCGCACCACGTAGATGCGGCGGGCCAGGTCGCGCGCGACCGACTGCGTCGGCGCGTCCTCGTCGCCGACCTGGACGGTCATGCCCCTGTCGCCGCCACCCTCGTCGCGTACCGTGACCCGCGCGCCGGGGGTCAGGCCGCTGGCCTCCATCGCGCGCAGCCGGTCGGGATCCTCGTCCTGGACGGCCCGGATGCGGACCTCGTCGTCGCGGCGGGTGTCGGCCAGCGTGTCGAAGCGCGTGGTCTCGATCGTTCCCCCCTTCGTCGGGATCGGCGCGCCGTGAGGATCGTGCTCGGGAAAGTCCAGCGCCGCGGCCATGCGCTCGATCAGGTCGTCGGACGCGGCGTGCTCGAGGCGTTCGGCCTCATCGTGCACGTCGTCCCATGCGTAGCCGAGCGATCGGCACAGGTAGGTCTCGATGACCCGGTGCCGCCGGAGCACGCGGAGCGCCTCGAGTGTCCCTCGCTCGGTAAGACGGACACCCCGGTACGGGACGTGCTCGAGCAGTCCCGCCTCGTCCATCTTCTTGATCATCCCGGTGACCGACGCGGGCTGCACGGCGAGCGCGTCGGCGATGGCGCTCGTCGACGCCGCGTCGCCGCGCTCCGCGATACCGAAGATGGCCTTGAGGTAGTCCTCCACCGAGCGGGAGAGCCGCGGCGTCACGGTCGACCTCAGCGCATCCGGCCGGGGGTGCGCTCGATCCACCCATCTTCCACCTCGATCGTTCGGCGGTATGTCTGATCGCCCACCTTCAGGCTGACCTCGTACTCGCCCGGCAGCGCCCGATTGAGTTCCCGGGGACTCTCGCCGAGACGGCGCGCCCTCGGGTGCGCCCGCGTGAGATCCCACCGCACGTGGTGGATACCTGCCTTGCCAGAGCCGGTCAGCGTACGGATCGTCTCGGCCTTCTCGTCGTCCCCGGTCTTCTTTCGGATCGTCAGCTTGACGTCGCCGTCCTGGTCGTCGCGCAGGTAGTAGGTGATCGTCGCGCCGTACGGCGGGTTGGGCGCCCGGTAGACGCGGCTGCCCTGCGAGCCGTAGGTGCTGCGATAGCGGAACCGGCGCGCCGGCAGGACCTCGAAGAGGTGGGCCGGCGACGCGAGGACCTCACCGGTCAACTCCTCGAGCGGCGAGATCGGCAGGACGTAGACCGAGCGGCCATACGTGCCCACCGCCAGCTCCCGCGTGCGACGGACGATCTCCATGTCCTTCACCGGCACCGTGGGCAGCCCCTGCTTCATGCGTACCCAGTGGCCTCCGCCGTCGATCGACGCGAAGAGGCCGCGCTCGGTGCCGACGAAGAGGAGGTCGGGATTTCGAAAGTCTTCCCGGACGACCCAGCTTCCTCCCCCTTCCGGAAGATCTCCGGTGATCGACGTCCAGGTGGCGCCGTAGTCGTCGGTGCGGAACACGTAGGGGCGGTAATCGTCGCGCCGGTGGCAGTCGTAGGCGACGTACGCGCGGCCCTCCGCGTGGCTCGACGCCTCGATCTCGCCGACGAAGCAACGGGTCGGACGCTGATCGGGGATGTTCTCCGTAACGTTGGTCCAGTTCCTGCCGCCGTCCTTCGTGACCCAGATCAGCCCGTCGTTCGAGCCCGTCCAGATCACGTTGGCGGTCAGCGTTGATTCGGCGATGGAGTGGAGCGAGCGGTACGCCGTGTGACCCGAGTCGGGCTCGGGGTCGAAGCGGTTTCCGCGGGTCATGTCGGGACCGAGGATCTCCCAGTCGTTGCCGCGGTCGGTGAAGCGGAAGAGGAAGTTGCCGCCGAAGTACACCGTCGTGGGGTCGTGGTGCGAGATGATGAAGGGCGTGTTCCAGTCGAAGCGGAAGGCGTAGCCGCTCTCGGCGCCGGCGTCCTCCGCAACCGGCTGAAGCATCCGGCGCTCCATCGTCTGGGTGTTGAGCCTGCCCCAGAAGCCATACTGCGACTCGCCGTACCGGATGCGGGGGTCGTCCGCGGACACCTGGTGGTGGAAGCCGTCTCCTCCCCACACCGAGTACCAGTCGGCCGGCGTGATGCCGACGCGCTCGCGCGTGCGGCTGGGCCCGCACCAGGTGCCGTTGTCCTGGAGGCCACCGCACACGTGGTACGGCACCTTGGTCGTGTCCACTTCGGTCTCGTAGAACTGACCGGCCGGGATCCACTCATGCTCCCATGCCTTGCCCCCGTCCCAGGTGATGTACACGCCGCCGTCGTTGCCAAGGATCATGTGGTCGGCGTCCGCCGGATCGATCCACAGCGCATGGTTGTCCACGTGCACGTTGCGCCAGCGTTGCGGCTCGAAGGTCTGACCGCCGTCCTCGGAGCGGGCGACCATCATCGCCCCCAGGTAGATCCTCTCGGGGTTGGTCGGATCGACCCAGACCTCGTTGTAGTAGTAGTCCGGTACGGCGGACAGGTCGTGCACGCGCGTCCAGGTCTGACCGCCGTCACGGCTGCGGAAGAAGCCGCCGTGCTCCGAGATGCTGGGTCCGAACGCCGAGCGCGACACCTGGATCACCGCGTACACGTTCGTGGGATCGCTCGGTGAGTAGGCGAGCCCCACGCGCCCGATCCGATTCGGGGGAAGGCCGTTGTCTTTCGCCGCGTCGGTGAGGCGGGTCCACGTGGCGCCGCCGTCCGTGGTCTTCCAGATGCCGCTGCCCGCGCCGGCCCCCTCCATCTTCCCGCCGTCCCAGCGGAGGCGGTGCCACGCCGCCGCGATCAGCGTGTTCGGATCCGAAGGGTCCATCTTCAGGTCGACGAATCCGGTGGTGTCGTCGACGAAGAGCACGCGCTTCCAGTTCTCTCCGCCGTCGGTGGTCTTGTAGATGCCCCGTTCGGGATTCGGCCCCCACAGGTGGCCCAGCGCGGCCACGTACACCGTCTCGGGGTCGTTCGGGTCGATCACGATCCGCCCGATCTCACGGGTCTCGGTCAGACCCATGTGCTTCCATGTGGCGCCGCCGTCCGTGGACCGGTAGACGCCGTCTCCCCAGGAGTTCGAACGCAACGAGTTGCGCTCGCCGGTTCCGACCCAGAGAATCTTGGGGTCCGACGGCGCGACGGCGACGTCGCCGACGGTGTTCGAGCCTTCGTGGTCGAAGACGGGCTTCCACGTCTGTCCATGGTTGGTGGTCTTCCAGACGCCGCTCGACGCGAAGCCCACGTAGATCGTCTTGCTCTGTCCCGCCGGCACGGCGATGGCGGTGGCGCGGCCGGAGGGGTTGGCGGGCCCGATGGCCCGGAACGAGAGGGCGTCGGTGAGCGATGGGGTAAGGCCCGGGCTCTGCTGCTGTGCGGATGCGAGGGAGGGCGGGATCACGAGGACGAGAGATGCGGCCGCGGCGACGAGCCGCCCGGTCCGGTGGCTTCGGCTGATCACGGATATGCTCCTGCGTGGCAAGGCGAGGTAGGTCGCGCAGCCGGGCGGCGGCGGCGCGAGCCTCCCCGCGACTCGGACAGGCTCTGGAGGTTGCTCCCGAGGAGGTTGCTCCGAAGGAGGATGCTCCGAGGGAAAGATGCGCCCTGGAGCGGGGCGGGCAAAGCCCTGGACGGACGCGGGCGAGGCGGGTAGACGCGGATCCTCCCCGGCGCAGGGGCGCTCCGGGCCTGGCACCCCGCCACGGCGACGTGGATACTTTGCACGCCGGAGTGTAGTTTTGAAACACGCCATACATAAAGGTATGTACGGAATCCCATCAGCCCCCCCCGGATGAGTTCCGACAACGACATTCGACCGTTCCACGCCAGGGACGACACCACCTCGGGACAGTAAGCGGCCGACGCGGTAGCCGCTGTTCTCAAGCACGCGCATGACCGGGACGAGGCACAGCACCTTCGCGCGGAGGAAAAGAAGCCCGCGAAGTGGATGCTGCCGCTCGGCATCAACCTGGCGGTGTTCGCCGTCTACCTGCTGATCGCGTCGCCTTCCTGGGTTACGGTGCATCCCATCGAGAATCCGAACGCGGCACGCGCAGTGGAGGATCTCCGCCTGGCCATCTACCTTCAGGCCCAGCGAATCGAATCGTACCGCATCCGGAACCACCGCCTGCCCGAGGATCTATCGGAAACGGGCAGCACGGTGCCGAATATCAAGTACGTTCCGCTGGGAGTCAGCGAGTACCAGTTGGTGGGCACCGTACAGGATACGGCGCTGGTCTACGACTCCGACACGCCGTCCGCCGACTTCGTGGGCGACGCCGCCACCCGACTCGCGGCGGGAGGATGAGCATGGGTTCTTCCAGGGGACACAGCCGCAGGGCGCTGGGACGCGCCGGTTTCACGCTCATCGAGTTGCTGGTGTCGGTATCGATCGTGGGGATCCTGGCGGGGCTGGCGGTACCCAACGTCCGTACGATGGTGCTGCGCGCCAGGGCCGCCCAGGTCGCGGGTGACATGGAGGTCGTGCGGGTGGCGGCGCTGACGTACAATGGCTCGCTGCACACGTGGCCGCCCGAGACCGCCGCCGGAACGGTGCCGGCCGGGCTTGAGGCCTACCTGCCTGAGGGCTTCAGCTTCTCGCGCGAGGGCTACGATCTGGACTATGAGAACTGGAGCCTGCCCGGGGGATTGCCGGGCGACCCGAACACCACGACGCTCATCGGCGTCTCGGTGTCGATCACGGACGACGTGCTGGCCAACGCGGTGGCGGAACTCCTCGGCAGCGCGATCGTCTTCTCGGTGGGCAACACCCACACGATCGTCATCGACCGGAGCTGAGTTCGGCGGGGCGTTCGGTGCCGGGCCCCGCGGCGGGTGCGGCGCTCCTCTTGCGGGTCACGACGACGGCGAGGCCGACGAAGGCGAGCCACGCCACGAGGGCACCGCCCGTCGACACCAACGTGCGGCGGACCTTCCTCAGCTCGCCTCCGGGCCAGGGGACAGTGGCGATCATCGCCGATCCATCATCGAGTCTGCGGGCCAGGTACAGGCTCGGGCCATGTGGCGTGGACACCGTGCCGGTGGCGGGAAACGCTCGGGGAGGCGGTCTGAGCGCTCTCAGCTCACCGAGGGGAGCCTCGGGGAAGGTGGTCGACGCCACCCTGCCGTTGCGCACCCGCGTGGCGTCGAAGCCGGTCAGCATCCGAATGCCCGTAGGTGAATCCAGGGCTTTCTGCGCCTGCGCCAGAGTCATGCCCCGCGCCAGATCCCGGACGAGGGTGTCGCGGACGGCGGCGCGGTACGAGGCGTCGACCTGGCTGAGGAGGACGAGCGCCGCGAGCGCGGGTACGAGGCCCAGCAGGAGCACGGACGCGGCGCTCGGCGTATGCGCTCTGTCCGGCTTCTCCGCCCCGGCGCGGGGAGACGCCAACTGGATCCAACCGGCCAGAGCGGAGAAGAGCAGCATCAGCCCGACGATAAGCCGCACTTCGAGCGATACGGGCGCGGGGCGTGGGTTCCTCGGCGCCACGAGCGCCGCTACCGCCGGCAGGGTACCGGGACGCGGATCCATCGGAACGACGGCGCCCGTGACGGGGCCGATGCTGAGTGCCTCGCCGTGGGGTGGATAGGAGAGGCGGTCGAGGAGCGTCGGCGCCAGGTGATCGGGCCGGCCCGGCCCTGAGGCCCACCGCTTGCCGTTGACGAAGAGGGCGGCGTCATACCCCGTGGCGTCCTCGACTGTTCGGACCGCGGACTCGTGGAGCGGGCCGGAGGCGTAGCGGATCCGGTAGCTGTCTCCGGCGCCGGGGAGCACACCGGGGTTCTCCGGCAGGCCAAACATGACCGAAACGTCGAAACCGCCCCGGGCGGGGACGATCGCGGTCACGGTGTCGCCTCGAAGGGCCCGTTGAACGGCCGGCACGCCCGTGTCGGGCGAGGCGAGGGGTTTGGCCGCCAACACAAGGGAATCCACCGTTCGGCCGAGGTCCTGTTCGAGGGAGGCCAGAACGCCGCGCGCCATCCTCGCGTCGGACTCGAACCTCAGCGCGCGCCAGGACGTATCGGCCACACGAACCGCAAGGGCGGCGGCCGCCGCGCACGGCGCGACGACGAGCAGGAGGAAGCTCAGGTAGCGGAATCGCATGGCGGGGCGCCCGGCCCTTCCGGGCCCGCGTGTTCAGAGTGAACAGACGTTTGCAGGGGGTTGCCCGTCTCGTTATTCTTGATTGTTTTTACCCGCCTCATCCAGAAGCCAGAGGTTCAAGGGGGCGAAGTTGACCGACTCCGTAGCCATCGACGCGAAGCGCATCCTCCTGCGGTACGGCTCGCCGATCGCCGTGCTCGACAAGGTGACGGAGGAGCACCGCATCGAGTTCGCCCGTGAAGTGTCCAGGACCACCCTCGCCGAGCGTGGCGCTCGCCTGCGGCAGCTCCTGAGCGAGCACGGGTACCTTACCGAGGACTGACGCGCTCCGCCATCGGCGTTCCCTCATGTCGCGTGCGGTGCCGCGGCGGTTCGATCACGGCACGCCGGCCTTCTTCTTCCTGGCACCGGCGAAGTCGCCGGCCTTCACGATCGTGATCTTCGACAGGTCCAGCCGGCGGCGGACGGCGTCGTTGATCTCGTCGAGCGTAAGCGCACGCACCCGCTCCTCGAGTTGCTTGTCGAACATGAGCGTCCGGCCGAAGTACAGCTCCGAGGAGATCTGCCCGGCCAGGGCGGGATCCTGGGCGCGACTGAGCCTGCGGCTCTCCAGCCAACCTTGCTTGGCGGTGGCCACCTCGTCCGCCGTGAAGCCCTCGTCGAGCACCTTCTGGACCTCTTCCTTGAAGTCGGCTTCGAGCCTGTCCGCATTCTCCGGCGCGTAAATGGCGAAGGTCGTGAACTGGCCCGCCGGGTCGATCGGGTGTCCGCTGATTCCGCCGCCCACACCGTAGCTGAGTCCGTCCTTCACGCGGATGCGACGCGCAAGGCGCGAGTTGAGGACGCCGCCTCCGATCATGTATCCGGCCAGCGTGAGCGCCGGGTAGTCGGGGTCCGTGTCCCTGAGCGGCAGATTCTGCTGCGCCAGGAAGATCGCGTTCGCCTTGTCGGGTGTCTCGATGACGATCTCGTCGGCCGGCACGTCACGGAACGGGGTGGCGATGCGTGTATACGGGTGCGGACTCTTCCAGTCGCCGAAGCTCTCCTCGATGACCCGGCGGATCTCGGTCGGGTCGAAGTCACCCACCACGACCAGGTTTCCCGCCTGCGGTCCGTAGAAGTCGCGGTAGAACGCCCTGGCTTCGTCGAGCGTAACCGCCTTGACCGCCTCGATCGACTCCTCGACCGTCGGAGTGTAGCGGGGTGCTCCTTCGGCCAGAGATCGTTGTGGCGCGACAGCGCGATCTGCGCGCGAGCGAACGGGTCGGACCGCTGGGTCTCGAGAGAGCTCAGGCGTTGGCCCTTGAGAACGTCGAACTCGTCCTCGGGGAACGACGGCTCGCGCACAATCTCGCCCATGAGGCCGAGCAGCTCCGGAAGGCTCTCCCGCACCGTCTGGAACTGGCCGGTGCCGATGGTGGCGCCGGCGTTGATGCCGCCCTGCGCCTTGAGTCGGTCGAGCTCGTCCTGGATCTCCTGCCGCGTGTGATGGGACGTGCCCCGCATGAGCATGGAGCCGGCGAGGTCTCCGGCCGTTGAGCGCCCCATCAACGACTGCTCGTCGCCGAACTGGAGGCGCAAGCGGACCACCACGGTTGCGCCCCGCGTTGTCTTGGGCAGGAGCGCCACCTTCATTCCGTTGGGGAGCGCGAAGCGCGTGGTGCGCGACTCGATGTTGTCGGGCGAGGGATCGAACTCTTCTCCCTGTGCGACGGCGGCGCCCCCGTGATATCCCTCGACCATCGCCTTGATGTCGGGGACCGCGGGAATCTCCGCGCGGTTGGGTTGATCCGTCGGGTGGAAGAGGCCCACGGTTCGGTTGGAAGGCTTGAGGTACGCCTGCGCCACCCGATTGACATCGTCGGCGGTGACCTTCTTGAGACGGTCGCGATGGATGAAGAAGAGCCGCCAATCACCCATGCCGGCCCACTCGGAGAGCTGCAGCGCGATGCTCGCGGAGTTGTTGAACGCCAGGTCGATCTGCTTGAGGAGTGCGGTGCGCGCCCGCTCGACCTCCTTGCCCGTCACGGGGCGCTGGAGCACGCCCAGCACGGTCTCGTTGACCGCATTCCATGCGGCGTCGAGGTCGCCGTCCTTCGGGATCTCGGCGTAGAAGATGAGGGGGCTCGCCTCCCTGAGCTGGAAGGCGATCGATCCCGTACGCGTCGCGAGCTTCGACTCGACCAGATCCTTGTGCAGGCGGCCCGACGGGGTATCGCCCAGGACGTACGAGAGGATGTCGACGGGCTCGTAGTCGGGGTGCGAGCCCGGAGGCACGTGGTACATGGTCATCACGTACTGCACGTCGCCGACACGGCGGAGCGTGACCATGCGCTCGCCGTCCTGGGTCGGCTCGACCGTATAGGTCGGGTAGATGATGTTCGCGCCGGTCCTCTCAGGCCGGGGGATACCGCCGAACTTCTCGCGGATCAGCTCGAGGGTCTTCTCCGGATCGAAACTGCCGGCGACGACCAGCATCGCGTTGTCGGGCTGGTAGTACTTCCGGTAGAACGCCTGCAGTCGTTCGATCGGCACGTTCTCGACGTCCGAACGCGCACCTATGGTTGACTTGCTGTAGTTATGCCATAGGTAGCCCGTCGACATGGTCCGCTGCAGCAGGACGCCGAGTGGATTGTTCTCCCCGGCTTCCATCTCGTTACGGACCACGGTCATCTCGGAGTCGAGGTCCTTCCTGGCAATGAAGGAGTGGACCATGCGGTCGGCCTCGAGATCCAGCGCCCAGGCCAGGTTCTCTTCCGAAGCCGGGAACATCTCGAAGTAGTTCGTCCGGTCGAACCAGGTGGTGCCGTTGGGGCGGGCGCCCTTTTCCGTCTCCTCCTGCATGATGTCCTTGTGCGTCGGCGTGCCCTTGAACATCAGGTGCTCGAGAAGGTGCGCCATACCCGTCTCGCCGTAGCCCTCGTTCCGCGAGCCCACGAAGTAGGTGATGTTGACGGTCACCTGGGGTTTGCTCTTGTCGGGGAAGAGCAGCACCCGAAGCCCGTTGTCGAGGTTGAACTCGGTGATGCCCTCGACCGAGGTGACCGGCTGCAGCCCGGCGACCTCCTGAGTGTGGGCCGGTACCGGCGCCAGCCACAGAGTGGCGAGGGCGGCCAGTGCACCCAGCCGGGCGACGCGGCGACGAAGAACGGGTGGATGAGCCATTATAACCTCCTGGCGGGAAGGGGGCTGGCCGGGAACGGAGAGGTGGCACCGTACGCGATCGGCGGCGCCCATGGGAGCGTGCACACAGCACCGCGGCACAGCACTACACGATGGGGCATGGACCCCGGATACACAACAGAAAGATCCGGGCTGCTTAGCCGCCCGTGGTAGAAGTACGGCGGACCTCATTGCGGTGCCACGGCCTCAGATCCTAGGCAGTCCGACGAGAGTATAGCC
>Ga0114931_10007128_pt1 | contig 13679 bp, 14 predicted proteins | sample 2SBtaG_FD_89579 | JGI IMG/M metagenome (GOLD analysis project Ga0114931, IMG submission 89579) | Deep subsurface microbial communities from Kolumbo volcano to uncover new lineages of life (NeLLi) - 2SBTROV14_V59a metaG | ecosystem: Environmental > Aquatic > Marine > Volcanic | place: Kolumbo...
CCTGCGGTGGCCGAGCCTGCCCCCGTCGCAGCTCCAGCCTCTCGTGGCGGTCGTCGCGCAGCTCGAGCAGACCCAGTGGTGGTCGCCGGAGCAGCTTCGGGCGCACCAGCTCCACCAGGCGTCGGCGCTGCTCCGCCACGCCCGCGACACGACGCCCTGGTATGCCGAGCGGCTCGCCGGCCTCGCGCTCGACCCGCTCGACGAGGAAGGCTGGCAGCGGGTGCCGGTGGTCGGTCGCCGCACGATCCGGACCCGCGGCCACGAGATGCTGAGCCGCGCCCTGCCGAAGGCCCACGGCGCGCCCCAGGAGATCAGCACGTCGGGGTCCACCGGCACCCCGATCACGGTCAAGCGGACGCCTCTGTTCGGCCTGTTCTGGAACGCGATGACCGTCCGCGAGATCCTGTGGCACCGCAAGGACGTCTCTGCGCGCCTGGCGATCATCCGCCACAGCGCGAAGGAGATCACGCCGCCGGGGATGCGCGGCCGGGGCTGGGGCTCCTGGGCGGCGGCGGTCGGGCCGCCGGGGGACGTGTTCACCCTGGGCATCCGGACCCTCGTGGACGCGCAGCTCGGGTGGCTGCAGGAGGTGGACCCCGCCTACCTGCTCACCTACCCGACCAACCTGGCGCACCTCGTGGAGCTGGCCGCGCGCCGGGGCGTGCGGCTGCCGGCGCTGCGAAGCGTGACCACCCTGTCCGAGGTGCTCCGGCCCGACCTGCGCGTGCGCACCCGCGAGGTCTTGGGCGTCCCGATCCAGGATCTCTACAGCACCCAGGAGGCCGGCTACCTCGGCATCCAGTGCCCCGAGCACGAGCAATACCACGTGCCCGCCGAGGACGTGATCGTCGAGGTGCTCGACGAGGCGGGGCACTCGTGTGCGCCGGGTGAGGTCGGGCGGATCGTGGTCACCTCCCTGCACAACTTCGCGATGCCGCTGATCCGCTACGAGGTCGGTGACTTCGGGGTCTTCGGGGAGCCCTGCCCCTGCGGCCGAGGCCTGCCGGTGCTCTTGCAGGTCATGGGCCGGGTGCGGAACAGCCTGTTGACCGCCGACGGACGCCGCCTGTGGGTCAACTTCGGCGTCAGCGCCCTCGCGGGCCGTCTGCCACAGATCCTCCAGCAGCAGTTCGTCCAGACGACCTTCGACACCGTCGAGGCGCGGGTCGTGCTCTCCGCGCCGCTCTCCGACGCCGACGAGCGCCACCTGGTGGCCCACCTCCAGGAGCGCCTGCCCGATGGGTTCCGCGTCCTCGTGCGCCAGGTCGGGGATCTCCCGCGCAGCGCAGGGGGCAAGTTCGAGGACTTCCTGTGCCTCGTGGACGCGCCAGAGGCCCGCTGAACGCAATGTCCAGGTGGATGACCTGCGTTGGGCGTCACGATTGGCCCCGGGCGCCGACCCCGCGACAGCCGGCGAGGCCGACGAAGCCCGCGAAGCGGGCGCCGCCCGGGGTTCCCGGACCGGAGAGCCCGCGGGTGGTCCCGGTGTCGTTCTGCACGGCTCGGGTCGTCACGCCGAAGTCGGCGGCGCGGAGCACCGTCACCACCTCTTCGAGGGTGTGGACCGGCCACTGGCGGAAGTGCTCCGTCCAGACTCGGGCGCGGCGGGCGGTGTCCTGGGCGTCCCAGTGGCGTGCCGTCGCCTCGGACCGCGCGCGCTCGACGAACCGGCGCGCCTCCTCGTGGCTGAACCCGATCGGAGCGTAGGGCGCGTCGGGACGCAGGCGGTTCAGGGTGAGCAGTCGGCCACCGGGCCGCAGGAAGGAGCGCCAGGCGATGGCGAGCCGAGCGCGCGCGGGAGGCGAGAAGTACCCGAGGAAGGCGTGGGTACACACGAGGTCGAAGGGGCCGATCCCGCCGGCGTCCAGAACGTTCCGGCGCTGGGTGTGCAGCTCCACGTCGGCCACAGCGGCCCAGTCCCGGGCCAGCACCAGGGGGGTTCCACAGCGGTCGAGCACGGTCAGGCGCGGGCGGCGGCCCCGGGCCGCGAAGGCCCCGGTGATCGTCGCGAGCATGGCCGGGTCGGCGGCGCCGGTCACCAGGACGTCCATGCCGCCTCCCGCGTTCAGGTGCTCGGCGATGGCCTCTTCGTAGAAGGCCGCGTGCAGCACGGGCGTGCTCGCGATCCCCAGGGCGCGCCACAGGGGCCAGGTGCCGTGGTACCAGCCGCAGTCGGCCCCACAGAGCGGGCAGTGCTGCTCCGCCAGCGCGATCGCGCGGGTGACGCGCGGGGGGGCCGTGAAGGGGGACGCTGGTGGCATGGACCCCCGGTAGTCTGGTCCGTGCCTTTGGGCTAAGGACGCCGCCGCAGGAGATGCCTTGGCCAGTCCCGCGCTCCGACGCCTCATCGCCGACAACGCCGTCCTCTGGGCCGGCGAAGCCGAGGTGATCCGCACCTACTGGGACAGCCCCGTGCGCACCCGCGAGACCGATCGCACCTGGATCTTCCACCAGGCCTACAAGGAGTTCTGGGACGGCTTTGCCCCGGCCGCGCGCACCCTGGCCGAGGGCTGGGAGCAGGTCGACGAGGGGTGGCCGCGCGCCGAGGCCCTCGGTGCCGCCGCCGTCGCGCGCGACGAGCTCGCCCACTACGCCGCCTTCGCCGACCTGTACGAGTGGGTGCGGGACCCGGAGGGGCCGCCCCTGTCGCCCACCGCCCTGCGCGAGCGCGGGAACTGGCCCGAGAACAAGGCGCTCGGGCGCCTGCGGGCCGCGCACTGCGAGGCCTGGGGGCCGCTGGGGGCGCGCGCACAGCAGCTCACCGAGGGCGGCTACGTCGTGCTGTACCGCGAGGGGAGCGCCCTCGTCGAGCGCGGCGGGCTCGACGGGGCCATCGCCGCTGCCTGCCGGGTCGTCTACGAGGACGAGATCGACCACATGATCAGCGGCCTCGCGGGCATCGAGGAGGCCGGCCTGTCCGAGGCGGACTGGGACTGCCTCGCCGAGCTGACCACGGCGCAGTGTCGCCAGCGGATCCGCATGCGCGATGCGCAGTTCGGCCACCCGGTAGCGCCCGCGCGGCTGCAGGCGCTGCTCGAGGGCGCCGTCGAGCCGCAGGCCTTCGACTGGAAGCGTGCGGGCCTGTGATCGGGAACGCCGCGACCGCCTGCGTGGAGGGCGACGCCCGGTGCGTGGCGGTGCGCGTCGCCCGCGCCGCACCGGAGGGCGAGCCGGTGGCCCTGTAGGGCACCCCGTCGTCGTGCCGGGTCGCGGTCGGTGCTTCGGACACGCTCGTGATCGGGGCCGACACCCCCGACCCGTGGGCGGCGATCGGGGCATTCCTCGCCGTGCACCGGGGCGAGCCCGTCGCCGGGTACCTCGGGTTCGACCTGCACGCACCCGGGCCGCACCCCGGGGGCTGGCCGGCGGCGGTGCTGTTCGTCCCGCGCTCCTGGGAGTTGGTGGGCCCCGAGGGCGCGCCCGAGGTCGGGGGGCCGTGCCGGTGCGCCGAGGCCCATCACGCGCCGGCCAAGGCGCACGACCGTCGCGACGAGGTCGCCTGGGAGCGGCTGGCCGAGGCCGCGCTGCGCTTCGTGGGGCGCGAGCCGGCCCGGCGGCTGACCCTCGCGCGACGGGTGGTGCTCCCCCCCACCGCCGAGGCCCTGGCCGCCTTCCGGTGGGGCGCGGCGGGCGTTCCCGAGGCCCGCGTCGTCTAGGTGCGGTGGCAGGGGCTCGAGATCGGCGGTGTCTCGCCCGAGGTACTCGCCGAGGGCGACGCGCGACGTTTCCACACCTTCAAGCTGTCTGGCACCGGGCCTCGCGCGACCGATCCGGTGCGCGACGCGGCGCTCCGCGCGGCCTTCGTCGCCGACGCGAAGATCGACGCGGAGCACGCCGCTTCGCGACGGGCGATGGCCGCGACTCTCGCGCGGCTGGGATCCGTGGAGGTGGCGGCTCCGGTCACCCTCGATCTCGACGTGCTCCGACACCGAATGAGCGTGTTCACCGCCGTGCCGCGCGCCGACGCGACCGCGGTGGACTGCCTGCGCGCCGTGTTCCCGAGTGGAGCCTGGCCGGTCGACGAGGGCCTCGCCGTGCGCGCTGCCGTCGAGGCCGAGCCGCGCGGGCCCTACTACGGGCTCGCGGGCGTCGTCGAGCCCAGCGGCGTCTTCTCCTTCGCCCAGGTGCTCCGGGCCGTGTTTCGCGATGGACGGGGGCCCTGCGCGTGGGTCGGGGCGGCGTTCACGGCCGGGTCCACGGCCGCGGGCGAGCTGGCCGACACCCGTATGAAGCTCGCCAGCATCCGGGTCGCCGGCTGACTCACCCCGTGCGTGACGTGGTGCGGGCCCAGCGGGCCACCTGCGTCGCCAGGGCGTCCAGCCACGCCTCCGGCCAGTCGGGGACCGCCAGGCGTAGCTCGTCCCGCCCGGTCGCCGAGTCGCGGAAGGGAGCGACGGCGACGAAGTCGAAGGCGAAGCTGTTCGCGAGGCGTGCCGAGAGGCCTGCAGCGCGGAGGGTGGCGACCAGGTCGTCCGAGGCCGCGCGCACCGAGGGGGGGCCGACCGTCGTCCCGAAGAACCCAAGCGTGACGAACAGACCGTGGTGGAAGGTCCGCACGGGGACGGGGGCGCCGGCGAGGGTCTCCGTGAGGGCCCCGGCGACCCGGCGGTTCGCCGCGACGATGCGCGCGACCCGGTCGCGGTTGAGCGTGTGGAAGCCCGGGTCGGCCGCGAAGGGGTTCAGGTGCAGGGGCACCGCGGTCGCGCCGATCCGGCGCAGGGTGCGGGCCGAGCTCGCTGCAAGCCGGCGGTAGCGCGCGATCCGCTCCGCGGACAAGAAGGGCGTCACGTAGTGGAGCATCGAGCCGAGCCGGCCCCACTCGACTCCGAGGAAGTCGAGCTTCAGGTGGCTCCGGACGAGCACGAGCGGCAGGCCGTTGTCGGCGGCGGCGTCGAGCACCGCGCGCAGTCGCGGCGAGGAGGCCTCGTAGCAGGTGCTGTCGAACAGGACATGGTCGAACAGGGCGCCGTCCAGCGCCTGGAGGTCCGGGCGCGGGTCGCGCTGGGAGTAGCTGTCGCCCCACCACACGACGAGTCGGTCGCCCGAGCGCGCGGCGCGAGCCGCCTCGTGCAGGGAGCCCCCACGCGGGATCACCGTCACCGCGAGCTTCGGGCACAGGTTGCGCAGGGTCGACAGGGTCTCGAAGTACGCGTCGTGGTGCGCGAGGAGGTGCACCGGCCGGTCCAGTCCCTGCAGGGCGAGCAGGACGGACGCGATGGCGCCCATGCCCGAGGACGTCCAGTCCGCGCGGAAGACCGAGGGGCGGCCGTCCATCAGGCCCGGGTAGGGCTCGGGCCCCTTCAGCACCAGGTCGAAGCGCTGGTAGCGCCAGACCAGGCGGTAGTCGTGCACGGACATCTCGTCCGCTTCGAGGCGGTTCGTCTCCACGAGGTCGGGGAGGCGCAGGATCGTCGCGGCGAGCACCCGAGCGCGCAGGGCGAGCTTGGCGCGCACCACCGCGTCCGGATCGGGTAGCGGGCCCGGATCCGGCGGGTCGTCCACTCGCGCGGCGATCAGCTCGATCTCGGCGCGCTTGCGGCGGCGCCACTCCTCTACCGACTCCATGGCGACACGATACAGGCTGCGATGATGCCCGCGCCTCTTGAACACCTCGTACCCGTGCCGGGGCCGCTGCCGCTGGCCCAGACGCTGCAGATCCCCCGCTACGTGCTCGGGGATCCGACGCAACGGCGCGACGCGGTGGGTGTGCTCAAGGCCACGTGGACCGCCGAGGGCGCCGCGACCGTGCGCTTCGTCGCGGAGCGGGAGGGGATCCGCGTGACCGCCTGGGGGGCAGGCGCAGGGGCGGCGGTCGGCGAGGCGCCCGCGTGGCTGGGGCTGCACGACGACCCGTCCGGCTTCGAGCCGCGCGAGGCCGTGCTCCGGGAGCTGTGGCGGCGCTTCGCCGGGCTGCGGATCGGACGCACGGGCCGGGTGTGGGAGGCACTGGCTCCGCACGTCGTCGCGCAGAAGGTGTCGGGCGCCGACGCGGCGCGGAGCTGGCAGGACCTCGTGCGTCGCTACGGGGAGCCGGCCCCCGGCCCGGAGCGCCTGCGGATGCCACCGCGCCCCGAGCGCATCGCGGCCCTCGGCTACGCCGAGCTGCACCTGTGCGGGCTCGAGCAGCGCCGGGCCAGCACGCTGATCCGGGCGGCGCGGGAGATGCCGCGCCTGGAGGCGGCGATGCGGCAGCGGCCCGAGCAGGCGCAGCGGCGGCTGGAGGCCCTGCGGGGGATCGGCCTGTGGACCGTGGCGAAGGTGGTCGGGGAGGCCCGGGGCGATGCGGACGTGGTGCCCCTGGGCGACTACAACCTGCCGAGCGTGGTCGCGTGGGCGCTCGCCGGAGAGCGGCGGGCCACCGACGCGCGCATGCTGGAGCTGCTGGAGCCCTACCGGGGGCATCGGGCTCGGGTGGTGCGGTTGCTCGAGGCCGGCCACGTGTCGCCGCCCCGGCGCGGCCCGCGACGGGAAATCCTGGACTTTCGCCGACGGTGAGCTTCGGGCTAGGTTGATCGGGCAAGGGAGCGTGTCATGTCGTTCTTCGGTCGCCTCGCCAACATCGCCCGAGGCCAGGTGTCGGTGCTCCGCAAGCGGTGGAGCGAGGGCGATCCGCCGGTGCCCGACGAGGTGGAGGCATTGCGCGCGTCCGCGGAGGACCCCGACGGGGCTGCGGCTTCCACGACCGCGGGTCCACGGTCCGAGGCGCCGTCCGTTCCGCCGGATCCGCCGTCCGAGGCGCCCGATCCGCGGGATCTCGACCGGGCGCCGCGAAAGAAGCGCCTCTGATCACGGGGGATCGGGGCGCTTCCGCCAGACCGACTCCGCCCGTTCCTGGATCCCGAGGAGCATCCGCCGGTCCGTCACCAAGCCCACGGGCTCGACCACCTGCGGCCCGTAGGCCAGGCGAAGCCCGACCTCGGCGCTGTAGTCGACCCGGAAGCGGCTCACGAGGCGGCAGCGACGCCCGGGCAGCGCCTCGATCCAGAACAGCCAGCTCAGGTCGACGTAGTTGGGCCAGGAGGTCGGCAATCCTCGTGCCGGTGGCCATTTCCGTTATGTTGGGGGAGGAGCCACCGTCGGCTTCGCAACACACCCATCTGATCGGAGGATGCCCTGCGGAGAAGAAGAAGCGTCCATCGCCCGCGGCAGGACAACGACGAGCCCCGCGTCAACGAGCGCATCGACGCGCACAGGGTGCTCGTCGTGGACGACGAGGGGAATCGCCTCGGCGAGTTTCTCGCCGACGATGCCCGACAGCTCGCCAAGGACCGCGGGCTGGATCTCGTCGAGGTCGCGCCCAACGCCAAGCCCCCCGTGTGTCGCCTCGCCGACTACGGGAAGATGCGGTACGACCGGCAGAAGCGAGAAGCCGCCCAGCGGGCGAGCCAGAACCGCTCGCAACTCAAGGAGATCAAGGTCCGTCCCAAGACCGACGAGCACGACCTGAACGTCAAGATCCGGCGGGCGCACTCCTTCTTGGAAGACGGGAACAAGGTGAAGATCACCGTGTGGTTCCGCGGGCGCGAGCACGCCCACCACGAGATCGGCGCGGAGCAGTGCCTGCGCGTGGCCGAGGCGGTGTCCGACCTTGGGCGGATCGAGAAGCAGCCGTCCATGGACGGCCGGAACATGACGATGATCCTCGTGCCCAGCGCCAGCGGCGGTGACACGCCCGAGGCGAAGTAGGCGGACATCCGGTGATACGGTGAGCACTCCCCGGAGGAGCGGCGAGATCGTCACGCTCATCGGGAACGAGAACCACGTACCCAGCCGGTCCTTGCCGTCGCCGTTGAACCCGTTCTGGCCGGTGCCGGCCCAGGGACAGATCCGTGCGACCGCGGGCTCGCAGTGCTTCAGCACCCCGGTGTTCGGCGTGCACGCGCCGAGCCACACGGCAGCCGAGGCGGCCAGCCACCTCCGGATCATCGCCAGACGTCCACCTCCGTGCTCGCGTTGGCCAGGGCTCGAGGATACCGCCCTTTCGTCCCTCTCTTCCGTCACGTGACGAACCGAGACGTCCTCGGCCCCGGGACGCGCGTCGCTCGTTGTCCACAGATTCGTCCGCAGGGTCCCGCGACGCTCGTGCTCCGATTGATTCGAGGAGGGAGCGGCACGATGCCAGCGATATATTGACACGTCAATAAGTGACCATGAGGAATCACATGAGGTTTTCCACAGCGGCGGGGAGTGTCTGGGACGTCCCCGCCGAGGCGCTGGCGCAGGCGGGCGACCTGGCTCTCACCGGTGGATCCCGTGGGGTACTGCCCGCGGCTACGCCAATTCCGGGATGCGGCGCGGGCGTGTCGATTCAGATCGGGCCAAGGTGGCCCTGCTCATGGACCAGCTGAGGCTCGACGCCGTGGAGCGGGCCCCAGAGGCTCTTGCGCCGCGCTTCCGACTCCTCGACATGGACGACCGACAACGGGTCGAGAGCGAGCGCATGGTGCGACAAGGGCAGGGGACCTTCCGCGCTCGCCTGCTGAAGGCCTATGAGGGGCAGTGCGCCATCACGGGCGAGCACACCGAGCCTGTGCTCGACGCGGCGCACATCCAGCCCTACCTCGGTCCGGCCAGCAACCACGTCCAGAACGGCCTGCTGCTCACCCAGGAGTTCCACACCCTGTTCGACCGAGGCTTCGTCTGCGTCGAGGAGCGCAGGGGCAACTACACACTGCGGGTGTCCGAACTGCTCCGAGAGCTGTGGGACAACGGTCGACGCTACCGCGACTATGACGGCCACGTTCTTCACGTTCCTCGCGAACCCGGGCTGCGCCCCAGCTCCGAAGCCCTCGAGTGGCACCGGGACACGCGATACGAGCGGGTGGCGTAGCACCTCGCTGGGCGTCCAGATGCCGCGCGGCGTGCGGTTCAGCCCTCGCACCACTGCCAGGTTTCCGGGCCCCACGATCTCTGGGGTGTGGCGGCGGGTGATGAGAATCGAACTCACCAGACGGCGCCTCTCGACGCGTCCCGACCGGTTTTGAAGACCGGGGCCAGCACCAGCACGGCAACACCCGCCGGGCGCAGGTTAGTCGAGTGGCTCGCCGCCGTCCAAGGAGCCCGTGCGTGACCGCTCTCGTCCTGTCGAGCGGGTTCCTCGCCTTTGCGCGGCAGACCGGGTTCCTCGCCGCTGTCGAGGAGGTCGCCCCTTCGGGGTCGGCGGTCGCGGCCTCCTGTGCGGTGCCGCGGCTGTTCGCCCCGGTCCGCGTGGGCCGCGTGCCCTACCGGGACGGCGGGATGGCGGACCGCACCTTCCTGCACGCCGCAGCCGACGTTGACGGGTGTCAGCTTCGGGCGTTATCTCCCGCACCTGTGATCGGCTGTCACTGCTTGTTATCTCTCTCTGGGGGCGGGTTGCGATAGCTTTTGGGCCAGCAAGGAGGCGGGCTTTGAGCACCATACGCACCGTCGAGAAGCGAACCTACCGACCCGCCGTCAAGGCGCTGAACGCCTTGGCCGGCGTCGCTCAAGGGCTCGGCTCCAAGATCGGCACCTGGGACATGGACCAGATCATCAAGGTGGCCCGGCGACGGACGGGGCTGCACGACCTCGGTCCCGAGGACTTCCGGGTCCCCGCCCAGCGCCTGTTCGACAACCTGCAGACCGCGCCGGTCACCTCGCTCGGCCGGGTGGTCTCGAGCCAGGTCTTCCACGTCGCGCTCGCCAATCGCCTGCGGTACCAGGACTTCGTCAAGCGGCATCCCGATGTGCTCGACGTGAAGATCGAGCGCCCGGTGTTCGTGCTCGGGTTCCCCCGCACCGGCACCACCGTGCTCCAGAACCTGCTGTCGCTGCACCCCGACCGCCGCGGCCTCGAGTTCTGGGAGCTCCAGCGGCCGATCCCGGCCTCCGAGAATGCCGACATCGACCGCAGGAAGCGGCTGCGCGCGGCCGACCAGGTGCTCAAGCTCGCCTACCTCGTCGCGCCCGAGATGGCCGAGGTCCACTACATCGACAGCACCACCCTGGAGGAGTGCTGGCCGCTGTTCGGCAACAGCTTCGCGGTGCTCAACTGGGACCTGCAGAGCGGCATGCGCGACTACGGCCAGTGGCTGATCGACGAGTACGACATGACCGGCCCCTACCGGGAGTATCGCCAGTACCTGCAGGCGCTCCTGTGGCGGCGCCCGGCCGAGCAGCTCGTGCTCAAGTGCCCCGAGCACCTGTGGTTCATCGACGACCTGCTCGAGCTGTTCCCCGATGCGTGCATCGTGTGGACCCATCGCGACCCGCTCGACACCATCGCCTCCTACTGCAGCCTGATCTCGATGCAGTGGCGCACGCTGTACGGCGACTTCGACCCCACGGTGATCGGTGACCACATCACCGAGCGCTTCCACATGGGCATCGAGCGCGCCATGGACTCGCGCAGTCGCCACGCCGAGTCCCACTTCTACGACATGGACTTCCGCCGCCTCGTCCGCGACCCGGCCGCGGCGGTGCGCGACATCTGCAGCCACTTCGACCTGCCCTACGGCGCCGGGATGGACGACGCCGTCGCCGGCTGGTTGTCGAATAAGCGCGCCGACCAGCGCGGAGCCCACAAGTACGACGCGCACCTGTACGGCCTCGCCCAGGGCGAGATCCACGACCGGTACGCGGACTACATCGAGAACTTCGAGGTCACCGTCCGCGCCGCCTGATCCGGGCTGTCGGGTGCCCAGGAGCTCGGAGGGCTCGGAGAGGATCACCGAGGTGCGAGATCCGGGATCGGCGAGGTAGGAGGGTGGTTCGACCGGAGGACCCCCGTGCCGCGTCTGCTCCTGTTCCTGCTCTTCGCCCTCCTCGGCTGCCAGGACGGCGGCTCCCGCGGCCCCGTGCTCCTCGACACCGCGGACACCGGCCTTCCCCGCGACACGGCGGACACCGACGCCGTCGACGACGGCCCCCTCGGGTTCATCGGCAGCCCGTGTACCGGCGACGCCGACTGCGCCTACACGGGCGGCGTGTGCCTCACCGACGGGTACGACAGGGGCATGTGCTCCGCGGCCTGCGACCGCTACTGCGATGACATGGACGGCCACCCGACCACCTTCTGCGTCGACGGCGCGCAGCTCTCCGGACAGGCGGCGGACTTGGGCGCCGGGGCGTGCCACAGTCGGTGCGACTTCAGCGTGTTCCCGAGCTCGGGGTGTCGCCCCGGCTACGGCTGCGTCGTCGAAGACCGCGCCAACGAGCCCGGCACCCAGACCTGGGTGTGCATGCCGGGCCGCCAGACGGAGCTCTCCCAGTGCTACCTCGACCTCGCCGCGCGCGGGGTCGCCTTCGAGCCGACGGTCATGCAGCCCGAGCACCCGAGCGGGTACCCGAACCTCACTTGCACCGTGCAGGACCCGCTGTTCATCGAGCCGCCGGTGCTCGGCGTCGACCTGACCTACTACGATGGCACGCCCACCCCGCGGATCCGCGCCGCCTGCGAGATGGCCCAGGCGCTCACCGACACGGTGGAGGACGTCAAGGCCCAGGGCGTCGTCGCCATCCGGCACATCGGGACCTACAACTGCCGCCCCATCGCCGGCACCACCACCCTGTCGCAGCACGCCTACGCCAACGCCATCGACCTGTACGGCTTCGAGTTCGACGACGGCAGCTACTACACCCTGATCGACGACTGGGAGAAGGACACCACCGACCCGGCCACCGACGCCGGCCAGTGGCTGTACGATGCCGCCTACCGCTGGCACGACGAGCACCTCTGGAACATCATCCTGACCCCGAACTACAACTCCGCCCACGCCAACCACTTCCACGTCGACCTGACCCCGCACGCCGACTACATCGGCGCCGACGGCCCGTTCCAGGTTCGGCCGATGGACGGCGACTGCGGCGGGCCGGGTATCCAGGACCACTACGTGCCCTGATCTGGGATCCGCGCGTCCCGATCGGGGCAGCGGTCTGCGACATTCATGTCGCATGGCGCCATGGACCGGCGCTGTGGGCCGCATTCTGCTGTTGGCATTTCCTTTGCATTCGCGGTGGGCCCGTTGTCTCTGGAGGCGCCTATGCGCTCGCTCTCTGCACTGTCCGCGCTGTACTCGTGTCTGCGCCACCTGGCCGCCTTTGTGGCGGTGGCGTTCGTCCTGGCCGGCTGCGACACCTCGGCTCTTCAGCCCTACTCCAACGACTCGGGCGACACCGGGGTCACCGCACCGCTCGACACCGGCTCCGCCACGGACAGCGGCTCGAGCCACAACCCGGGCACCACCGACACGGGCAGCCAGGACACGAGCGCCTGCGCGTCGGGCGAGATCGTCGACTGCACCGGGCAGTGCCTGCCCGAGCGGTGGCTGGGGGACGGGCTGTGCCAGGAGCGGCTGGACTGCCAGCGCCTCGACTACGACCACGGCGACTGCTCGAGCTGCACCAGCGGCCAGATCGAGGACTGCAACGGGAGCTGCGCCCCCTCGCGGTCGCTCGGCAACGGGATCTGCGACCAGAACCTGAACTGCGCCGACCTCGACAACGACAACGGGGACTGCGACACGGGCACCAGCACCAATTCGGGCTCGGGCTGCGGCACCAACGAGATGCAGGACTGTTCGGGGCAGTGCGTCGCCCAGAGCATGCTCGGCAACGGGATCTGCGACTCGAACCTGAACTGCGCCCGGTACAACTCCGACAACGGCGACTGCTCCTCCTCGGGCGGGACCGGCGGCACGGGCGGGACCGGTGGCACGGGCGGGACCGGTGGCACGGGCGGGACCGGCGGCACGGGCGGCACCGGTGCCACCACCTGCGCCTCCAACGAGGTCGTGGGCTGCGACGGCTCCTGCGTCGCCGCGAGCTGGGTGGGCGATCAGTACTGCGACGGCGCCCTCGAGTGCCCGGCCACCAACTGGGACGGAGGCGACTGCCTGTCCTGCACCGCCGACCAGGTGATCGGCTGTGACGGCTCCTGCGTGAACACGTCCTGGTACGGCGACGGGTACTGCGACGACGCGCTGAACTGCAGCACCTGGGGCAACGACGGCGGCGACTGCGCCTCCTCCGGCGGCACCGGCGGCACCTCCTGCTCCTCCAGCCAGGTGGTGGGCTGCGACGGCTCCTGCGTGGACGCGACCTGGGTGGGCGACGGCTACTGCGACGCCTCGCTGAACTGCAGCACCTACAGCAACGACGGCGGCGACTGCGCGACGTCGGGCGGTGGCGGCACGGGCACCGGCGGCTCGACCTGCGCCGCGAACGAGGTGATCGGCTGCGACGGGTCCTGTGTGGACGCGAGCTGGGTGGGCGACCAGTACTGCGACGCTTCCCTCGAGTGTGCGGACACCAACTGGGACGGCGGCGACTGCCTGTCCTGCACCGCGGACCAGGTGATCGGCTGCGACGGGTCCTGTGTCGATGCGTCGTGGTACGGCGACGGCTACTGCGACAGCTCGCTCGACTGCAGCACCTGGGGCAATGACGGCGGCGACTGCGCCTCCTCGGGCGGCGGGTCGACCTGCGCCGCGAACGAGGTGGTGGGCTGCGACGGCTCGTGCATCGACGCGACCTGGGTGGGTGACGGCTACTGCGACGTCTCGCTGGACTGCTCGACCTACAACAACGACGGCGGCGACTGCACCTCCTCGGGCGGCGGCACCGGTGGCTCGACCTGCGCGTCGAACGAGGTGGTCGGCTGCGACGGGTCCTGCGTGGACGCGAGCTGGGTGGGCGACCAGTACTGCGACGCGAACCTC
>Ga0114931_10007129_pt1 | contig 13678 bp, 10 predicted proteins | sample 2SBtaG_FD_89579 | JGI IMG/M metagenome (GOLD analysis project Ga0114931, IMG submission 89579) | Deep subsurface microbial communities from Kolumbo volcano to uncover new lineages of life (NeLLi) - 2SBTROV14_V59a metaG | ecosystem: Environmental > Aquatic > Marine > Volcanic | place: Kolumbo...
CGAATCGATCACCTTGCGCTTGTAGTCGTCGGGCAGCTCGTGGAGCAGGAAATAGCAGCAGACCGCATCGAATATGCCGTGCTCGAGCTTGGCCGAATCGGCCCGGCGGACATGCGCCTGCGAAATTCCACGCAGCTTGAGCCGGCAGGCCGCGGCCTGGATCGGGGCGACATCGACGATGTCGAGGCGCCCGTCCCGTCCGACGCGCCGCGCCAGGTTGGGACAGAAGTCGCCATAGACGGCGGCCGGTTGCAGGACGCGCTGGCCGGGCGTGATCTCCTCGAAGGCCAGGCGTTGCAGGCGCCGGTGATTGCCCCAAAGGATCACCGAGACGACGATCTCGCGATCGAGAAGCCGCACGTTGCGGGGGTCGAGGTAGGCCCAGTAATAAACGTCGCGAAGATAGCTGGGCACGCTGTGAATCGCCCCCCGGGATCGATCTTTCGTCGGCGCGAGGCGCGCTTGTTTTGATTGCAACGTGCGGGTTTGACTCGGTGATAGGCCAACCGATGCGTCCATTCCTGGTCTCCCTCTCACGGGTTCCGGTGTTGCGGACCAACCGGCCCATCCGCCCCCTTGCGGCGAGCCGTCGGGAGAGACGTTAGCCGCCCCCGTATTCCCCTACTATGACGCAGATCAAGCCCGGGAACATACCCGAGCGATCCTTGGCCGGGCAGTTTATTCACTTGCATGGAATCATGCCAGTTCGCCACTCCGACCCCGCCACGCGTCCCGTCGCCGGGGGCGGGGCGGCGCAGGATCAGTCGTAGAGGCAGCGCATCGCGGCCTCGGCCAGGCCGGCGCGGGCCATGTCGGCGAACTCGTGTCCCGAGCCGGGAAGGACGTGAAGCGCGAAGGGCGTCGCGAGCCCGCGCCAGCGCGCCGCCGTGGTCATCGCCGCGATCCAGCTCTCGGCGCGTTCGAGCCGGCTCGCCCCCTGATGCGAGTCGATCGCGGGCGCGGTGTTGAGCGCCCGGTCGCGGATCGTGTCGCGCGCGCCGACATAGGCGCAGGCGGGTATCCGGAGATAGGCGTCGATATCGAACCGCGCCCCCGAGGTCCGGCGGCCTGGCTTCATGCCGTAGGGGTAGGCGCGCGCGAGGTCGGGCATCGTGTACCAACCCGCGGCGCTGACCACGTAGCGGGCCACCCGCCCGGGATGCGCCATGGCGAAGCGGTGGACGAACTGGGCGCCCCCCGAATGGCCGAACAGGTGGATGCGCGCGCTCGACACCCCCGTCCGGTCGCGCGCGTCGTCGAGCATCGCGCGAAGCGCGCCCTCGGCCGACAACCCGCCGTCCGGAGACGAGGGCCACAGACGCTGGAAGCCGCGAAAGTTCGTCTTGTCGAACAGCGGCGCGAGAATCGCGACGCCGTGCGCCTCGGCCTCGGAGGCGAAGGCGCGCACATGCTCGCGGGCGTTGCGCGAGATCCCATGCACCGAGACCAGCAGCGGCGCGTTCTCCCGCGCCGTCCGGGGCCGGAACAGGTAATAGCCGACCGCCTCCGCCCCGGGCAGGGTTCGATAGCGGATCTCGCCCGCGTGTCGGTCATTGTGGCTCATGGCGTCGTCATGCGAAGGTAATGGGCTCCGGTATCGCTTTCGGCGCCGCCTTCTATACACCGGAATGGCGCCCGAGATCGAATGCCGGGCTTTATGATGGATTGCGCCACCGACAAGGGAGTGCCGCCCCGTGACCCTCGACGAGCTGCGAACGCCCGCATTGATCCTCGACCGCGCCCGGCTCGAGCGCAATCTCGCCGCGATGTCGGCGCGCATGCGCGCGCGCGGCGTCGATCTCAGGCCGCATCTCAAGACCGCCAAGTCGATCGACGTGGCGCGCCTCGCGACCGCCGGCCATTCGGGCGCGATCACCGTCTCGACCCTCGACGAGGCGGCGTATTTCGCCCGCGCGGGCTTCGGCGACATCGTCTATGCGGTCGGCATCGCGCCCGGCAAGCTCGCCGACGTCGCCGCGATCCAGGCCGACGGCGCGCGGCTCGCCGTGATCACCGACAGCGTCGAGGTCGCGCGCGCCATCGCCGCCCATCCGGCGGGCGCGACGGTCCCCTTCCGGGTGCTGATCGAGATCGATTCCGGCGCCGGCCGCGCTGGCCTCGCGCCCGACGACCCCGCGCTGACGGAAATCGCCCGCATCCTCGACGACGCCCCCGGGGCCGAGCTTCGCGGCGTGCTTACCCATGCGGGGCATTCCTACGGCTGCCGCGATATCGAGGCGATCGAGGCGGTGGCCGAGGACGAGCGCCGCGCGGTGGTCGACGCGGCGGCGCGGCTGCGCGCCGCGGGCCATGCCTGCCCGGTGGTCAGCGTCGGCTCGACGCCGACCGCGGTCTTCGCCCGCGACCTCGATGGCGTGACCGAGGCGCGACCCGGCGTCTACATGTTCTTCGATCTCTATCAGGTCGGCCTCGGCTGCTGCGGGCTCGACGACGTAGCGCTCACGGTGCTCGCCACGGTCATCGGCCATCGGCGCGCCGAGGGACAGCTGCTGATCGACGCCGGCGCGCTCGCGCTGTCCCAGGATCGCTCGACCGCCGGGCAAGACGAGGACCAGGGATACGGCCGCCTGTTCGACGCGCGCGGCGCGCGCGCCCTCGACCGCCTGCGCGTCGTCGCGGTCAACCAGGAGCACGGAATCGTCGCCCCCTCCATGTCTGGCGGCGCGGCGCGGTTCGACGATCTGCCGATCGGCGCGCGGGTGCGGGTGATGCCTAATCACGCCTGCATGACCGCCGCCGCCTACGACCGCTACCACGTCGTCGAGGGCGGCGAGGAGGTGGTCGCGGTCTGGCCGCGCACCAACGGCTGGTAGCCCGCGCCGGTCACCCGCCGTCGAGGCGGGCGAGCTCGTCGCGCAGGATTTCAAGCCCCCGTCGCAGCAGCCTTTCCAGCGCCTCGGGCGTGCGATAGGCGGCATGCGCGCTCAGGGTCGCGTTTCGCGCGCGCGCGAGCGCGGCGTCGGGAGCGAGCGGCTCGACGCTATGGACGTCGAGCGCGGCGTGGCGCAGGCGCCCGGCGGCGAGCGCCTCGGCGAGCGCCGCCTCGTCGACCAACGCCCCGCGCGCGGTGTTGACCAGGATCGCGTTCCGCCGCATCAGGTCGAGGCGGCGGCGATCGAGGATCGCGCGGGTGTCGTCGTCGAGCGCTAGATGGAGCGAAACCACGTCGGCGCGCGCGAGCAGCGCATCGAGCGCCGCGCCGTCGCGCCCGACGTCCTCGTCGACGATCCCGGCGGGCGGGGGGTTCCGGTTCCAGCCCAGGACCGTCATGCCGAAGCCGCGCGCCAGCGCGGCGAGCGCGCGCCCGGTACCGCCGAGCCCGACGAGGCCCAGCCGCCTCCCCGCAAGCTCGACCCCGGGGCGGGGGACGAAGCGCCCGGCGCGAATCTCACGGTCCATAACCGCGAGGTCGCGTGCGGCGGCGAGCATCAGGGCGAAGGCGTGCTCGGCGATGGTCCGGTCGCCATAGGCGGTGACGTTGCGAACCCGGATGCCACGCCGAGCGGCGTCGGCGACGTCGATATAGCTCGCCGCGCCGGTCGACAGGAACACGATCAGCCGCAACCCGGGCAGCGCGTCGAGAACCGCGCGCGGGATCGCCGTCGAATAGACGAGAATCGCCGGGTAATCGCCGATCAACGCCGCGAGCTCGGGGCTCGCCGGCGCGCCCCGGTGGATGGCGAGATCGGGGATGGTCGCCTTGATCTCGGGCGTCAACGCGCCCGCCACCTCGTCCCGGCAGTCGATGAAAAGCGCCTGCGTGGCCCCGGTTCGCCCCATTTTTTCCTCCCTTCCGCCAACGTGGCCTTGGGAAATGATCTATGTCAAGGATCGCCGGCGGCGCGGCTGCGATCCTTCACGGGACGCGTCGAGACGAGGACGATATGGGAGGTTCGTTCGAGCTCGTGCCCCTGCGCGCAAGCTTGCTCCTTCAGGCCTATCCGCTCGTGCGCGAGGCCGCCCCGGAGGTCACGCTCGACCAATGGCGGCGCTATGCCCGCGCCCTGATCCGTCCCCCCCGGGGGCGGCAGAGCGGGATTGTTGCCTTGCGCTGCGAGAACGACTACTTGCGCGGTCTGTTCTCGTACCGGGTCGTGCCCGATCTCGTGTCGGGCCGAACGCTGGTGGTCGACTGCCTGGCGGTGAGCACGCTGTTCTCGCCGGGCGAGATCGCCGACGCCCTGCTCGCCGAGGCCGAGCGGATCGCGCGCCGCCACCGTTGCGCCACCCTGCGCGCCGCGTTCCCGACCCGCGCCGAGGAGATCGAGGAAGTCCTCGCGCGGCGCGGCTTCGACCCCTGCGGCTCGTGCCGGCTCAAGCCGCTTGGCCCATCGGGCGCGGGCGGGAAGCCCAGGTCCGTGCTTTCCGTGGTGTAAAACCGACGAGTCCGAGCCTGTGCGAGGCAAGCCCACGTGGCGTCCGAACGCCCGGCGGGCCGAGCAATCGGCTTACTGGCATGGAGCGCGCCGCCTTTCGTAAAAGACCCTTCCGCGCCGTCCTTGGTCGCGTCGCGTGCCCGTGGCATGCTGGCGTTCGCGCTGGTCTGGGGATGGAGAGGAGACCGTCATGCGAAATTCCGGGCGATTCCGCCGGGTTCTGATCGCGTTCGCCCTGGTCGCGCTCGCCTGGACGGATGCGGCCGAGGCCGCGCCCGCGCGGGCGCGGCACTACATGATCGCGGCCGCCAACCCCCATGCCGCGCGAGCGGGGCTCGAAATCCTGCGCGCCGGCGGCGGTGCGATCGACGCGGCGATCGCGGCCCAGATGGTGCTCAATCTGGTCGAGCCCCAGTCGTCGGGCATCGGCGGTGGCGGCTTCCTTCTGTACTACGACGCCGCGCGCGGCGAGACGGTCGCCTTCGATGGCCGCGAGACCGCGCCCGCGGCGGCGACGCCCGCGCTGTTTCTCGACGACCAGGGTCGGCCGCTCGGCTTCTTCGACGCGGTGATCGGCGGCCGGTCGGTCGGGGTTCCCGGGGTTCTCGCCATGCTCGAGAAGGCTCATGCCCGCTATGGCCGGCTTCCCTGGGCGCGATTGTTCGCGCCCGCGATCGCGCTCGCCGAAAAGGGGTTCCCGATCTCGCCACGCCTGAATGAACTGATCGGCAAGGCGCCGGGGCTCGACCGCTTCGCCGCCACGCGCGCCTATTTTCTGACCCCCGACGGCGCGCCCAAGCCGGTCGGAACCCGACTTCGCAACCCGGCGCTCGCCGAGACCCTGCGCCTGATCGCGGCCGAGGGGAGCGCGCCCTTCTATCGCGGCGCGATCGCCGCCGATATCGTCGCCGCCGTGCGCGGCGCGGCGGGCAACCCCGGGGGGATGACGCGCGCCGATCTCGCGGCCTATCGCGCGCGCGCGCTGCCGCCGGTCTGCGCGCCCTATCGCGCCTGGCGGGTCTGCGGCATGGGGCTTCCGTCTTCGGGCGGCATCACGACGCTTCAAATCCTGGGGCTCATCGAGGGCTTCGACCTCGCGGCGCTGGCGCCGGGCTCAGTCGAGGCCGTGCATCTGATCGCCGAGGCGAGCCGTCTCGCCTTCGCCGATCGGGGGCGCTATCTCGCCGACGACGCCTTCGTGCGGGTGCCGGTCGCGGGGCTTCTCGATCGCGGTTATCTCGCCGCCCGCGCCGCGCTGATCGACCCGGCGCGCGCCATGACGGGGCCGGCCGCGCCGGGGGGCCCGCCCGAAAGCGCGGGCCTCGATCTCGCGCCCGGCGACGCGGCGCTGGGCCGCTCGACCACCCATCTCAGCGTGATCGACGGCGAGGGCAACGCGGTCTCGTTCACCTCCAGCATCGAGAGCGCCTTCGGCTCGCGGCTGATGGTGCGCGGCTTTCTGCTCAACAACCAACTCACCGACTTCTCCTTCCGCCCCGAGATCGACGGCGCGCCGGTCGCCAACCGGGTCGAGCACGGCAAGCGGCCGCGCTCGTCGATGGCGCCGACGCTGGTGTTCGACCGCTCGGGTGGCCTCGTCCTGGCGATCGGCTCGCCCGGCGGCTCGCGGATCATCGGCTACGTGACCGAGGCATTGGTCGCATTTCTCGACTGGGGGCTCGACGTGCGGGCGGCGGTGGCGCTGCCCCATTTCGTCAACCGCAACGGCGCCACCGACCTCGAGGCCGGGACCCCGCTAGTGGCGATCGCGGACGCGCTCGAGGCCCGCGGCCACGAGGTCCGCATCCGCCCCCTAAACAGTGGCTTACACGGCATTGCCGTTCGCGGCGGCGGGCTCGAGGGCGGGGCGGACCCGCGCCGCGAGGGGGTCGCGCTCGGCGATTGAGGCCCCGTCAAGGCGGGCCCGGCCACGAAAACGCGGAGTTCCGGCGAGGGTTGCGCCGGCTGGGATTTGGCCCGGTTAAGATTTGAGAAAGGGGTCGCGCGTCATTCTTTGCCTTGGACGCGACGGTGAGTATCGTCGGCGGAGCACCGCTTCCGGCCTGGCCGGAAGACGCGGCAACGGCCGGAATGGGGCATGGTTGATCTGAACCTGCGTTACGTCAATGTCGTCCTTCTCGGGGCGGAGCGGCACAGCCGCCACCTGATCAAGAGCGCGCTTCAGGGTCTTGGCTTCGAGTTCGTCCCCGAATGTCGGAGCATCGATCAGGTGCGCAGCCTGGTTGGCACCGCCAATCCCGATCTTCTGCTCCTCGACTTCGACGTCGACGCCGATAATGTCTGTCGGCTGATCAGCGATATTCGCCACCAGCGGATCGGCGACAACCCGTTCATCGTGATCATCGGCATGATCGGCCAGGCCGACGAGCAAACCATTCGCCACGCCCTTTCGGCGGGAACCGACGACATCGTGCGCAAGCCGGTCTCGGCCCGCATTCTTGCCGAGCGGATCGCCAATCTGGTGCGCAACCGCAAGCAGTTCGTCGCCACCCCCGATTACGTCGGTCCCGAGCGCGCCGAGGGCGTGATCGAAGCCGACGACGAGATGGTGCCGCTCGACGTGCCCAACAGTCTGCGTCAGAAGGCCACCAACGACCGAATGTCGCTGATCGATTCGGCGACGATCCGGCATGCCGTCGAAACCGTGAACGTGCAGCGGCTCTATAGTCTCGCGGTCGAGGTCGGCACCCGCTGCGAGATGATCAAGCGCCAGATCGACGAGGGCGAAAACCCGCGCGCGCTCACCGCCGACATCGCCCGCGTCGGCCAGTTGGTCGAGCGCGTGGCCCGGGTCGAGGCCCCCGAGGACAACCCCCATCTCGCCCGCTTGGCGACCTCGATGCGCGGCGTGATGGCGGCGGTGGTGTCCGACAAGCGCGCCTCGCCCCGTCGCTTCGAGGTGCTGCGCCTGCACGCGCTCGCCGTGGCGGCGACCCTGCGGGGCGACGTGGATGCGACCGACACGGTCGCGAGCGCGCTCGCCGCCGCGGTCGGCCGCGAGCGCCAGAGCGCGTGATCGGCGGAAGCTTGGGGCGATAGCGGTTCGCCCGTCCATGCCCTGATCGGTCTTTTTCCCGGCATTCACCCTTTCGGCTTGCCATATTGGTGGTTTGGTTGGAGACTCCCTTCAAGCAGAAAAACCAACGGGTAGGCAGGGGTGCATGGGGCGAAACGTGCGGAAAACGTCGACATCGGCGATCTGTGCGCCCTGTGCCGCGTTGCGACGTCCGGGCGGCGCGATCCCGATGTGCATGGCCTGCGAGGTTCGGGACTTCACCTTCTGCGCGGCGCTGAATACGGATGAGATCGCCTCGGTTCAGGCGATCGTCCGCCAGGTTCGCCTCGCGCCGAGCCAGCTCCTGTTTCAGGAAGGCGACGACGCGGCCGACCTGTTCAACGTCGTCGACGGCGTGATTCTGCTTTACAAGATGCTGCCCGACGGCCGTCGCCAGATCACCGGCTTCATGTATCCGGGCGGGTTTCTCGGCGTCGCCGGCGCGAGCGGCTATTCCTACAGCGCCGAGGCGCTCACCCAGGCGACTCTTTGCCGCTTCCCGCGCCGCCGGCTCTTCACCTTGTTCGAGCGCTTTCCCAAGCTCGAGCATCGCCTGTTCGGCATCGCCACCGACGAGCTGACTGCCGCGCAGGACCAAATGCTGCTTCTTGGCCGCAAGACGGCGCCGGAGAAGATCGCCTCCTTTCTGCTCACCCTCGCCGAGCGGACCGGCGCCGCCGATGGCGCCGCCGAGGCGTCGATCATGGTGCCCATGACGCGCGCCCATATCGCCGATTATCTCGGGCTTACGATCGAGACGGTGAGCCGCACGCTCGGGCGGCTCAAGCGCTCGGGCCTGATCCGGGTCCCCGACGTTCACCGGGTGGTGATCACGCGTCGCGATGATCTGGAAAAGATCGCCGAGGGCGGATGACGCCCGCCCGCCACCATGGCCGGGGGCGATAGCGGAGAGCCGATGCCCAGGGTCCTGATCACCGGCGCGAACCGGGGCCTCGGCCTCGAATTCGCCAGGCAGTACGCCGAGGCGGGTTGGCGGGTGGACGCCACCTGCCGCGATCCCGACCGCGCCGAGGCACTGGCCGAGATCGCGCGCGGTTCCGGCGGCAAGGTCGCGATCCATCGGCTCGACGTCGGGGATTGGGACGCCATCGCCGCGCTCGCGGCCGACCTCGGCGCCGTGGCGCTCGACCTGTTGCTCAACAACGCGGGCGTCTATGGCTCGCGGCGCAAGGCGTTCGGCGATATCGACTACGAGAGTTGGCTCGAAACCCTGCGCATCAACGCGCTCGCGCCCATGCGCATGGCCCAGGCCTTCGTCGAGCATGTCGCGCGCGGCGACGACAAGCGCATGGTGTTCATTTCAAGCAAGATGGGAAGCATGGCCGAGAATACGAGCGGTGATTCGTATATCTACCGGTCGAGCAAGGCGGCGCTGAACGCGGTGGTCAAGAGCCTGTCCGTCGATCTGGCGCCGCGCGGGATCGTCGCCGTGGCCTTTCATCCGGGCTGGGTGAGGACCGACATGGGCGGCCCCAACGGGCTTCTCGATCCGCCCGAGAGCATTGCCGCGATGCGCGCCGTGATCGACCGCCTGGGCGCCGAGGATTCGGGCCGCTTCCTCGGCTACGACGGCGCGACCATCCCCTGGTAGCCGCCCCGACCCGGCGCGCCGATTTAACCGGCTCGCCTTGGGCGTCAGCGAACGTAGACGCGGACCTCGTTGGTCTGGACCCGGGGGCTGGTGGTCGCCGACAATATCAGCCGATCGCTCGACAGCCCCATCTCGGTCAGCGTGCGGAAGACCTTCTCGGCGCTACGCTTGGATTGGTTGGTGTTGAGCGCGACCTGGGCCGGCGTGCCCCGGTTGGGGGCCACCGCGACCACGTCGAAGGTCGCCGTCGGGCGCCGGTCGAGCGCCTGGGAGACGGCGGTGTAGAGCGCCTGCTCGTAAGGCACGTCCTTGCGGTCGAAGCGGATGACGACGAGCGGTTCGCGGCTGTCGATGTCGCGCGCCGTCGACGCCGCCCCGCCGCTCGCGGGCTGGCTCGCGACCGCCGCGGCGAAGGCGCGGGTCGCGAGCGGCGGGCCGAACAGCTCGCCGTTCTTGATCGCCAGCGAGAGCGTGGTGAGATTGCGCCGCTCGTTGTTCACATAGGCCGTCTGGCGGGTGATCGTGTCATTGACCTCGTTGAGCAGGCGATCGATCAGCACGACCGTGCGGTTGACCTCGTCCTCGACGCGGGCGAGCTGGCGGTGATCCTCCTCGACGGCGCCCGAAAGCCCGTAGGCGGCATTGATCGATTCGATCAGGTAGGAGGACATCGCCGCCTGCGAGGCGACATCGTTGGCGAGCGTGTTGAGCGCCGCGATATCGGTGAGGATGCGGTCGAGCTCGCTCTGCGCCGTGTTCCACTGGGCGACCAGAACCGGATTGCCCGGCGTGGTGCCGATTTGCAAGCGCGCGCTGATCGCGGCGACGATCGCGTAATAGCGCTGGGCGTTCTGCTCGGTGACCGAGCGGAGCTGCTGGAAGCGGGCGTTGGCGTCGCCGATCGACGATTTCAGCGATTGAAGCTCGCGGTTGAGCTGAACCACCTTGGCGCCGACGAAGGTGCCGGTCGCGCTGACCGCCGGAGCGCCCCCTCCGGAGGCGCCCCCGGACGCCGAGGCGCTCGATGCGGGCGCGGCGGCCGCGGCCATTTGGGTGCCCTGCCCGGCGGCGGGCGCCGGCGACAGCGTCGGCGAGCTTTGGCTCTCGGCCGGCGACGGTGGAATGACGACCTGTTTCGGAGCCTGGGCCGCGGGTTCGTCGCCGGTAAGCGATGGCCAGAAGTCGTCGGAGACCATCGAGCAGCCCCCCAGGAGAAGCGCCGCTCCGAAAACGGCAACGCGCGTCTTGTGGCGTCCCATGCGCAAGGCCTGCCCTCTTATTAACATCACTCCGCCGCAACCGACGCGAAATTCCTCTTCGCCGCCATGGCGCGGCGGAAGATCACAACACGAACCGGTTGGATGTCGAGGATTTCACTTCGATTATTTCGAATTGTTATTCGGCACCCCCTCCGGGGCCTTGAGTGTACTCAACGGGTTAATCGTTCACAAGCCCGATTTCCGCGCATTTGCGACGGCGCGAGCCCACCGCCCGTTCGCTCGCGCGGCGGGTCGCGGACGGGCGTTCGGACTTGCGAATTGCCGATGCTGCGAGTATTTTCCCCCGGCGTGATCGCATTTCCCGCGGCCGCGCCGCAAGCGCCCGTAGCTCAGCTGGATAGAGCACCAGACTACGAATCTGGGGGTCGGGAGTTCGAATCTTCCCGGGCGCGCCAATTCCCCGCGTTTCGAGATCGCGCCGTCCGAGGCGGGGACCGGCCTTCGGATCGGGAGTGACGGCAAGGGGAATATCGACGATGAAGAAGATCCTCGCGACGGCGAGCGGCCTTCTGGCCGGCTTGGGGGCGGCTCCGGCCGCCTGGGCGCAGGTCGGCGGGCCGTATGGCGAGCCGCATATGTGGGCCGGCGGCTGGTATGGTTGGCTCATGGGGCCGCTCATGATGATCGTCTTTCTCGCCGTCACGGTCGCGATCGTGGTCCTGATCGTCCGCTGGCTGAGCGGTGGCGATCGGGACGCGGCCGACGCGCCACGCCGGCGCGCGGGGCCGACCCCCCTCGAAATCCTCGAGGAGCGCTTCGCGCGCGGCGAGATCGACAAGGACGAATTCGAAGAGCGCCGCCGGGTTCTCGAAAAGTAAATCGCGCGGCGGTTGTCGTCCGGCGTTTGCCCGGGCGCGCGACGCCGATACCCGTGCCGCGCGGCCTTCCGGGCGGGCGGCGCGGCCTCAAGATATTCGAAATTTTAAGAATTTCCCCCTTGTAATGGGCGATCCGGCCGCGCCTTGGCCGGGGCGCCAGCGCCGCGCCATTCTTCATTATTCATTTTTCGGGCTTGGATCACCGCGTCATGCCGAAATCGCCGTCTCCGCGTAAATCGAGCCCCGCGCCGAAGCGGAGAAGCCTCGCCGCCGAGCTCGAGAGCCTCAGCGGGCTGGTCGACGAGCTCGGCGCCCTTCAGGCGCGGGTCGACGAGCTCGAGGATCTCCAGGTTCAGCGCGCCCGCGCCGAGGCGGCCCTGCGCGAGAGCGAGGCGCGCTACCGCACTTTGTTCGAGGAATCGCCGATCTCGATCTGGGAGATCGACTGGTCGGGCGTGAAGGCGCTGGTCGACGGGTTGCTCGCGCGCGGCGTCGCCGATCTAAAAGGCTATTTCGACGCCCATCCCGAGGCGGTGCGCGAGGCGGTCGCGACGATGCGGGTGATCAACTTCAACAAGACGACGCTCGACATCTACCGCGCTCCCGACGCGAAGACCTTCACGGACGAGGCGGACGCCTATCTCGCCCGAACGTATTGGGACAGCTTCGGCGAAGTGGTCGAGGCGCTCATCGATGGTCCGGCGCGCTATAGCCACGAGACCCGCGAGCGGGCCTTCGACGGGACCGAGCTTTACGTGCGCATCGTCCGCCAGATTCCCGAGGGCTTTCGGGATAGCTGGGCGCGGGTCATTTCGACGGTCGAGGACATCACCGAGCGCAAGGTCGCGACGCAGGCGGTGCGGCGCGGCGAGACCTGGCGGCGCCACGCCGCGCGAATCGCCCGGGTCGGGTACTGGGTCTGGCACGGCTCGCGAATCACGGCCCGCGATCTGGTCGATCCCGGCTCGGCCAAGCGCATCGAGGGGCTGCGCGCGCTGCGCGCGATGTTCGGCGTCGAGTCCGAGAGCGGCGAGGCGCAATGGGAGGTGCATCCCGAGGACCGGGAGCGGCTCGCGGCGGCGCTCGCCAAGGCCGATCGCGAGCGACGCGGCTATGACGTCGAGTACCGGATTCTCGGCCCCGCCGCCGCGCTTCGCGTCGTTCACGAAACCGGCGAGCCGACGCTCGACGAGGACGGCGCCAGCGAGATCTGGGTCGGCATCGTTCGCGACGTCACGACCGAAAAGCGCGGCCAATGGCTGCGCGAGGGGTCGAGCCGGGCGCTCGAGCTGCTCGCCACCGGCGCGCCGCTCTCGGAGGTGCTGCTTCTCATCGTCGAGATGGTCGAGGGGCTGAACCGCCATATGCGCTGCTCGATCCTGCTCCACGATCCGGTGAGCGGGACGCTGCGCCACGGCGTCGCGCCGAGCCTGCCCGACTTCTACAACCGGGCGGTCGACGGCCTGAAGGCCGGCCCCGGCGTCGGTTGTTGCGGGACCGCGGCCTTTACCGGCGATCGCGTGATCGCGACCGACGTGCGCGACCATCCCCATTGGGCGCCCTGGCGCGATCTGGTCGATCGCGCGGGCATCGTCGCCTGCTGGTCGGAACCGATCAAATCGTCGTCGGGCGAGGTGCTCGGCACCTTTGCGATCTATTACGGCGAGCCGCGCGGCCCCGCCGACGACGACCTCGATCTCATCCGCACCACGGCGCATCTCGCGGGCCTCGCGATCGAGCAGCGGCGCGCCGAGGAGACGCTCAGGCGCAGCGAGGAACGCTTCCGCAGCGTGTTCGAGGCGGCGCCGATCTCGATCTGGGAAGAGGACTGGTCGGCGGTCAAGGCGATGATCGACGATCTCGCGCGCGCGGGCGTTACCGACTGGGAGACCTATTTCGATACCCATCGCGAGGCGCTGATCGAGGTGGCGAACCGGGTGCGGATCATCGCGACCAACCACGCGAGCCTCGATATCTACCGCGCCCCCGACCACGACGCGCTCAAGGAGATCGCGCGCGGCGAGGAGCTGACCGACAAGGAGCTCGAGACCTTCCGCTGCGAGCTTCTCGCCTATATCGCGGGCGACGACTTCGTTTCGGCCGACGCGGTCGAGGAAACCTGGGACCACGAGGAGATCGTCACCCGCATCCGCTCGACCATGCCAGAGACCGAGAAGGAAACCTGGGCGCGGGTCATCACGACGATCGAGGATATCACCGACCAGAAGAAGGCCGAGGCCGAGGCGGTTCGCGCCCAGGAGCGCCTGGCCGATGCGATCGAGAGCATTCCCCAAGCCTTCGCGCTCTACGACAACGACGATCGCTTGGTGGTCTGGAACAGCCAGGCGGTGTGCTTCAACCCCGAGCTCACCGATATGATCCAGCCCGGTGTCGCCTTCGGCGACATCGCCCGCGCGGCGGCCGAGCGCGGAGTGGTCGCCGAGGCCCGCGACCGGATCGACGACTGGACCCGGGCGCGGGTCGCCCGGCATCTC
>Ga0114931_10007130_pt1 | contig 13678 bp, 15 predicted proteins | sample 2SBtaG_FD_89579 | JGI IMG/M metagenome (GOLD analysis project Ga0114931, IMG submission 89579) | Deep subsurface microbial communities from Kolumbo volcano to uncover new lineages of life (NeLLi) - 2SBTROV14_V59a metaG | ecosystem: Environmental > Aquatic > Marine > Volcanic | place: Kolumbo...
AGCAATCGAAAGAGGAATAGCAGGAAGAGACTACAAGATAACAAAAGATGATTTATCACAAGCAGTCATGTTAGAATACCAAGAAAACAAAGACTTGACCAATCTAATAACAGACTATGACATTAAAGCAGTTGCAAATGGGAGACATCATGAGATACACCACGTGCAAAAGATGAGTCGTTAATAATTTTTTAACTAAATTTTGGAGAATCAAAAATGGCAATCAAAAGAACAATTGGAATTGAAACTGAATATGGAATTATGGGCGGACAGGCACAAGCAGTTCTTAATGGATACAAAGGAAAAAAGAAAGAACAGTATAATGCAGGAAAAACTAATGAATCCGCAGTAGAAGGAATGACTGATATTGGGGGACACCACGGAGGAGACTATGACTCAATCGATAATCAGATAGAAGAAGAACAAGGATGGTTTCCGGGAATGGGTAAAACCATAAGAAATGTTGGAAGAAATATATTTCATGCAGTAGGTTTAGGTTATCAACACACAGGAGACATAATAAAAAATGGATCAAGATTTTATGTAGACATGGGACACCCAGAATACTCAACAGCTGAAAGTTCAAACCCAAGAGAAACAGTTATAACAGATAAAGCAGGTGAAATAATAGTTCACGAATCAGCAAAGAACGCAAATGAAAATATTAAGATATACAAAAATAATACTGATGGAAAAGGAAATAGCTTCGGATGTCACGAAAACTATCTAATATCAAGAATTGAAGATAAAAGATTTGGTGGAGAACTAACTGACTTATTATTGCCATTCTTTATCACAAGACAGATATATACTGGATCAGGAAAGATTGGTGTAGAGACAGAATCAAAGAGTTCAGCATTTGTCTGGAACGTAGCTACAAGAAGTTGGGATTCACGAACAACAGAAGACTCATACAAATTACAATTAGAATCTACCTATAAAGAAATAGAAAAACTAGGAAAACACTTCTTAGACATGGGAGAAGACTATAAAGAAATAGAAAAAGTGTTGAACGCCTTAGCAGGAAGAAGAGAAGAAACAGGTCCACAACAAGTATTTCAATTAAGCCAAAGAGCAGACTTTTTTACAAATAGAATTGGACTTCAAACAACAAATAACAGACCAATAATGAACACAAGAGACGAGCCACATGCAGATAAAAAAAAATATATGAGGCTACATGTAATCAACGGTGACGCAAACATGAACGAGTTTGCAACATACCTAAAAGTAGGAACAACAGCACTAGTCTTAGACTTATTTGAAGATAAACTAATGCCTCAGTTTGATGTTGTCAGTCCAGTAAAACAATTTCAGGATATATCACTTGACCAAACAAGAAAATGGGATGTAAAATTAAAAGATGGAAAACATTCAAACGCAATAGACATACAAAGAACATTTTTTGAAGCTGCAGTAGGTGCATACTCTGGAAGAGACATAATTACTGATGATATCCTTTTGAAATGGGGACAAACACTTGATGCACTAGAAAGTGATCCAATGCAACTGTTTGGTAAGATCGACTGGGTGACAAAAATAGGGTTAGTAACAAACTTAATGGATTCAAAAGGTGCAATGCTAACTGATACAGTAATACAAAACGCAGCCTTACAATACCATGACATAGACAAAAACCAAGGACTCTTTTACTACTTACAAAAAAACGGAATGACTGAAAGAATAGTAACTGACGAAGAAATAGCTCACGCAGTAATAAATCCGCCAGAGACAACAAGAGCATATTTACGTGGAAAAGCAAGCGAACTAGATTCAGTAAGCAAAGTAGATTGGGGAGAATTTGAAATCAAAGCAGGAAAAGACACATTCACAGTCACACTAAAAGAACCACTAGCAGGAACAAAAGAACAAGTTGGCGAAATATTTGAGCTAGAAGATCCAAAAAGTATAGTCGAAGCTTTCAAGAAAGCAAAAGGAATCAGTTGTCGAAAGAAAACGTATTCCTACTCTGGAATCGGATATGGGTATCCTGGAAGATATAATGGATATGGATATGGAAACAGAAGAAGTAACTATGGATTTGACACACATAACATCAATGGATTAGATGATTAAACTACTAAATAAACACTAACACTAAAAAAGATTTGGAGGCAGTCAAAAACCTTTGTTGGTTTTTTGGGTCTCCAAATAAAAAGATTTGGAGGCAATCAAAAAATGAAAATGTTTTTTTTGGGTCTCCAAATAAAAAAATTTGGAGGAAAATAAAATGGAACAAGAACAAAATGAACAAAAACCATACATGCCAAGACCACTGGACAATCTTTACAAGAGAACTACAAACGATGGTCCAAACAAGCTTGATGGACTAAAAGGCATCATGGACGGTATGGACGAATTATTAGATAAGAAGGACTTATCAGAACAGTACAAACAACAAGGAGGACAGTAAAAATACTGATTTGAATCAAATGAAATTTAGTCTTGAAGCATTGGATAAAACTTTAAAGAAATATACGGGTTTGAAACTTTTTCCAGAAATAAAAGAGGAAACAAAAATAAAAACAGCTAGAGAAATTCCAATAAATAAATTCGCGCCAAAAGCGATGAAAGAGAGATTAGAAGAGAAAATAAAAACATTTGATTCAAAAGAATTAAGTACTGATAAAAAGAATAATTTTGATTTTAATGTTTTAGAGTCTAAAAGAACTCTTACACCTTCAGTAAGAAGAACTATGGGTGTGGAACACGAATATTCTTTAGTTCCAAGATTCATTGATGACTTTTCATCTTTTTTAACTAACGGAGGATTATTGTATGAAGATTACGGGCACTTAGAATACGCATCTCCAGAAACAAGCAATGCATTAGATGTACTAATATGGGATAAAGCAGGAGAGATATTAACATTAGAACATGCAAAAGAAATTACTAGTAACCTTGAAGTTAAAGTAATCAAAAACAATTACGCAGAAAATAAAGATGATGGTTCCAAACAGTCTGATTTTGGAACGCATGAAAACTATATGGTAGAAAATAATCTACAAGAAGAATTATTATCACCTTTCCTTGCAACAAGAATATTATTTACTGGTTCAGGAAAACTAGAAAAAGATGGGACCTATAAGATAAGTCAAAAAGCAGACTTCTTAACAACAACAACTGGTGGTTCATCAACTTCAGATAAAGGATTTATTTCAAGTAAAGAAGAGAGTCACATGACAAATGGAAAACGAAGACTTCACATGACAGTAGGAGAAGCAAACATGAGCGAAGTTGCAGGCTTACTAAAATACGGAACAACAAACTTGGTGATAAATTTGCTTGAAGATGGATTGATACCAAAGAATATTGGCGTACACAATTCATTAGATACAATAAAAGAAATATCAAATAACACGGTTGGAAACTGGCAAGTTTCTATTAGTAATGGAAGAAGCAAAAAAGCAACAGATATACAAAGAATATATTTGAATGCAGCAAAAAAAGCATATGCTGGACAAGACCAATTAACAGACAATATACTCACATTATGGAGACAAACATTAGATGATCTTGATGCAGACCCAAAAAAACTTTCAACAACAGTTGACTGGATAATAAAAAAGAACTTATTAGAACACATTGCAGATAAACATGGAATAGGATTTAGTTATAAAAAAATACAGAATGCAAACATACAATACCACGATGTAGATAGAAACACAGGACTATTTTACTTCTTAGAAAGAAATGGGTTAGTTACAAAAATATTAGATGATAAGGATGTAAAGAATGCTATTAAAAATCCTCCAAGCGATACTAGAGCTTATTTAAGAGGAAAACTTAAATCTAGAGGTTATGATGTTGAATGGATTGGAGTTAGTGTAAGCAATACTATAGACACAAAATGCATATCTTGTCCAAGTACTTGTAATCAACTTTCAAAATTAGATCAAGAATTAACACTAGACGACCCAATGAAAAATTACAAAGAAGTAATAGACCTAATAGACAAAGAAATAGAATCCAATGAAGAAAATTACGCAGGAATAAACTTCGCACCACTTGTTGAGTCATTATATGAATTAATTAAAGGTATTGAATTTGAAGTAAAACCTTATTCCTCTGGTGTTACTGGAAAAGTAAGACTTAAATCACTTAGTGAACATAAAAATAGATTTCCAGGTTATGGAGTAGTAAACTGCTCATGCTATTCAACAGTAAAATTTCAAGATGTTAATGGTAATACGCAATGTGTCAACAAAGACCAGCTGGAAGTTGTAGTTGAGAATGAAGATTCTTATGTTTCACTAAATACATTTGAAAAAATAGAACAAACAATTAAAGAAGCAAACGAATCAACTGTCAAAAATAAAGGATCAAAAGTAGAAATAAAAGTGGGTATGGATGCAGAGATAAGAAGTGATAGTGAGTATCATAATCAAAAAGAAGGCATTGGAAAAATAACTTCAATAAACACAGGAAATTCAACACACACTATAAGAGTTAAATGGGATTCATATAATAATATTTATCGCCCTAGAGATTTGAATATAATTACTCAAAAAGAACTAGATACGTCTTATATTTCTGGAGAACAATTTCAAGAAATAAAATGTGAGGTTCTATCTTCGCCTGATACAAAACCTGTATTTAAAGCATTCTTTTTAGAAGAAGAAAAAAATTATGTGGCGGATGCTAGAAAAGAGATAGCAAAGAACTAAAGAGCTGATGAAATGATGGAAGTGGAACTAGAAAAAGAAATAAAGGATTATTATCAGGAAGCAGGATTAGACTTATCTCTTTGCACGGAAATAGATAATCCCTTATCAAAAGAAATAATGGTGGAAGATAAATTCATATCAATTGATGATCTGCTAGTAGACATGACTCAGAATTCACATATAAGAATTTATAATCCTGGCGATAAACCGCTTAGAAATAATAAAAAACCTTTTTGGTTCTCATCATACAATGCAATTATCAGTGGAAAAGAAATTATAGGGCTAGTGCAGGTCAACATAGTTGAAAATTTTATACCAGGATATATAGATACAGAAAAAGCATTAGATAATCCTATAGACGCTGCACAAGAAGGACTTGATAAATACACAGAAGGAAGAATAACTTTAAGAAACTTATTAAGTGCAAGTATGTCAGAGACAAAAACAAAAGCTAAGATGTGGCTAAAAAATGATTGTGCACAATTCGTTGTTAATCCAAAAGTAACTGAAGAACTAACAAATCAAGGAAAGAAAAATGAGAAAAGAAAAGGAACACTTCAATCATTAGTGCCAAGAACATATAAGACATTAAAAGATTTTTCAAAAGGTCTAAATTATGGGCTGAATGCAATATTTGCAATGCCAAAATTTTATTCAGATATGAAAACAGCCATATCAAAAGCTGCAGTAAACTACGTTTACAAAAAAAATGATGTTGAAGGCATGATTCTAAAAACAATTGGTTTTGGACTGAGTGTGGGATTCTATGCTTCTGCATTCTTTGGCCTTGCAGATTTGAATTCAAGCTATTTAGCAATACCTGCAGTCACAAATTACATATCAGTTATCTCACAATTAAAAATAAAAGAACAACTGAGGGGAAGAAAATGAGCTCATTAGAAAGACTAAAAAAAGTATTGGGAGATGACATTAAAAAATACGAACAAAAAATGTGTGGATTTAAAGAACAATATGTAAATCATATGAATAGGGTTACTCAAGCCGAGTACCAAAAAAATCCAGAAGTTACAGATCTAGTATTTCCAAGAAGTCCATTCATATATTCAAGAATATATATTGTGAAAGGAGAACAAGACGTACAAAAATTTGATGTTTTGCAAACTTTTGGTGGTGGATCATTTACAGCAATTGATGTTGTATCAATTCCAGAAGAATACCACAAAGATATCAAACACAAATATGTTGCTCATTTTATTGGACAACCACCAATATATTTTGCGACAGGAGGATATATAGAATTTCAAGGAGATAATAAAATAAAACTTTATGGCAAAAGCCAAGATTTTGGAGCAAGTGTTGCAGGATATGATGTAAACACGGTTGCAAAAGAATTAATTGGTTTGACTGGAAAATTTAAAGAGATAGATGCAGAGCCAAACTCAGGACTTGAAACAAACATAGAAAAATTCTTTGACGGATGGCTTGACCTGTTTGAACAAAAACTTGACAATTATGAATTTGCAAAATCCGCATCAAATATTTATCTTGATAAAGCAGATGTGGACAACTCTGATACAATGATGGACGCGCTCATGATAAGGGCGATAAATAAAGTAGAAGAACCATTCACAGATGTGGATTTGATGATGGCATTAACAAATGAAATGCGAGTAATGACTAATGAAAAACTTAAACAAGCATTTCAAAAGAATATGCGCGATAGAAATGATTAACCCATTTGAACCAAAGTTTCATGGGAGACTTGAATTTAGAAACTGGCTAGGGGAAGAGTTTTCGTTTGTACTAAAGAAACATCCAAGTAATTATGAAACTCATGAAATAAAACTCTTAGAAGAAAATGCAGAATATTTGGAAACAATTATTCTTGACCATTTTCATACAAGACTAAAAAAAACCCAATCTGCTTATCTTGATTATTATAGCGAAGACATATCTGCAATTAAGGAATCAGTGAGTCAAAAGAATTACCAAAAACTTGGTGAATCGCTAAAAACACTCAAAGAAGCAATTGATTATGAATGAGATGATATAAATGTATGAAGAGATGATAAGCAAACTTGAGGCGACGATTAATGATGCCAAGAGAATAACAGAAGAAAACAAAAAGTTTATGGATTCATGGGTTGAAAAAATAAAATTTGAGTTGGCATTTAATGCTGGTTTGAAAGAAGGAAAAATTGAGTTGTGGAATAAATATAAAGTAGATTATAAAAGTAGAAGAATATTTGGAACTGAAATTGAATATGGCTTAAACCTAAATCAAGTCAATTGGTCCGTTGATGGCTTATGGCTTGAAAATGGGGGTTTAGTTTACAAAGATTGTGGTCACCCAGAATATGCAAGTCCAGAAAGTAGAAATACACTCGACGCATTGAAATATTCTAAAGCAGGAGAACTTATTATTCAAGAACTATTTCCTGAAGAGATGATTATAAAAAACAATGTTGATTCTCATGGTAATACTTTTGGTGCACATGAAAGTTATTCTTATACTAAAGGGAATCTTCTTGATGAATTCTTAATGCCCTTTCTAATAACAAGGCAAATATTTGCTGGAAGTGGAAAAATAAATTTTTATGGCCAATATGAAATAAGTCAGAGATCATCTTTTTTAGGTACAGCCAAAAATGTTTTAACAACTCATAATAGACCCATAATTAATACCAAAGATGAATCTCATTCTGAGGAAAATATAAAGAGACTTCACTTAATACTTGGAGATGCAAATATGTTTGAAGTTGCAGAATTTTTAAAACTTGGAACAACCGGACTTGTTTTAGATTTAATGGAAAGTGAAGCAAGAAATAAACTTGACATACCTAGTGTATATCCTAAGCGTAGTCCGGTAGCTGTTGTAAAATCTATATCTCAAGAACCCGGTATTGGTTTTATGACACAAAGACAAAAATTTATTGATGCAGTAAATGTTCAATACCAATATTTTAAATTAGCAAAATCTGAACTAGGTTACAGAGACCCTATAACTCAACAAGTTCTTGACTTATGGGGTTATGTGCTTGAAAACTTTGAGGATGAATCAAAGTTGTTTGGAAAAGTTGATTGGGTTACAAAAAAAGCATTAATCAACCAATATCAACAAGAATATGATTTGCCTGATGGACATACATATTTGCGAAACATTGATTTGCAGTATCATGATATAAATCAACAAAAAGGTCTTTTTTACAATTTGCAAAAGAACGGGCTTACAGATAGGCTCTTGTCAGATGAAGAAATCATTCGTGCAAAAATTTATGCACCGACTAATACTCGTGCTTTTATTCGAGGAAATATAGTAAAACAGTTTAAAGAAAAAAATATTGTTTCTGTCTATGATGAACGGGGGATAAATTGGACCTATATTCCTAAGACGGCGTTTTTTAGTGTGGATTCTGATACTAAAAAAATATTTCTTGAAGAGTTTGATGATGTTTCTATTTTGAATCCTTTTGATAATTATATTAAATTGGTAAATAAATTGAAAATAGAGACTAGAAAAAAATGAATGACAAAAACAATGATAATTCGGTATGCCCAATGGGTAATGGAGAAATTGACCCAGAGAAGCTTGTGAGCAAGATTTTTTCTGATATGATTGCTAAGTCAAGAACAATAATTGTTCCAAATGTCGCTATTTCAGTAGGTCAAAATTTAAAGGGACTTTATGTTATTGGCAATACGCTTAATTCTTTTCTAAACGAGCAAGGAGCTATTAAAAATGCAAAGCCTGGTGATCAGATTTACAAAGTTGACGTTTACAAAGTAAAGTAAATTAAATTAATTTTTTTTAGTGTAGTGTGGAATAAAAAGGGTTTTTTATGAGGGGAGAGCAGATGAATGATTACAAAACCAAAAAAAGAGATTTATTACCGTGGAGATTATCTTAAAGCCTTGAGTTTAGGAATCCTTGCACTGTTTGGGAATATTCTTTTATGGTTTTTACTAATTGTTGAAGAACAATGGGATGAATATGAAGCCAAGAAAAAACTCAAAGAAAAATATGGTTAAGGGTTTTAGGTTGTTAATTACTGCTAAGTGATAACATATCGAAACATTTATAAACAAATGAGTTATATATAGTTACTAATGAGTAGTCAAACATTTTGTATAGCTGAATTTATGGCAATATTTGTAGCTGGAATAATCATAGGACTAGTCGTATCAAACGTAAATTTTGACTCAAACATTCCAACAAGTTACTCGATTGCAGAAGGAGCAAAAGAAACAGTAAATTCTCTAAATCCGCTTGGAAATGCACCAGAAAGAAATTCTCCAGCAGACAGAATAGCCGAATGGCAAATAGAAGTATTCAAAGATAAGGTTATTCTAGATATTCAAGACGCAGAATGGGCATCATTTGCAGATACCAATTCAATGGATCCAGTCCTTGACCAAGGAGCAAATGCAATCCAAATAAAACCAAAATCAGCAGATGAAATAAAAGTTGGAGACATAGTCTCATACGAACATGCAGACCAAGGAAGAATAATTCACAGAGTTGCATACAAAGGAACAGATGAAAACGGAACCTACTTCATAATGAAAGGGGACAATAATCCAACATCAGATCCTGATAAAGTCAGATTCAGTCAAATAAAATCTGTAACTGTAGCAATAATATACTAAAGGCGATTTCTAATGAAAACTCAAGATATATTTTTCTATGCTGTTGTTTTGTTAATAATAGGAATAACTATACTTGGAATAGTTTTATAGTAACAAAAAGAAACCAAAATATTCTTTTTAAGCAAATTTTATATAGTATTACCAACTCTAAAAAAATTGTGAACTAACTAATGGACTCAGAAACTTTAAAGAAATATCAAAAATCAGGAATGATATCTGCAACAGCGCTACGCTATGGTTCTAAATTAATCAAGCCAGGTGTCAAACTTGTAGATGTTTGTGACGCAGTAGAAGGAAAGATTCGAGAATTAGGAGGAGGACTGGCATTTCCAGCACAGGTCTCAAGAAATGATATTGCTGCACATTACTGCCCAGAAGAAGATGACGAGTCAACCTTTAAAGAAGGGGATATAATAAAACTAGACTGTGGCGCGCATTATGAAGGATATGTAACTGATAATGCCATGACAATAGATTTAGGAGACAATGCAAAATTGGTTAAAGCTTCAAGAGATGCAGTCGAAACAGTTGTAGACATGGCAAAAACAGGAACAAAAATATCTGCGATTGGAGCCAAAATTCAAGAGATAATAACTGCAAACGGTTTTGAGCCAGTAAGAAACCTCTCAGGACATGGAGTAGGATATTATATAGTACATGCATCACCATCCATGCCAAACTTTGACAATGCAAATCAAAATACTTTAAAAGAAGGACAAATAATAGCAATAGAACCATTCGCATCAAATGGGGCTGGCATGATACACGAGTCAGGAAATCCAACAGTATTCATGCATGTTGCAAAACGACCTGTCAGAGGACAGTTTGCAAGACAAATATTAAAAGACATAGATGGATATAATGGTTTACCATTCACAACACGTTGGTTATCTAGAATTCATGGAATTTCAAAGACAAGATTTGGACTTCGAGAACTCATGTCTGCAGGAATTATAAGAGGTTACCCGTCACTTCCAGATGTTAAGGGCGGACTAGTTAGTCAAGCAGAACATACTTTAATAGTTGGAGAAAAACCAATTGTTTTAACAAGACTTGAAGAATAAATTTCAGATTTCTTTCTTTGTATTTTTTTAATCTTTTGAGAATATCTTTGTATGTTCTATTCCAGAACTGTTACCTGATCTAATTACTATCTCATAACCACAATTATCGCAGATTTTTGAAAGATAATGTATGTGCGGACTATGCTCGTCAAATACTGACGAGAACTCTTTGTTATGTTCTTTTCCGCAGTTAGAACAGACTATTTCTAGGTGTGATTCTTGTAGTGAGTGCATGTAGTAATCCCTTTAGAAACATGAAAAAATAGATCATATATAAACTTTGTTCTCGACTGAAAAGTGAGTAAACGAAAACTATATAAATTGGTTATATCAGATTTAGGATTATGGCAAAAGAAGACAACGATGAATTTGAATCAGTTTATGATGATGAAAGCAGAGACGAACTAGTCGAAGATGACAAAATCAGTCCTGAAGAAGGCGCTTTTATGTCTGGTTATTATAAGGACGAAGAAAAAAAAGACACAGAAGACGAAGATAAACATTACGAATCTGCTTTTGAAGAGAAAAAGAAATAGCAACAATCACTCATACTAATTATTTCTTTAGCTATTGCCCTCAAGATTTTATAATACTAGTTATTTTAATCCTTAATATTTTAATTTTTAAAAGAATCCAATGTTAAATCTTTAAGACTTGTAATTTTAATATCTGATGGCACATCTTGGTTTAGATTATGAACAAGTCCAATTGATCTCATTTTAGCTTTATGTGCTGCAATCATTCCACTCCTACCGTCTTCAATTACGATGCATTCATCAGGGTGAAGTCCAAGAGCAGTTGCGGCATTTAAGAAAGTCTCAGGATCAGGTTTTCCATAAGTAACTTCATCAAGAGAAACTATTGCGTCAAAATAATTTATAATTCCAAGCTCAGTTAATGCAAGTTCTACAAATTCTTCATGTGAACCAGAACCTATTGCAAGTTTAAAACCATTATTTGAAAGAAGCTTCACTAACTCAACAGCACCATCAACTGCTTTTATATTTCCCTTAGCTTTTTTCATTAAATCATTATGTTTTCTAAGCGAGACTTTTTCTAAGTTAAATTCTTTTTTTACAAGCTTTGAGAATGTACTTTCAAATGGAATACCTGCATATTTCTCTTTTAGTTCATCAGTAGATATTTCAACACCATAATCTGAAAAAATCTTTTGTTCTACAGAATTATGTAAATACATGGAGTCTGTAATGACTCCATCTAAATCAAAAATTACTCCTTTAATCATTTTATTTATTCTTTGTTTTTCAGTCATTTAAATGATGAGAAGATTGGTCTCTTTGAAAGTAGCATTGGAAGTGCCAAAGGTTTAAATGGAAATCCAGCTGTTTTATCTTTAATTTCCTTTACTAATAAGTCTTTAGAGAATGTTTTTTGGTCTTGTTCTCCTCTTACTCTAACCTTTAATTCTTTGCCTGACATTTCATTATCTCCAATTACTAAAACGTATGGAACCCACTCGGTGCCTGCGTTTCGAATCTTCTTTCCAAGTGTATTTTCGTTGTCATCTACATCAACACGAATTCCTTTTTGTGTAAGCTCCTCTGCAAGCTTGATTGAGAAATCTAAGTGTTTATCATTTGCAACTGGGATAACTCTAATTTGTGCTGGTGAAAGCCAAAGTGGAAGACTTGGTGCTTCTCCTCTCTTGATTTTTTCAGCAGCCTTCTCAAGCAATGCATAGATAACTCTTTCAATTGCCCCACTTGGAGAACAATGTAGAACTATTGGATGCTTTTGCTTATTATTCTTATCAGTGAACTTCATGTCATAACGCTCACCATTCTCAACGTCAACTTGGTCGATTGATAGTGCTGCTGCCTTGTTGACTGAGTCTATGAAATTAAACTCATACTTTAGTACGAAATAGAATTTTCTTTCATCCCACATCTCAACTAAGATTGGCTTTCCAATCTTCTTGATTATGTGTTCGACAAGTCCTTTGTTTTTTTCATAGAAATCCTTTGTTATTCTAAGTCCGATTTCAAAGTCTTCCATTGTAAGGTCTAGACCTTTTAGTACGTCAAGAATTAAGTCAAGTCTGACCTTGTACTCTTCAAGTGCCTGATCCATGTCAGCGCAAAGTGCGTGGACATCTGGCATCGTAAATGCTCTAAGTCGTCTTATGCCTGAGAGTTCACCAGATTGTTCTCTTCTAAAAGAGTATCTTGTCATCTCATATAGTCTAAGTGGTAGTTGTTTGTAAGATATTACTGCATCATGTGCAATTAGGAATTGTCCAAAGCAAGCTGCAAATCTTAAAAAGAAGTTTCTTTTATCGCTTGTAATTTGATATTGTCTTGCTGGAAATTTGTTTAAGTAACGCTCAAGCGTTGGATGTTTCATGTCATACATTATTGGTGTTTCAACTTCTAATCCACCGTAAGCTATTACTTTATCTGTAACATATTCTTCTAATAGTTTTTTTACAAGTCGACCTTTTGGATAATACCTAAAATTGCCTGAATCTGATGCTGGTTCATAGTCGACAAGTTCGAGTTTTTTCATCAGTGCAATATGTGCTGGTTCAACAACTGATGTTCGGTCTTTCTCTGTTTCGTAAAATGAGAATTGTTTTAGCTTTTTGTGATTTGAAAAATTGAATTCTTTTACTGGCACAAGTTTTGAATTTGTATCCATGATGTACCAGTGGCTCTTTAGTTTTGCTTCATCTTTTAATGCTTGTGATACTGGCTCTTCTGCTTCTTCTAAATTACTTGACTTTCCTGTCTTGCCTGCATTGACACTCGCACTTGCCTTTTCTTCCTCGACGTTTCTTGAGAGGATTGGTCCTATTTGACTTGAAAGTTCTGATAGAGGATGTCCTTTGCATGAAATGTTAAATGATTTGTACCATCCAAATGGTGCTCTTGAAACAACTAGTTTTGGATCATCTTTTTTTAATTTAGCTTGAAGCTTTTTCATCACACTAACCGCGACATCTGGTTTTGATAAATTAGGGCTTAGATGTGCGTATGGATAAAGCATTATCTTACTTGTCTTAATTTGATCTAGATTTTTTCTGATTTCTTTAGATGCCAAGTCAACTGAGTTATCTTGGTCTGCTTCATCATTTTTCTCAACTGCAATAAATACTGTTAAACATTCTTCCATTCGACCTTTTTTTTCGTCTATTTCTTCAGCGCTTTTTATTGCTTTTTTTCTTGCTTCAAATTCGATAAAATCTGAGTGAATTGATAATAATTTCATTTTAGTTTTCCTCCTGTTTTTTCCTGTGTAATCCTATTTTATTTATTCTTTAATTTTTCTTTTAGTTTTTAGATTATTATTAGTTATAAATAGTTTATTATTAAGTTTTAT
>Ga0114931_10007131_pt1 | contig 13677 bp, 17 predicted proteins | sample 2SBtaG_FD_89579 | JGI IMG/M metagenome (GOLD analysis project Ga0114931, IMG submission 89579) | Deep subsurface microbial communities from Kolumbo volcano to uncover new lineages of life (NeLLi) - 2SBTROV14_V59a metaG | ecosystem: Environmental > Aquatic > Marine > Volcanic | place: Kolumbo...
CCTCGACTACACCCACCTGCTGCCGGCCCGCGCCACCACCGCCGACCTGCTGCTCACCCTGTGGCCGACCCGGCACCTCCGCCTCGACACCTCCACCGGGCTTCGCTGGCTCGCCCCCGACGGCGCGCCGGTGGCCCGGGTTACCCGGGTTCGCGGGAAGCTCGGCTACCAGTTCAGCCGCGCTCTCGGCGCCCGCCTGATCGGCGAGTACTCCGGCGGCACGGCCCTCGACGACCGGGTCATCGGCTCGCTCCTGCTCACATGGCTGCTGCACCCGGGCACTGGCGTGTGGCTCGGCTACGCCGAGACGGGCACCGTTCGGGAGGGCTACGCGGCGACCGAGCGGACCGCCTTCGCCAAGGTGAGCGTGCTGTTCCGACCCTGAGGCCACCGTGCCAAAACGAACACTCTCGTCCGGTTGGGCTGTGCGACGACACACAACAAACGACCGTCGGCCCGCTGGCGAAGGTCCGGCGACCTCGGCATACCGACCGTTCAATCTTCCGACATCGAGTTACCGGTTCAAGGTGGCCGTGGTGGCCCATCCCTTGCAAATCGCGTCGAATACCAATCCCGCTGTCCACCGACATCGAGCCGGCGCAGCGACCCCCCAAGGTGCCCACCATGTCCGACTTTGCTCGAATGCTCGTCGTCCTCTTCCTGGCCGCCGCGTGGTCCACCCCCGCCCACGCCACCCCAGCCTTTGCCCGAAAGCAGGGACTGGGGTGCCCCGTGTGTCACACCGCCTTCCCCGAGCTCAACGGGACCGGACGGACCTTCAAGGAGAACGGCTACCGATTCCCCGCCCCACAGGGCGGCGTGAAGACCGCCGGCGAGGACGTGGGAGCCGGCATCATCCTCGACAAGGCGCCCGGTATCGCGATCCGAATCGTCTCCCAGCTCATGGACATGGGCCCGGGGCTGAACGGTGAGGAGACCGGCACGGCGACCGGCAACTCGGACGCCACCAAGCTCGAGTTCGCCACCACGCCGCTCGACAGCGTCGAGCTGATCATGGCCGGCGCGAACGGCGACCACTTCAGCTACCTCGCGGAGCTCGGCGCCGAGCAGGAGGACGACTACGCGATCGGCGGGAACGGCGTCGCCCAGTACCGGTTCAACGAGCACGCGACCCTGTACGCCGGGTGGACCCCGCTGTTCGGCCGCGACATCTACAACACGCTGAACGAGGCCCGGCGGGTCGACCACGTGGACCACGCCGCCCAGGACTACACCGGCTCCACCGGCATCGACTTGAGCACCGAGGGTGGCTTCGTCGGCCTGTACGGCCGCGTCGGCCCGGTGTTCTACATGGGCGAGACCGGCCCCGGGCCCGACATGGCCATCAGCTCCCAGGAGCCCTTCGACTACATGGGCCGCGTCGGCATCGACGTGACGAAGAAGGTCGAGGTCGGCGGCTTCGTGTACTACGGCGCCACGAACGTGACCGCGGACGACGGGACGGTCTCCAAGGTGTCCACGACGCGCCCGGCCCTCGACATGAACGCCTACAGCCCCTTCGGCAACTGGAAGGTGCTCGGCATGTACGACTCGGCCGACAGTGCGGTGACCGGTGAGGTCGGGTGGGACGACCCGATCACCCTGAAGCACTTCTGGATGCTGCCCATGGCGCGTGTCGACGCGACCGTCGTGGGGGGGACGACCTCCATCGTCCCGAGCGTGGGTTTCGGGATCGAGCAGTCCGCGGGCCGCCTCCAGCTCGAGTTCGCCGAGCCCATCGGCAACGACGGCGCCGGCCTCCCCTCGGCCCAGCTCCTCGCGGACATCGTCTTCTGAACTTCCTGCACTGGAGGCATCCCATGCGCACCTTCATCCTCCTGACCACGCTCCTCGGTAGCGTCGCCCTCGCCGCCGACCCGCCCGCCAACAGCTACAAGCCGGACAAGTTCGCGGCGAAGGCCTACGCGGCCGCCGAGGCCGCCGGCGCCACCCAGACCACCAACCTCGACGCCAGCGACCCGACGGCGCTCGCGGCCGGCAAGAAGATCTTCACGACGACCTGCGTGAGCTGCCACGGCGCCGCCGGGAAGGGGGACGGCCCGGCCGCGATGGCCCTCGAGCCTCGCCCGGCCAACTTCACCGACCACGCGCGCTGGTCGGCGCAGCCGATCGGCGTTCTCCACTAGGTCGTGAAGAACGGCATCAAGGGCTCCGCGATGGTGCCCCTCGGCCTGAACGACGAGCAGGCGTGGGATGTCCTCGCCTACATCCAGCACACCTTCGAGCCGGCGGTGGCGCAGACCACGCCCTAGAACGTCCCGTACCTTCCGCGCCCGGGCTCTGTGCGCTTCCGCACAGTGTCCCGGGCGCTGTCGTCTCGCCTCCGGGACCCGCGGCACCTCCGCGCGGGATGCATCGCGCAGAGTACTGGCCGATGACTTCGCCCTCGGTCCGATGACGGAGAATGCCCTCTCCGGCGGTGGATTCTTCGAGTTGTCCAGGGAGAACCGCCGCGCGGGGGTGCAACGATCTGTTGTCACCTCGAAAACTCCAGATATGATGAGGCATGCCGACCTCGACGAAAGCCAGCTTGATCCCGATGGAAACCCTGGAAGTCGTGGCGAAGGCGCTACGTGTGCTGGCGCACCCGGTCCGACTGAAGCTGGTCGAGGTCCTCCTCGAAGAGGAGATCCCGGTCGGGGAGCTCGCCGATCGCGTGGGCATCGCACCCCACGTGGCGAGTCAGCACCTGAACAACCTCCGCGCCCACGGCCTGCTCGCCGCGCGACGCGACGGGAAGAACGTCCTGTACCGGGTGGTGGGGCCCGAGGCGATCAACGTCATCGAGTGCATCCGCCGCCACTACACCTGAGGCTCGCATGTTCGACGACGAAGAAGGGAAGGTCGTGGTCTTCATGACCTCCGGCCCGCAGACGGCCCAGCGCTGCGCGACGCCCTTCTACATGGCCACCATGGCGGCGGTCATGGACTGCAAGGCCGTGATCTACTGCCAGATCGACGGCGCACTGCTCATGAAGCACGGCGTCGCCGAGGACCTCCTCGCCAAGGAGGGCGGCAAGTACATCATCGACTTCATCCGCGACGCGAAGGAGTCCGGGGTCGAGATCTACGTGTGCTCCGCGGCCCTGCAGCTCCACGACATGACGCCCGAGGACCTGATCGAAGAGTGCGACGGCGTGGTGGGCGCCGCCACCATGGTCGAGAACTGCCTCGATGCCTCGGCGATCCTCACCTACTGATCGGAGGTCCCCCATGGCGACCACCCGCGGCTGCTCGGTTCCCGACGACCTGCTCTACCACGTCAGCAACAACCAGTGGCTGCGGGATCGCGGCGACGGGACCTACGAGCTCGGGATGACCGACGTGGCCCAGTCCATGGCCGGATCCGTCATCCACTGCCGGATCAAGAAGGCCGGCAAGGGCGTCCGAGGCGGCAAGAGCCTCGCCACCGTCGAGAGCGGCAAGTGGGTGGGCCCGGTCAAGGCCCCCTTCGACTGCAAGGTCCTCGAGAAGAACGAAGCGGTGGAGCAGGACCCGAGCCTGCTCAACAAGAGCCCCTACCGCGACGGCTGGCTCGTGCGGATCGAGCCCATCGACCCCGAGGCCGCCGCCGAGACGCTCGTTCGCGGCGACGAGGCCGTGAAGGGGATCGAGGCGTACATGGACGACCGCGAGTTCGAGGGATGCATCCACTGCGAGGGCTTCGATGACGGCCAGTAGTCCCGCCGGCTCGATGCCCCCCGCGACCACCTCGATGTTCGCGGACGCGAAGTACCCCGACGTCCCCCTCGAGGAGAAGGCGCGCCTATTCGACGAGGTCCGCGCCGACATCCGCTACCACGACGTGCTCTACGGCTGCTACGAGTGCGGGATCTGCGTGGCCGCGTGCCCCTCGGCCCGGTTCTACGACTTCAGTCCCCGCGTGTTTGCGCAGACCCTGGCCCGCGGCGACGTCCACACCTTCTACGAGCTGCTCGAGGACTCGGTGTGGGACTGCAGCCAGTGCTTCTCGTGCAACCGCTGCCCCCGCCAGAACAGCCCGGCGCCCTGATCACGATCATGCGCGAGGTGGCGGTCCGCAACGGCCTGCAGAGCGCGAAGAACGCGCTGAAGTCCTACAGCCGCGTCATCTACAAGGTGATGTCCACCGGGACCCAGGTCTCGCCGGACATGCTGCAGCCCGACTTCTTCCCCGACTGGGGCCCCGATGTCGTGCGCACCTCCGAGAACCTGGAGGTCTGGCGCCGCGCCATCCCGACCGAGACGCTCCACACCCTGGAGCTGGCCTGGGACGTGGCGGAGAAGACCCGCGTGGAGCTGTTCCTCATCTGGAAGCTAACGGGGAACCTCGACATGATCGAGGCCATCGACGAATCCAGCTTCCTGATCCTCGAAGAGATCATGGAGGAGATGCTCGACGAGCACGGCTTCGACTTCGACGAGCAACAAACCATCATCTGACCGCAGGGAGGTCGGCATGTCCGTGATCTCGACGCTCGTGGGGGAGGCCCGGGAGCGGCATCGCCCAAAGCCCCCGGAGCGCTACTACAAGGACGCCCTGTTCGAGCTCGAGGCGAAGGGCGAGCTGATCGTCCAGCGGGTCCCCGACAACTACGCCGAGGTCGAGACGCGCTCCGGGAGGATCAAGAAGATCCCGCTCGACCGGTACTGGCACCACAAGTCCTGCGGCCAGTGCGGGCACATCCCCGGGTACCCCACCTCGGTACTGTGGCTGATGAACCAGCTCGGCGTCGACTACATCGACCCGCGCAACCAGACCTCGTGCACCGGGTGGAACTACTACGCCTCGGCCACGAGCAACCCCGTCGCCCAGGCGGCCGTGGCGGTGCGCAACTTCGCGGCCGCCTACGAGACCGGGTACTTCCCGCTGATCCACTGCGGCACCTCCTACGGCCACTACAAGGAGGTCCGCGAGCAGATCATCGAGCACGCCGACCTGCGCGAGAAGCTCAAGCGGGTCATGGACCGGCTCGGCAAGCCGATCGTGATGCCCGAGGAGATCGTGCACTACTCGGAGTGGCTGCACGTCGCGCGGCACGAGGTCGCCAAGCGTCAGGTGCGCGACTTCAGCGAGATCACGATCACCGTCCACCCGGCGTGCCACTACCACAAGATCGTCCCCGACGACGCGATCTACGACCGCGACATCCTCGGCGGCGAGCGGACGGCGGTGGTCACCGGGCTCGCGAGCGCGCTGGGCGCACAGGTCGGCGACTACTCCACCTGGCACGACTGCTGCGGCTTCGGCTTCCGCCACATCCTCGTGAGCCGCGACTTCACCCGCTCCTTCTCGACGATCCGCAAGATCGAGCGCATGAAGGAGGAGGTCGACCCCGACCTCGTGCTCGCCCACGACACGGGCTGCGTCACCACGCTGGACAAGAGCCAGTTCGCGGCGAAGGCACACGGGCACAACGTCGACATCGCGGTGATGGCCGACGCCCAGTTCGCCGCCCTCGCCATGGGGGCCCACCCCTACCTCATCGCCCAGCTCCACTGGCACGCGGTCGACCAGCGGCCGACCCTGCGCAAGATGGGCATCGACCCCGAGAAGGCCTGGGCCGAGTTCGAGGACCAGGCCGACCGGATCCGCGGCGGCGAGATCCAGCACCTGACCTGGGAGGACTGCTGATGGACGCGCGCCCCGTCCTCGTGATCGGTGGCGGCCCGGCGGGCCTCGAAGCCTGCCGCGGCCTGTCGGACCTCGGCATCCCCTCGGTGCTCGTCGAGAAGACGGACACCCTGGGCGGCACCCCGATCCACGCCCGCTACGCCACGGTCACCCCCTACATGAAGCCGGCCGCCGAGGCGATGGCCGACCTCATCGAGGCGGTCGACGACTCGGACCTCGTCGACGTGCGCCTGAACACGGTGGTGACTGCCTCGCGCGGCGACGCGCCCGATCTCGTGGTCACCCTGCACGGCGAGGACGGCGAGCAGGAGGTCGAGGTCGGCGCGGTCATCCTGTGCACCGGGTTCACCCACTTCGATCCGGGTCAGGAGACCCAGATGTACGGCTACTACGGGCACGACGACGTGATCACGCTCGTAGATGCCGAGGCGATGTTCAGCGACGGCGAGGTGGTGCGCCCCTCGGACGGCCAGCCCCCCAAGCAGGCGTGCTTCATCCAGTGCGTCGGCAGCCGCGACCGACAGATCGGCAACCAGTGGTGCTCCAAGGTCTGCTGCGGCATCGCGTGCAAGCAGGCGATCGAGATCCGCCACCTCGTGCCCGACTGCCGGGTGTTCGTGTTCTACATCGACCTGCGCGCCTACGGGTTCTGGGAGGACGACCTGTACTGGAAGGCCCAGGAGGAGCACAACGTCGCCTTCGTGCGCGGGATCGTCACCGAGATCACCAAGCGCGGCGACAAGCTGCTCGTCAAGGGCGAGGACACCACGCTGGGGCGCCCGGTCGAGGTCGAGATTGACCTGGTGATCCTGTCGGTCGGCATGGAGCCGAGCGAGGGCACCCTGCAGATGGCGAAGGTCTTCGACCTGCCGCTCGAGCACCACGGATGGATCGAGGTCGTCGGCGCGCCGCTGGACAAGGTGAGCACCTCCCGGCCCGGGATCTACGCCGCCGGCGCGACCACCGGCCCCGCCGACCTCGAAGACACGGTCACCTCGGCGGGCTCGGCGGTGATGAAGGCGGTCGGGTTCCTCGCGCGCCAGGCGAGGGGCGCCGCATGACCCAGGCCCCGCCCGCGCCCGTCGACACCGAGGCAGCCCAGGAGCTGCTCAAGGAGGCCACCCGCCTCGCCTCGGGCGACGAGCTGGAGCGGGTGGGGGCCGATCTCGAGCGCAAGGTGGCGCTGTTCACCGAGCGCCTCGCGCCCGAGGCCCTGCCCGCGCTGGACGCGGACCGCCTGCGCGAGCTGGCGGGGATGGTGTTCACCCTGCGCTCGCGCCGGAACAAGGTGGTCGCTGACCGGTCGCTGGCCGACCACCGCGAGGCGATCGGTGACCTGCTGCACGGCGAGGCACCCCTCGCCGCCCGCTTCGACCGGTTCACCAGCTCCTACGCCAGCCTCGGCCCCCGCCGCGCCCGCGCCTTCGCGAGCGAGCTGCTCCACTTCACCCAGCCGGGCCGGTTCTGGCTGTGGACCCCGTGGATCTGGGACCCGTCCACCGGCGCCGGAGCGCTCCCGCTCGTCACCCACGACGCGGACCTCGGCGGTGCGACCGCCGGCGACACCTACCTGCGCGTCGGCCGCGCGACGGCGCTCGTCGCCCAGGACGGGCGACACGCCGGCTACACCCGCCTCGGCCGCGGCCTGCTCGGGACCGACGTGTTCCTGGCCACCGTGCAGGCGGTCTCGATGTTCACCCTGTACAAGCTGCGGATCTCCCAGGAGTTCCTCCGCTTCCTGCCCGAGCTGCCGGAGTTCGTCCGCCGCCTGCTCGGCGTGCTGGACCTCGAGCAGGTGGCCTGATGGCCTACAAGGCGCGGACGCGCGACGAGTCCATCGTCGAGGACGAGGAGCTCGTCTTCGAGGGGATCGACATCGGCGGGCACTGGAACCGGATGTACGAGCCCCGGGAGCTGCGGGCCTACACCCCCGAGAACATCGATGCGGTGGCGGCGATCCCGGGCGGCGAGTCGATGGCGTACTGCTACCAGTGCGCGAAGTGCATCGGCGTGTGCCCGGTGGACGCGGCGGGCGGCGACTACGGGCCCCGCAAGATCTTCCGCAAGCTGCAGACGGGTGAGGTGTTCATCGACAGCGACGACCTCTGGCTGTGCACCACGTGCATGAACTGCCTGCGCGTGTGCCCCAAGGAGGTCGACATGATCCAGATCGCGCCGGCGGTGCGCGCCAAGGCGGTGCTGGAGAACAAGGTCCCCGGCGAGCTGCAGGACATGTTCCAGAAGGTCGCCGAGTACGGCAACCCCTTCGGCGAGTCCGCTCGCAAGCGCACCCGGTGGACGAAGGGCGCCGGCGTGCCGGTCCGGGAGCTGCCCAAGGACTCCGTGCCCGTCGAGATCCTGTGGTTCGTCGGCGATTTCTACGCCTACCACGGTCGCGGTCAGGACGCGGCGCAGGCGATGGCGCGGGTGTTCACCCGCCTCGGCATCGACTTCGGCATCCTCGGGCGCGACGAGTGGTGCGACGGCGACAGCCAGCGGCTCGCCGGCGAGCCCGGGCTGTTCGAGATGATGGCCGAGCACAACATCGAGCAGTTCGACAGGTACGAGTTCGATCAGCTCGTGGTCAGCGGACCGCACGCCTACAACGCGATCAAGAACAAGTACCCCGCCCTCGGCGGCACCTACCCGGTCCAGCACTACACCCAGTTCCTCTCGGAGCGGCTGGACGCCCTGAAGCCGCTGCTCACGGGCTCCTTCGAGAGGAAGGTCACCTTTCACGACCCGTGCTACCTCGGCCGCCACAACGGCGAGTACGAGGCACCACGCGCCCTGCTCGGCGCGATCCCGGGCCTCGATCTCGTCGAGATGTTCCGGTGCCGCGAGCAGGGGTACTGCTGCGGCGGAGGCGGCGGCGGCATGTGGCTCGACGGGCTCACCGCCACCCGCACCACCGAGCGGCTGTCCGAGAACCGCGTCCGCGAGGCGGTCGAGGTGGGCGCCGACGTGCTCGCCGTGTGCTGCCCCTACGAGGTCTCCCGGTTCGAAGACGCGGTGAAGAACACCGGCAACGATGGCAAACTCGAGGTCCTCGACATCATCGAGATCCTCGACCGCTGCATGGCCTGAACCCCCAACCAGGGACGCGATCGATGCACATCCTCGTTCCCACCAAGCAGGTACCCGATCTTGTCGAGGAGCTGTTCCTCGATGACGACGGGACTGCGCTCGACCCCGACGAGTGCGACTACAAGCTCAACGAGTTCGACGATCAGGCGCTCGAAGAGGCGCTCCTCCTCAAGGAGCAGAGCGGCGGCACGGTCACCGTGCTCGCGCTGGACGGTGATGGCGTAAACAAGGTGCTGTACACCGCGCTCGCCAAGGGCGCCGACCGGGCGATCAAGCTCACCGGCCCCGAGTACACCGACGTGCAGGGCAACCTGCCGCTCGCCAAGCTCTACGCGGCTGCGATGAAGCGCCTCGACTACGACCTGGTCCTCACCGGGGTCCAGGGCGTGGACGACCGCGACGGACAGCTCGGCCCGCTGCTGGGCGCGCTGCTCGGGCTGCCCTGCGTGTGCGTCGCCACCGGCATCGAAGCCGACGGCGACACGGTCGCGCTGCACAAGGAGTACGCCGGTGGGCTGATGGCGAGCCTGCGGGTGACACCGCCAGCGGTGCTCGGGATCCAGGCCGCCCGGCAGACGCCCCGGTACGTCGCCGTCTCCAAGGTCCGCCAGGTCCAGCAGACCGCGACCCTCGAGGAGCTCGAGGTCGACGACCCGACGCCGCCGCTCTCGAAGGTGCTCGCGATGGCGCCCCCCGAGACCGGGGGTGGCGCGACGACGCTCGCCGACGTGGACGCGCTCGCCGACGTGCTGCGCGACAAGGGGGTGATCTGATGGGACGCGACGTGCTGGTCCTCGCCGAGCACCTCGGCGGGAGCCTCGGCGACATCACCTTCGAGCTGCTGGGGCTCGCCAGGCCGCTGGCCGACGAGCTCGGCGGGAGCTGCCTCGTCGGGCTGATCGGCGGCAGCGACGCGATGGTCGGACAGCTCGGCGCCGCCGACAAGGTGGCGCGGGTCGACGCGCCTGGACTGGAGGACTTCAACCCCGAGGGCTGGATTGCCGCCGCGCGTGAGCTGATCGGCGCCACCGAGCCGGCGCTGGTGCTGATCGGGCACACCTCGGTGGGGATGGACCTCGCGGGAGCGCTCTCGGCGGCCCTCCAGATCCCGCTCGCGAGCTCGGTCACCGGGGTGACCGCCGGAGAGCACCTCGTCGCCAGCGCCACCCTGTACGGCGGCAAGATGAACGCCGAGATCGATCTGGGCCCGGGCCCGGCCATCGCCGCGGTGATCTCCGGGGCCGGCACCGCCGACACGGGCCGCGCCGCCGGGTCCCCGGAGGTGATCGCCGTGGCGCCGCCGACGGTCCAGGGCCGGGTGCGCTTCGAGGGGCTCGTACAGCCCGAGGCCGCCGACGTGGACATCACCGCGAGCGAGGTGCTCGTGGCGATCGGCCGCGGCATCGGCGACCAGGACGGTGTCGAGGTGGCCCAGGAGTTGGCCGACGCGCTCGGCTCCGCGGTCGCCGCGAGCCGCCCGATCGTGGATGCCGGCTGGCTGCCCAAGAGCCGCCAGGTCGGCAAGTCCGGGCTCAAGGTCACGCCGAAGGTCTACCTGGCCCTCGGCATCTCCGGCGCCCCCGAGCACCTCGAGGGCATCAAGGGGGCCTCCACGGTGATCGCCGTGAACACCGACCCCGCCGCGCCCATCTTCCGCGTCGCCGACTACGGCCTGGTCGCGGACCTGTACGATGTCTGCGAGGAGCTCGTCGAGATCCTCGAGTGAACCCGGGAGGACGGGTGTCCTCTGCCCTGCTGATCTTCGGTCCCCTGCTGGCCTCGCCGGCCCTCGCGAGCGAGGCCCAGCGGGAGGTGTTCCGCGGGTTCTCCGGCACCTGGATCGCCGTGTTCTACAGCTTCGCGGGGCTGGCGGTCGCGATCTTCCTGTACGGCTACTGGCGGACGTGGGCGAAGTACCGCCGCGGCAGGCCCGCGCCGGGCCGGATGACCCCGTTCTTCCCGCGGCTGGCCGAAGTGGTCCGCACCGTGTTCTCCCAGCGCACCGTCCGCCGCTCCGACCCCTACGCCGGGGTGGCGCACGCGCTGGTCTTCTGGGGGTTCATGGCGCTGATCGTGGCGACGACCCTGGTCTTCGTCGACCACGACCTGTACCACCCGCTGACCGGCGGCAAGTTCCTGGTCGGCCCCTTCTACCTGGCGTTCTCGCTGGGGGCGGACCTCGGCGGCCTCGCGCTGCTGGTCGGCCTCGCGCTGCTGATCGTGCGCCGGGCCACCTTCCGCCTGCCCAAGCTCGACTACCACCGGGTGGACCTCCCGGAGGGCGGCTACGACCGCTCCAGCTACGTGCGCGGCGACATGCTCTTCGCCTGGCTCCTCGTGTTCATCGCGGTCACCGGGTTCCTCATCGAGGCGTCGCGGATCGCGGCCACCTACCCGCCCTACGAGAAGTGGTCGATCGTCGGGTGGACCGTGGCGAACCTGGCTGGCAGCGGCCTCGGCTCGATGCGGTTCTTCGACGCGATCTGGTGGGTCCACGTCGCTAGCGTGCTCGCGTTCATCGCCTACCTGCCCTACAGCAAGGCGACCCACATGATCCTCGACTGGTGGAGCCTCGCGACCCGGGACGCCAGGGCGGCCATCGCGCTGCCGCGGGTCGCGGACCCGACCGCGCCGGGGATCCGCACGATGCAGGACTTCACCTGGCGGCAGCTCCTCGCCTTCGACGCGTGCACCAAGTGCGGCCGGTGCCACGAGGCGTGCCCGGCGCGCACCACCAACGCGCCGCTCTCGCCGCGGGACCTGATCCTCGACCTGCGCGAGCAGGCCAACCGGACCTTCGGCCTGCACGAGATCTTCGGGTTCTCGCGTCCGCCCGAGGGCGAGGACGACGTCGTCGCCGGGCTGTACATCAAGGCCGAGACCCTGTGGTCGTGTACCACCTGCCGCGCGTGCGTCGAGGTGTGCCCGGTCGGTATCGAGCACGTGGTCGACATCGTCGGGATGCGCCGCGCGCTCGTGGTCGAGGGGCAGATGCCCGACAGCCTCCAGGACGCCCTGCGCAGCCTCGACGAGAAGGGCAACTCCTTCGGCGAGTCCGCCCGCAAGCGCTCGGCGTGGGCCAAGCCGCTCGACTTCAAGATCAAGGACGCCACCAAGGGCCCCGTCGACGTGCTGTGGTTCGTCGGGGACTTCGCCTCCTTCAACCAGACCGCCCAGGAGGCCAGCCGGCAGTTCGCGAAGGTGCTGCAGGCGGCCGGGGTCGACTTCGGGCTGCTGCACAAGGCCGAGAAGTCCGCCGGAAACGATGTCCGTCGGGCCGGCGAGGAGGGCCTGTTCGAGGTGCTCGCCACCGAGAACATCGAGACCCTGTCGGGCTGCGAGTTCGACCGGATCGTGACCACCGACCCACACACCTACAACACCCTGCGCAACGAGTACCCGGCCCTCGGCGGGAGCTGGGAGGTCATGCACTACGCGACCCTACTCCTCGAGCTGATCCGCACCGGGCAGCTCCCGATCGCCAACAAGGCCGGGGCCCGCGCGACCTACCACGACCCGTGCTACCTCGGCCGGTACAACCGCGGCTACGACGACCCGCGCGACGTGCTCGCCGCTTGCGGGGTCGCGGTCGTCGAGATGCCGCGGAACCGCGAGAACTCCTTCTGCTGCGGTGCCGGCGGCGGGCGGATCTGGATGCCCGACCCCGAGGGCGCCACCGAGCGCCCGAGCGAGAACCGGATCCGCGAGGCCGTCGCGCTCGGGGTCGACACCTTCGTGGTCGCCTGTCCCAAGGATTTGACCATGTTCACCGACGCGGTGAAGACCTCCGGAAACGAGGGCAAGATCGTCGTTCGCGACCTGATCGAGTTCGTCGCCGAAGCCACTGCACCCGTCACTCACACGGAGACCGTCGATGCCTGATCCCGATCAGACCCTGAACTGCCAAGGGCTCAACTGCCCGATGCCCATCGTGAAGATCGCCAAGACCATCAAGAAGATGGAGTCTGGCCAGACCCTCGAGGTCACCGCCACCGACCCGGCCTTCCAGGCCGATCTGAACGCCTGGTCCAAGAAGACCAGGAACCCCATCGTGGAGTTTTCCGCCGAGGACGTCCTGCGCGCCCTCATCCAGAAAGCGTAGCAACCAGCACCAAGGAGTCCGCCATGAGCAGGCCTGCCATCGATCCGATCCCCGAATTCGATCCGAAGCTCGAGGCCCTCGTCGAGCAGATCGTGGACCGAAAGCTCGCCGAGGCCCTCGGCGACGTGAACAGCCGCCTCGAAGACGCCTTCAGCCGCCTGAAGGAGGTCGAGGAGGCGTCCATCGCCCAGCGGGTGACGATCGTCGTGTTCAGCGGCGACTTCGACCGCCTGATCGCCGCGTTCATCATCGCGAACGGTGCGGTCGCCATGGGGATGGACGTCTCGATGTACTTCACCTTCTGGGGGCTCACCGCCCTCAAGAAGGAGACGAAGTACGCGGGCAAGAGCATCGCCGAGAAGATGGTGTCGCTGATGATGCCCACCGGCCCCGGGGCCGTCGGCACCTCGCGGTTGAACTTCCTCGGCGTGGGTCCGGCGTTCTTCAAGATGCTGATGGACCAGAACCACGTCGAGACCCTGCCCGACCTGATCGAGGTCGCGAAGGACCTCGAGGTCAAGATGATCGCTTGCCAGATGTCCATGGGCGTCATGGGCATCAAGAAGGAGGAGCTGCTCGACGAGATCGAGTACGGCGGCGTCGCCACCTACCTCGGCGACGCGAGCGACTCGCGGGTCACCCTGTTCATCTAGCCCCTGCCCGCGGAGCCAGACGATGACCATCCGGATCCTCGACTTCGGGGAGGTGGGGGCCCTGCGCTCCCAGGCCATCTACCACGGGGTCGCCTACGCGCTGCGCGCCGAGCACCTCGACACGATCACGATCATGCGGCCCACCGAGCCCTACGTGTGCATCGGCCACCACCAGGACGCCGCCACCGAGGTCGACCTCG
>Ga0114931_10007132_pt1 | contig 13677 bp, 8 predicted proteins | sample 2SBtaG_FD_89579 | JGI IMG/M metagenome (GOLD analysis project Ga0114931, IMG submission 89579) | Deep subsurface microbial communities from Kolumbo volcano to uncover new lineages of life (NeLLi) - 2SBTROV14_V59a metaG | ecosystem: Environmental > Aquatic > Marine > Volcanic | place: Kolumbo...
CAGACCCTTGCTCGCCTGACGCCCCGTGATCGCCGCCGTCAACGTCGTCTTCCCATGGTCGACGTGACCAATCGTCCCCACGTTTACGTGCGGCTTCGTCCGCTCGAACTTCTCCTTGGCCATTCCTCGTTCTCCTCGGCCCGGCAGGCCCCGGCACTGCCGACTAGTAACTCCGGGCGATCCCTCCGGCGACCGCCGTGGGAACTTCTGCGAAATGTACAAACTCCATGGTGTATGTGGCCCGACCCTGGGTCATGGACCTGAGCGAGTTCACATACCCGAACATCTCGGCGAGGGGTACATGGGCCCGCACCAGCTGCGCGTTGCCGCGCGCCTCCAAACCCGTCACCTGCCCTCGGCGCCCGTTGAGGTCTCCCTGCACACTTCCGACGAAATCTTCGGGAGTTACCACCTCCACCGCCATGACTGGCTCGAGAAGCTTTGCGTTCTCTGGCCGCAGGGCTTCGCGCATGGCCATGGAACCAGCGATCTTGAAGGAACGTTCGGAAGAGTCGACGTCGTGAGCCTGCCCATCCAGCAGGCGAACGTTCACATCCACCACGGGATAGCCTGCAAGCTCTCCGCTCAAGCAGGCTTCCTCCATCCCCTGCCTCACAGCGGGAATGAACTCCTTGGGAATCGCCCCACCCCGGATGCCGTTCTCGAAGCGAAAGCCGCTGCCGGGCTCGCCGGGAGACACCTCGGCCTTTACGACGCCGTAGTCGCCGGAGCCGCCCGTCTGCTTGATGTAGCGCCCCTCCACCCTGACCGGTTTGCGGATCGTCTCTTTGTAGGCCACGTGAGGCCGCCCAACGTTCGCATCCACGGAGAATTCCCGTACGAGGCGATCGGTAATCACTTCCAGGTGTAGCTCGCCCATCCCGGAGATGAGGGTCTGACCCGTGTCTTCATCGGTGTGAACCCGAAAAGTGGGGTCCTCGGCCGCGAGGCGATCCAACGCCGTCGCGAGGCGTTCCATATCGGCCTTCGTCTTTGCCTCGACCGCAATCGAAATCACGGGCTCCGGAAAGTCGATGGACTCGAGGAGGATGGGGTGTTGTGGTTGGCACAGGGTCTGCCCCGTCACGACGTTCTTCAGGCCGACTACCGCGGCAATATCCCCGGAGCAGACCTCCGCGAGCTCCTCGCGCTTGTTGGCGTGCATCTGGAGCAACCGACCGATGCGCTCCTTCTTGCCGGTTGCCGCGTTCTGTACCACATCCCCGGTCTTGACTTGCCCGGAGTAGACCCGGATGTAGGTCAGGTGCCCGACATGCTTGTCCGTCGCGATCTTGAAGGCCAGCGCGGAGAAGGGTTCGCGATCGTCCGCCCTGCGTTGCTCCACCTTGCCATTCTTCGGGTTCGTGCCCTTCACAGGAGGCACGTCCAGAGGAGAGGGCAGATAGTCCAGCACCGCGTCCAATAGCGGCTGGACCCCCTTGTTACGGAACGCCGAGCCGCACATCACCGGGACGACGGCCAGGGAGAGCGTTGCTTCGCGAAGTGCCTTGGTGATGGCATCCGGAGCGATCTCTTCGCCATCCAGATACTTCTCCATCAGGCCTTCATCGACCTCCGCGGCGGCCTCGATGGCCTTCTCCCGGTATTCCGCAACGGTCTCCGCGAGGTCGGCGGGGACTTCTTCCTCGTGGAACTTGGCGCCCAGCTCCGTTCCGTCCCATACCACCGCCTTCTGCTGCAGGACGTCCACCACGCCCTCGAAGGAATCCTCGGCGCCAATCGGCACCTGTAGTGCGATTGGGTTTGCTCCGAGCCGGTCGCGCATCATCTCCGTCACGCGCTGGAAGTCCGCCCCGACCCGGTCCATCTTGTTCACGAAGGCAATACGCGGAACCTCGTAATGATCTGCCTGGCGCCAGACGGTCTCGGATTGCGGCTCGACCCCGCCCACACCACAGAACACCGCCACCGCGCCGTCGAGGACTCGCAGGGAACGCTCTACCTCGACCGTGAAGTCGACGTGGCCCGGTGTGTCGATGATGTTGATCCGATGATCCTTCCAGAAGCAGGTCGTCGCCGCAGAGGTGATCGTGATCCCTCGCTCCTGTTCCTGCTCCATCCAGTCCATGGTGGCCGCACCGTCATGGACCTCCCCGATCTTGTAGTTCACCCCTGTGTAGTAGAGAACGCGCTCGGTCGTAGTGGTCTTTCCGGCATCAATGTGGGCCATGATGCCGATATTGCGCGTTCTCTCCAGAGGTGCGGTGCGGGGCATGGGTTTGACTCGCGCTGTTGCGCTGAACGCCGTCTCCGAGCTTCTACCAACGGTAGTGCGAAAATGCCTTGTTGGCGTCGGCCATCCGATGGGTGTCTTCGCGCTTCTTCACAGCCTCTCCGCGCTCGTTAGCCGCGTCGATCAGCTCGTTGGCGAGCTTTTCACGCATGCTGCGACCATCCCGACTGCGAGCAGAGCCGACCAGCCAACGCATGGCCAGGGAGGTGGCTCGCTCGGGCCGGACTTCGATGGGTACCTGATAGGTCGCACCGCCGACGCGGCGGGACTTCACCTCGATACGAGGGCGAACATTGTCGAGGGCCCGGCGGAACATCGACAGCGGATCGTTCCGCGTCTTGCTCTCGATTTCGTCGAAGGCCCCATAGAGAATGTGTTCGGCGGTGCTTTTCTTCCCGTCCCTCATGATGACGTTCATGAAACGGGTCACCATCCGATCCGCATATTTGGGATCCGGCAACGGATTGCGCTTGGGAACTTCTCTACGTCGGGGCATGCTGGGCTTACCACAAAGAACCGCGGAACCAAAGGGGCGCCGGCGCACCCCGCTGCCACCGCGGAAGGGGGCTTACTTGGGTCGCTTCGCTCCGTACTTGGATCGGCTCTGGTTACGGCCATCCACGCCGATGGAATCCAGGGTGCCGCGCACGATGTGATAGCGGACGCCCGGAAGATCCTTGACCCGACCTCCACGGACGAGCACGACCGAGTGTTCCTGGAGTGTGTGGCCGACGCCGGGGATGTAGGCATTCACCTCGCGGCCGTTGGTGAGGCGTACGCGCGCTACCTTGCGCAGAGCCGAGTTGGGCTTCTTCGGCGTCAGGGTAAAGACGCGGACGCAGACCCCTCGACGCTGAGGCGAGGATTGCAGGTCCGGGGACTTGGACTGCTTTACCCTTGTCTTGCGGCCTTTGCGAATGAGCTGTTGAACGGTCGGCATCGACTCTCCGTCGTGGCTCCAGGCAAGAATTGGGCTAGGAGCGATGGGGCCGAACCCCGAATTGCGCAGCTCCCCGAGAGCGGGGCGCAAGATTGTCCGGAAGCGAAAACACCCTGTCGGCTCACCCCGGGCGCCGAGGAGGCCGGAGCGCTGGGCTCGGGCGAGTCTCCTCGGTCAGCCGGGGCCGCCGCAGGGGCCGGGCCCGAAAAACCTAAGAAGCGGCCGCAGTTTAACCACCTTCTGCCCCCTGTCAACGACGCCCTGAGTGCCTCCGGAGGAGCCGGATGTGTCCCTGGTCTCTCGATTTCCCTAGGGGACTATCCCTTCACTCGGGCCATCTTCCGGCACGGCCGCCGGGAGCTCGGTATCCGCCGTGGATGTCTCGACCAGGCCACCCGCCATCGGCACCCCCAGGGAAACGTCTTCCTCGGCCCCCTCGATCTGGATCCCGATGTTGTTCTGGCGCGCGACACCGGTACCCGCCGGGATCAGCCGACCCATGATCACGTTCTCCTTGAGGCCGTGCAGATCGTCGGTCTTGCCCCAGATCGCCGCTTCGGTGAGTACCTTGGTGGTCTCTTGGAAGGAGGCTGCCGAGATGAACGACTCCGTAGAGAGCGAAGCCTTGGTGATTCCGAGCAGCAGAGGCTCCATCTCCGCCTCGTCTTTGCCCTCGGCTCGCATGCGCGCGTTCTCGGCGTGGAAGTGCATCTTGTCCACGTTCTCACCGACCAGGAAGTCGGTGTCACCCACCTTCTTCACACGGACCTTGCGAAGCATCTGGCGGATGATGGTCTCGATGTGCTTGTCGTTGATCTTCACGCCCTGTAGGCGGTAGACCTCCTGCACCTCATCGACCAGGTACTTGGCGAGCTCCTTCTCGCCCTTGATCTTGAGGATGTCGTGGGGGTTCGAAGATCCGTCCATCAGTGGGTCGCCGGGACGCACACGGTCCCCTTCGTGCACGTTGATGTGCTTCCCCTTCGGGATCAGATACTCCCGCTCCTCACCACCGTCCTCCGGTGTGACGATCACACGCCGCTTGCCGCGGGAATCCGGCCCGAAGCTCACCAGCCCGTCGTTCTCGGTGACAATGGCCGTCTCCTTGGGCTTGCGTGCCTCGAAGAGCTCTGCCACCCGCGGCAGACCGCCAGTAATGTCCTTGGTCTTGCTCGTCTCGCGGGGGATCTTTGCGACGACGTCGCCGGCCGCTACCTCCTCGCCCTCCGCCACCGAGACATAAGCGCCGACCGGCAGAAGCGCCTGATACACCGTCTCTCCCGCCTCGTCCTTTACCGAGACACGGGGACGCAGGTCGGGGTCCCGAGATTCGACGATCACTTTCGAAGAGAGTCCGGTGAACTCGTCCACCTGCTCGCGCATGGTGGCCCCTTCGACGATGTCACCGAATTTGATCCGACCCCCTCGCTCGGTAAGGAAGGGATTGGCAAAAGGATCCCACTCGCACAGGACGTCGCCCGCAGCGACCTTCTGTCGGTCGCGCACCTTGATCTGCGCGCCATACACCACGGGGTAACGCTCGCGCTCACGGCCCGAAGAATCGAAGAGCCCCAGCTCTCCGTTTCGGTTCATGACAATCGGACGCCCCTCCTTGTCGGGAATCGTCCGAAGATTGGAGAAGCGCACCTCGCCCGCACTCGCCGCTTCGTGGTGGCTCTGCTCTACGCGGCGAGTCGCAGCACCCCCGATGTGGAAGGTCCGCATCGTCAGCTGGGTACCGGGCTCACCGATGGACTGCGCCGCAATGACGCCCACGGCTTCGCCCATGTTCACCATCTCGCCGCGCGCAAGATCGCGGCCGTAGCACAGCATGCACACGCCGCGTGGGACCGCGCAGGTCAGCACGGAGCGGATCTTCACCCTCTCGATCCCCGCGGACTCGATGATACGCACCCGCTCCTCGTCGAGCTCGACGCCCGCCGGAACCAGCACGTCACCGTTGACCGGATCGAGCACATCTTCGAGAGCCACTCGCCCGAGGATCCGCTCGCCGATGCTTTCGATGATCTCCCCACCCTCGATGAGCGGAATGATCTCGATGCCATCCTCGGTATGGCAGTCCTCCGCCCGCACGATCACGTCTTGAGCGACGTCCACGAGGCGCCGGGTCAAGTACCCGGAGTTGGCGGTCTTGAGTGCCGTATCCGCCAGACCCTTTCGCGCGCCATGCGTGGAGATGAAGTACTGCAGCACCGAGAGCCCCTCGCGGAAGTTCGAGGTGATTGGCGTCTCGATGATCTCGCCGGACGGCTTGGCCATCAGGCCTCGCACCCCTGCCAGCTGTCGGATCTGCTGGGCGGAGCCCCGCGCACCGGAGTCCGCCATCATGTAGATGGAGTTGAAGCTGGGGACCCGGGACTCTGAGCCGTCCGCTTCCTTGACCACATCCACACCCAGGTTCTCGAGCAGCTGGGCGGCAATTCGCTCCGTGGCATCGGCCCAGATATCGATCACCTTGTTGTAGCGTTCGCCGTCGCTGATGAGACCATCGAGATACTGGTTCTCGACTTCTGACACCTGCTCGTTCGCAGCCCCGATGAACTTTTCCTTGTCGGGGGGCACAGTCATGTCGTCTACGCAGATCGAGATGCCTGCGCGTGTCGCGTTCTCATAGCCCAGCGTGCGCAGGCGATCCGCCAGGATCACCGTCGCCTTGTTTCCAAGGCGGTGGTACGCCTGGTCGATCAGCTCACCCAGGGCCTTCTTGTCCATTACATGGTTGATGATCTCGTAGGGAATCTCGGGCGGAACGACGTCGGAGAGCAGGATGCGGCCGGTGGTGGTCTCCACCATCTGCCCATCCAGCCGCACCTTGATGCCGGCGTGGATGTCCAATGCTCCCGCGTCATAGGCCACGCGGACCTCGTCGGGGCTGGCAAAAGATCTGCCCTCGCCGGCCACGCCTGGACGCTCCCGAGTCATGTAGTAACAGCCGAGAACGATGTCCTGGCTGGGGTCGATGATGGGGCGACCTGTGGCGGGGCTCAGGATGTTGTTTGTGGACATCATGAGTACCCGGGCCTCGATCTGGGCCTCGACGCTGAGCGGCAGGTGGACGGCCATCTGGTCGCCGTCGAAGTCCGCGTTGAAGGCCTTGCAGACCAGCGGGTGGAGCTGGATCGCCTTGCCATCGATGAGCACCGGCTCGAAGGCCTGCATGCCCAGGCGGTGCAGCGTTGGAGCCCGGTTCAGGATCACCGGGTGCTCCTGGATGACCTCGGCGAGGATATCCCATACCTCGGGCCGTTCGCGTTCCACCATCTTCTTGGCGGCCTTGATGGTGGTGACGAAGCCGCGCTGCTCCAGCTTGGAGTAGATGAAGGGCTTGAACAGCTCCAGTGCCATGCGGCTTGGCAGCCCGCACTGGTGCAGACGCAGCGCCGGACCGGCCACGATGACCGAGCGTCCGGAGTAGTCCACGCGTTTCCCCAGCAGGTTCTGACGAAAACGTCCCGACTTGCCCTTCAGCATGTCCGAAAGCGACTTCAGCGGTCGCTTGCTGGGGCCCGTGATCACCCGGCCACGGCGCCCGTTGTCGAATAGCGCGTCTACGGCCTCTTGGAGCATCCGCTTCTCGTTCCGGATGATCACCTCCGGCGCGTTCAGCTCCTGCAAGCGCTTCAGGCGATTGTTCCGGTTGATGACGCGGCGATAGAGATCGTTGAGGTCGCTGGTCGCGAAGCGACCGCCATCCAGGGGAACCAGCGGACGCAGGTCCGGCGGGATCACCGGGATGACCTCGAGGATCATATGCTCCGGTCGGTTGGTCGACTCGTGAAAAGCATCGAGCACCTTGAGACGCTTCGCGAGCTTCTTGCGCTTGGCCTCGCTCGTCGCCTCCTTCATCTCGGCGCGCAGCACCTTGCACTCTTCCTCGACATCGAGGTTGGCGAGCATTTCCCGCACGGCCTCGGCCCCGATGCCATATTCGAAGGCATCGCGTCCGTATTGTTCCCGAGCCTCCACGAGCTGCTCTTCAGAGAGAAGCTCTCCAACCCGTAGATCGGTGTCCCCTGGGTCGACCACCGCATAAGCCTCGAAATAGAGCACCTTCTCGAGATCGCGCAGCGTGATTTCGAGGATGTTCCCGATCCTCGAGGGCAGCGACTTCAGGAACCAGATATGGGCCACGGGCGTTGCCAGCGTGATGTGACCCATCCGCTCCCGGCGCACCTTGGACTGGATCACCTCGACGCCGCACTTCTCGCAGACCACTCCCCGGTGCTTCATCCGCTTGTACTTGCCGCAATTGCACTCGTAGTCCTTCACGGGCCCAAAGATCTTGGCGCAGAAGAGGCCATCCCTTTCCGGCTTGAAGGTCCGGTAGTTGATGGTCTCTGGCTTCTTGACTTCGCCAAAGGACCATTCACGGATCCGCTCAGGGCTGGCCAGCGAGATCCGGATGGCAGAGAATGCCAGCGGATCCTTCGGCTTCTCGAACAGGTTGTAGAGGTCGCGCAACTTCAGTCGCCTCCTAGCTGCTCTTGTCTTCAAGGAGCTCGACATTCAGGCCCAGGGCCTGCATCTCCTTGACGATGACGTTGAATGCCTCGGGGAGACCAGGCTCGAGCTGGCACTCTCCCTTGACGATGGACTCGTACATCCTCGTGCGTCCGAGGACGTCGTCCGACTTGACGGTCAGGAATTCCTGGAGGCTGAAGGCGGCTCCGTAGGCCTCCATGGCCCACACCTCCATCTCCCCCAGGCGCTGTCCCCCGAACTGTGCCTTGCCGCCCAGCGGCTGCTGGGTCACCAGACTGTAGGGCCCGATACTCCGCGCGTGGATCTTGTCGTCGGCGAGGTGGTGCAGCTTCAGCATGTAGAGCACGCCAACGGTCACGTCGCCATCGAAAGGATCTCCGGAGCGACCGTCGAAGAGCACCGTCTGCCCTTTCTGGGGAAGCCCCGCCCGCTCCAGCTCCGACTTGATCTCGTCCTCCCTGGCGCCGTCGAATACCCCAGAAGCCACGTGGATGCCGCGCCGCACGTTTCTGGCCAGCGAGACGATGGCCTCTTCTGAGGCACCGTCCAGGATGCGCGAGATGCCGTCGTGGTGGTAGATCTGCTTCAGCTTCTCGCGCAGCGCTTCGCTACCCGCGTGCTCCTCCACAAGGCGGTTCACCTGTGCCCCGAGGCCCTTGGCGGCCCAGCCCAGATGCACCTCGAGTACCTGCCCAATGTTCATCCGCGACGGAACACCGAGGGGGTTGAGCACGATCTCCACGGGCGTGCCATCGGCCAGGTAGGGCATATCCTCATCGGGCAGGATCCTGGAGATGACTCCCTTGTTGCCGTGACGGCCGGCCATCTTGTCGCCCACGGAGAGCTTCCGCTTGATGGCGACGTAGACCTTCACCATCTTGAAGACGCCCGGGGGCAACTCGTCGCCCTTCTTGAGACGCGCGATCTTCTCGTCAAAGACCGCTTTGATCACGCCTGCCTGCTCATCGACCCCGGCCAGGATCCGGTCGACCCGGGCCTGCACAGCGGCATCGGCCACCTGGATTTCGCGCCAGCGGCGCTTCGGCAGATTCATTAGCTTCCCTGCATCGATGCTGTCGCCAGCCTCGATCCAGACCTCCTTGCGGCGCTCGTCGGCAACGCGATTGGCCGCGCGCTTCCCGTCGACGAGTTCTGCGATCTTCTCGTGGGCATTGTCCCGGATGATCTTGATCTCGTCTTCCTGGTCCTTGCGCAGCGCGTCGGTCTCGGCCTCCTCGATTGCACGCGCCCGATCATCCTTCTCGACGCCGCGGCGCGAGAAGACCTGCGCCCCGATCACCGTCCCGGAAACACCCGGGGGGACGCGCAAAGAGGTGTCGCGCACGTCGCCCGCTTTTTCACCGAAGATTGCGCGAAGCAGGCGCTCCTCCGGCGAGAGCTGCGTCTCGCCCTTGGGCGTGATCTTGCCGACCATGATGTCGTCGGACTTGACCTCGGCGCCGATGCGCACAATCCCAGACTCGTCGAGATCGCGCAGGGCCTCTTCACCGACGTTCGGGATGTCGCGGGTGATGTCCTCGCGACCCAGCTTGGTGTCACGCGCGACACACTCGAACTCTTCGATATGGACCGACGTGAAGAGATCCTGGCGGACCAGCTTCTCGGAGATCAGGATCGAGTCCTCGAAGTTGTACCCACCCCAGGGCATGAAGGCCACCACGATGTTTCGGCCGAGCGCCAGCTCACCGCGTTCCGTGGCAGGCCGTCGGCGATCACCTGCCCGCGCTTCACGTGCGCCCCTACCTTCACGATGGGCTTCTGGTTGATGCAGGTATTCTGGTTGGAACGCTGGTATTTGATCAGGTTGATGATGTCGACGTTCGGGCTTCCCTCGTCCTCTTCGTCGGGCTTCACCACGATGCGCGCCGCATCGACCGACACCACCCGTCCATCTCGCTTGGCCACCACGGTGACACCGGAGTCCCGAGCCACCGCGGCTTCCATGCCAGTCCCCACCAGCGGCGCATCCGTGCGCAGCAAGGGCACTGCCTGTCGCTGCATATTGGACCCCATCAGCGCCCGGTTCGCATCGTCATTCTCCAGGAACGGAACCAGCGAAGCCGCGACCGAGACAAGCTGGTTCGGGGAGACGTCCATCATCTCCACCTCTTCTACCTTCACCACCTGAGACTCGCCGGCCTTGCGCGCCCAGACCGTCTCGTGCTCGAAGTGGCCACTCTCGTCGAGGGTCGCATTGGCCTGGGCGATGGTCCGGCTCTCCTCCTCGAGGGCCGAGAGGAACCTCACGTCGCTCGCGACCTTCTTGTCCTTCACCGTTCGATAGGGAGTCTCGATGAAGCCCAGGTCGTTCACCCGCGCGTAGGTCGAGAGGGACGCGATCAGCCCGATATTGGGACCTTCCGGCGTCTCGATCGGGCAGATCCGGCCGTAGTGAGTGGGATGGACGTCGCGCACCTCGAAGCCCGCGCGCTCTCGCGTGAGCCCGCCCGGCCCAAGCGCTGAGAGACGGCGCTTGTGGGTGACAGCAGAGAGAGGGTTCGTCTGATCCATGAACTGCGAGAGCTGGCTGGAGCCGAAGAACTCCTTGATCACCGCGGAAACCGGCTTCGAATTGATGAGATCGTGAGGCATGAGCGTCTCGATCTCCTGCAGCGACATGCGTTCGCGGATCGCGCGTTCCATGCGCACCAGTCCGATCCGATACTGGTTCTCTAGGAGCTCGCCCACCACACGGACCCGCCGGTTGCCCAGGTGGTCGATGTCATCCACCCGCTTGTCCGAATCGGTACCGTTCTTCAGCTCGACCAGATAGCGGACCGCCTCGAGGATGTCTTCGCTGCGAAGCGTCCGGAGCTCACCCAGGGGACCTTCCTCTTCGGGCCCCTTGGCGCCCTTCGGCCGCACGATCACCCGATCCTCGGGATCGAAGCCGAGCTTGTGGTTGAGCTTGAGCCGCCCCACCCGCGAGAGGTCGTAACGCTCGGGATTGAAGAAGAGATTGTGGAAGAGGTTGCTCGCAGTATCGAGGGTGGGCGGATCCCCCGGCCGCAGGCGCCGGTAGATGTCGATGATCGCCTCCTCCTGGGTCACGGTCTTGTCGGCAAGCAGGGTGTCCCGGATGGCCGATCCACTACCGACGGGATCGAGATAAAGCAGCGGGAGCTCGGTGATCCCGCGGGTCGCCAGCTCCTCGAGATGGGCCTCGGTCAGCTCCTCATTGCACTCCAGGATCACCTCTCCGGTGGTCTCATCGACGATGTCCACCGGAGCAACGCGCTTTACCGCATCCTCGCGAATCAGATCCTCGCGAGCGACCTGGATCCACTCGATCTTGTCCTCGACGATGCGGCGCACCGCGGCGCTCGTGAATTTGCGGTCCTTGCGGGCGAGCACCTTGCCGGCGCTGCTCTTCACCTCCCGCGTACAGCGTTGCCCCACCAGCAGCTCACGATCGACCTTCTTCAGGACCTTCTTGCCCTCGAAACGTACGATCTCTGGCCTGTAGAAGACCGCCAGCAGATCTTCTTCCGTGTAGCCCAGGGCCTTCAGCAGCACCGTGACCAGGATCTTCCGACGCCGGTCGATCCGTGTGTAGACGAGGTCCTTGTGATCGAACTCGATGTCCAGCCACGAACCGCGATACGGAATGACCCGGCACGAGAAGAGCTTCTTGCCGGCAGCGCTCACGGTAGTCGAAGTGCTCGTATCGTAGAAGATGCCGGGAGAGCGATGCAGCTGGGAGACGATCACCCGCTCCGTACCGTTGATGATGAAGGTGCCGTTGTCGGTCATGATCGGGATTTCCCCGAAGTAGACCTCCTGCTCCTTCACGTCGCGGATCGTCTGTGAACCTTCGTTTTCGTCCCATGCCACCAGACGAATGGTGACCTTGAAGGGCGCAGCGTAGGTCATGCCCCGCTGCAGACACTCCTGCACGTCATACTTGGGCTCTTCGAGCGTGTACCCCACAAACTCCAGCGAGGCAGTGTCGTTGAAGTCCTTGATCGGAAAGACGGACTGGAAGACCGCCTGTAGCCCGACCTGCTCACGCTTCTCTGGCTCCACTCGTGTCTGGAGAAAGCGCTCGAAGGAATCCTTCTGGATCTCTATGAGATTCGGGATGTCGAGGATCCTGGGGATCTTCGAGTAGTTGCGTCGAACTCGCGGAGCATTCTCGGAGAATTGGATCTGGGGCACCTGGTGTCTGCCCTCCGTCGTTGGATGACCGCCTTGACGACACGGTCCACTGCGGGCGGGCGCCCGAACGCTCGGACGCCCGGGAGCCCTGCTACTTCACATCCGCCTGGCCGCCGGCCGCTTCGATCTTCTTCTTGATCTCCTCGGCCTCGTCCTTGGCCACGGCTTCCTTGATGGCCTTGGGCGCGCTCTCCACGAGCTCCTTGGCCTCCTTGAGACCCAGGCTCGTGATCGCGCGGACTTCCTTGATGACCTGGATCTTCTTGTCTCCAGAGGAGATCAGGATCACGTCGAACTCGTCCTTCTCCGGAGCGGCCTCGGCCGCGGCCGGTGCGGCGACGGCGGCCACCGGAGCTGCTGCGGAGACGCCCCATTTGTCTTCGAGAAGCGTAGCCAGCTCGGCCGCCTCCATGACGGTCAGTTCCGAGAGCTGGTCAGCGATTGTATTGATGTCGGCCATTTGGGGTTCAACCTTCCTTTTTCTGGCGGTGTTGGCGGATCGTTTAGACCCTCCCGCCGTGGATCATTGGATTCGTTCCTGGAGGGACGGCTACGCGCCACCCTCCTCGAGCTTTCCGCGGCGCGCCTCGACCAGTCGGGCCAGCTGCCCGGCTGGCGCCTGCAGCACCGCTGCGATCTTCTGGGCAGGGGCCTGAATCAGACCTACGAGCCTTCCCCGCAGCTCATCCAGGCTCGGCAAGGTGGCCAGGGTGGCGATCTCGTCCGTAGTGATGGGCTTCCCGGCCAGAAAGCCCGCACGCAGCTCGAACGCGTCATTGTCCTTTGCGTAGCTCACCAGCGTCTTGGCAAGACCGGCCGGATCTCCATAGGCGATGGCAATCGCTGTCGGCCCCCGGAAGTGCTCGCGGAGCGGCTCCACTGCCGAGCCCTCTGCCGCCCGGCGCAGGATCGAGTTCTTCACCACCTTGTATTCGTAGGCGTCCGGGCCGCCCTCGCGGAGCTTCCCGCGCAGCGCGTTGACGGTCTCCACGTCGAGACCGCGGTAGTCCGCAACGATCACGCTCGTCGCCCTCCCGAGCTTGTCCTTGAGCTCGGCAACCGCAGCCTTTTTCTGTGCGAAGGTCAACACGTTGGTCTCCTCACGCCGCCCGCTCCACCGACCCGGGGTCGATCCGGATGCCCGGCCCCATCGTGGTGGAGAGGGAGATCTTCTTCAGGTAGGTGCCCTTGGCCACGGCGGGCTTGGCCTTGACCACGGCATCGATGAGCGCCGTGGCATTGGCCAGGATCGCGTCGGCGCCGAACGAACGCTTGCCGATCGACGCATGGATGATGCCGTTCTTGTCCACTCGGTACTCGACCTTGCCGGACTTGCTCTCCGAGACGGCCCGCGCCACATCCATGGTCACCGTGCCGAGCTTCGGGTTCGGCATGAGCCCGCGGGGCCCGAGCACCCGCCCGAGGCGCCCCACCACGCTCATCATGTCGGGCGTGGCGATGACCTGCTCGAAATCCAGCCAGCCCTCGTCCTGGATCTTCTTGGCCAGGTCCTCGGCACCCACGTAGTCGGCTCCGGCCTCCTGAGCCTCCTTCTCCTTCTCGCCCTTTGCAAAGACGAGGATGCGCACCGATTTCCCGGTGCCATGCGGCAGCACCAACGCACCTCTCACCATCTGGTCGGCGTGCTTGGGATCCACGCCGAGATTCAGCGCGATGTCGACGCTCTCGTCGAACTTGGCGGGGGGCCACTCCTTCAGGAGGTCCACGGCCTCCGCGAGAGCATAGAGCTTGTCGCGATCCACGCCCTCGGCGCCAGAGCGATAGCGCTTGCTATGTGCCA
>Ga0114931_10007133_pt1 | contig 13676 bp, 10 predicted proteins | sample 2SBtaG_FD_89579 | JGI IMG/M metagenome (GOLD analysis project Ga0114931, IMG submission 89579) | Deep subsurface microbial communities from Kolumbo volcano to uncover new lineages of life (NeLLi) - 2SBTROV14_V59a metaG | ecosystem: Environmental > Aquatic > Marine > Volcanic | place: Kolumbo...
AGTGGACTTGTCCATCTTGTAAAGCACAACACCAAAGAGATGTTAACGCCGCAATTAATATTCATAGAGTTGGGACATCAACTCTTAGAGGAGAGACTGTAAGAGCTGCTTCTGTAGCATAGTCTTGTCGATACTAGAATCCCCTAGATTTATCTATGGGGAGTATGTCAAACAGATGCAGTTCCATAAAATGCAGGAGGAGTAAAAGTATCTTGTTTATATATTTCTAAAACATTTTTTACAACAGGATGTCGTTCTACTTCCTTGGCTGTAAACTTTATTATTTTTATTCTTTTTAAATTATTATTATATCTTTCCAAAAAATCTTGCAATCCATTTTTTTGTACGTAATCTGATTGATCTATGTCACCAGTAACAACCATTTTAGAACCAGATCCTATTCTAGTCAATACGCTAAGCATTGAATTTGGTGTTGTTCCTTGTGCTTCATCTAGTATAATCCAAGAATTTTTAAAAGTTCTCCCTCTAACAAATGCTAATGGACAGATTTCTAACATATTATATTTTAACATAGTTGTTATTTGTTTATAAGTAAAAAAATCCTCAAAAATATCAAAGATAGGTCTTACCCATGGGGCCATCTTATCCATTATATCGCCTGGTAAAAATCCAATATCTTTATCATCCACTGCAATATTAGGCCTAGTAACTACTATTTTTTTTATATTTTTATTTTTAAATTCTTTAATAGCCGACAATGTTGCTAATAAAGTTTTTCCAGTTCCTGCGGGGCCAGCAGCAACACAAATATCAATTTCTTTATTATTTAATGCTTCTAAATAAGACTCTTGAATAATATTTCTTGGCTTAATAAAAACATCTTTTTTTCTTGATTTATCGTTATAAACTAAATTAATAATATTTTCAAAAGATTGTTGTTGTGAATTTTTATTTTTTTTACTCATTAGAGCTCCTTTTTAGTAAGATAGTTGGCGCCCACTACTATTTATCTGCTATTAATATGAAAAAAAGTAGATAAAATAGCTGTTAATAAAATAAAATTAATTTAGGTAAATACTAGTAGAAAATAATGAGTATTTTTGGAAGTAATATGAAAAATAAATTTATTGTTTTGTTGAAAAAAAACAATGATTATGAAAAAATAATTAAAAAATTAAATCATTTAAATATTAAATATGAAAATCCTTATGTTGGGTTGCCTAATATTTTTAATGTATTTTTGAATAAAAATGATATAAATGCTATTTCAAAAATTTCATATATAAAGTCTTTAGAAATAGATAGAAATATTAATATCTGCGGGTCTCAACTTATTGATAATAGTGTATTAATAGATAATTGGGGATTGGCCAGAATAAACCAACGCGGAAATTTAACTTTTATTAATAATAAATCTTCATATACATATTCAAGACTTGGAAAAAATATAGATATTTATGTTATAGATACAGGTATACTACCAACCCATTTAGAGTTTACTGGTCCATCTAATACCGGAAATCCATGGACTGTTCCTCCTACATCTTCTAGAGTAACTAGGTTATTTGATTATAGATCAACAGAATCAGCTAGTGGAGGAGGACCTGTTGGAACTGCTCCTTCATTAACTAATCCTTCATCTTTTTCAATAGATGATAATGGACACGGAACTCATGTATCTAGTACAATATGTGGAGGAAAATATGGAGTTGCTAAACAAGGATTTATATATTCCTTAAAATCTTTTGACAGCAATGGGCAAGCATTATTAAGTAGTATAATTTCTGCAATAAGCGTAACCTTACAACACCATAATACTAAATCTAATGGCCATTCTTCTATTTTAAATATGAGTTTTGCAGGAGAACCTAGTTCATCATTAACTTCATCTGTTACTTCCGCAATAAATGCAGGAATAGTTTGTGTTGCAGCAGCAGGAAATTCAAATATATCAGCAAATGATGTATCTCCTGCTAATATTTCAGGAGTCATAACTGCGGGAGGATCTACTATAAGTGATAGCAGGCTTTCTTCAAATAGTTCATTTGATTTATCTACTCCTACTTTTAATGATCAACTTGTTGATGGATCATTTTTTGATAATACTATAACTAATTCATCATTTATTCCATCTAATACAGGAAGCGTAATAACGGTATTTGCTCCAGGAAATAAAATATTATCTGCTTGGAATAGTAATGATACTAGTAATAATTTAATTAGCGGAACTAGTTCAGCGGCTGCACATGTATCGGGCGTTTGCGCAATGTATTTAGAAAATAAAACAAAACTAACTACATCAACTGAAGTTGCTAGTGTTCTTTCTTTTATTTCAAATAATGCAACAAATAACGTTTTATCAAACATTCCATCTGATACAGTAAATAAAGAATTATATAGTTTTTTTACTTTTGGAAATTTAATTTGGAAAACCACTGATACATTAGATGATATTAAAGAAAACCAGTTAGTTTCAATTACTCTAGAAGCAGAAAGTTTAGATCAATTTAATTTTCCTAGAACTATTACATATTCATTAATAAGTGGTTCTTTACCTTCTGGTTTAACTCTTGATACTTCCACAGGAATAATATCTGGAATTTCCTCAAATGTAGTTTCTAATACTTTATTTACTTTTACCGTTGAAGCTAATGATGGATTATCAATATTAAATAAAACATTTTCATTAACCGTATTAAATATAAATTTGCCACCAGTTTGGTCTACTTCTTCTGGTACCTTAGGAACATTTAATGAAGGAGATACAATAACTTCTATTGCACTAGTTGCTACAGATCCTAATAATGATACACTTACTTTTTCATTATTAAATGGATCACTACCCACCGGGCTTACAATATCAAATTCTGGAGTAATAAGTGGAACTGTTAGTAATTCTATAGTTACAACAACCAGCACTATATTTTCATTTACAATTAGGGTTTCTGATGGTTTATTATTTGTAGACAGAAATTTTTCAATTACTATATTAAAAGTTAATACACCACCAACATGGAGCACTCCTTCTGGAATTCTAAGAGAAGACCTTTTATCAGATCCCATTGTTGGTACTAGTTTTACTTTTAACTTACAAGCAACTGACATAGATAGTGATCCCATTACCTTTTCACTAGTTAGTGGTTCTTTACCAGGAGGTCTTATACTAGATTCTACTAGTGGCGTAATTAGTGGCATTATTTCTTTAACCGCTGGTACTTTCAATTTTACCATATCTATAACAGATACATTTAGCACACCAGTTAATAGATCATTTTTTATTAATGTTATATCTTCACCTACTGATAGTCCACCCGTTTGGATTACAAGTAGTGGAAATATATTTTCAGGCACAGAAGGCGATTCAGTATTTATTACATTACAGGCTGTTGATCCAGAAAATACTACTCTTACTTTTTCTTTGGCAGCTGATCCTATACCAAATACAGGAGAAACGGCAGGACTACCACCTGGAACTAGCATTTCTACTAACGGCATAATATTCGGAACACTATCTGATCCAGGAAAACTTTCTAATACGTTTGTATTTAATATATCTGTTTCAGATTCTCCACTGGTAGGTAGTGTGAATATAGTAACTAGAAAGTTTAGCATAACAGTTAATCAACAAATAAGCTTAAATATACCTTCTTGGGTTACTCCTGCGGGGTCACTTGGAACTGTTTTAGAAGGACAAGTATCTATTTTCAAAATTTTAGCTACAGATCCTAATAATAGTTCCTTAACATATTCTGTTATAGCTGGTAGTTTACCTTTAGGAATTTCTCTGGACGCTAATACAGGATTATTAATGGGTATTTTTGATTGTGTTGATGTTAATGAAACATTTTCATTTATTATCAAAGTTTCCAATGGAATATTATCTATAGATAGGTTATTTTCTATTACTGTTTCTGATTTTTTTGTTGGGCCTAGCCTATCTGTTTCTTTTCAACTAACAAATAAAAATAAAACTGATTGGCAATCTTTTAGTTCTACCATAGGTAATGATGAAGATATATACAGACTATCAGATCCAAATTTTGGCAGGGTAATTGAACCAAAAATAGAAGTATTAAAAGGACTTAATTTTTTACCAAGTTCTTTTACACCAAAAGGCATATTAGCAGCCACTTCAAGTGTAGGAGTCAAAATATATAAATTTCTATTTTTATCATCAACATTCGACACAGATTCTACTACTTTTGATTCTAAAGGATCAACATTCGACTCACTAACCACTGCTTCTATTCCAGACGTATTTTCTCTATTTTTAAAAGAACACCATAAAAAAACCAATGTATTTTTTGGTCCTATTAAGTTAGCTATAGCTAGAGATAGTTCAGATAATTCAATTTATGAAGTATTATATAGAGAAATATTAGACCCACAAGATGGTTCTGCCTTTTCATTTAATTACCCTCAATCATCATCTGTTAACCATACACAAAATATATCAACAATTAATCCTATTAGTATAGATAATATGAGACAAGAATTATTAAATAATATAGGTATTTCTAGTTCATTTGAACTGTTGCCTAGGTGGATGACCAGTGAACAAATTGTAGGAGATCCTACTTCTATATTGGGATATACGGCAGCAATACCAATTGTTTATTTAAGCCCTAATAAAGGCAACAGTGTTCTATCAAATTTAACAACTGACCAAAAAAATAATTTATTGGGGGATTTATTTACTATAGATAGATATAGACTTCAAAGTTTTTCAAATTCAAAATGTGTTCCAGCCCCGCAAACCATTTTTGATAACACAGGCACATCTTTAACTTTTGATTCAAATATCACTACATTTGACACAAATTTAACTGGTTTTGATTTATCTATAGAAACTGTTTTTGATGCAAACACTACAATATTTGACTTAATAGAGTATGCAAATGTAGACTCTTTTATTTTATTTAATTAATATAGCAATTATTTCATATACTTAATTAAAATATTTTATAATATTTTAAAAATCTTTGATAAATATTGCTATGTTAAATAATAATAATAATTTATATAAAATATACAATAAATGGTTCAAAGTAATAGAAGTTAAAACATCAGAACAACTTAAAGAAGTATACCATTTAAGATATAAGGTTTATTGTATAGAATGTGGATTTGAAAATGCAATACCTAATCACCCATTTTTAGAATTAGATGAATATGACAGTAATTCAGTACACTGTGCATTAATATTTAAACCTACTAATGAATTTGTGGGTACGGCTAGAGTAATTTTACCAAATATTAAAGATCCTAACAATAGTTTTCCTTTACAAAAATTATGCAAAGATCCTGATATTAAAAATAAAAATATTTTTCCTATTAATAAAATGGGAGAGTTTTCTAGATTTTGTATATCAAGTAAATTTGATGAATATTTAGAAAATTTAAAATATGAATATAAAATAGGTAGAAATAATTATCACATTTCAAAATTTGAAAAAAAAATAATATTGTCAAATTTATCTATAGGATTAATAAAAGGATTATTTGAACTTAATATTAAAAATAATCTAACTCACATGTGTGCAGAAATGGAACCATTTCTAATTAAAATTCTTTTAAATTTAGGTATACATTTTAAATTTTTAGGTCCTACTATAAAATATCATGGAATACGACAACCTTGTATGAATGATTTAATTACTATGTTTAATGACATAAAAAAATATAGACCTGATGTATATAAATATGTAACTAACAAAGGTGCCCTAAGTGATAAATTAAAAAAATTAATTAATAGCAATAAAAAATATGAAAAAATTTAATTATAATATAGCTTTTTCTAGAAATATAGGATGGATAACCGACTGGGAACAAGAAATATTAAAAAATAAAAAAGTGGCTATAGCTGGTATGGGAGGCGTAGGGGGAGCCCACTTATTGACACTTGTTAGAATAGGAATTTCTAATTTTAATATAGCTGATTTTGATTCGTTTCAGCTTGTTAACTTTAATAGACAAGTAGGAGCAAATAATAAAACAATAAACAAACAAAAAATTAATATAATGGTAGATATGGCCAAAAAAATTAATCCATTTGTTAATATTACTTTATTTGAAAAAGGAATTAATAATAATAACATAATTTCGTTTTTAGAAGATACAGATTTATATGTAGATGGCCTTGATTTTTTTGTTCCAGATATACGAAGCAAAGTTTTTTCTAAAGCAAACGAATTGAATATACCTGCAATTACTGCTGCGCCATTAGGATTTGGCGCTGCTTATATAGTATTCATGCCAAATAAAATGACTTTTGAAGAATATTTTCAATTTAACAATGATCCAAAAGAAAAAAAATATATTAAATTTTTGCTTGGTCTTGCTCCTAAATCATTACAAAGTTCATATTTAATAGATAAAAGTAAAATAAATTTATCACAAAAAAAAGGACCAAGTTCAATAACAGCTTGTAATTTATGTGCAGGAATAACCGGCGTAGAAGCAATAAAAATATTACTTAATAGAGGAAAAGTGTTTTATGCCCCTTGGTATCATCAATTTGATGTATATAAAAATAAATTTATTAAAAAACAACTATTTTTAGGAAACAAAAATCCAATACAAAAAACAAAAATATATCTTGCAGATAAACTTTATACAGAACTAAACACTAAATCATATTCATCATTAGTTAGTTCTAAAAAATCTATTATACATAAAATATTAGATATTGCTAAATGGGCTCCTAGTGGTGATAACTCTCAACCTTGGTCTTTTAAAATCATTAATAAGCATAAATTTAAAATAATAATTAAAAAATCAAATAATATTTATAATTATAATGATAATCAACCAACATTCTTATCAATAGGTTGTTTATTAGAAAACATCAGTATAGCTGCTTCTAATTATAAAAAAAATATTAAATGGCAATATTTTGATGATAAAGTATCACCATATATAATTGTTACTCTTATAAAAAATAATAATATAAACATAGATCCTCTTTTTTCTTCAATTACATTACGATCAGTTAATAGATTTCCTTATAAACTTACAAAATTAAATAAATTAGAAAAAATAAAATTACAAAACGAAATAGGTAAAGAATTAGATATAGTTTGGTTTAATAATGTTCTCAAAAAAATAAATTTATCACTTTTTAATGGATTATCTACTTCTATTCGTTTAAATATAAAAGAAACATATGATGTACATAAAAAAATAATTGACTGGAAAAACAACCAAAGTAATACAGGAATACCAACTAAAGCTTTAGGTCTTTCAACTCCATCATTAAAAATATTAAAATATATTATGAAATCATATAAATTATCAAATATAATTAATAAAATACCAGGCACTATGTTAATTTCAAAACTACAGTTAGATTATATACCAGGTATGTTTTGTTCAGATCATTTCATTATTTTTTATAAAAATAAAAAACAATATTTAGACAAAGTTGATATAATAAAAGCAGGATGTAAAATACAACGATTTTGGCTTAGAGCTACTTCTTTAGGTTTATCAATACAACCATCGTTATCTCCGCTATGCTTTTCATATTATGGGCAAAAAAGCACAACTGTTACTAAGCAAAAGTATTTCAATAAAAAAACAAAACAACTGAATAAAAAATTTATTAAGCTTTTTGATAATAAAAATGTATTATTTTTTGGAAGAATAGGCGTTCCAAAAACAAAAAATATATTTTTTAGATCTTGGCGAAAATCTATTAATAGTCTAATGATTAGTTAATAAACAAAAAGTAGCATACTCCTTTAGAACATAATAGCTTACTTCAATAGATAAATATATTATATATATCATTTAAATTAGGTAAAAAACATGACTATTGGTATAGATTTTGGGCAAGGCACAGCATATGATTCAACATTTCCACAAGTAGGAGTAGATCAACCTTCTCAAGCTTTTAGAGATAACTGGTTAGTAATTAAAACTGCTGTAGAAAATTTACAAAGCAAAACTATTACTATATCAGGTGATGTAACGGGCACCACTCCTATTTTTGATTCAGGTTCTGCTACTATTGCTTTATCTTTATCTTTGCCAGTTCAAGCAGGTGTAGTTGGTACATATACTGTTCCTTCTATAACTGTAGATGATAAAGGAAGAATTACTGCAGTTTCAGAAGCCGCGAGTGCATTTCTTAAAACAGATGGCACTAATTCTATGTCTGGTAATTTAAATTTAAATAATAATAACTTAGTATTAGGAACAGGATTAGTTGATGGCAGAAATATATCAGTAGATGGAGCTATTTTAGATTTAATTAATACTGGTACTGGCATAAAAGTCCAAACTGGCGTCGGAACATTTGCTAATAGGCAGATTGACGGCACCACAAGCCAAATAGCAGTATCAAATAACGATGGAATTGGGGCAAATCCTATAGTGGCATTGGCTGTTGATCCAATTTTACCTGGAACTGGAGCAGTGATCGTACCTAAAGGAACTTCTGCTCAACAACCTTCTTCTCCAGTTTCAGGTATGTTTAGATTTAATACTTCCAATTCAATTATTGAATATTATGATAGTGCAACTTGGAATGCTGTTCCAAAAGATATTAAAAGTGCTCTAGTAAATCTAACGGCTGATATGGCAGTAACTTCTTCTACTGACACTGTAGTAACATGGGGAGCAGCAGAACATGATACAGGTTCATTTTTTAATTTAGCTACACAGCCAACAAGGCTAACAGTGCCTACTGGAGTTACTAGAGTAAAATTAACAGGAAATATAGGATTTAATGCAATAACAAACAGCACAAGTACTGCTCTATGGGTGAGAAAAAATGGACTTGGGGGGTCATTAAATCCTGGAGTATATGGACTGCCTGTATTAAGAGTAAATTCAGATACTACTACTGGCGCAATTACTGATGAGTTAAATGTTACTAGTGCAGTAATTAATGTTGTGGCTGGTGACTATTTTGAATTATGGGTTAGAAGAGGAACAGGTTCTACTGCAGGACTAACCTCCGCCAATTTTAGAACATGGTTTGCTATTGAGTCAGTTTAAAAATAAGAGGGAAAATAAATGTTATCAAATAAAATAAGAAAAAATTTAAATATGTTAAAAAATAATAATAATTCTAAAATGATTTTAGAAAACGATGAATACAGTGAATCTCATTGTGATGACTGTCAAGATGAAATAACTACAGATGAAGAATGCGATTGTCAATGTCATGATAAAGAAAATGAAACTGCTCATATAGAACACATTTGTCCTAATTGTGGTATGGCATTCGACTGCGACAATGATCTTCCTGTAGATGAATCAAAGCGTTTCAAACTTTATAAACCGTTAAAAATAAAAAATTTAAGTAAAGGACATACGTCCATTGTATGTAAAGTTAGAAGAGCGCCAAAACACAGAGGATCAAGAAAATTTGACTTTTAGATATGAATATAGTGGAATTATTAGAATCAAAAAAAGAAAAAAAGTATCATCTATTACCACTAAGTTATTCTTTTGAAGGGTTAAGTCCTATTTTAAATAAACAAAATATAATTTGGCATTATAATTTTCATTCTAAAGGCTACGAAAAAAAAGCAAATGAACAAAATGATACTTTTTCTATTGCAGGACTTTTTCTTCATAATATATGGTGGTCCATTTTATCTAATCCTAAAAAAAATAACAAACCAGAATTAGAAACTAATAATTTAATTAATAAAAACTTTGTATCTTTTAGTAACTTTAAAAATGAATTTACGGAAAGGGCGGCAGCTACAAAAGGAAGTCAATGGGTTGCTTTTTTGAAATCAGGAAAGATAGTAATAATAGATAAACATAAAATAATAAAAAATATAATATTATTACTTGATTGTTGGGAACATTCTTGGTATCCAACTTATGGACCTAATAAAAATAAATATATTAAAAATTATTGGAAAATTATTAACTGGAACGAAGTAGAAAAAAGGTTGCAAACAAAATGAATTCTTCTAACATTATTTCTATTACAGAAAAGGCAAAAAATAAATTATTAGATTTTCAAAAAGAATCTCCAGATAAATTTATTTTATTCTTTGTTTCTAGTAAAGGATGTGCAGGATTTTCATATAATTTTACTTTTGTAGACAATATAGAAAAAAATGATAAAACATTCAATCAAAACGGTGTGAAACTAATAATAGGCGATGAATCAATGCCATATATAAAAGGAACAACAATTGACTGGGAGGAAAATTTTTTAGGAGCTGGTTTTATATTTAATAACCCTAATGCTATCGCTAGTTGTGGGTGTGGAAATTCTTTTAGGATAGATTAATGAAAAAAATTTATGAAGGGTTATTAGAAAATGATTTAGATGGTTTAGTAAGTAATGTGATTGAAGTAGATACATTTGAATCTAAAATAGACGACAATGCTATAGTTGTAACATTTTTTGTAGAAGATGAAGAACCTGCCCATGATTTAAGTAACTTTATAGAAAAAGGAGCAACTGGTATTATAGATACTGATGTTTCCCCTGCTCCAAATGAAGATGGAAAATATTTAGTATTTATTGAATATGAAAGAAATAATAAATTCATAAAAAATTTAATAGATTTAATAAAATCTATATCACTATTAACAAATATTTCTAAAAATAATTGGTTATTTATACCATACAAAAAAAATAAAGCATACAAACTTGATAAAAAACATGTAAAACACTTAATAAATTTATCTAATGCATCAACTAGACCTGATAATTTTGAAGAAGAAGCTACTATTTTAAATTCATTATTTTAAATTCTGTAAGTATAAATAATAACATACAAGAGGTTAATATGAACATATTTAATGAATTTTCAAAATCATACTCAAAACATAGCCAAGAAGAATTATCAATTGAACAATATTTAGAAGAATGCTCAAAAAATAAAATGATGTATGCTTCTGCATCAGAACGTATATTATCAGCAATCGGCAAACCAAAAATTGTAGACACCAGTAAAAACAGTAGATTAAGTAGAATTTTTTTAAATAGAACAATAAAAATATATCCTGCATTTTCTGATTTTTATGGGATGGAAGAAACAATAGAACGTATTGTTTCCTATTTTACATACTCTGCACAAGGACTAGAAGAAAAAAAGCAAATTTTATATTTACTTGGCCCTGTAGGTGGAGGTAAAAGCTCATTAGCAGAAAGACTAAAAGTATTAATGGAAAAATATCCTATTTATTGTTTAAAAGCTAATAATATGATAAGTCCTATATTTGAATCTCCATTAGGATTATTTAATCCTGAAAAGTTTTCTAAAATTTTAGAAAGTAAATATAATATTCCTTCAAGGTATTTAACCGGAATAATAAGTCCTTGGGCAACAAAAAGATTAGATGAATTTAAAGGTGATATTACTAATTTTTCTGTAGTTAAATTAATGCCAAATAAACTAAGGCAAATAGGTATTGTCAAAACAGAGCCAGGAGATGAAAATAATCAAGACATTAGTTCTTTAGTTGGCAAAATTGATATTAGAAAATTAGAAGATTACAGCCAAAATGATCCTGATGCTTATTCTTTTTCAGGAGGACTTTGTAGGGGAAATCAAGGTATTTTAGAATTTGTAGAAATGTTCAAAGCACCTATTAAAATGTTACATCCTTTGTTAACTGCTACACAAGAAGGAAACTATATAGGAACAGAAAATATAAGTGCTATTCCTTTTAATGGCATTGTATTGGCACATTCTAATGAAGCAGAATGGAATACTTTTAAAAATAATAAAAACAATGAAGCATTTTTAGATAGAATATGTGTAGTGAAGGTTCCTTATTGCTTACGAGTATCAGAAGAAATCAAAATATATGATAAATTAATTTTAAATTCTTCATTAAAAAATGCCGTTTGCGCTCCACAAACATCTAAAATACTAGCTCAATTTTGTATTCTTACTAGATTAAAAGAACATAAAAACTCTAATTTATTCTCTAAAATGAGAGTGTATGATGGAGAATTATTAAAAGATGTAGATCCTAAAGCAAAAAGTATACAAGAATACAAAGACGAAGCAGGCGTTAATGAAGGGATGACTGGTATATCAACTAGATTCGCATTTAAAATATTATCCCAGACTTTTAATTATTCTACAGAAGAAGTAGCAGCAGATCCTGTTCATTTAATGTATGTTTTAGAAAAAGCAATATTACGAGAACAATTTTCTGAAGAAATAGAAAATAAATATTTAGATTTTATTAAAACTATATTAGCACCAAAATATGCAGAATTTATTGAATCTGAAATAGAAAAAAGTTATTTAGAACATTATCAAGAATATGGCCAAAATGTTTTTGATAGATATTTAGATTATGCTGATCATTGGATTGAGGATACAGACTTTAAAGATCCAGATACAGGACAATTATTTGATAGAGAAATATTAAATTCTGAACTTGAAAAAATAGAAAAACCATCAGGAATAGTAAACCCAAAAGATTTTAGACAAGAAGTAGTAAAGTTTGCGTTACGTGTTAGAGCAAATAAAGGTGGAAATAACCCAAAATGGGACAGTTATCAAAAAATAAAAGAAGTAATAGAGAAAAAAATATTTTCATCAGCTGAAGAACTTTTGCCAGTTATTTCATTTGGTGCTAAAAAATCTTCTGATGAAACCAAAAAACATGAAGAATTTATAAAAAGAATGGAAGATAGAGGATACTCTAAAGCACAAACAAAACGACTAGTTGAATGGTTTTTAAGAATTAGAAAATCTGGATAAATCATATTCCCATATTATTTTTCCACAATCCCAAATCGTATACTTTCCAGAATTTTTATAAAAATCTATAAAATTATTAGTAAAAATCTTAGATGGCCCTATATCTTTAATTTTATTAAATCCTAAGTTTTCATATTCATTTATAACAAAATATTTTTTATCAGAATAAACTTTTATAGATTTAGGATTTATTTTATTAACAAAATTTATAATTAATTTTTTTAATCCATTTTCAATAAAAATACCATTCTTACTTTCTTTATTAACTAAAATATAATTATTTTCATTTTTCACAAAAGAAACCAATGCTACTAACTCATTTTTATTTTTAAAAAATAAACCAAATGCTAAATCTGATTTAATATATTCTTTTTTGCTGTTTTTATACAAAAATTCTTGTTCTTCTAATTTTGATAACTCTAAAATAAAACAATCTTTTGAAGAGAATTTATCTACTAATCCTAATAAATATTTTACTTTATTTTTAAAAAACTCTTTATTTTTATCCCATTCATAATCAAAAATATGAAGTAAAGAAATATTTAAATTTTCACACATTTTTGTTTTATTAAAATGATAATATTTTCCTTTTCCTAACTCCTCAGAATGCCAGTAACCTCCATTTAACTCTATCGCTAAATTAAAATCAGGGAAGAAAAAATCTAATTCAAATGGTTTTATTATATTCCTAGAATTCTTTAAATAAGATATACTAAATTCATTTATAAAACTTTGAAATTCATTTGAAAACGATGAATCTAAAGTATAATTTTTTGGAATTATATTAAAGTTTTTAAATCTATGAAAAACTGCTACATCAGATACTCCTAATTCTTTAGAAATTTGAGTCATAGATTTACTTTTATTTTGGAATATTAACCAATCTTTATTATTTAATTTATCAACTACTTCTTTAGGCAAATGTCTTTGCCCAGGGTTGGCGTCAAACCCATATTTTTCTATACGGGTTTTTCTAATTTTGTTCTTAACTTTTTTTAAAGAAAGTGTATTTTC
>Ga0114931_10007134_pt1 | contig 13674 bp, 9 predicted proteins | sample 2SBtaG_FD_89579 | JGI IMG/M metagenome (GOLD analysis project Ga0114931, IMG submission 89579) | Deep subsurface microbial communities from Kolumbo volcano to uncover new lineages of life (NeLLi) - 2SBTROV14_V59a metaG | ecosystem: Environmental > Aquatic > Marine > Volcanic | place: Kolumbo...
GTATCGACTTCCGAGATAAATCCAAGCGCATGGCCGATCTCGTGCGCGGCGACGCTTTCGAAATCGATTTTGTCCGCATCAACGCCGTTGCTGTTGTCGAAGTCGAACGTGAACTGCGAGTTGAATTCGATCGTCGCGTCCGCGGTGCCGAACGTCGTGTCCAGATCAGTGAAGCCCAACGCTTTGAAGTTGGCCTTGGGCGAGACGATCTGATCGATCAAGTCGAAACCACTGGGCAGTACGGCCGTAAATTGATTGCTGTCCGGCAGCGAAGCGACGATCGCGTCGTCGGACTCGGCCGCCACATCAACGACCAAGCTATCGCGCAGGGAGTCGAAACCTGTAGCCAAAGTAACGTTTGATGTTTGCCCAAGAACAAAAGGATCGGCAATCGAGATCAGGTCCGCGTCGATCGTGACGGTGATCGGATCGGCGATGCGTTCGGCCCATAAATTGGCTGCTCTTTCAAACGCCTGCAGCGCCGCCGGGTTGGCCGTGAGTCCCGATCCGGCATTGATGACGATTTGAAACGTGCCTAGGTTAAGCGGTGGCGCATCGGGAGCGGGATCGATGCCCGATGAATTTCCCGTGCCGGTCAGCGTCAGTTGATTGGGCGCCAGCGAGATACCCGCTGCCGGGGCAGAAGCGGAGAGACTCGCGACGTGGGTTTCGAGCGAGAAGTCGGGCGTCGAGCGGACGCGGCCATCTTCGAGTGTGAGCGTCCACCCCGATTGAAGATTGTTAAGCTGCGGCGACAGGGCCGGACTTACGGAAAGCAGAAGGCGCCGTTCCAGGGCTTCCGTAACGCAAGCCCGAACTGCCCCTTGGCGTCTGTGTCTACGCATGAATCTGTTCCTGTTCCACGAATGACCATCCAAGGAAGCGGGAGAAGCAGTGCATGAGCGGCAAGGTCACCCTGGACGGCAGACTCTCTAAAATTGTGATTAGCGGTATAATCCGTGTCAACGATTCGGTTTGCGAAAATGCCAAGGTGCGCCGAATTAGCCAAAAAAGATGGGGCGCTGACACGCCGAGCGGCGGGCACGGCGGCGCTATGGTGGGATCGCTGCCGATTCGCGATTGGAACAGCGTCGATTCACCTTACCGCCAAGGGCACCTTCGCCTTGAAGATTGCTCAGAAACGCGCCGCTTCCTCGACATCGCGGAGTTCCTCGTTTCGGCTACCCCGCCGAGGGAGACGCGACACCTTTTCAGGTAATTTCAGGCAATTACAGTCAGCCAAACATATTGGGAACCAACTGCGGAATACCCCTATAATGATCCATTGCTCGGTATTGGTCGGTCGCGAATTTTGACGAGCCCGTCATGGCACCTTCTTCAGACAGCGCGGCTTCTTCCGACGTTCTTCCGAGCGCGTCTCGCGCGAGCACCTCGGCTTCGGCGGCCGCGCGAGGCGGCATTCCGGCCGCGGTTTGGGTGCTGGGGTTGATGATGCTCGCCACGGTGCTCGTCTTCTGTGGCGGCGTCGTGGGACTGGTCGTCTGGGCCGAGGCGGAGCCCGACCCCGCCCAAAGAAAGCTGACCGAGATAATCGAGAACAGCGGCGGCAATTGCGACACCGAAACCGACGCTCCGCACTGGATGACCGAGCTGTTCAGCGGAGCGGAACTCGAACGTTATCAGCGGGTTTACGCCGTCCAGTTCTACAATCGAGAAGTCTCCGACGAAGCGCTGGCCGCCGTTGGATCGCTGAGAAGCGTTCGCCAAGTCGGACTTAGCGACTGCACGCTCGACGCGGCGGCACTGGTCCATTTAACACACCTGCCTCGGCTTAGCGAACTTGATCTCTACGGCACCAATGTGACCGACGCGGGCCTCACTTTTCTCGGTGAGATCAACACGCTCGAAACCCTCGACCTCGAAGAGACCGAAGTCACCGACGCCGGCATGGTCGAATTGAGGGGACTTAAAGAGCTGAAAACGCTATGGCTGACCGACACGCAAGTCGGTGACGCGGGACTCGAACCACTCGGGCGGCTTTACCACTTGGAAAAGATTTACCTCGACGGAACGCAGGTCACCGACAAGAGCCTGAAGCACCTCGCGCGGTTGCGACGGCTCGCCACGCTTGATCTCGGACGAACCCGGATCACCGGACCGGGGCTCGCACGGCTGCGCGGGCTAACGCGGCTGGTGTCCGTCAATCTGTCGGACACACCGACCAACGACGCGTGGCTTGGCGAGCCGCTTGCACGATGGCGAAAGCTTGAGTCGCTAAACCTGGACCGCACCCAAGTTCGCGGGCCGGCTCTGAAACCGCTTGCTCAATTCGGACATCTGACCGCGCTGTCACTGGCCGGAACGCCCCTGGACGATCAGGGACTCAAGCATTTGGCGAGCCTCACTTCGCTGATGAGCCTTCACCTCGATGAAACGGCGATCGGCGACGCGGGTTTGCGAAATTTGTCCGCGCTGTCACGGCTGGTTCGGCTGTCGTTGAATCGAACGCGAATCACCGACGCGGGGCTGGCTTCGCTCGAAGGGCTCAAGAACTTGACCGATCTGTCGCTTGACGAAACCGCCGTGACCGACGCGGGGCTGGCTCACGTGGCCAAGCTGACGCGATTACAGTTCTTGTCGCTTGACAAGACCCCGCTTAGCGGCGAAGGGCTGAAACGCCTTGCGAAACTCGATGACTTGGCCGATTTGTCGCTCGCCGATACCTCGATCGACGATGAGTCGCTACGAAGCTTGGCGGAGTTGACGAACCTTTCGAGACTCAATCTGTACCACACGCCGGTGACGGACGGCGCGATTCGCTATCTGAACCAATTGCCGGAGTTGAGCTGGGTGCATCTTGGCGAAACCAAGGTCAGCAAGAAGGCGGCCGCTTGGCTTGAGCGAACCCACCGAGGAATCACCATCGAACGCTAAGCGGTGGCCTGAACAGCACGTCTCCGGGGCTTGATAGCCGCGAGCTGCGGCTTGCGTTGGGCACCTGCGTCGATGGGCGGTTCGCCGCTCAGAGGGGGGGGTGGTTCGAAAGTCCAAGTGCCCATAATGAAACTACCGCTCGGGTCGGTGAGTAAAACATTTGCCCGACCCCCGCGCGACGATTACGATGCACGGTTGATTCGGCTGGCGACACGGCGATATAGTTGCGTGTCTCGTCGCGTCGGCCGCCTTGGGCGTCGAACGAAAACGAGTGCCCCACTACGCTTAAGCAATCATTAAGCACTCATACAGGAGCTTCTTCAGATGGCAACCACCGACCCGGCCACGATCGTGCGTCAGACGAAGTCGAACGATCAGGACGAAACGCGGCGCGTGATCGAGTTGGCCAATACGCCGGCCGCTCGCCAAGAGCGCGTGAAGCTGGCCGCGGCCTATCGTATGCTGGCCCGGCGTGGCTTGGATGACGGCATTGCCGGGCACATCAGCCTGCGAGTTCCCGGGGCTCCGGACCATTTTTGGGTCAATCCGTTCGGGCTGTTGTTCAGCGAAGTCACGGCCGAAAATCTGGTGCTGGTCAACGAACGGGGTGAAATCGTCGACGGCGGGGCGATGATCAACCTTGCCGGCTTTCAAATTCACTCGGCCATCCATCGTGCCCGGCGGGATGTCAACTGCGCCGTGCATACGCATCCCCCGTTCGGCAGCGCTTACAGCGCGCTGAATATGCTGCTCGAACCGCTCGATCAAACCGGCTGTTCGTTTTTCGAAGATCATGCCCTGTATGCAAACTACACCGGCGTGGTCGTCGACGAAGATCAGGCGCGGGAGCTTGTCGCCGCCTTGGGTGACAAACGGGCCTTGATTCTGGCCAACCACGGACTACTGACCTGTGCCGCGACCGTGGAGCAGGCCTTGATCGACATGATCGACATGGAGCGAACCTGCAAGGTCAATCTATCGGCCATGTCGTCGGGCAAGCCGGTCCAGTTGACGCCTCCGGAAGCCGCAAGGCAAGCACGCAGCGTGATCTCGCAACCCGGCCGATATCCCTTCCAATGGGCGGCCTTGATTCGCGACTTGGATCGTCACGAAACGGATTACAACCCTTGGTGAAAAGAAATAAGGGAAGCTCATGGCAAGTTATCTCATGACAAGGCGTTGTCCACCGACCGCCACGGCGATGTTGCTTGGCATGGTCTTTGTTTCGAGCACGGTCTTCGGGGGGATCGCCTTTGGGGGTGAGGGTTCCGAGGGAGAAGGCACCTCGCTCATCGGGCGGCATGTCGCCAATTTTACGCTCAAGGACTATCGCGGCAGGCAATACACGCTTGACGAATTCGCCGACGCGAAGCTTGTCGTGCTTGCCGTCTTGGGTACTGAATGCCCGCTGGCGAAGCTTTATGGTCCGCGGCTTGCCGAGATGGCCGACGAGTACGAATCCCAGAAAGTGGCCTTCATCGGCTTGGATCCGAATCGCCAGGATTCGGTTACCGAGATCGGCGCCTTTTGCCGCCGCGCCGGCATCAAGTTTCCCGTGTTGAAGGATCTCGGTAACAAGGTTGCCGACGCCCTTGGCGCGCGGCGCACTCCCGAGCTGTTCGTGCTCGATGAAAGTCGCACGATTCGTTATCACGGCCGCGTCGACGATCAATACGGCTTTCAATCGGGCGTTGGTTATCAGCAGCCCGAGCCCTCTCGACGCGATCTTGCCCTGGCTCTGAATGACCTTCTCGCCGGCAAGGCCGTTCGCCAGGCCAGCACCCCCACGCGAGGTTGCCTTATCGGGCGAGTGCGAACTCCGGACGCGAACGCCAAGGTGACTTACTCCAACCAGATTGCCCGGCTGTTTCAGCGTCGTTGTGTTGAATGCCATCGCGAGGGGCAAATCGCCCCCTTCGCGCTCGATCGTTATGACGACGTGGTGGGTTGGGCCGATATGATTGCCGAAGTGGTCCACCAGCGACGCATGCCGCCGTGGCACGCCGATCCACGGTACGGCCACTTTGTCAACGATTACAGCTTAACCGACCAAGAGCAACGGTTGATCGACGACTGGGTTGCCGCCGGCGCGCCCGAGGGCGACGTGGCGGACTTGCCCGAGCCGATGCAGTACGCCGAGGGCTGGATGATGCCCGAGGTGCCGGACATGATCATTCCCATGGCCGACGAGCCGTTCGACGTTCCCGCCGATGGCGTGGTCGATTATCAGTATTTCGTCGTCGATCCAGGCTTTACCGAGGACAAATGGGTCAAGGTGGCGGAGTGCATGCCGGACAATCGCGCGGTGGTGCACCACATCATCGTGTTCATTCGTTCGCCGCACAACAAGAATCGTTCGCACGCCAGCCACGATGAGCGCGCGTTTGCATTTTTGTCCGGCTTCGCGCCGGGGACGCGACCGGTCGTGTGGCCCGACGGCATGGCCAAAAAAATCCCGGCCGGATCGAAATTGATTTTCCATATGCACTACACGCCGATCGGATCGGCGCAGAAAGACCGCAGTCGCGTCGGGCTCAAGTTCGTCGACGATCCGTCAACCATCAAATATCAAGTGGCCACAACCGCCGCCGCCAACCACCGGTTCGAGATTCCCGCCGGTGACCCGGACCACGTCGTCAGAGCCACGGACGAATTTCCCCGCGACACGCTCGTCTTGTCGTTGTTTCCGCACATGCACTTGCGCGGTAAGGCATTTCGCTATGAAGCGATCTATCCCGACGGCACGCGCGAGGTGCTGCTCAACGTGCCGCGTTACGATTTCAATTGGCAAAACAGCTTCATTTTCACGCAGCCCAAACTCTTTCCCAAGGGAACCAAGCTGTACTGCGAGGCCCATTTTGACAATTCGGCCGACAATCTGGCCAACCCGGACCCCTCGATTCCGGTGCGCTGGGGGGACCAAACCTGGGAAGAAATGATGATCGGCTGGTACGACATGGCGCTGCCGGTTTCCAAGGTCAACGCGATCCTGGGCGATAAGCAAAAGGCCGGCAAGCGACAACCTTCGATCGGCAAAAGCAGCGGGCAAGCCGGACAGTAGCCACGCACGCCCATGTGTAGCGTTCGCTGCCTCACGCAGCCGTGGGCTAGAGCCACGCAAGCGGGTCGTGCTCGCGGCGGCTGGCCCAAACTTCGGCTTGCGGGAATTCCTGCGTCAGCACATCGGCCAATTGCTCCACGGCGAACCGTTCCGAGGCATAGTGTCCCGGCAGGATCAGCACGATGTCCGCCGCTTCGGCGTCAAGGCAGGTGTGAAATCGCGTCTCGCCCAGAACCATTGCGTCGCAGCCCTGATCGATGGCCTGAGGAAGCAGTTCGCCGGCGCTGCCGCAGCCGACGGCAACCGTCTTAAGCGCGGCCTCCACGCGACCCACAAGTTGAACGTGCTCGACCTGGAGGAACGTCTTCACGCGCTGGGCCAAATCGCCGGCGCTGACGGCTCGTTTCAAGACGCCGATGCGTCCGCTGCCGAACTCGGTTTCCGCGGGAACCAGCGGCATGATTCGGCTCAGCCCCAACCCTTGGGCCAGACGTTCATTGATTCCCTGTCCGGCCGAGTCGAACGCGGTATGAGGGCTATAGACCGCCACTTCGGCGCGGATCAACTTGAGCAGCCGCCGCCCTTGGAGCGTGTCGCTGCTTAACCGGCGCAGTGGGCGAAAAGGAAGCGGGTGGTGGCTGACCACAAGGTCCGCGGCCTTGTCGACCGCCTCGTCGATGCTCTTTTCAGTCAGCGTCAGGCAGGTCATGATCCGTTGCAGTGGGCGGCGGCGGTCACCGACCAGCAGGCCGACGTTGTCCCACTCCTCGGCCAGATGCGTGGGTGCGAAGCGTTCCAGAAAGTCCGCCACTCGGTCGATCGTAAGCACGGCTTGGATTAGCTCCGAGACGAAAAAAAACGATGCGGCCACCAGCGGCCATCGTGCCGAAAGTTTAGCCGCGCCGGCGGCCGCATGTCGAGCAGCCCGCAGTGACGCACGATTAGGGTTCGGCGACAAACCGGCGACTAAGAACACGGGAACCGCCGATCTCATCCGCGCGGATCCAAAGCCATTTACCCAACAGGGCTTCGCCATCGGACAGTAGATAGGTTTGCACGTTCTGGCCCTGGCCAAGCCGCAGCACCTGGCCGCGCATGCGGCGTCGATTCGGAACAAAGAGATTCGAGTTGAAGCTGACCGCCGTGTCGGACTGATTGATGATCCGTTGCTCGACGACCAGATATCCATCCTGGCGAAGGCGCGTGGCCACCTCGAGCTGAACATCGCCCAGACCAACCTGTAATCGCCGATAAACGCTGAACTGGTACGCACGATCGCCCGTGACCTCGAAATCGAGCCGCACGTCATGCGATCCGCTGTTGGCGTGGTACGGCAGCGTGATCACGATCGGCCGCTCGATCGACTCGCCCGCGGCTAGGTTGAAATCGACCACCTGCGGAGCGACGTGCCACTGCGAGGGCACGACCAGTCGCAGACGACCCCTGACGCCGAGAGGAAACGTATTTTGAATGCGCACCGCGTTGCGATGCGCTTGCCCTAAGATGCTGGGCAAGCGGGCGTCCGCGAACCCCGCCGCCAACCTCCAGCGGGCAACCGCGGGATGGACACCCGTGACGAACGTCGGCAGCACGTCGGTGGGAACCACTTGGCGATGGTCTTCGGCTGAAAGCCGCTTTCGATGGCCCCACAGATTCCGCTGTTCGGCGGTCTCGCCCAAGTATAGCACTTCCTGGGACGGTTCTTTGGCCCACACAACCAGCGTGGCCTCTTGACCTTGGATGAACAGATGATTCGGGCTATGGTTGGGCAGCTCAAGGGCGCCCAAGTATTCCGCGCCGCCGAGCATGAGCGCCGTGGTCCGCCATGGCAGCAACAGATCGCCCGGTGAACCGTCGGCACGCATCAGACCGCTGCGCTCGTCAAAGACGTCCGTGGCCACAATCGCATCAGCACCGTGAATCTTGGCCGCCAACATGCGCTCGACCAGGTCTTTAGCACGAACCTCGAGCGCGTATTGTTCCCGCGGCAGCGGTTCAAGGCTAACCCACCGCCGGGCGGAGGACGCTGAAGAGTGGTCGTCGAGGTACGTGCCAAGCTGCGCGGCGGTCAGGGGCGGGCGGGCTGAGAGGGCGATGAATTGCCAAGTGTTTTGACGTGTTTCGGGCAACTCGAACAACCAGTCCCAGCCGAAGCCCAACTCCACGTGTTGTCCGGCCGAATCGAACTTTTGTTTGACCGGCGCGAGCCGCTTGTCCAGATCGCGATAGACGGCAAAGCTCGTGTCGTGGTCCAGCCCGAGTTGCCAGCGATGGATCTTCATCGACAGCCGCAACAGCACGCTTTCCAAAGAGTCGTACCAAGGCTCGGGATCGACCGTGAACAACTGCGCCGCCGACAGCTCGCCCGGATTGCCGTAGCGTTTGCGAACCTCGGGCGGCGGATGGTTGAGCAAGCCGACCACCGAGATGCCGCTGCCGCTCATCTGCTCGATAAACCGCACCAGGCGTTCGGCCCGTTGAGGCTGCTGTTTGCCGAACCAGACCGGATATTTCAGCCAGTGAACGCCCACCTGGGGCAGCAGTTCGGCCAGCACCGGCATGGGCAGGGGCTCTTCGCCGCGCGGCAGACTCCAGCCGAACTCGCCTCGGGTACGAATCTCGGGCTCGATAACCGCGATGCCCAATTCCTGCCGGAGCCGTGGTGGGCGGGAATTCTTGATCGTGCAGCGAATTCGATAGAACCCCGGCCCGGAAATCTCAGGAATCCAGCGTACGGCGCCGACGCCGGCGGCGTTTTTGACGGTCGTAGAAGGTGCGATCGGCGGGAGTGGCAGCGTCTTTGTTCTAGGATCGGTAAGCCGACGTTCTTCGGAGAGTAGTGTAGCTCCTAGCGGATCGAGCAGCTCCAGAGTGACCTCGCGGTTGGCATCCTCGACCCCGGTCAGCCGGCATGTCACCGCGACCGGCTCGCGGACTTGATACACGTGCAGCGCGCGATTGCTGAAGACCTCGAGTCGCGGGAGCCGACCGAGCCAGAGATCGTCGAACATCGCGCGGCCCTTGAGGTCCGCCCGGTCGCCGGCGGCTAAATGCACACCGATCCGCGCTAAGCGTGCTTTTGCGGAAGTGCTCGCGATGGGACCAAGTCGCACTTTTTGCCACTGCCCCATCGTGCGCAGCTTGTGCGAGGTGAACTGGGCGAGCTCTTTCTTGTTCTCGTCGAAGAAGGTCAACGATAAGAACGCCCGATCGCGAGTCAACTGCTCGGTCTTGATGATCCCCTCCATCACGTAGCGATGCAGTTGATCGACGTCAATCAGAGGGCTGTAAACCGCGGCGCTTCCGCCGTTAAGTTCAACTTTCAGACAGCGTTTGCCCTGGGCTGGTGAGTTTTCAGAGATTTCGATCGGCAGATAATGCGGATATCCCTTTCCGCGTCGACGTGCCCAGCCATCGGGCCAGTTGTCATAGTTCGCATCGACATCGCGTTCGAAGCCACAGGCATAGACCTCGATCGCCGAGGGAAACCGGTCCGCGATAGGCGCACTCGGCACGGTCGCTAAAATCATCAGTTTGAGCAATACCGTCATAGCTTGATGCCTTGGCTTGCCGGGGGTCTTTGCCAAGCATCGTCCGCAATGGGCCGATGGCTTGATCCCCGGTTCGCGGCATGTCAAGAACCGCCGCACCGTCAACGTGGCTTGCGACGCGACGCCGCAAGGTCGCTGCGCGGTGCGAGCCGATTTGCGGAAGATGCCTCTTCTGAGAAAGGACTAGGCCGTGCCAGAACTTCGACTTGCCATACGACTTGGCAGTTTGCGGCGGCCGTTTCGTCAAGCGCTTCAGCTTGCCGGACAATTAGGTGTCGACGCGATCGAGATCGACGCTCGACATGACGTCCAACCACGTGAACTTTCGCAAACCGGCGTGCGGCAACTTCGGAAAATGCTGAATGATACGAACCTGCGCGTGGCCGCCGTACGCTTTCTCGCTCGGCGGGGCTATCACGTGCTTGATGAACTGGACCGCCGCATCGCCGCGACCAAGGAAGCGATGCAATTCGCATACGCGCTCGGCGCGCCGGTGGTGGTGACTCGGATTGGGCCCATTCCCACGGAAGACGAGGCCCCCGAGCGAGGGCTTCTGCTCGAAGTGCTCCGCGATCTGGGTGCGTGGTCTCATCGCAGCGGCGCGCTGCTGGCAGCCATAACCGGTCGGCAGAGCGGCGCCGAATTAGCCCGGCTCATCGAAGCGCTGCCCGAGGGAACGTTAGGTGCCGCCATCGATCCGGCGGCACTGGTTTTGGCCGGACACGGGCCCGCCGAAGCCGTTGCAGCGCTCGGGCCTTCGATCCTGCATGTTTATGCGAACGATGCCACGGAAGATCCGGCGCAAGGGCGGGGAGTCAGCGTTCCGCTAGGACGCGGTTCGGTCGAGATGCCCGAGTTGCTCGGCGCGCTGGAGGAGCAAGGCTACCGCGGGTACTTGTGTCTCGACAGCGCTGTCTCCGATGATCCAATGCACGAAGCGGCCAACGCGGTACAATACCTACGAGCCCTGGCACGATCGGGCTAAACGCCTTGCGACGACCGATGCCCTTGCCACTTGGGCGGAAAAGCGGCTTTGCCGATGACGCGGTCCGAAAAAAGAAAGGAACCGATCATGAACCCCTGGCTAAATTCATGGCGCGACCGGGCGCCGCTCGCATCAGGCCGGCGGAGGGCTTGGCGTGGCGCATGGCTTCTCGGCGTTCTGATGGTTTGTCTGAGCGTCTCGCTTGCCACCCGCCGCGCTCAGGCGGCGGATCAAAAAAAGCCCGCGCCGCCGAATGCCGACCAGGCGGCGGATCAGGAAAAACTTGATCAGCGGTTTCAGCAGACGCTCTCCGGCGCGGTGCTCAGCGGTTCGTTTACGCGCAGCGACCAACCGGATCGCCCGTTGCGCGAAGATCGCTACACGATCGATCGCGTCAAGAAGCTTCAAAACGGTTACTGGCTGTTCGACGCGCGGATTCAGTACGAAGGCCGCGACATAAAGGTTCCCTTGCCGCTGTTGGTGCGTTGGGCGGGCGACACACCGGTGATTACCGTCGACCAGGTGCTGGTTCCCGGGTTGGGCGTTTTTTCGGCGCGGGTTTTGATTTTCGACCATCAGTACGCCGGCACCTGGAGTGCCGGCGATCATGGCGGACTCATGTTCGGCCGCATCGTTCATGAACCGGCGACGGAAAAGAAAGACGAAGCCGCCGCCCCGGAAGGCCCTGAAAAGAAACCCGACTCGGCAGGTTCCTAAAATCAAGGGGCAACGTGGATCGGCATGCGGCGGCGTATGCCACAACCGGTGTCTCACGCCGTTTGCGTCCTTTGTGTCGCGAAACGCCGTGCGGGAGCAGCCGCGCCGCCGCGTTTAGCTTGGCCCGGCAACCGCTTGCTCGCGACCTTGGGAAGACGTGCGATCGATCCATGCCGCCGCGATGGCTGCCAGCGTGACGGCCGCGGTTTCGGTGCGAAGCACGCGCGGACCAAGATCGAGCGGTCGCCAGCCGGCAGCCCGCGCAAGTCGCAGTTCCTGCGGATCGAAACCGCCCTCGGGACCGATGGCCAGCACGATGGTCGCGGTCGACTGTCGGGCCAATCGCTCGCCCAAGTTGTCGACCGTGTCGAATGCTGAGCCGTTGGTAGCCGCTGGCATATGGTCCGGCAACATCGCTCGTGGGTGGGCGAGCCAGCGAACTTCGCCGGAGCAGTCGTGTTGCAAGAACGGTTCGAGGGGCCTCGGCGACGAGATTTCCATCAATCGATTCCGCCCACACTGTTTCGACGCTTCAATCACCGCACGCCGCAGCCGTTCGTTTGCATGGTTGCCGGCGCGTGCCACGCCACGCCGAGTTTGTAGCGGTACGAAACACGCCACGCCCAGCTCGACGAGTTTCTCCACCATCCAGCGTTGCCGGTCACCTTTGGGCAGCGCGGCGGCAATGGTCAGCCGCCGTGGAAGTTCGCGGTCGATCTCGATTCGATCGAGCACTTGCAATTCACATCGATCGCGGCGGACCGATTCGATCTTGGCCCGAAACTCGGCCCCGCTGCCGTCGAACAAGACCACCTCGGTTCCCGGCTTGGCGCGCATCACCCGCGCCAGATGATGTGCTTCGCTTCCTTCGAGCACGCAGCGATCGCCGCCGATACGAGCCGATGAAAAAAAACGCTGCGACATAGGCGATGGCGTCCGGCGGGCCGTGCCGGGCCCGCGGCATAGGCGGTAGCTGCTTGGCGGAAGGGACGGCTGTTAATCATAAGGCCGCGGATGCCCGGTTGAAAACCTCGCCATGACGGCCATGCGACATCGTCGAGCGAATCACCCTTCGGCTTTCAAGCTCGACCCGCTCGCCACAGGCAAGCGCCCGGTTTAGAGCAACCGGTGTGAAAAGCAGACGCCCGCCGCGCCCGGCCGGCCAGTCGTTGCCGCATGGCGCCTTGCCGTGATCGCCTTAGACGTTGGCGTCCGCCTTGTCGCACAACGCTTCGCCGGCATGAACCATTTCGCGGGCTTGCCGCGTGTAGTCGGCGACCAACTTGGTCAAGTGGCTGCGATCGATCGGCTTGGTAGTGTAATCGTCGCATCCGGCGGCGAGGCACTGGTCTCGGGCATCGGACATGGCATGCGCCGTCAGGGCAACAATTGGGCGATCGTAGCCGGCCTGGCGCAATTGTCGGGTTACCTGATAACCGTCGAGCACGGGCATCTGCATATCCATCAGCACCACGTCGAACGGCTGCCCTGCGGCTTTCGCGGCCAGCGCATGCTCGACCGCCAGTTGGCCATTTTCGACGACCGTTACCTCGGCGCCGGCTTTTTTGAGCACGAATGAGATCAGACGCTGGTTGTCCAGGCCATCCTCGGCGAGCAGAACTCGGCCGCTTAAGCGTGTGTGCGTAGTCTTTTGCGGCGGCGGGCTTCCGTTGGCCGCCGGCTGGGCGGGGCCGGCTATCATTTTCACGCCGCTTAGCGGTCCGATGGGCAAAGTCACGCTGAACGTACTGCCGACCGACGGTGTGCTGCGCACGCTGATCGTGCCGCCGAGTTTTTCGCTGAGCCTCTTCGAGATGGTCAGCCCCAATCCGGTTCCGCCGAACTTGCGCGTGGTCGACGTGTCCGCTTGCACGAATGGCCGGAACAGCCGAGCAATCTGTGTTTCGTTCATGCCGATGCCGCTGTCGGTCACTTCAAAACAGAGTTTCGGTTCGTCGCCGTCTTGATCGAGCAACCTCGTGATGACCCGCACGCTGCCGGTTTCGGTGAACTTGATAGCGTTGCCGATCAGGTTGATCAGAATTTGTCTCAGCCGCGTGGGGTCGGTGCGAATCGTTTCCGGGATGATGCCGGAGTATTCGATGACGAGCGGCAGACCTTTGGCCTCGGCGCGAACGCGCATCATGGCCGTGGCGTCCGAGACCACGCGAATCGGGGAACAGGTCATCCGCTCGACGCTGAGTTTGCCCGCCTCGATCTTCGAGAGATCAAGGATATCGTTAATCAATTCGAGCAGGTGTCGGCCGTTTCGTTGAATGGTTTTGGCGGCCTCGCCGAAATGACTCGTAAGAACACCGTCCTCTGGCACGGTCCAGGCGCTCGAAAGATTCACGCCCGCGCCGATCAACAGCAGCGGCAACGCACAAACCGCCGTCAGCAGAATGACCCATCGCAGACAGCGAATCGCCGGATCTTGCGAACCGGCGACGTCACCAAAGGTACGA
>Ga0114931_10007135_pt1 | contig 13673 bp, 10 predicted proteins | sample 2SBtaG_FD_89579 | JGI IMG/M metagenome (GOLD analysis project Ga0114931, IMG submission 89579) | Deep subsurface microbial communities from Kolumbo volcano to uncover new lineages of life (NeLLi) - 2SBTROV14_V59a metaG | ecosystem: Environmental > Aquatic > Marine > Volcanic | place: Kolumbo...
CAGCCCGTACATCGCCGACCGCGACGCGGCCCGGAAGGCGCACGAGGAGTCGGGCCTGCCGTTCATCGAGGTCTTCGTGGACACGCCGATCGAGGTCTGCGAACAGCGCGATCCCAAGGGCCTGTACAAGAAGGCCCGGGCCGGGCAGATCAAGGGCTTCACCGGCATCGACGACCCGTACGAGGCCCCGGCAGACCCGGAACTGGTGCTCAACGCGGCCGAACTGAGCGTCGAGCAGTCCGTCCAGCAGGTGCTGGACCTGCTCGCCCAACGCGAAATCATCCGCCCGGACGGATAGAACGCAGAGGCCGCCGATACCTCTGTAGCAGGAGTCGATTGCATATACTGCTGGCTGGAGAATGGACCGAACGCTGCGCAACATCCTGTCCGGGGTCGGATCACTGCTCGACCTCTGGCCTGCACGGGACCGCGAACTTGAGTCGCTCATGCGCGAGCTCGACTCGATCGCCCATGATCGCCCCGGCGACTTCGAGATGGTGATGCTCGACATGCGTCGCGTCATGCTCCGTCACCTGGATATGATCCCGGCTGATGAGCGGACCCGAATCCGAGAAGAACTCCGCGCCAACGAATCCTTCGGATTCGAGCGGCGACTCGGGCTCTCCCCCAATCCCAACGGTGCCAGGCGAGAAGACGCCCAGCTTGCCCTCCCCTTCGCCGGTTGAGCAGCAGGTTCCGCCGGCAGGCCAAGTCTCTCGCGCGACCCTGATCAGCGTCAGTGAACAGGGGCCGATACCGGCTCCGCATGTCCTCGAGACCTACGAACAAGTAGTGCCCGGATTGGCGGCGCGAATTGTCGACTGGACCGAGGCGGAGCAGCGCCATCGCCACGAACTGGAGCGGAGGGCACTCGATGGCAAACTGGAAGCACAACGTCTGAGCCACAGCGAACGACGCCGCAGCCAGTTTCTTGCGCTCTTTCTCTCGATCGCGTTTCTCGCCGCGGGTGTTTTCCTCACATTGTCGGAACACTCGGCTGTTGGAGGCGTGATCTTCGGAACAACGATCCTCGCAATTCCCGCCATCGCCTACTTGAATAAACGACGTCCTGAAGAGAGTGAGAATCGCTGATGCCAGACTACGTATTGCTCACACAAGCTGCACGCGAGGCCGTCGCGCAGGCGTGTTCGGTCTGCCGGCAGGTTCAGGCTGCGCTCGGTGAGGTCCGGGCGATCGCCAAGGACGACAAGAGCCCGGTGACGGTGGCCGACTTCGCCTCGCAGGCGATCGTGGCCCACACGCTGGCCGGGGCGCTGGGGGGGACAACGGGGAGAGGGGGGGGAGGGCTGGGCGGCCTGTCGCTCGTCGCCGAGGAGGACTCGGGATTCCTCAGGGACGATGCGCACCGCCCGCACCTGGAGGCGACCCTGTCGGCCGTGCGCGGGGTCTGGCCCGAGTGCGATGAGGCTCAACTGCTCGAAGCGATCGATCTGGGCGCCGGGGAATCACACCCTGCGGGATTCTGGACGCTGGACCCGATCGACGGGACCAAGGGCTTCCTGCGAGGGCAGCAATACGCCGTCAGCCTCGCCTACGTTGAGCACGGGCAGCCGGTCATCGGCGTGCTGGGCTGCCCCAACCTCGCGGCCGATTTCAACACGCCGATGGACGAACCCGACGACATCGGCTCCATGTACTTCTGCATCCGTGGCGACGGGCTGTGGGAGATCGCCCTGGACGATGCGCTCGGCGATGCAACACAGATCAAACGCCTCGACCACGAGCGTGGCCAGCCGATCACGGTCTGCTCGTCCGTCGAGAAGGCTCACTCGAGCGTGAGCGACATGGACCGCATCCTCGCCCACATCGGCGAACCCAGCGAACGGATCCGCCTGGACAGCCAGGCGAAGTACGCCGTCGTCGCCCGGGGGCAGGCCGACGCCTACCTGCGACTGCCCACGCGAAAGGATTACGTCGAGCGGATCTGGGACCACGCGGGCGGGTCGTTGATCGCGTCCGAGGCCGGCTGCTTCGTCACCGACATCTTCGGCCACGCGCTGGACTTCGCGCATGGGCGGGGTCTCGAGAAGAACACGGGCGTGGTCTGCGCCCCGCCTCGCGTCCACGGGCTGCTGCTCGGAGCAATCGAAGCACTCGGGATCGGCCGGTGAAGCCCCTCCGGGCGAATCGTTCTATCTGGAGATCGGGTGCGTGCCCCCGGAGCGGTACGAATCCCTGGATACATCGGACCAGTCGCTCGTTCTGGCCGACCTCGGGCGGCACTTCGCGCTGGACTGGAGCATCGATGTCTACAACAAAACGTCCCTGACCGACTGGCCGGCGCGCCTGCACCGCCTGGTCCGGCGCGACGGGTAGGCTCGACCGTCTCCAGCACGAACGAGCCGGTGTTTATCACGATCATCGAAATGATGGAGATGTCGAACGCGCTGCTGGCTCGATCGCCGGATCGGGCGGCCTTGACGATCTCAGACCGATGAAGTCCATCCGAGACGACAGACCGAAGAAGAACGCGAAGAACGCAGAGATTCGCGCAGAGAACGCGGAGAGAAACAGCAGAACTCGAAGGACGCGAAGGGCTCGAATGAAGATCGAATCATCGAACTCGCTCTCTGTGCTCCTCTGCGCTCTCTGTGGTGAGTCTCGATTCCGACCACTGCCGCCCTCTGCCATCTCGTCGGACCCGATTCGCTCAATCCGCCCCGTCCAGGCGCTGTGCGACGTCCTCGTAGCCTGAATCCTCGGCGTAGATGCGTTCCAGATCCTTGCGCGCCCGTCCGTTCTGCCCCATCGCCGCGTACGTCAGCGCTCGCTCGTAGCGCAGGGCGAGCATCAGGTCTTCGCTTCGCCCCTTCTTTCGCCGCAGGGCGCGGCTCAGAACGTCCCGGGCGGCCTCGTTCATGCCCAGCGCCCGCAGCGCCCGGGCGCGGTAGAGGAGCAGGGCGGCATGTACCGGCGAGTCGTTGTCCAGGCGATCGGTCAGCGTGAGGATCCGCCGGGCGATTCGGCGGTCGTGGGCCCGCGTCTGGTCGAGCAGTTCGACGAGCGACAAGCGAACGACCACGTCGTCGGGCATGAGTCGCGCCAGCCGCCGGGCCGAATCCAGGGCCTCGTCCAGTTTCCCGACCTCCTGGCGGGCCTCGATGAGCAGCAGGAGAACCCCGCGCAGGTCGGCGCCGACCGAGGCGGAGATTTCTTCGGTGATGGCGACATCGACACTGGCCGAGATGCCGTACTTGGCGAGCGTGCGGCCCAGGGACCGCGCCCGAGCCTGCGCGAGTTCCAGGTGCCCGATTGCCTCCTCGTACCGCTCACGCCGGAGTGCTGCGCACGCGGCCAGCCAGGCGCCGTCGGGCAGGTCCGTGGCCTTCCGCAGGTGGACCACTGCCGCGTCCGGGTGTCCCAGCGCCAGTTCGCGGGCGCCGTCGACGAACGCCCGCTCCGGGCCCGAGGTGACCAGGCGCTTGAAAAAGCCGAGCGTCAGGCGCCGCCCGGGATTCTCGGCGATCGCACGGGAGCGAGCGCCCCGGGCGCCGCCCGATCGACGCCGACGCCCTCGCCCGCTGGTTGATGTATAGAAGAGCCCGGTTCCGGGGATGCCGACGGTCCGGCGCACGCCCCGCCGACCGACCGTCACCTTCGCCCCGCGTGCCCCGAACGACAGGGATGGCCCGGATCGGCTCAGGTTCAGCCCGATTCCCGGGAGCAGCTGCATTCGTCGAAAGAACCGGAAGCCCATCGCCTGCCCCTGTTTCGATGCACACGATACCACGTCCCACCCACACGCCACGCTCGTGAGCGTCCGGATCGGACCGGCGCGGGCGCGGCCGGTTCTATGATTGGGGCGATCCGCCTGCGCCCATGGACGTTTCTTCCAATCCCGATCCACCCGTCGGCCAAGGGCCGAGCCGACGCGACGCCGACGAGTCTTCTTCCGTCGCCGGGGATCTGGCGATCCTCTGTGCGCGGTTCGGTCTGGGGCGCGTCCTGGGTATTCGGCGCTGGCCGGGGGGGAATCCGAGCGTGGCGAAGGTGCTCATCCAAACCGCGGGCGGACGATTCCTCATCAAGCATCGAGATGCGGCCCCGGGCTCGGCCCGGCGACTGGCCTCGGTCCACGCGCTCCAGGCCCATCTGGCCCGCCACGATCTGCCCGTGCCTCCGATCGTTGCGGGTCCGGACGGGCGATCGTGGCTCCAGCTGGGCCGACGCCTCTACGAGGTTTTCGGATTCGTCCCGGGCGGGGCGTTCGATCGATCCGTGGACACGTCACGCGACGCCGGGCGCGTTCTCGGGGTATTTCACACCGCGTCGGCGGCGTTCGCGGGGTCGGTTTCTTCAGGGCCCGGCTTCCATGATCTGCCCGCCCTGCCGGGGCGCGTCGGGCAGATCGGGCTGGACGACGAGCACGTCGTGGACCGCCTGCGGAGTCGATACATCGACGCGGCGGCCCGGGCGTCGGGGGCGGGCTTCGCCTCCTGGCCCGTCCAGACGATCCACGGGGACTGGCACCCGGGCAACATGCGTTTCCGAGGTGGCCGAGTCTGTGCGGTGCTTGATCTGGATGACGCGCGTTCCGGGCCCCGGGCCGAGGACGTCGCCACGGGCGCCCTGCATTTTTCAATGTCGGGCACGGGACGCAACCCGGACGATTGGCCGGTGTATCTTGACAGGGAGCGTCTTGTGGGGTTCTGCGGCGGGTATGATTCGGCTCCCGGGCAGGTGCTCAGCGCCGCCGAGTGCGAGGCGTTGCCATGGCTGATGATCGAGGCGTTGATTGTCGAGGCCGTCACGCCGATCCTCAGGACCGGCCGATTCGGCTCGGTCGATCCCCGGGCTCTGCTGGGTCGGGTGGACGCCAAGGCCGCCTGGATCGCCGATCATGCGGCGGATCTCTGCTCGCGGCTGTCGTCCTGATCGCCGGCGCCGCCCACGCCGCCCCGCCAAGCAGCCTCTCGACCGGTTCATCGCCTGCGGCCGGTGCGACGGATGACAGGGCGACCGCCTCCGATGGGTCGGCGTCGATCGGCGATGCCTCGGCCACGCTCGCGGCCATCGTCGAGAACATCGGCGACCCGGACCTGGCCGTCCGCCACGAGGCGATGCTGGATCTGCTCGAAGACAAGCGGTTTGCCCTGAAGGACCTGGAGACGTTCTTGGCGGATCCCACGCTCTCGCCCGAGCGCCGCACCCGCCTGCTCATCGTGGCCCGGGAGCGATTCCTTGACAGCCCGCGGGCGGCGATCGGCATCCGATTCAACCAGCAGGAGGACTCGCTGGTCACGATCGACATGGTCGTCCGGGGCTTCCCCTCCTTCGGCGTGCTCCGCGAGGGCGACACGATCCGCACGATCGATGACGAGCCTATCCAGGCTCGGACGGATCTGCGCTCGCTGATCATCTCCCACGATCCGGGGGATCACGTCCGGATGGGCCTGACCCGCGACGGAAAGGACATCACGCTCGACGTTGTGCTCGGCGATTTCTCGATGCACGACAATCCCGGACTCCAGCGCTACGAGTTGCTCCAGGCTTGGGCGATCCGCGTCATGCGCCTGACCGGGGACGCCGATCCGGGCGCCGTGGACAGTCCCCTGGATCCCGAGGGGTGGGCCGACGCCCTCGAGCCGGTGGGTGCGCGTCCGCGCTCGAACTCCCGGACCAACGCGATGTCGCGCAGGGCAGCGTCACGCTTGGCCGTGGGGGGTCAGATCCGCACGCCGCTGGTCTCGCACGGCGCCGATCCGGCCTGGGCTCGGATTCGGTCTGCGCAGGGCGAGGAGGCGCTCCAGGGCGCGGCTTTGGAACAGGCCCGGAGGATCATCGCCGAGCAGCAGCGCATGAGGGTACAGCGACTGCTCGACGAGGCCATCGCCTACCGTGCGCAGATCCGGGCCCGCATCCGGGAGTTGACGCTGCTCCTGGGGGACCAGTCGCTCAGCGCCGAGCAGCGGACTCTGCACCAGAAGCAGTACGACGCGAGCCGGACGATGTTGCGTCGCGTGGACGAGGAGATCCGCCGACTGGGCCGCGACATGATCGGGCACTAAAACCTCAGCCCCGGGCGTTTGGGCCTTCGCGGGCCATCGCCTCCCGGAGCAGGTGGATCGCCCGGGCGATCGCCGGGTGGTCGGGGGCGTCGCCTTGGGCCAGCGCGATGGCGCGGCGGGCCTTTTCCAGCGTCTTGCGGGTTCCCGCCCGAGCGTCGGGCCGGGTGGGGCAATCAACGAGATTGTCCAGCGTGTCGGCCAACTTGACCAGCCTCGCCTGCCAGCACGCGTCGGCCAGGCGTCGGTCGTAGTCCGGCTCCCGCTGCGGCTCGGGAAGGGCCATGTTCTTGGTCAACGCCGCGACGCAGTCGGCCACATCGACGCCGAACCGGTGGTGGATGTCGTCGTAGTCGCAGGGCGTGTCCTCGATGGTGTCGTGGAGGATCGCCGCGGTTACGGCCACCTCGTCGTCGCACCCGAACAGCAGCGAGACCGTCATCGCCACGCGATACACGTGCGCGACGTAGGGCGTGACGCGATCCTTGCGCACCTGGTTCGCGTGCATCCGGGCCGCGAAACTGGCCGCCTCCAGCCAAACGGCGTTGCTCACGAGCTCGCCTCCGCTCATGCCCTGATCGCCTCGGCATCGCCGTCACGAACGAGACGGCACCGGCCCGGGTTGCCCCCGTGCTCATCGAAGATCATCAGGTCATTGTCGCCGTCCGGCTTGAGCCACGAATCGGGCACAAAGTACCGTGTCTGTGGCGGGACCGGCTCGCCCTCACGCGTCGCCACGAAGTACCGGCACAGGTTGCGGCCGTTGATGAAGACCTGTCCCTTGGTCAACCCGGCGGCGTCGAGGAACAGCGGCGCCTCGCCGGGTTTGGCCTCGAACCGACTGCGCCACCACGTCGGGCCCTGAAATCCCCCCAGGGATGACTTGGCGACCGGCACGAACGCGCCGGCGGCAGGGGGCTCCCACCGGGCGAAGGCCCACTTCGCCTTCTCCGTCAACGAGCGGGCCCCCGCAAGAAAGGACACCCGCGCCGACAGGACCTTGGACGCCTCCCGGGCCCGCTCCTGGTCCACCTCCGGCCCGGCTCCGTCGCTGACCAACGCGACCTGGATCACGTTCGTCCCGCGTGAGAGCGCCTCGATCGGCAGCAGGATCTCGCGAGGGCCCGCTTCGTCGAGCCACGCGAACGGCTCATCGTTGACCAGCAGAACACCACGATCCGGAAGATCCTGGAACGAAACGATCACCGGCGTCTTCTTCCGGTAGATGAAACTCCATGTGACGCGATCCGGCGCCGTCACGTCCCCCCGGCGAACATCCCACAGCGGCGAGCGGAACCCGAGCAGATCGACCGGCGCCCCCTGGCGGACCTGGCATCGCCCCGCCTTGATCGGCTGCGTTTCCCACACGTGCCCGAACAGCCCCTTGGGAGCGTTCAGGCACGATCCCCCGCTGGCCCGCCCCATATTGTCCGATAGGAGCACGATCGTGTGTTTGCCCTTCTTGAGCGAGAGCGACAGATCCAATGCCGCCCCCGGGCCCCGCCCGACCAGACCCTTGAACTCCCCGTCCTGATAGATGTGGTGCCGATCCCCCGCCTCGACGAAGCTGACGTGGGTCCGTCGGGCCGAGAAGGATTTGAGATCCAGACGGTACCACCCATACCCCGTCGCAGTCCCCAGCGACGCCAGGTCGGCCGGACCTTCGATCCCCGCGAACCGGGGACTCGCTCCGCGGGCGTACTCCTCCGTGCTCGCCGCCTGCCATGGGCTCAGCGCGACGGGCCCGGACGTGGTTGAAGCGGGAGTCGGCGTCACCTTCGAGACGCGCCCGTCGCGGGCGATGAGGCTCACCCGCCGTTGTCCGCTCCGGGCATGGGGATTGCCCGACGCGTTGATCCACGCCGCACCAACACACACGCCCCGCTTGCCGATGAAGGTGGCGTCGATCAGGTCTTCGCTGCACACGACGACGGTGACGCCCTCGTGTTCAATCACGATCGGATTCTTGCCCGAGGGAACCTTGACGGTCAGGGGAGAGCCGTTGATCGACAGTTCGCCGTGCCCCGAGGCCGGTCCGTAGCAGACGAACACGGTGCCCACGGTGGCGAAGGCGTTGAGTCCGCAGTAGTCCAGGCGGGCGCGGCCGAACAGGTGGTAGTCGAACACGCACCACGCCACGGCCTGATTGCCCATGTCCACGTCCAGCGACGAGCCGTTGGGCAGGAGCACCGGGATCGTGCCGCCGGACCGGGGAACCGGGCCCGAGCCCGGATCTGCCCGGAACAGGAACGCGACCCCACCCTGAGTCCCGGTGGCATGGCTGACGGAGACCCATCGCGCCGGGGAACGGCTCGTGCCCGCGCCCCGCCAGGCCGGATCGAGCGTGATCGGCCTGTAGTCCGGGTCCAGCCCCGCAAAGAGCCGCCCGAAACTGGACGCGAAGGTGCACAGGCGCCGGACCGCGTGGTAGCTCGGGCCCGGGCCGCCCGCCTCACCCAGCGGGGCCGATCCAGCCGGCGAGGTTGCCAGGAACGCGTCGGTCCGACCGGCGCGGCGACCGCCTGCGAACTCGAACATCGTCCCCGAGTGGAACGGATCGATGCAGAACTGCCCGCCGCCGACCAGGATCTCGGCCAGGCGGCGCTGGACCGACATCGGGCTTGGCTCAGTTTGGTCAGCCTGTCCCCAGGTCTGGATCGATCCCGGGCGAAACCGGACGATCAGCCGCGGCTGATTGGGCCTGACCTCCCGGAGTTGCCGCACGGTCGCCAGCAGGTGGTCGGAGCCGACCCAGCCGTCGATCTGCCCCTCGATGCCCTGCCAGAGGTTGTTCGCGTTGACGGTGGGCACGGTGACCCCGGACTCGCGGAGGTATCGCGCCAGTTCCCGGAGGTATCCCGCGGCCAGGTCGGCGTCGCCGCAGGTCCAAGAATCCTCGACCTGGACGAGCAGCACGGGCCCGCCTGTCCCCGGACTGGTGACCTGGAGGTCCTTGATCTGGGCGGCCACAGCCGAGATGAACCGGCCCGAGGCCTCGAGGAACGGCCCGCTCTTGGTCCGCAACTGGATCTGCGGGACGTGCCCGAGCCACGCCGGAAGCCCACCCATGTCCAGTCCATCACCGACAAACGGACCCACCCGGAGCAGGCAGTGCAGCCCGGCTTCGCTCACCAGTTCCAGGAAGTGCCGGAGGTCGTTCTCCCCTTCGAAATCGAACCGCCCCTGGATCTGCTCGTGCCGGCTCCAGACGATCGTCGTCTGGATCGTGTTGAGCCCGGCCAGGCGTGCGGCGTGGATCCTGTCGCGCCAGCATCGGCGGGGGACTCTGGCATACGAGATCGACCCACAAACCAGCCACAGTCGCCGACCATCGAGCATGAAGCTTTGGCCGTCGTAGGTTACAGTCGCCATCGCGTGCAGGGCTCCGTGGCGGGGGACAGACCGGCGCACGCCCGAATGGTCTAATCCGTTCCGGCTGGCCCAACCCGCAAAGGGGTCAAGGATAGGGCTGCCCGAATCCACCTGCAACGGCCCAAGCCGCCGCGGGTACACTTCCGATCCTCCGGCTTTGGTTCCCTGCGAGGAATATCTCTCCATGCCCATCGGATTCGGCTGTGTGCGTTGCGTGGGCCGCGTCGTGCTCTGGGCGCTGGTTTTGCTGGTTATCGCCCCGGGGTGCCTCGGGCCCATGGCCCGGATCGATCGCAAGACCGATCGCCTGATCGCCAAGCGGTCCGCCGGGCTCGGGGCCGAGGCGGTCCCCCCCAGGCCCCGCGCCTACAAACGCGAGCCGATCCGCGATCGGGCCCGGGAACTGGACGAATCGCCCGGGACGGCCTTCCCCGAGGTCGAGTCGATGCGATTCGACCCGGCCGACGAGTCGCGCGACGTCGAGCAGCGCCTTTCGGACTGGTCCGCGCTGGGCGGGGGATCCGAGGCCCCCGAGTCGATCATGTCGATCGACCTGCCCACCGCCCTCAAGATCGCCCAGCGCACGAGCCGGGACTTTGTCACTGCTGAGGAGGATTACATCGTCTCGGCCCTGCGCCTGCTGGTCGAACGCCACCGCTGGGGGCCGCGACTGTTCAACGACACGACCGTGACCGCCTCGGGCGCCGGGAACGACGGCAGATTCGAGTCCGCCGTGCGGGTTCTCAATGAACTGCGCGTCACCCAGCGCCTGCCCTATGGCGGGGAGGTCTCGGCCCGCTGGCTCTTCGACGCCACCGAGCAGCTGCGCAAGCAGGTCTCCGGGCGATACCGTCAGGCCTCACGGCTGGTCCTGGCGGGGAACATCCCGCTGCTTCGGGGCGGCGGGGCTGTCGCCCGGGAGTCCAAGATCCAGGCCGAGCGCGATCTGGTCTATGCCGCCCGCACATTCGAGCGGTTCCGCCAGCAGCAACTCGTCAACGTGGCCAATGACTACTTTCGCCTCGTCCAGACCCAGGCCCAGATCAGCAACCTCGAACGCCAGCGCGCGAGTTTCAAGAACCTGCTCCGCGGCACCCAACTGAAGGTCAAGGCCGGGCGGGAACGCCTCTTCAGCGTCAACAACGTCCGCAACCAGCTCCTCTCGGCCGAATCGTCCCTGGCCAGCCAGCGCGAGCAGTTCATCCTCCAACTGGACCGGTTCAAGATCCGCCTGGGGATCCCGGTCACCCAGGCCGTGCATATCGAGCCCCTGGAGTTGTACCTGCCCGAGCCCGAGGTCACGCCCGAGCAGGCCACGCGCTTCGCTCTGGACTATCGCCTGGACCTCCAGACCCGGCGCGACCAGATCGACGATGCCGGCCGGAGCATCGCCAACGCCCGCAACAACCTCCTCCCGGACCTGAACCTCACCGGCTCGGTCACCATCCCGACCGATCCGGACCGCTCCGAGGGACGGTTTTCCATCGAGCCCGAGGACTTGAACTACTCCGCTGGGATCACGTTCGGCCTGCCCCTGGACCGCGAGATCGAACGCCTCCAACTCCGACAGGCCCAGATCGGCTTCCAGCGGAGGCTGCGAGACTACGAGGAGTTCCGCGACCGGATCGTTCTGGATGCCAGGGCGGCGGTGCGCACGATCGACCTGGCGCGATTCCGCCTGCGACTGGCCGAGGAGCGCGTCAGCATCACCCGGCTCCGGGAGCGCGAACAGAGCCTGCGCAGCGATGTCGTTCCCCAGTCCAGGATCGACACCCAGACCGACCTGCTCAGCGCCGAGAACAACCGCGACCAGGCCCTGACCGACCTGCGCAGCGCCATCCTGAACTACCTGCTCACCACGGGGCTGATGCGCGTCGGTCGCGACGGCCAGTTCCTGCCCCTGCCCGGGATGCCGCCCCCGGCCAAGACGAAGCCTGATGACACGAGGCCCGAGCCCGCCGACGCCCAGCCGGAGCCCGCCGACGCCCCCTCGGAGCCTTGAGCAACGGCCGCGCCCGCCTCCCGACAGGACCGGGACACCCCCGACCGGATGCGGCTGCTGAAACAGGACGATCTCGCACCCCCGTCCGGTCGGGCCGTGTGTTTGATCACCGGATCGTGGCCCTCCCCTTTCCCCTGACGATCCGCCCGATGTCATGCACGCGCTGTCCCGATCTGGTCAGGCGGCGAGAGATCGAGTCCGCGAACGCCGGGCGGACGACCAGGACGTAGCCAATCCCCATGTTGAACACGCGGGCCATTTCTTCATTGCTCACCCCCCCATGCTTCTGAAGGAATGCGAAGACCGCGGGCACGGGCCAGGCGCTGCGCCGCAGCCTCGCATCGACCCCGGGCGGCAGGGAACGCGCGAGGTTCTGTGCCAGCCCGCCCCCCGTGATATGCGCCATCGCCGAGATGACTTTCTTCACGCGGTAGGCACGCTGGAGCCGGACGATCGAGTCGGCGTAGAGGCGAGTGGGCGTGAGCAGAACCCGCCCCAGAGTTCGTTCCGGGTCCAGTTCGGGGTAGACGCGATCCAGACGCACGCGGGCGTGTCGGAGGATTGCGCGAACCAGCGAGTAGCCGTTGGCGTGGATCCCGTCGGATTCCAGCCCCAGGACCACGTCGCCCGGGCGGACGCGCAGGGGGTTGATCGCCCGCTTGAGTTCCACGACGCCGACGGCGAAGCCGGCCAGGTCGAACTCGCCCTTGGGATAGACATCGGGCATCTCGGCGGTCTCACCGCCGAGCAGGGCGCACCCGGAGCGTCGGCAGGCGTCGGCCACCCCGCCCACGATCTGGTCGAGCACGATCGGGTCAACCCTCGGCGCGGCGATGTAATCGAGGAAGAACAGGGGCTCGGCGCCCTGGACGATCAGGTCATTGACGCTCATGGCGACCAGGTCGATCCCGATCGTGTCGTAGATCCCCATCGCCGAGGCGATCTTGACCTTGGTTCCCACGCCGTCGGCGCAGGCGACCAGGACCGGGTCGCGGTAGTTGCGCTTGAAGAGGCGTTCGTTGTAGTCCAGGCGGAAGAGCCCGGCGAACCCACCGGGGTTGGGGATCACGCGGGGGCCGAAGGTCCGGCGCAGGTGCCCGCCCAGGCTGGCGATGGCCCGGTCGTAGGCCTCCAGATCGATGCCGGCGCGGGCGTAGTCCAGCCCCGTCCGACGGGGCTGGCGGGCTCGTGGCGTTGGTCCGGGGGGCATCGTGGCAGAGGATAGCCGCATCGGGGCGTGCGTTCGGTTGCCGGATGGTGGGGCGGTCCGTACCATCGCCCGTTTCCCGCGGACACGTCGCGGGCGGGCCAATCAAGCGTGGAGTAGTCACGCGCGGGCGAGCGCTGCCCAGGGAGTTGCCGATGAGCCGGACGCACTTGTTCACTTCCGAATCCGTCTCGATGGGGCATCCGGACAAGGTCGCCGACCAGATCTCCGACGCGATCCTTGACGCGATGCTCGCCCAGGATCCCTACTCCCGCGTGGCGGTCGAGACGATGGTCTCGACGGGCATGGCCATCGTCGCGGGGGAGGTCACCACCCAGGCCTACGTCGAGATCTCCGAGATCGTCCGCCAGACGATCCACGAGATCGGGTACACCGCCGCCGAGTTGCACTTCGACGACAAGTCCTGCTCGGTTCTGGTCACGATCAACAAGCAGTCCATCGACATCGCCCGGGGCGTGGACCGGGAGGGAGCGGGCGACCAGGGCATGATGTTCGGCTTCGCCTGCCGCGAGACGCCGGAGTTGATGCCCCTGCCGATCCAGTTGGCCCACCGCGTCGTCGAGCAGCAGGCCCACGTGCGCCGCGAGGGCATCATCCCGGGGCTGCGCCCCGACGCCAAGAGCCAGATCACGGTCGAGTACGATGGGCTCCGCCCCGTTCGCGTGGACACGCTCGTCCTCTCCACCCAGCACGAGCCGTCGTGGAACGAACGGCAGGAGGAACTGCGGCGACAGGTCATCGAACACATCCTCAAGCCCGTGATGGGCGAGTGGTGGAACCCGGGCATCACCGTCCACGTCAACCCCACCGGCCGCTTCGAGATCGGCGGCCCACACGGCGACTGCGGGCTCACCGGACGGAAGATCATCGTGGATACCTACGGCGGGCGCGGACGCCACCGCGGGGGCGCCTTCTCCGGCAAAGACCCCACCAAGGTCGATCGCTCCGCCTGCTACATGGCGCGGTACATCGCCAAGAACGTCGTCGCCGCCGAACTGGCCGACGTCTGCGAGGTGCAGTTGTCCTACGCGATCGGCGTCGCCGA
>Ga0114931_10007136_pt1 | contig 13671 bp, 20 predicted proteins | sample 2SBtaG_FD_89579 | JGI IMG/M metagenome (GOLD analysis project Ga0114931, IMG submission 89579) | Deep subsurface microbial communities from Kolumbo volcano to uncover new lineages of life (NeLLi) - 2SBTROV14_V59a metaG | ecosystem: Environmental > Aquatic > Marine > Volcanic | place: Kolumbo...
CCTGGTCAGTGACCCCGATCGCATTTCACCCATCCCGGCCAGTTCCGCCTTGATCTTTTTCATGCGTCTTTCAATTTGTTTGCTGCAAACATAGCATATACATGCTATACTGTTGACCAACAATCAAATACCTAGGAGCCGACATATGCCATTGTGGATTCACTGGTGGAATGCCATCTGGCTGTTGCGCCCAGGCTGTACGCACCTGCGTACCTTTCGGTGGTTTGCGACCTGTGTGGCAGGCTTGACGGTGCGTACGGATTTACTCGGCGTGACCAGTATTGCGCGCGCTGGGATTACAGGGACGGTTCTATGGCAACCTGCTCGATAACGTCCATAGCACGGGAATCAAGCTGGATGCCATGACCGCTTGGTGTTTGGTGGGTGGCATTTTTTGTTTTTTGTTTCTTAATCGAAACAATGATCGGCCACCCGGCCATCAAATCATGGGGTATGGGTATACCACACTGCAATTGATGTGCGAAGGGTTTGAACTCGGTAACGGGTAATGCTTTTATCATGGCTGTCCTACTATTAACGTTCAGTCCCATTAAGTTTTCATACTCGTGGAGGCGCACCGGTTGAAGTCACCGGCCTGAATGGTTAGGACCTTCTCACCGAAACCTGGGCTGTCATACCCGCGAACGCGGGTATCCAGGCAACGAAACCCGGCCCGCGGCTGCTGGATACCCGCCTTCGCGGGTATGACGTCGACGGCGGCGATGAGATTTCCTGAACAACTATTTTATGCCCACCAATCAGATGGTGGTTTTATCCGCAAAACCCCCGTGTTTAGCCCAATTCGCAGCCAATCAGCGGGACAGCAGTGTGTTTTTATCGACTATTCTATGGGTATATGGGTAAAGGGCAGGCCTAGCCGCCTAGGCCGTGTGCAGTAGTGCAACGGTGAACGGTCGGTTTCATTAACGTCATCAGATATAACTCGAAAATATATATGTGGTACCTTGGAATGATACTGATTAGTATTGTTGAATATTCCAACATGTTATGTGAGCTGGATATTCCCTAAGGGCAAATATACCGTTTGATTTTGGCGACGCTCGTCGTATCATCAGCACAATGGAAGCTGTAAGATTTTTGCAAGCCGTGTTCAATGGCGGTCGATAATCATGGATGAAAAATGAGTATAGTGTCTATAATAGAATTAGATATGCGTGTCTTTAGTTATTATCCTCGTTTGGCCAAGGTTAAACAGTATGTGGATAAGCATTTTTCCGATCCACTCGACTTGGAGCAAATGGCCGAGGTGGCGGGTTTGGAGAAAACCTATTTTTCCACGTATTTCCGCCAAAAAACAGGTATTCGCTTTCATCAATGGCTGAACTGGTACCGCGTTAAACAGGCACTAAGTATAATGTCTTTTCGCGATATGCCCATCACCGAAATAGCCATGGCCGTTGGCTTCCAGGAATTGCGTACTTTCGAAAGAGCAGTGCGTAAATATACAGGTTCCACTCCTCGATCCATTAAAAAGAAATTACGTCCCGTCCTCGAAGCATGAAATGTGCCGGAAATGGTGCAAAAAATTGACGCACTTATCTCAAGAATTGCCGCGCCCCCCAATGCGTATTAAGCAATAATGAATTCGGTCGTATGAAAGTACTGGGGGTGTCCGGATAGTCGTTCTTGTTTATCTCAATCCTGTTGGTATGGATATTCCCATTTAAGTAAAAACTAAAGTAACGGTGATTTTCCCTTTAATTCGAATGAGTCGTCTGCTTAGCGGGCAAAAGTGCCGGCGTGCAAAACCGAGTCGACTAAAGTCAATCCTAGGAGGATAAATGCTATGCAATCTATGATACCTTCCGATATGGCAGATCTTGCAAAAGTCCAAGCCGAGACGGAAATGGATTTGCTTGACATTCCCAATGTCGTTGGCGTCGCACTGGGTACTAAAATGTCGAAAAATGAAGATACCGGCAAGCCCTGTATCACGGCTTTGGTTTCCGCGAAACTGAATAAGTCGATGCTGGCCAAAGGTGAACTTATTCCCAATAAAGTCAAGGATATCCATACCGATGTGGTTGAAGTCGGGGAGCTGTTTGCCGGTGATTTTGAACCGGTCACTATAACCCATGGTCCCGGCGTGCAGTTATTGGAAAGGCAGGAACCCGCGACGCGCGAAGGCGCCGCGGCAGGGGAACCGGGTGTAGAAGCCGGTGGGGGCGTGAGCGCCTCAGCGGCGGTGTCCAATGCCTTGACACGACGGCTGCGCCCGGCGCAAGGTGGTTTCAGCGTCGGTCACTACAAGATCACCGCCGGTACCCTGGGAACCTGTTGTTATGACCTGACGCCTTTCCCGGGTATGCCGCAACGTTTTTATATTTTGAGCAATAATCACGTGTTGGCAAATGCCAACGACGCCAAATTGGGCGACGCCATTCTACAGCCTGGCCCCTATGACGGCGGCACCGTGCCAAGGGATATCATCGCCAGGCTGACCCGCTATGTGCCCATAAAATTTCATACTCCCACCAGCAAGCCCTTGAACTACGTGGACGCGGCCATTGCCGAGGGAAACTTGCAGGATCTCAGCCGGGAAATTTACTGGGCGGGCCAACCCAGGGATTTGTATGTTGCGCCCAGGGTCAATGAGATTGTGCAAAAAACCGGTCGCACCACGGGATTCACCACCGGTAGGATCACCAACATCAATGCGACCGTGGATGTTAATTACGGTGGCGGCAGGGTCGCGCGGTTCCGTAATCAGATTATCACCACCACCATGAGCGCACCCGGTGATTCGGGTAGTCTGGTGCTGGATCGGGATGAGCGCGCCGTGGGTCTGTTGTTTGCCGGTTCCAGTACCCACACCATTATCAACAATATCCTGTTGGTCCAGATCTTATTGAAAGTCAGGGTTCATGAAAAGTAACTGACTGGCGACTTATGGAATGATGTCCTATACTGGGATTCAGCCGGTGCCCTCGGTACCGGCTGATGCTTTCTATATTCCATAAACCAATCCATGGGAATCGATATGGGTATCGTTGAAGCGGTTCATAAGGCGGAAAGCTGGATGGATACGTATGACGGTGTGACCTCGGTGGCACAGGGGGAGAAAGACGGCCAAGCGGTCATATCGGTTTTTGTCACCCGCAAGGAAGTCGCCAAGGAGTTACCTGATCAGTTTGAAGGCTTTACCGTTGTTCCTGAAATAAGCGACGAATTCTTTAGTTATTAGGTGATTTGGGTCTTGTTAAAGGGCTGCAACGAGGGTCTTTATTGCTGAAAACACCGACACATAGACTGTTCCCGTTTTTCTTCCGTGACCACGCTTAGGCATTCAAGTGCTTTATACCAGAAAGCATAGGCTGACTTGTCATAATTGGGAAACTGTTTTAAAGCTTGCAGGCTATCGGTGTCATTGCCGTTGAGTTTTGGTTTTAACGCAAGGGCATACTGCATAAATTCTCTACTGTAAACCGTCTCGCTGCTCCATGCCTTGCGTTCATAACCCGCGATGAAGTCGGCATTGGCAAACCGGGTGTGCCAGCCGTTTTGGGTCGCTACTTCCTTGATTGTGGCGGTATAACAACCGCGCAGCACAAGGTTGTCCTCGTGGCTGAAAAAATTGGGGAAACGCTCCACGTATTCCTTGAGATCGGCGCGCAGGAGTTCGCCGTTGATTCCGCTGAATCGCCCGCCGCCATGGTGGCCGGATATCACGACCGTGCGTGGATTGATTTTGGCACGATATTTCAGTATTTTCGGCAGTTGTTTGTGGGTGATGCGCTGAATGTCGCGGTTTGGGAATACCGACATTGCTTCGTCCCGGGGATCCAGGTACTGCTGTATGGTGGTGATGGATGAGGTATTGCCGTTTATATTAAAAAACACCACAAAAGCATGAGCCGCGGGAGTGCTAGCCCTGCCCTTTACCCATATACCCATAGAATAGTCGATAAAAACACACTGCTGTCTCGCTAATTGGCTGCGAATTGGGCTTCAGGGCGCTAAACGCCGCCCGCAATACCCCCAGGGGTAAACCGTCCTGATCAGTGGCTGTAACGTAACAGTTCAGGGCGCAAACGGCTGACCATGGGGTGGTCCTGGCCCAGGATTTTAAATAGTTTCAGGCATGAGTGACGGGCGAAATGGTCATCGTAAAAACGATCAACATCCATGATGGCAATCAATTGCTTGAAGGCGTTTTCATAGTCTTTCTGCAGCACGCACAGTGCAGCTAATTTTTTTCTGGCGGCCAGCTCATTCGGTGCGCTTTGCACTTGTTTTTGCAGGGATATGCGATCGTCGGTTTTGTCCAGGATACTTGCAAAGTCAAGCTGGATTTGTAGCTTATCGGCTTCCTCGGTTTTAATATTTTCCGGTATGGCCGCTAGTAAATTACCCGCTTCACCATAGCGTTGTTCATGAATTAGCATTTTGCACATGGCAATCGGCAGTCGGGGATTTTCCGGGTCCTCCATGACGGCATGTGTCAGTACCGCATAGGCATGGTCGCGGCGCCCTTGGGCATAATGACCCACGGCCTCGGCCAGCACCTGATCCGAGTCTCTGGCCACGTATTGGTTGAGTAATCGGGTCAAATCGGATTCCGGCTGGTAACCGTGCAGGGTTTCGGCAGGCTTACCTTTGCTGAAAAGCTTTAAGGTGGGAACGCTGGCAACACTGTAGTCGCTGGACAGCTTAATTTCCCTGTCGGTATCCACATTTATCAATAACAACCTGCCCTTGTACTGATGGACAAGCTTATCCAGGATCGGGTACTGGCGTAGGCAAGGGGCCGCTTTTTTGGACCAGAAATTGACCAATACCGGGCCTTTTTGCGAGTTTTCCAGGACCAATGCATGGAAATTTTCGTCACCGGCGGCGTGGATATAGGGTGAATCGATGCTGTCGACCATGGAATGATTCTAATCGGCCGGGGCTGTTATATCAATCATACCCGGCCCCGGTTATGTCGCCAATGATCTGCTGCGTCCCATGGGGATCTGGTATGGCGGCATATACGTCTTTCGGCTCTTCAACATGCTGTTACGTAGCCACCCTTCGCTGCGTTAACGCGCCGCCAGCCAAGCAGGGAATGACCCCCGCAACGAGATTCATGAAATATCCGGCCACGGTTTTTGGCGCAATGACCTTCTTTCGCGCTCTTAACTATCTAAACTTTGAGCAAATATGTTCGCTTGAGTATTGTGAACTTGCGGGTTACTTGGTACTCTTGTAGGGTGTTCATAATCCACGATCAAAACCAATGATCGTGGACCGTTGAGCATTCGTGAACTTATTATGAATAACGGGCGGTAAGCTCGAGATCGATCCCTGTAGTATCTTTCTCCCTCTCCCTCACGCATAATTGTCACAAAACGTAACTCTTTCATATTTAAGGAATATTTTTAGTGAATACTGGTATAGTAAAATGGTTTGACGCCACCAAGGGCTTTGGCTTTATTGCTCCGGAAGACGGCAGCAAGGATATTTTCGTTCATCACTCCGCAATCGTGGGATCCGGCTATAAAAGTTTGGAAGAGGGTCAGCGCGTCCAATATACGATCCAAAATGGACCCAAAGGCCCAGCGGCGGCGGACGTTAGCGTAGCGTAACTATTCGTCTTCGTAGACCCCGCCTTTGACAGGCGGGGTTAACACATCTCACGGTACTTCCCGAATACCCGAAAATGGGGCTGGGTCATATTGTTCGCGATAGTGACTTGGAAAACCTGTGCCTTATCCCACACCGATGTTAACGACAAATGAAGCCATATTATTTTTCCATTATCCATTATTGTTTTGTTATACCCAAAAATGCTAAGACATATTATGAAAGTATACGGGTTATAACGCCTTGATGCTGATAGCGAGCGTCAAGTCAGCGGCGATGCCAGAGCGGGTGGGTCTTACCGGTACCTCCCGCGGCCGGCAATGCCCGGTGCAGGGAGGTGCCGTCATGCGTAGATTTTAGCGCTTGGAATGCTTTTCCGCGTGGGCCAAATCGATTACTTTGCTGGCGATTTCGGCATACCGTTCACGGTATTGATGCAGGGGGTGCTTGGCGTCCGTATCGCCCCAATATTCGTCGGGATTCACGCCTTGCTGGTGTTCGTAGTTGACGAATTTTTTCTGCAATTCCAGCATCTCTTTGATCAGTTCTTGCTTGTCGCTCATGGTCTTACCTCGGATTTGAACCCAATAATCATGCTGCCACTGTAGCAGGCTCCCGTCGCCTGGCAAATATCACTTAAGGTATAGCTCAAGTTGTTGGCCGCCTGTTCCGTGCAATCAATAGCCACCTTTGCGGCGGCTTTCCGGCAGTCCGGCAATGCGGCCTCCCTGTTTGCTGGGATCGCGGGGAAACAGATCGTACAAATCTTTCTGTCCCAGTTTTTTTCCCCATTTTTCCGACATCGCCTTGATGATGTTGCGGGTATTGGGTTGGTTTTGCGCGTTGTTGATATATTCATCGCGTAGGAATTTGACCACATCCCAATGTTTGTCGGTTAATTCGATGCCTTCCTCCTTGGCGATGATCTGCGCTAAACCTTCGCTCCAATCCTCGACGTTAGTCAAAAATCCGAATTCGGTCGTTTCAATGGATTTACCTTCGAATTCAAAGGCCATATGGTTTTTCCTCCGTTTTCCAATACGATAGTGCTAAATACATAGGGCTAAAAAACCTCTGTTTATTCGCCGCGCGATGCGTTGACGGCTTTGATGCTTTTGTGTGGGAGAAACAGTCCGCAGCCAAAGGTTCGCCCTTCGCCAAGGCCGTGCTGTTGCAGGTAGATTGAATCCTCCAACTCCAGTTCCGCAAGCATCAGGCTGCGGGTTGTCAGCGGACCGTCCGGTCCATTGATAAGGTGCTCCTTACCGCACAGCATTTTTTTAACCTTGATTTTCAAAACGCCTGTTAACGTTTCGTACTGCGATTGCGTAAACGCTTGTTCGCTTTGCCCGTTCACACCGAGTACATAGCGGGAAAACACCGTGCTGACGGCGGTGAATTTACGTACTTTACTGTCGCCCACCCGCATGGAGTTGCCGGCGATATCCAGTGACTGGCCGGTGAGTGACCGCACGTCTTGCATACGGTGATTGGGTACCCGTATGGCCAACTTGGTGCGTTTTGACAAATGCAGGATTTCATTGTCGGGGTCGTCGGGACGATACCAGCCATTTCCCGATTCGGCGACATGTACGGGGTGTACACCGGCCTGGCGTTCGTCGGCTAACCAGGGCAGAACCGCCAATACCGCTTCAGACAGTGCATGGGCGTGGTCCAGGGGCAGGCTGCGGCACTGTACCGCAAACAATACGTCCACCACGTCATCGGGAACGTGAAAATCGGGCGTTTTATCGGTGTCGTCTTGCCAGAACATAAGCCATATTGTTTGCTAAGACCTGGGAGCGTCAGTAAAAGCGGCTTCCAGGCGTTCTTCCCAGTTATCCGGTGTATCCTGAAACGGTGGTTTTACATCCATCCGCATAAACATTTCACCCTCTTGAGCTTTGTCGACCACCTTTTCAAGCAATCGTTCAAAGCTCTCTATATCGTGATTCTGCAACAATAGTTCACTTAACCACAACATGGGGACACTTCAATTGGTTCTAAATTCCTTGATACGTACTCGATCGTAGTAACGAGCCCTGTACATGGTTCGCTTACGGGTTTCATCATCCTTATACTCCCGGCGGTTATGCAAGGCATTGTTGGTGATGACCCCTTGGCCGGCCTGCAATATAAAGTTAAATGTATACGGTGAGCAAGACAGGACTTTGGACAACGCCTGGGCGGCTTGCTGGGTTATTGAGTCGTCTTTCCATTGGATATTACGCAGCCGCGCGGTATATCGCATATGCAGTTGTCCGGTGGAAGGATCAATGGAAAATACAGGTCCCGTCGTTTGGGAGCGGATTTCCTCGCCAGCGTCCACAATGGGGGGGATAGTCATGGCTTGGGGATCCATCAATGCCTCGATAAATTCGGGATTTTGATCACGCAGGTGAATATACGCTATTTCCGGGTCGAGCAGTTGATTTTCACCACCGCTGGCCGCCGGTGACACGCAATGCAAAATAAAAGCACGAATACGTTGCTGCAAGGTGTTGTAATAACCGTCGGTATGCCAGCTTAGCGTTTTGTTTGTATAGGGAATATAGTAATTCTTACGACCTTTGCTGGCGCGGATGGTGCTGATACTTTCCTCGTCCGCGCAAAGGTTATGATCCAATTGGTATAACCCCAGTATTTGACCCAGCTGTTGTATGTGTAATTTGCTGATGCTGGTTCCGGAGGGTAACTGGTAAATAGCACAGTTGGTTTTGCGTATCCTGTCCTGGATGGCGCGAATTTCTTTTAAGGTCAATCCATTGATTTCACTAATGGGTACGATGAGGTCTTGGTAATCTCGGGGGTAATTGGCCAGTTTCTGCTCACGCCATTGCCGATAGTCGGCGTCGTCGTGGAGCGCGAATGCCAATGCAGGGGGTATGGAAGAAGACTCGAAATCTATGTGGGCAATGGTCATGGGATCATCCTTCCTTCGGTCATGCTGGGGTTTTTTTTTTAATGGCAGCAGCGTTTTTGGACATCAAAACAAGAACGCCGCACCTGACCTATTATTATCGATTGTAGACATAGATATAATAAGTAAAAGTGGATATGCTTTAAGACGGTGTCTAAAACCTGGGTAAACAAAGGGTTAGCCTCGGGTTTTGGCCATGGATAAGGATTTGGCGCAAATTTCGCCAGGTTTTGGTGCAATTAGTCTATCCCATTGGGGATAGTTGAACCGATGGAGTGCCCCCCATCAGGATGGTGTTCTTTGAGGGCGATGCACCCTAGACTTTGCGATGTGATTTAGCCAGTCCTGCCGAATAACCTTAAGGAGATTGACAAATGGCGAACGACAAGCATCAGACGCCGATGTTAGATGAACTAGAGAATGGCCCTTGGCCTAGTTTCGTCTCCGGCATTAAACGCCTGCGAGATGAGCATCAGGAATCGCGTATCAATGATATGGCCAACTCCTTGCTTGGTCAGTTGGAGCATTCCTATGAAACCCGGAAGGGTTATTGGAAAGGCGGCACGGTCAGCGTGTTCGGTTATGGCGGTGGTATCATTCCGCGTTTTTCCGAAGTGGGTAAAGCATTTCCTGAATCCAAAGAATTTCACACCCTGCGGGTGCAACCGCCGGCAGGTAATCACTACAGCACCGGCATGTTGCGCCAATTGGCAGACAGCTGGGAAAAATACGGTTCCGGACTGGTAACCTTTCACGGTCAAACCGGCAACATTATGTTTATCGGTGCGACCACCGATGCCACCCAACACTTTTTTGATGAAATCAACGAGTATGGCTGGGATCTTGGCGGCGCCGGTCCTTGCGTGCGTACTTCCATGTCGTGTGTAGGCGCGGCCCGCTGCGAGCAGTCCTGTACCAATGAGCACTCCCTGCATCGTGCCCTGGTCAATAATTTCACCGACGATGTTCACCGCCCCGCCTTACCTTACAAATTCAAATTCAAAGTTTCCGGTTGTCCCAACGATTGCGTCAATTCCATCGAGCGGTCCGATTTTTCGGTTATCGGAACCTGGCGCGACGACATGAAGGTGGACCAGAACGAAGTTAAAGCCTTTGTGCAGAAGAAAGGCCGCCAGTATGTCATTGACAACGTCGTTTCCCGTTGCCCCACCAATTGCATGAGTTTGACCGACGGTGATGAGTTGGAAGTGGACAACCGCAACTGTGTGCGTTGCATGCATTGCCTGAACGTGATGACCAAGGCGCTGTCACCTGGCGACGACAAAGGTGTCACGATTCTTATCGGCGGAAAACGTACCCTGAAGATCGGTGATCTGATGGGCACCGTGGTCGTGCCGTTCATGAAAATTGAAAACAAGGACGACTATGAAAAGATCGTGGAACTGGCCGGCGAAATCATCGATTTTTGGGCTGAGAATGGTCTTGAACATGAGCGTTGCGGTGAAATGATTGAGCGTATCGGATTGGTGAATTTCCTGGAAGGTATCGGTATCGATGTGGATCCCCACATGGTTGCCCACCCGCGTACCTCTTCGTATATCCGTATTGACGGCTGGGATGAGGAAGCTGAAGCGTGGTTCAAACGCAAATTGGAAGAAAAACGCGCAGCCGGTTAATTATCCACTTACGGTACTGAGGAGAGAGAAATGGCTTTAGAAGATATGCGTAAGCCGATTGAATCGGGTTGCCCTGACGGCTTTCAATACATGCACCCCTTGATGCGGAAGAATTTCGGTCTGTGGGACTGGCATGATCATCCCCGTCCCGGCGTGCTTCGCCATGTGGCGAAAAACGGCGATTCGCTATGGACTGTCAAAGCCGGTACACAGCGAATTCTGGACGTGTTCAGTTTGCGTAAACTGTGCGACATCGGTGACCGGTTCGCCGACGGCCATGTACGTTTTACCATCCGTAGCAATATCGAATACATGGTTGCCGATGAAGCCAAGGTTGAGCCTTTAATTAAGGCCTTGGAGGATGCCGGTTTCGTGGTCGGTGGTACCGCCAACTCCGTGGCCATGATATCCCACACCCAGGGTTGGCTGCATTGCGATATTCCCGGTACAGATGCCTCCGGCGTGGTGAAAGCCATGATGGACGAACTGATCGATGAATTTAAAAACTGTAACATGCCCAACCGGGTGCATATCACCACGTCCTGCTGCCAGATCAACTGCGGCGGTCAGGGTGATATCGCCATCAATGTGCAACATACCAAACCGCCTAAGATCAATCATGACCTGGTTTCCAATGTATGTGAACGCCCGTCGGTTGTAGCCCGTTGCCCGGTAGCGGCCATTCGTCCGGCCATGGTCAACGGTAAACCGTCGTTGGAAGTGGACGAGAAAAAATGTATCTGCTGCGGCGCATGCTACCCACCGTGCCCACCCATGCAGATCAACGATCCGGAACACACCAAGCTGGCTGTCTGGGTCGGTGGTAACCATTCCAACGCGCGTTCCAAACCCAGCTTTCAAAAACTGGTTGCCGCAGGCATCCCTAATAATCCACCGCGCTGGCCCGAGGCGACCGCCATTGTTAAGAAGATTCTTCGCGCCTACCGTGAAGACGCCAAAGATTGGGAACGCATCAACGACTGGATCGACCGAATTGGTTGGCCGCGTTTCTTCGAACTGACCGGATTGCCGTTTACCAAGTACCACGTGGACAACTGGTACGGTGCCCGTAACAGTCTTAACGCATCCACTCATATCCGGTTTTAATCGAGGTTGAGCGCTATGAAACTTGCCATCTTAGTGAATGAAGGTCCGTACACTCACCAGGCGGCGGACACCGCGTACCAATTCACCAAGGCCGCATTGGAAAAGGGGCACGAAATATTTCGGGTGTTCTTTTATAACGACGGCGTCAATAACGGCACGCGCCTTGGTGTGCCTCCCCAGGATGACCGCAATGTCACTCAGATGTGGTCGGAATTGGCGGAGAAGCACGATCTTGATTTGGTCGTCTGTGTTGCCGCGGCCCAGCGCCGCGGTATCCTGGACGAAAGCGAAGCCAAACGGCATGGCAAGTCAGGAGACAATATCGCGCCGGGATTTCGTATTTCCGGTTTGGGACAATTGGTCGAGGCGGGCATTGAAGCGGATCGTCTCGTAACTTTCGGCGACTAGGTGAGGTGAATTATGTCTGAGCCGTGGGAAGAAGACGAGCTTGTCGAAGGCCCGGTAAAGAAATTTTTATATGTTAATCGCAAGGCGCCCTATGGCACTATTTATGCCCTGGAGTCCTTGGAAGTAGTGCTGATTGCGGCGGCATTCGATCAGGATGTAAGCCTGCTGTTTGTGGACGACGGCGTCTACCAGCTGAAAAAAGGGCAGGATACCAGTGGTATTGGTATGAAGAATTTTTCACCCACTTACCGCGCCCTGGAAGGTTATGATGTTGAGAAATTGTTCGTTTGTGAAGATTCATTGCAAGCACGTGGACTGTCCTTGGACGATTTAATCGTTGATGTGGAAGTCATGAAAAGCGACCAAATCAGCAAGCTGATGGACGAACAAGACGTTATTTTGAGCTTTTGAGGTAAATGACTATGGCGATGATACATACCATTAATAAATCACCATTCCAAATACACAGTTTGGACAGTTGCCTGAAATACAGCTCATCCGGTGGCGCCATATTGTTTATTGAAGACGGTGTCTATGCCGCTATGAACAACACGGCGATCGCGGATAAGGTCGTCAAGGCGATGGAATCGTACAAGATTTATGCGCTTGAACCGGATGTCAAGGCCCGCGGCCTTGACACGGCAAAAGTCTTGGATGGAATTCAGCTGTGGATTATAGCGGGTACGTGGATTTGGTCACCGAACATGACAACGTACAGTCCTGGCTATAACTTGTCATGATTTTGTAATTGAGGAGAGCATCATGCCCATTGAAGTAAACGGTAAGTCATTTGAAACGGATGAGGAAGGTTACCTCGCGAATTTAAACGATTGGGAGTCAGAGGTCGCCACCGAAATGGCCAGAATCGACAATTGTGAATTGTCGGATAACCACTGGGAAGTCATTAATTTCCTTCGTGAATACTATGAGGAATACCAAATCGCTCCGGCCGTACGCGTGTTGACCAAAGCCATCGGCAAAAAACTGGGCAAAGAAAAAGGTAACAGCAAGTACCTGTACGAATTGTTTCCCTACGGTCCGGCAAAACAGGCATGTAAATATGCGGGTTTGCCTAAACCCACAGGCTGCGTGTAACTCGCACCATATTATAGAAGCATGGCAAGGGGTATCCATGCACGACTTGGGTGCCTCGGTTGACTGGCATTAATCACGGAAAAGGTTAAATATGGCTGCTGTGAGTGTTGTATATGGCGTGTTGTTTTACCTCGCCATTGCAGTATTGTTGTTCGGCTTGATTGCAAAGATCCGGCAATACGCCAAAACGCCTGCTCCGTTAAAAATCCCCACTACGCCGGCGCCGACTACGCGTGCCGGGGTGGGGCTGCGGATGTTTCGGGAAGTGGTGTTTTTTGAAAGCCTGTTTAAATCCAATAAGTGGATTTGGATATTCGGCTATATGTTTCATTTCTCCATGCTGGTCGTGCTACTGCGCCATTTACGTTATTTTACCGATCCGGTGTGGTTTTGGGTGGTGTTTATTTCGCCCTACGCCGCATACTTCGGGTTTCTTATGGTGGCCGGATTGGCCGGTTTATGGGCCAGGCGTGTCCTGGTTGACAGGGTACGTTATATCAGCTCGCCATCCGATCATCTAATGTTGCTACTTATCATCAGTATCGGTGTGACCGGATTGTCGATGAAGTTTGTATGGCATACCGACATCGCCATGCTGAAGGCCTTCTTTATCGGATTGATGGTATTTAACTGGCAACCCTTGCCGGTTGGATTCACCGGCGATTTTATCCTGCTGATTCATCTTTTCCTGGTGGTGCTATTGATGATGGTGTTTGCGTTCAGCAAATTGCTTCACGCACCGGGTGTGTTTTTCAGTCCGACCCGCAACCAAGTGGACAATCCCAGGGAACGGCGTTTTATCGCCGATTGGGCAGCCCGCTTAGATGCGCAAAAACCCAAATAAGCGGTTGAGGAAGAACGAGCATGGCGGATTTTAAAGTACCCGAATTAAACGAATACCCGGTCATCCCTTTGATC
>Ga0114931_10007137_pt1 | contig 13671 bp, 16 predicted proteins | sample 2SBtaG_FD_89579 | JGI IMG/M metagenome (GOLD analysis project Ga0114931, IMG submission 89579) | Deep subsurface microbial communities from Kolumbo volcano to uncover new lineages of life (NeLLi) - 2SBTROV14_V59a metaG | ecosystem: Environmental > Aquatic > Marine > Volcanic | place: Kolumbo...
ACGGCGACGTCTATTGCAATGTGATGAAAGGCCAGCGCTGCTCCATCAAGGACGACGCACAGCTCGCGGGAGCGAACATCAAGGGGCAGGTGTCATTCAATGGCGCCGAGATTGGCGGCAGGCTCAATCTCCAGAGCGCAGCGGTTGAAGACAACGTTTTCTGCAGGCTAGGGGACGACCAGCGCTGCAAAATTAAGGGTAACGCACATCTCGCGGGAGCGAACATCAAGGGGCAGGTGGTCTTCAATGGCGCCAAGATTGGCGGCGAACTCTACCTCGAAGGCGCGGCGGTTGACGGCAATGTCTTCTGCGCTGTGATGGAAGGCCAGCGCTGCTCTATCACAGGCGACGCATGGCTCGCGGGAGCGATCGTCAAGGGAGTGGTTGTCTTCAATGGCGCCAAGATTGGCGGCAAACTCAACCTCCAAGGCGCAGCGATCGACGGCAATGTCTTGTGCAATATGGTTGGGGAACAGCGCTGCTCCATCAAGGGTGACGCATGGCTGTGGGGCGCCCATGTCAAGGGGCTGATGGACTTCAATGGCGCCGAGATTGGCGGCAATCTCAACTTGCGCACTGTCACGATTGAAGACAGTGTGCATCTCAGTGGGTGCGACATTACAGGCGTGGTTAACCTTTCCGACGCGGTGATTCGCGCTGATCTGCGTTGCGACGCCACGGTCAACGACCAGCCAGCGACCAACTGCGCTGGGATGACGCTTGAATCGGCCACGATTAATGGCGACGCCTTCCTGCAGGGGCTGCGCATTGGCGCTTCTAAACAGACGGGAGGACCCCCTCACCCCGGCCCTCTCCCCCGGAGGGGAGAGGGAGCGAAGGCAGGGTCTTTTTCGGGGGGAAAAGGAGAAGAGGGAGGCCCTCTCCCGTGGTGAGAGGGGGGAGGAAGGGGTAAGGACACACGGGTCGGCACGCTCAATCTGGACAACGCGACAGTCAAATCGACGCTGGCGCTGGCGGAAGCAAGCGCGGAGGCAAGCGAAGATGGCCCTGCTTCGCGCGCTCGCTGTGCAGACCTGACAGGGGGTGTGCGCGTGACTGCGCGTGGCGGCTTGTTTGGCCGGGTCATCCTCAGTGGGGCGTGTTTTGGGACTGGGGAAGACAGGAAGAAAACACCAAAGAGAAAACAAAAAGGATTTGCACATTTCTTGCGCCGCGGGCGGGACGCCCGCGCCACCAGCGCAGGTATGCGTGGCGTTGGCGGCGCGAAGCGCAAGGCGCCTGCGCAGATTGATTTCACACGGGCGACGATTGACGCGCTTGAGATCGTCGAGCCCCTGCCCACGCTCGATCTGCACGGCGCCACGCTGCACCAGTGGGTTGGCGACAACGCGAAGCTTCTTGCGCTGGTGGAACAGCACGAGACATTTGACAAGGGCGTCTACCGGGCTGTCGAAGCGCTATTTGTCAATGGCGGCGATGAAATAAACGCCAAGAAAACGCACGTCGCCATGCGCAAGCGCGACCGAGAAGACCACATGCCCAAGATGCAGATGGTCTGGAGCTGGCTGCTGTACATCACGATCGGCTATGGCACGCGATCGCTGCCTCTTGGCCTAGTCATGCTGGCGATGTTTGTCCTATCCGTCAGTGTGATGTGGAATTGCGCCAACGTGGAGCCGTCGGAGATTGGCCTGGCTGCGACAAATACCTGGTTGAAACCCAATGACACGCCCTGCAAGACGAAGCAGTGGGTTTGGACTGACGCGGTCTGGATGGCGGCGCGATATCACTTGCCGCTGGTGCATATTGACGCTGTGGATGAGTGGGACCCGTCAACCACGGCGCGCCTGCATATCGGAGCGATGTCTCTTGGGATCACGCCGCAAGGGTGGATGTCGTCTATGTCGGTTGTGAACGCTGTCGCGTGGCCGTTGCTGCTGGTGAGCCTGTCGGGATATCTGCGGCGGACGGACTGATCCGCTGGAGCGATGGCTGTGCAATCAGGGTGACTGGATTCGAACCAGCGACCTCGGCGTCCCAAACGCCGCGCTCTACCAAGCTGAGCTACACCCTGCAGTGGGCTTGCGCCGACGGGCAGTGTATTCGCTCTGCGGGCGTTGTCACACGCAGGGCCCGCGAAGAATCCGCAAGGGGGAAATCTGCGTCATCTAGCCCCAGTGGTTGCTACACTGCGGACGCTATGGATCTTCGCTCGTACATCCCCCTGGCGCTGCTCATCGTGATGGCTGTGGGCTTTGCGGTGGCGAACATCGCGATGTCGCTGATGCTTGGCCCCCACCGCGACGGGCCGACGAAGCGCATTGCATACGAGGCGGGCATGGACCCGATCACGCCTGCCCGCAAGCGCTTCAACGTGCGGTTTTACATGCTGGCGATGGTGTTTCTGGTGTTCGATGTCGAGGTGATCTTTCTGTATCCGTGGGCTGCGACGTTTCGCCAGGTTGGCGCCGGCACGCCCGAAGCGGCGCTATTTCTCGGGCGGATCTTTTTTTTCCTGTTTACAACGATCGTGGCGCTGCTGTACGCCTATCGCAAGGGCGTCGTGCGTTTCGATTGACTTGCGCTCCTTGCGCGCGTGACGATCTGTTGACGCCATCGCGCGTACGCTTGCAATGTTCATGGCACACAGCCTTGTTTCATCAAGCCAGCGGATTGGCGCCGCGACCGTGGCGGGCGCGTGCTTGGCGATGCTCGTGGTCGGCGCGTGGCTCACACCTGATGCTTCTGGCCATGGAACACACATGCAGCTTGGCCTGCCCGAGTGTGGCTGGGCGGCGGTGCTTGGCAGGCCTTGCCCGACGTGCGGCATGACGACGGCTGTTTCGGGTGTGGCTCATGGGAATCTGGCGGGAGCGATTCAAGCCCAGCCCATGGGGGCGCTACTCGGGCTTGCGTCTGCAACGCTGTTCTGGCTCGCGCTGCATAGCGCGGTCACGGGATCGCGAACGTGGGAGATGGTTCTGGGCGGATTTCTGCAGCCAGCGGTCTTATGGGGTCTGGCAGCGGGAGGCGGGCTTGCATGGGGCTATAAGCTGTTGACTTGGACAGGTTGACGCCTGACGCGGAACCGCCTGTCTCGCTACGTCGTACCCCCCGTATCCCCTTGCACCTCGCACGCTCCGGGCAGTGCGTTCGCGCTGGCAAGTGCGCCGTTGACAACGATTCATGAAACACACCCGACACAACTTTTCGGCGCGACCTGTGATCCGGAATCTCGCCTTGCTCTGTCTTTCGATCACGATGACGCAGCTTGGCGGCTGCGTTGTCGCGTCGTTCTTCGGCGGGATGGCCGAGTCGTATCGGAAGACTGGTAAACGCACGGTCGAGGCGCAGTATCCAGAAATGGCGGGTAAGCGCGTCGCGGTGGTGGTTGCTGCGGACCGCGTAGTGCAGGCGGAGCACCCGGCTCTTCTGGCCCGATTGACCAGCGGTATTTCTGGACGACTCGCCAGTGGCGCAAGCGCCAAGCCAATTCCGCCGACGGTGGTGCTGCGGTATCTCTATAACCATCCGCGCTGGCCCGCCAAGCCCTACAGCGAGATCGCTGCAGCGCTCGGCGCCGAGACGCTGCTCGTCGTCGACCTGTACGAATTCCGTCTCCATGAGCCGGGCAACGCCTGGCTTTGGGACGGTAGAGCGTCTGCGACGGTCGGCGTTGTGGAGGCGAGCGGCGCACTTCCTGACGATTTCTCGCTCTCGCATGAAATTTCTGTTAAATTCCCAGATTCATCCGGATACGGGAAGACTGATTATACAGAGATTCAGGTGCTCAGCGCCCTGACGAAACGGCTCATCGACCGAGCGTCTTGGTTATTTTATGACCATAAGGAAGATTATTATTCTGATTATTGACGCCATCTCGTCACTGCGGCGCGCAGTTGCATCGCGCTGCGCCAGCGCTCGAGCTATTGCAGCGACCGTATTTGCCGCTGGCGCGTGCTGCGCGGCGGTGGCGTTGTGGGGTTGCAATATCGTCGGGCCGATCGCGTACACAATCGGTGGCCCACCCAAAACGGATGCAGCGCACGAACTCGATCCATCGGCTTCGCTCGTTGTCTTCGTTGACGACCGGGCGAGCCGGGCGCCTCGTCGATCGCTGCGAAGCGTGCTGGCGAAAAAAATTGAACAGACGCTGATCGAGAAACAAATTGTCGCTGCCGATCGTCTTTTTCCAAACGCCGCAGCCACCCGAGCGGCCCAGGGTGAAACGTATGACGCACCTGTGTCAATCGCGGAAGTTGGTCGGCGTGTCGGCGCGGACCTCATCCTGTATGTCGAAATGACGGGCTGGGGGCTCACAGCAGACGGCGTCTCACTTGCTCCGCAAGCCACTGCCGAAGTGAAAGTGATCGAGGCTGCGACAGGCGATCGCGTGTTTCCAGAGGGTGGCAAAGGCGTCCCGGTCAGCGCCAAGCTGCAGCAAGGCGGCGTCACGCCTTCGAGTCCCGCTGCTCGAGCGCAGCTGGAACAGTCCCTGGCGCAGGCGCTTGGCGCGCAGATCGCAAAGCTGTTCTTCGAGCACGAAAAAGACACGCTATCAGGCCGACTTGGCGACTGAGCGCATCCATCAGAATGGGCGTCTGAACCAGTGGCGCGGGCGCCTCGCCCGTGTTTCCTGCAACTTACAGGCGCCATCTCGCGGGCGTTCTGGGCCAAGAATAGTCGACGCACTGCGGTTGTAGACTGCGTTCGTGTCCCTCAAAGTCCTGCATGTTGTTGACCCCGCCCGATCGGGTTGGCCTGCGATCCTCGGGCTCGCAGTGATGCAGCGCGCACCGAGAGCGGGCGAAGCTATCTCGCAGCGAACGATCGCGCTTGGCGCCTGCACAAGCAAGACAATTACTCATCCGCTTGGCGCGACATGGGATACGGTCTTGCCAGCGCGCACAGCGGTCACCGCGGCCATTCCAATCGCGCGCCGCGCAAGATGCCAAAACGTCGATGTCGTCCATGCGTGGTCCTTCGCTGCGCTGCAAACATTGACAAGTGGCTGGAGTGGATTCGGCGCTGCATCGTTGACCGCCACAATTTGCGCGCCGCCTCCAATTACCGCAACACCAAGGGAAATACGCCGGATAATGAAACAGTGTGCTGGCGTCGTGTTCTCCAGCGAGCGCATCGCGAGGAAGTGGCGCAGCGCCTCGCGCGCGGCGCATACATCCACGGCGATGCTGCCGACGGCGCAAGCCCTTGCATACGCCAGGGAACAGCAGCGTGAAACGACGCGATGGAGAACGGGCGGCGCGGCTGCGATTGTCGCTCAAGTTGGCGAGCCTGCATCGCTGCTTGACGCGCACGCATTCGCCTCCGTCATTGTCACCCTCAGATTGCTTGGGATTCACGCCATCGGTGTGACACAAGACAGCGCGGTGCGCACCGGTGATGCGATCCATCTCATGCGTTCGTTTTCGCAAAGCGACCTGGTGCTGTTTGAGCCACGCCCCACTCCGCAGTGGCTTGGTGATTGCGACGCTGCGCTCTGGGGAGCATTCGACCATGGCGCACTTGGCGAAACCCGGGCGTGCGAGCGCCTTGGCGATTGCGGGCGCACCGTTGCGTCGAGCCTTGGATTGCCCGTTGTCACTGCGCCGGGGCGAGATCAGGTTTCACATACACAGAAACAGAGCAATTGTTTCGTTGCAAAGCGCGACACGGTGATTGCGCTCGCTGGTGCGCTTCGTGACGCGCTACAGGCGCGCAGCGCCAATGCAGCGCCGCCAAATAACAACGAGGCTGAAAGCGAACAAAGATGGCGAGCAGCCCACCTGGCGATCTGGACGGCGTGCGCACGGCGCCTCAGCCGAGGATCAGGCTCACCGGGCGGCCATGATCCGACATCACGGGTTACACGCGGAAATCCGCACTCCCCTCCTCACGCCGCCAGCCCTCACCCAGAGGAGGGAAGACGATGATGCAATCAGTTATACAGATTTTTATCTGGTATTAACATGCAATTGCACTGTCAGAAGACACTGGCGCAAGACGTGTCAGCCACCCGCGGAGAGGAAGATGTCGTCAAGTTCGTCAACGGTCTTCCCACCCTGACCTGGCATTCCCGGAACCATTTTGCGCGGACCATAGCCAAGGAACTTCATCGTTATATCGCCCGGCAGCCCGACGTACGCGTCATCTTTGCCAGCGGAAATAAGCACGACAGAACCGCGTGGCTGGGCTGGCAGCGATAGGTCGTTGGGTGTGGGAAACGCAGGACTGCCCAGGACTGCGACAAGGTTGCGCTCCCGCTGGTCCTCTTCAATTTCCGACCCGATAGCGGATGCGCTTGATTGTGTGTGATTCGACCCGTTGACCGAACCCGCAGCGAGCATGCCCGCGTTGGTATTCCAGTAGAAGAGCGCCTTGCCGTCGTCCGATCGCACTCGAGCAAAGTCCTGGGCGGTCTTGATCGTCTTGGGGCCGCCGAGATCGCGCGTGAACATCAGGATGGGCGTGTTGAAGGCGTCAAGCACGTCGAGCATATCCCGCGGGCTGGGCGCCACATCAGCGCTTCCCGTGTATTTTCCACCACCAGTCTGGCCAAACGCGCCAGTCAAAGTATCACTATCAAAGGACAGATACCCGCCCTGGTTCTTATTGCCAACCAGCGAGAGATCCACCCGAACATTCTTCGCGTCATCAGAGAACGGCCCGACATCCCTGAAGAGATTGTCCTTTGCTGGTGTGTTTGAGCCTGACTTTTCCACCACACCGCCGGCAATGTCGAGCAGCGCGCTCTCCATTTGCGTGAGGCCAACACTGTCCGCGTTTTCGTTGGCGCCCATGTCGGTCTGGCTGAATCGCCCGGGCAATCTCCGCTGAGCCACCTGGAAAGAATCGACGGCGTCGGCGACGCTGCGCATAATCGCCAGTGTCTTGGCGCCTCGAGCGGCCCGGCTCGCGCCGCTGAGCGCGGGCAGCAGAATGCCAATGAGAATAACTATGATCGTGATGACCACGAGAATCTCAATCAGTGTGAACGCAGGCGCCTTTACCTGGGATCGCGTATGCATGACTTGCTCCGTCGAACGCCCAACTGGACGCCGATGGCCATGTTCCGGTCTGGGTCACTGTTCGGGTCGAGCGAACGTGCGGTTCGCGCAGTTTTCAACCGCAACAGACCTGCCGTAGGTCACATCGTAGGAGGCGCCGTCGCTGCCCGCCCGTGCTGGAGAGCGATTTAGAGGCTGGAAGCCGACAAAAATCGGCTTAGGCGTCCCTGCGGAGGCATCGCAGGCTCGCCAAGGGCGACTGGCCTTCGAACATGCCTTCGACATGCGAAAAGCCTTTCGCAGCGAGCGAGTCCTGCGTGGCGCCTGGCGCGTCTTCGTCCATTACGAGCACGCTGCCGTGACGTCGAGCGAGGTCCGCCGCCCTGACGATGGATGTGTCGCTATCTGCGCGCCCTGCAGCAACACCAACAACAAGGTCGAACCTTCCTGACAGCGGCTGGACCCGCGCATCAGCCTTGAGCACGCACGTGGGGAGCTCGGGCGCTTGCGCCTGGAGCGAGGCAGCTTCATCGCCCGACCGCGCGACAAGCGTTGCGTCGTACCCACGATGAACAAGCTCGCGCGCGTGTCGCACCGCATCGGCGCCAACCACAGCGACGCGCGCGCCGGGCCTAACGTGCGAGCGCGCCTCGGTGTCGAGCCAGTGGACCAGCGCCGCTGCGCACGGAGACGCTGGCTTTTCCTCCACCTGGCTGGTTGCTCTCGGCTCGCTCACAGTGCGAGATGAATCCTGCTCATGCTGCGCTTCGACAACCCTGGCCGATTGAGCCAAAACCGTCCGCCTTTTCTTTGTAAGAAGCATTGGCCTTCGCCTCCCTTGCTCGGGATTCCGGAAGCGATTGACCGTCGACGATCGGGGGCCACACACGCCCGCCAACGCCCGTCCCGCAGCCCAGCCAGCGATCGGCCCGCGCCACGGGTCCGCTGAGACGCTTCAGCGGAACACACGTGTAGTATAACCTCGGCCTATCCGCAAGGGCAATAAAGAAAAGCAGTCCGAGAAACCCCTTTTTCCCTGCGATTCAGGCTGCCCGCAGGGCGATCACACCTGCTTTTGCTTAGCGCGCCCCTTCGTGGGCATGACAACGGCGCTGCCATTGCTGCCGCCGCCGTCGCTTTTCTTGCCACCGTTAGCGCTTGCCCGCACAGTGCGCGGCGCAAAGATGGCCGTCACATGCCTGGTGGGCTCGTCCTTCTTGACGCGGATTGGGCCCGCCTTGATTCGCTCGAAGGCGCTCTTTGCATTGGCCTTGCTGAACTCGATCCCGATGCTCCTGCGGTTGAGCTCTCGGGCGATGAGGCACGTCGTTCCCGAGCCAAGAAACGGATCGAGCACCAACATTCCCTCGTCGCTGCAGGCGCGAATGACGCGCTCGAGGTAGACCTCGGGGATCTGGTTGTCGTGCTGCGCCCTGCGTTCTTTGTTGTTGCCCTGGATGCGCCCCCAATGCTTGCCATACCACACGTCCATAGGCACGCGCAAGCCATTTGTTCCGGTTTTCTTGTTGTGTGTGCGATGATCGAAATACGTCGTGGCGCGGTCGCTTGGCTCAAGGACCTCGTCAGGTCGCCATACCCGTTTATCCGAGCTCTTTACAAAATATAACACGTGCACCTTTGAGTTGATGAACGAGCCAAGCCGGTTCTGCCCGAATCGGTAATGCCACACGCACCAGTTGACCATGTGCATCTTGCGCTTCTTGAGATGAACGACGATCTCGGCGGCAGTGTCGTCGGGGATGTTCACCCACAGCGAACCATGCGGCGCCAGGGCAGCGATACAGGCATCAAGCCAGGCGTACGTAAACTTCAGATAATCTTCTCGTGGAATATTGTCTTTCCATTCGTCGTACTTGCGGTTCCAGTTGAAAGGCGGGTCAGCGAAAACGAGATCGACCTTGCCTTGCTTCGCTTCCGTAATGTGCGACAGGATCGACCTGCAGTCGCCCACATACACGCGCGTTTCGGGATCTTTGCGAACGTAAGCGGCCTTCGCACCGCTGCGGGATTTGGCGTTCGCTCGTTTTGCCATTTGTCACGCCACCTTTCGTAGACTAAGACGCAAGCTTACCGGGAGAACATAGAAGGCGCAATGCATGCTTCCGCACAACGAGGGATGTCCATGACTCCAGACACTGATAACCTCATCGATCGCATCCGGCGCGGCAGAACGGACAGCGTTGTCGAACTGCTGCAATGCGCTGACTGGACAGTTGCCCTGGAAAAAGGCGCTGTCAACGCGTTGCAATGGTTTGTCTACTACGGCGACGTGACTGCGCTGAAAATGGCGCTGCGCGCCGGCTCGACACTTGATTCGCTTGATCTTGGCGCAGAGCTTGGCAACGCTGCGTTCTTCGGCCACTGGAAGATGTGCGACTTCCTGCTCGGACAGGGCGCTGACGTCAACTATCAGCAAGCAGACACCGGAGAGACGGCGCTGCACAGCGCGCTCGCCAAAGCGGGCAGGCCCTACTACGCGTATGTCGTGCGGCGGCTGCTGGAAGCGGGCGCAAGAGTCAACGCAGCGACTATCCCGGGCGTCGAAACTGGCGCGTTCATGCGCGATGTCCGCACCACAGGCGAGACGCCGCTCCACCGAGCCGCTGCGTTCGCTGATGAAACAACCATCGACCTGCTGCTGGACCATGGCGCCGACAAACACGCCCGCGACAGCAGAGGCGACTCTCCCCTGACCTGGGCAAGCGTCCATCTTCGCACGGGCGCCATTCTTGAAAAGCTCGCATTTGGAGAGCACACCATCGGACCCAACGCCAAAGCGCGCATCACAAGCGACCATGGCGCAGGCTGGGGCAATGGCATGGAGCGCAATCTGCTGGGTGATTACCTGCCCGAATCTTCCGATTAATCAAGGCGAACTCGACATCATCCTCGCAGCAGCAGCGCTGCGATGTCGTAGATAGCGTGGGCCCCCACGACGACGCCAAACCCACGCCATGCGTAGAGCCCGCCAAAATACAGCCCCGCAGCGAAGTAGAACGCAAGCAGTCCCCACTGCGCGCCGCCTTGCGTCGCAGCGTCGTGGTAGAGCGCGAACGCCGCAGCCGCCAGCGCGACCGCTGCGATGCGCCCCTGCGTCTCCTTCGCCTTGAGCAGGTCGACGAACACCAGGTGCAGCGCCGCAATCGCCAGCATCCGAAAGAGCAGCTCTTCATAGAGCCCCGCCCCAATGGCGATCGTCGCACGCGCAGGCGCCGACAGCTGCGTCAGGTCCTCTCCCTTAGCAAGCGCCGCAGCCGCTGATCCCGATGACAGCGCCGCAGCGAGCTGCTGCAGCGTTCTGCTCAAGATGAACAATGGCGCCGTCCACAGCGCAGATTCTGCGAGCATCCCGCCCAGCGCCCAGCCTCGAACGCGCCAGGGATCGCGTGAAATCACCTGCCAAACAAGGAGGACAGCCACCAGCGCCACGCCAGGCAGGTACACGCCCGTGACGCCGAACAGCCCGAAGAAATCCGAGAGCAGCCGTTGCGCCTTGATCGTCTCCACAACGCCCGTCGATTGGTCGGTGAGGAACAGGACCGAGCCGATCTCATACACAGCGACCAGCGGCAGCAGAAAGACCAGAATGTGCAACGGCCTGGTTGAAAGGTGGAAGTATGTCTCCCGATCAGCCGTGTCTTTGTCGCGCAACGACCCCGCAGCCGCTCCATCCTGCCTGCCCGTACGGGGTTTCGACATGCTCTGATGCTATCGCTTGGTTGACAGCGCCTGGTTGGCGCTTGCTGCGCAACCCCCCAGCGTTGCTCAGTTCGCCTGCGCCATCGCCTTGAGCCGGGTGTTCAGGCGTGACTTCTTGCGAGCAGCAGCGTTCTTGTGAATGACGCCCTTCTGGGCGGTGCGGTCGATGATGGCGAACGCCTTGCGGGCAGCGGCGCGGGCGTCATCGACGGCGCCATGCTGCATCGTCTCGTTGAGATCGCGCACCGCGTCGCGCATGGTCTTGAGCCGCCAGCGATTGCGGGCTCTGTGCGTTTCATTCTGGCGAATGCGTTTCTTGGCTGAGACCGAGTGAGCCATAGTTGTGCCAACCTCCGAGCGTGAGACCTGTCTGGAATCGCTCGCAGGCGTCCATCCGCCAGCGCCCACTCCAAAGGCCCACTATGCGAAACGCTCCATGCGTGGCGACCAGCGACATTGCAGGACCACCAGCGAAGCGCTTCGCAAGCGGAGTAGTATGGCCGCTGGTGACGAAAAAGCAACCCGCCAGCGATCTTTCCGTCAACGATTGCGCCGATTGCTTGCCGACGCAGCCCCGGTGACATAGTCTAAGGCGACTCGCTTGGCGCAAGTCAGGCAAGTGCGCGCGTAGCTCAATTGGACAGAGCACCTGACTACGGATCAGGAGGTTGGGGGTTCGACTCCTCCCGCGCGTATTTTCACGGCCCTGCACGGGCCGTTTTTCTTGGACGGAGAGGTGATCTGGAGTAGCAGTCCAACTCACGCACAACCGTTGGCCGAGAACTTCCAAGGCGCCTTCTTGGGCTGCATGTCCTATTAGTGCCGATGTGTCCTGAAACTCGAGGCACAGATCGGCGTACGAGGTAGGGGATACCGAAGTGCGCCATTTGAGGGTAAGGCAAGATTCACCGACTAGCGAAGTCGGTCGATGAGAGGCATCGCTTATCTCCAAGCAGGTGGAATCCGTGCAACTGATCGAATCCAACATCGTGCTACTGGGTGGATTCAACCCTCACATCATCGAACCTAAGTGGCTCTGTCGGCATGACGTCGTCAGCGAGAATCCTGAAGAGTTCGAGATTGAGATGAAGATCCAACTCTTGGGGCCATCCGCTCACATAGTCAAGTTTGAACTCGATGGACTTCGTTGGGAGGTGTCACAAGACAGAATCCTCATCGGGTCAGACGAAGCGAAGTCTCCGCTGGCGTGGTTCGACCGGCTTTTGAAGATGCTTCCACACACCCCGCTCCGCGCGGTCGGAACAAATTTTAAACTCCGATGCAAACGGACCGACTGGCCACTCGACATTCCCAAACTTCCAAACCAAGACAAAGCAGCGCACCTTATCGGCGACTTGATCGCGTCAACTACCCTGACAAAGGGCCAATTGAAAGACGAAACTCAGGTGAACCTTTCGCTGAATGCAAACGAATCTGAGGTCGTCTTGGACGCCAACTTTCACAGAGGCGTGACAGAGACTGACAAGGTCTCCGCCATCGAAAGGGCCTTGTACGCGATGGGCGAGTACGACGGAGACATAGATCGACTCAGGTCCATCGTTACCGCGATGACTGGGCAGGAGGTCGAGTAATGGAGGCTTGCTTTTTCACTGGCGCCGACGGATCAACTGCGCTAATGCCTTCCGAGACCGCCACCGATTCCACATCTGCGTGGCAGAACCGACAAGCGGATCGGGAAACCACCGCACATGAACCGACATCCGACTCTTCGTCGTCAGATGGGTTGACGATGGATCAGTTTAAGGGGTTTGCGGACGCACTGTTCCGCGCACCCGCTGCAAAGAAGCAGAGCCTCCGCAACTGCGTCATCGCGGACCTTGAAGTAGGGCGTCGGTTGTCGGATCGCATCCAGATCATCCTCAACATTGCGTTGAACACACCTCGCGCGGGGCGTCTCGACGAAGCAATTTACATCCTCGGAGACCGTAGAGTCGATCTTACCACTTTCCTCAGAGATTTTCTGGATCAAGATCGCCTCTCGAAGATGAAACCAGATGAATTATATGTCCTTATTCGGGCGGCGGGTCGTCGCGCGGACGACGCCAAACAGTTCATCATCCCATGGGCGTTGAAATCGGACAATATCTCTACACGAGACGCAGCGGTCGAATCTCTAGCGGACATAGCGTCACCAGATGCGGTCAATATACTTCACATGTTCGCTCGATACGACCCATCCCCGTCGATCCGTGAAACCGCTCGCGATCTCCTGGATGATCTTGCCGAGGCTTGAATGGCTGCATTGTTCGAGGAGGAGTTCGACGCTTCTACTCTTGCGTCAGGAGGCCATCCCTTCTACGTCAGGAAGATTGACAGGCGTCGCCACTGGCGCGGCGATGAAACCATGTCAGTCGACGACAGAGTCAAAACTGCGGCCACCCAAGTGTTCCCGAGCGACGGTAAGATCAGCGTTTTCCTCGTCGCCAATGCTTACGACCTGATTCGAGTTGCAATTGGCTTGAATTCCGTTGGGCCCAGTCTCAATGAAAAACTCGAGCTTCTCTGCATCACTCCGGATGATCTGAAACATGCCTGCTTACAACTGGAACAATCGCCGGGAGACACCAAGTGCCTCCATGCTAACTCCCTACACTACGATATACTTGATGACCGGGATGCGATCGATTGTCTCGTGCGACTTCTCATCTCACGTGACCATAAAGACAGGAGGTTAACCAAAGGGAAAATGAAATTGGCAGTTGAAGTCGCTATCAAAACCGGATGTCACGCTATCGACTCATCAGCATGCTCATGCCAATGTGAAACATAGCGACATAGATCAATTTCTATTAATAATCTACACAGTCTCAATGCCAATTGCATGATATTGATTATTGTGTCAATCATGCCTGAGCGCTGCGACGGGCTCGAGCATGGCGGCTCTTCTCGCTGGGTAGACGCCGAAGACGACGCCGGCGCCGCACGCGACGCTGAGTGAGAGGGCGACTGACCACGCGGTGAT
>Ga0114931_10007138_pt1 | contig 13670 bp, 17 predicted proteins | sample 2SBtaG_FD_89579 | JGI IMG/M metagenome (GOLD analysis project Ga0114931, IMG submission 89579) | Deep subsurface microbial communities from Kolumbo volcano to uncover new lineages of life (NeLLi) - 2SBTROV14_V59a metaG | ecosystem: Environmental > Aquatic > Marine > Volcanic | place: Kolumbo...
GCCGACGCAAGCAACTTTTACGGCCGCAACCTCGTCAACCTGCTGGCCATTTTGATCAACGCCGAAGGCGCACTGAACCTGGACTTGCAGGATGAAATCGTCGATAAGGCTCTGGTCACCCACGAAGGAACCGTTCGCTTCAAGCGGGCTTGAAGCCGCGGCATTCACTTTTTCTGCCGCGGGCCGGAAAGAGAAACCGCGGGCCGGCGCATTTGTTTAAGGAGAAACTACCATGGCAATCGAGCATCTGTTGATATCCGGCCTCGGCGCAAGCGCCACGGAGGTGGCGAAAACGGCGGCAACCGCAGTGGCCGCGGCGGCGCACGGAGCCGAGTCTCTCTCACCGTTCATGACGGGTTTCATCGTCTTTGTGCTGGCTTGCTTTGTCGGCTATCACGTCATCTGGAATGTCACCCCGGCGCTGCACACGCCCCTCATAGCGGTCACCAATGCCATTTCGGGCATCATCATCGTCGGCGCCCTTTTGGTCGTCGGCAAGGAGAGCGAGGCGGATGTAGGCACGCTCGGATTCGTCGCCGTGCTGATCGCCTCCATCAATGTCTTTGGCGGCTTCGCGGTGACCCGGCGGATGCTGGCGATGTTTAAAAAGCAAAAACGTTAAGGAATTCGCCCCATGCATAATTTCTTCGCATTCGTTTATTTGGTCGCCGGGATTCTCTTCATCTTCGGACTGAAGGGGTTGAGCCATCCGGAAAGCGCCCTCCGGGGCAACACCAGCGGCATGGTCGGTATGGGCCTCGCCCTGCTCATCACCCTGTTCCACCCCGATGTCGGCAACTACGGATGGATTTTTCTCCCCATGCTCATCGGCGCGGGAATCGGCATTTTCATCGCCCAGAACATCCAGATGAAGGCCATGCCCCAACTGGTGGCCGCGTTTCACAGCCTGGTGGGCATGGCGGCGGTGCTGGTGGCGCTGGGAACCTTCCTCATCCATCAAGCCGAAGGCACCCTCGACAACGTCCTGATGACCGAGTTGTTTCTCGGCAGTTTCATCGGCGCCGTAACCTTTACCGGTTCGGTCATCGCCTTCGGCAAACTGCAGGAAATCCTGAAATCCGCCCCGGTGGTTTTTGCGGGACAGCACAAGCTCAATCTGGCCATGATCATCATGGTCTTTGTTTTGGGCCTGATATTTTTAGCCAGCAAAAGCTATACCGTGCTGGTTCTCCTGACCCTGCTTTCCTTCGTGATTGGCGTGATGATCATCATTCCGATCGGCGGGGCGGACATGCCCGTGGTCATCTCCATGCTCAACTCGTATTCCGGCTGGGCGGCGGCGGCAACCGGGTTTACGCTGAACAACATGCTGCTCATCATCACCGGCGCCCTGGTCGGGTCGTCCGGCGCCATCTTGTCCTATATCATGTGCAAGGCCATGAACCGGTCGTTCATCAGCGTCATTCTCGGCGGATTCGGCGCCACCGGCGAGGCCGACGATGGCGCCATGTCCAACGCCCGCGCCAAGGGAGTGAAAGAAGCCGCCGTCGATGACGCCGCTTTCATGATGGCAAACGCCAGCAAGGTCATTATCGTGCCGGGCTACGGCATGGCGGTGGCCCAGGCCCAGCATGCCGTCAAGGAAATCATGCACATTCTGCAGGAAAAGGAAGTCGAGGTTAAATTCGCCATTCACCCCGTCGCCGGGCGTATGCCGGGCCACATGAACGTCCTCCTGGCCGAAGCCGACGTGCCTTACGACGTCGTGTTTGAAATGGAGGAGATCAACAACGAATTTTCCACCGCCGACGTGGGCTTTGTCATCGGCGCCAACGACGTGGTCAACCCCGACGCCAAGACCCTTAAATCCAGCCCGCTGTACGGCATGCCCATCCTGGAAGTCTACAAATCCAAGCTGGTCTTCGTCTGCAAGCGCTCCATGAATCCCGGATACGCCGGCGTGGACAACAACTTGTTCTACCAGGATAATACCTCGATGGTATTTGGCGATGCCAAGACCACCTGCGAAAAACTGGCCGCCGCCCTGAAAGAAACCTGACCCCGCCTTCCGTACGGGTTGATCCGTGGCAAAAAATTACCGCAACATAATCTTCGGCATAACGCTGATGGGCGGTACCGGGATGCTGATCGGACTGGTTTTGCACAGCTATGTCCTCATGGGCCTGGCCGGCGGGTTTGGCATCATCATCGGCTGGCTTGTCGGTTGGCTGGGAGGCTGGCGGTTTTTGTCGATCATCTGTCTCGGCGTCGTGCTGGGCGCCGCGCTGGGCTATACCACCGGCGACCGCGACGTCGTCATTATGGCCGCGGGATCGGGAGCCGCCATCGCCGGTTTCCTGGGCGCCCAGCTGGAACGGTTTTTGAAATAATGACGGCAAAATTTCCTATCCCCAGGGAGAAAAAAATATCATGACGGGAGAAACACGTTGCCTGATGGCCTTCGAAACCTGGGACGGCGCAAAAATCCTGGTGGACTTCCAAAACCCGGACGAAATGCAACAATACCGGCTCAGCGCCGAATCCAAGGGCATTCGCTGCAAATCCCTTAAAATCGAAGAATACAGCCGGGCCGATTTTTATGGCTGCCGATACTTCGACCTGCACAACCCGCAAACCCGCCAAAGCTTTGAACTGGATGACTGGCTGGATTTTTTAAAACACTGGGACGAGCATGAGTCGGGGCACCGGCACGACTACGACCTCTAATCCATACCCTTGCGGCCCGCTCGATGACTGCACTTTATGTAAGGCCGGGTTCGGCAGCCGTCACTCAACCGCCATGACGTGCCGGCGCGGTCATTTTATTATTGAATCTGAAAACCGGGTTCCGCTAATCTAGTAACCAAGCCCGTTCAACACGTTCAGGAAAACCGGTTGCCCCATGGACGACGCAAAACCCAAGGAAGCGGCGCAGCACCCGCCGGAAACCCCCGAAAGGTTTTTCGATTGTGGAGACGAAACCATCTTCGATTCCAGGAGCAAGTTGATCTGGCTGAAAAAAGATACCTGGCAGATGACGGGCCAATGGATGAACTGGGTGCAATCCAGGGATTACGCCCAGGAGTTGAACCGGCAAAAATTCGCCGGTTACGTCAACTGGCGGCTGCCGACACCGGCGGAGGCCAAAAGCCTCTATGAGAAAACCCGGGAGAACAAGGATTATGCCGGCCAGCAAGCCCGGCTGCACCCCGCGTTCCCCCAGGGATTCGGTTTCCTGTGCTGGACCAGCGAGGTGAGGAACAAGATTCAGGCCGTCAGGTTCGGCTACCGAAAAGGCGGCACCATGTTCGACGATATTTACCGGTCCTCCCGGGGAGCCACCCGCCTGGTTCGCAGTATGAACAAGGACCTTTGACCCATAACGCGTTTCGGTTTTTATGCGATGAATACTCAAATTGAGCACTCCCGGTTTACGGACAACGGCGACGGCACGGTCATCGACCGGGACAACGGCCTGATGTGGATGAAGGAGGATTCCTGGGTGCAGCTGGGGCGGTTGATCACCTGGCACGAAAGCCGGGAACTCGCCGCGCAAAGGAACCGGGAAAAATTCGCCGGCTACAGCGACTGGCGGGTGCCGACGGCAAAAGACGCACGCTCCCTGTTTGACGAAGATAAAATCAACACCGACAAGGACGAATGCGAAATCCACATCGACCCGTTATTTTCGCCGGGTGGCGGCTACACCACCTGGACCAGCGAAACCCGCGCCGCCAAGCAGGCCATGGGCTACGATTACCGCGCCGACTACGAATTCTGGCTGGCCAAGGAAAACGACGGCTTCCCCAGCAGCGTGCGCCTGGTCAGGAACCTTGCCGCCGCAACGGAAAAAACACCGGCAACCCGGGAGCCTGGCGATGAACAGGAGACGCAACGCTTCATCGACAACGGCGACGGCACCATCAACGACATGCAAACCGGGCTGATGTGGAAAAAAACCGATTCCTACCTGGACCTGGACAAATGGGTCAACTGGGACGAAGCCGAGACCTATATCCGCGTTACCCGGGAAAGAAAGTTCGCCAAGCACACCGACTGGCAGATGCCGACGCGCAAGGAGGCCATGACGATTTTCGATCCCGGCAACCCCGCGACCGACGTCTACGGAGACACCGTTTACCTGCCGAAAGCCTTTCCCGCGGGCGCCGGCGCCACCACCTGGACGCGAACCGTAAACAAACACGACGCCGCCCTGGCCATGCGGTTTTTTTACTACAACGGCGATTACAAATGGCACAAACGCGGCCTGCGAAGCCACGGCGTGCGGCCCGTGCGCCTCTTCAGAAAACCGGGAAACGGGCAATGAAAACCAGCGAAACCAAACGATTCGTCGATAACGGCGACGGCACCGTCACCGACACGGAACACAACCTCATGTGGAAGCAAACCGACGCCTTCCAGGATGAAAACAAATTCATGAACTGGTACGACGCCCGCGATTACATCGTCCAACTGAACATCAACAAGGCCCAGGGATATGCGGACTGGCGTCTGCCGACGCTCGCCGAGGCCGAAAGCCTCTTCGACGAAAACCACCACATCCCGGATGTCGACCGGTTTGACATTTTCATCGATCCCTGCTTTGCGCCCAGAGGCGGGTTCACCACCTGGACTTCGGATGAAATGCCTTTCGGTACGGTGCATGTCTTTTATTACCGCTACGGACATTCCAACCTGTCCCACAAGGAAGGCATCACCAAGGATAGCGTACGCGCCGTGCGCGACATCAAATAAACCCACACAACCGATAATCGAGCTTGAAGGGGAGGCATCGCCATCGAATCGTATCGCACAATCAATCCGCAGGAGAGTCTCAATTCGGTCATGAGTTTCCGGTTCGAGGAAGAAGATTACCGCAGCACCTATATCCTCGACGATTATTATTGCACCAACCCGTTTTGCGAATGCAACCATGTCACCGTCTCCTTCCGGGACCAGGACAACGGGGACAATAAAATATCGTTCCTGCTGCACTTCAACCGGACCCACAGCCCGCTTCCCGACCAGCCGAAAATGACCGGGACGCAAACCAGCATCATTAAACGGTTCACCAAAACCCTGCCGGACGAGATGCTGGTGCTGTTCAAGCAGCGTTACCTGGAAGCCAAGGCCTACGGCGAAAAGAATCCCCAGTCCTACCTGGTGTTCGAACCGGGGCGCTACGTGAACTATTTGGAAATGTTTCCCAAGACGAAGGACCCTCTGGAATTTGCCTTGAACAAGGTCAAGTACTTTGCCGAGGACTCGTACGACATGGACCCGCGCAACGACAACCGGAACGTTCAACTGGCCTTTTTCAAACTGGAATGGGACAATGACAAGCAGACCCGGATTTTTACGTACCCGTATTGCTTTGACGAGAAAGCCCGGGAAGCAGAGGACGCCAAACTGCCTGCCGAACACAGCGCTCTGGTGATCGCTCTCAACAACGGCGTGCCCAACCTGCTGAACCTTTTAAAGGAACGCTACAAGCAAAGCAAAAGCATCGGCGGGGACCTGTTAAAGCAAACACCCAAAACCGCTATCCGGCATCTGGAGATTCATCGAAACGAGCCGTGCCCCTGCGGCTCCGGAAAGAAATTCAAACGCTGTTGCGGAGCCAGGGAGAATTTAAACTGACCGGTTTTACCGACCGGAAAACCCATAATTTTTAAAACGGTGTCACCATGGCCACGGAAAGAAAGATCAAAAAAATTCAGGCAAGGCATATTCTTGTTTCCAGCAAGGAGCTGGCCCAGGAATTGAAACAACGGATCGACGCCGGCGAGGATTTTTCGGAGCTGGCCCGGCAACACAGCGAATGCCCCTCCAAGAAACGCGGCGGCGACTTGGGCTGGTTCGGCAAGGGCGCCATGGTGCGCCCGTTTGAAGTCGCCGCCTTCTCCGCCCGGGAAGGCGAAGTGACGGCGCCGGTCAAGACGGAATTCGGCTGGCACCTGATCTACATTTACGAAATCAAGGACGACGTCAATCCCGACGCCGGCCCGCCCACCGGCGACGAAGACGCCGACGACTCCACCCTGCGGCTGGTGGCGGAAAACTATGCCCATGAATTCATGATGCTCGGCTACACCAGCAAAAAAGTCAAAAGCCTGTTCACCAGCCCCCACTTCAAGTCGGCCAACACCGTTTACAATATCCTCGGCCCCGAAATCATCGACGAGATCATCGCCGGGGTGTATGGCCAAAAGGTAAAAAAAGACGGATCGCCGAATCCGCAGCCGGACGAAACCGCGCCCACCTGACCCGCCGTCACCTCTCGACGGCGTTCACGGCGCTCCGCGGTTTTTTGCCGGCGAGGGCGTCGAGGACGTTTTCGGCGGCAAGCACCGCCATGCGATCGCGGGTCTCGACGCTGGCGCTGCCGATGTGCGGCAGCAACAGCAAGTTGTCCAGGTCCGTCATCCCCTCGGTCAGCGCCGGCTCGTTTTCATAAACATCCAGGGCGGCGCCGGCAATCTCTCCCGTACGCAACGCCTCGACCAGCGCGCCGTCGTCCACCACCTTGCCGCGCGCCGTGTTGATGAGAAAAGCCGTCTTCTTCATCGCCGCCAACTCGCGGCGGCCGATCAGGTGCTCGCTGTCCCGGTTCAGGGGCAGGTGCAACGTGATGAAGTCGGCGTTTTCGATGAGGTCCGCAAACGGCGCATAAACGGCGCGCAGGGCCGCCTCCTCGTCTGCCGGCAGACGCGTTCTTTGGTAATAGAGGACCTTCATGTCGAATCCCGCGGCGCGCCGGGCAACCGCCCGGCCGATTTCGCCGCAGCCGACGATGCCCAGAGTCTTGCCGTGCACGTCGCGCCCGAGAAATAATTTCGCCGCCCAGCCGTCGAATTTTCCGCCGCGGGTGAACCGGTCGGCGGGCACGATGTGCCGCGCCGACGCCAGGATCAAGGCCCAGGCCAGGTCGGCGGTGGTTTCGTGCAATACGCCCGGCGTGTTGCTGACCCAAACCCCCTTTTGCCCGGCGTAGGCGCTATCGATATTGTTGTAACCGGCGGCATAGTTGGCGATGACTTGCAAATGCCGGCCCCGGTCGATTATGTTGGCGTCGATTTTATCCGAAAGGTAAGTTATGATGCCTGCGCTCGCGGAGACCATTTCCATGAGGTCTTCCGGCGCCGGGCGTTTCCCGGAGCGGTTCGCCCTCAACTCGCAATGCGGACGCAGAACTTCCAGGCCGGCTTCCGGAAAAGTATTGGTGACACAGACAATGGGCTTCATTTTTATTTCAGCAGGCCCCCGGCCCAGCATGATAGGATAAAGAGTTATTCAGCGCCGATTCACATAATCTTTACGCATCATATGAAAATTTTATTTTTAGTTCCACCGGAAACCGTAACCATCGAGTCCTCGGTGCCGAAAATGCTGGAGGGGGGCAAGGGGTATTACCCCAAGCTGGGGTTGATGTACGTCGCCGCCCATTATGAACGGGCCACCGGCGACACACCGGTTTTTATCGACTGTCCGCCGGAAAAATACTCGGAAGAGGAAATGGTGCGCAAGTTCCGGGAAATCAAACCGGACCTGGTGGCCATGAGCATCATGACGTTCAACCTGCTCGACGCCCTGCATGCCGCCCGGCGGTTGAAGCGCGAAGACGGCAACCTGAAAATCTGCATGGGCGGCCCGCACGTCAACCTCTACCCGAAAGAAACCCTCGACCAGCCGGAAATCGATTACGTCGTGTTCGGCGAAGGCGAGCCGATTTTCACGAAGCTGGTGACGACGCTGGACGAGCAGGGGGCCGAGTCGGACACCCTGGCCGCCATCCCCGGCCTGGGCTGGAAACGCGGCGGCCTGTCCCACATCAACCCCGCCGCCACCGAGATGGTGGACCTCAACGCCCTGCCCTTTCCGGCACGCCACCTGGTGGACGTGTCGCGCTACGAACACATCATCGGCGAGGGCCGGCAGTTCTTCACCATGCAGGCGACCAGGGGTTGCCCGGCGGCTTGCACCTTCTGCGATATTCGCAAAACCAGGTTCCGCGAACGCACGCCGGAAAACGTCGTCAGGGAAATCGAACACCTGGTGGACATGCAGGTGGACGACCTGTTCTTCGTCGACGACACCATCACCATCAACAAAAAGAACCTCATCGAAACCTGCAACCTGATCGTCAAGCGCGGATTGAAAATCCATTATAAAATTTCCGCCCGGGTGGACACCGTCAATCCGGAGTTGCTGGCGGCGCTGAAACGTTCCGGCTGTTACCGCATCCATTACGGCATCGAGTCGGCCACGCCGCGTCACTTGAAATACCTGGAAAAAGGGCAGACGCCGGAAAAAGTCCTGCGCGCCTGCCGCATGACCCGTGACGCCGGCATCGGCTTCTTCGGTTACTGCATGATCGGCATCCCCCACGAAACGCGAGAAGAGATGTTCGCCACCGTCGATTTCGTCAAACGCCTGAAACCGGATTACGCGCAATTTTCCATCTGCACCCCCTACCCCAAGACCGAGCTGTATTTCCGGATGCTCCAGGAAGGCATCCTGCCCAACGACTATTGGCAGGCCTTCGCCGAAAACCCGACGCCGGATTTTAAAATCCACTTTTTCAACAAGGATTTTTCCGACGAGGAACTGCGCCAGTTGCAGGACGAATGCCACGCCCGGTTCTACCGCAGCCCGACTTATCTGATGAAACAGGTATTCAAGGTGCGTTCCTGGGCCGACTTCACCGCCAAGGCGCGCATGGGAACGAAAATCCTCACCAGCCGCATGCGGATAGGCTAAAGAGGCCATGTTGAAGGTCAACGAAATTTTCAAGAGCATCCAAGGCGAGTCGTCCTATATGGGCCTGCCCTGCGTGTTCGTGCGCCTGACCGGCTGCAACCTGCGTTGTCGCTACTGCGACACAGAGTACGCCTTTTACGAGGGCCGGGAAATGTCCATCGAGGCGATTGTCGCCGCGGTGGATGCCCATCAAACCCGGCTGGTGGAGATCACCGGCGGCGAGCCGCTCCTGCAAAGAGAAGTCTACGGCCTGATGGACGCCCTGTTGCGAAAAAGCTATACGGTCCTGCTGGAAACCGGCGGTTCCTTGCCCATCCGCGACGTGCCGGCCCCGGTCATCAAAATCATGGACCTGAAATGCCCCGGCAGCGGCGAGGCGGACAAAAACCATTACGACAATTTGAACGCCCTGGGGCCGAACGACGAGGTCAAGTTCGTCATCCTCGACCGCGCCGATTACGAATGGAGCCGGGACGCCATCCGCCGCTACACCATCGACCGAAAAGCCCGCATCCTGTTTTCGCCGGTGTTCGACAAACTCAGCCTCAAAACCCTGGCCGAGTGGATTCTGCATGACGGCCTGCCGGTGAGGCTGCAAACCCAGTTGCATAAATTCATCTGGGACAAGAATGCCATCGGCGTTTAGAAGGCGGCTGTTCTCACCATGCCCCCGGACAATCATTGCAAAAAAATCCGCGCCGCCCTGCTGGGCTGGTTCCGGAAAAACCGGCGCGACCTGCCGTGGCGGCGCACGCAAGACCCCTACCTGATCTGGGTTTCGGAGATCATGCTCCAGCAAACGCAAGTCAAGACGGTGACGCCTTATTACCGGCGCTGGGCCAAATCGTTTCCCAGCGTGCAAGTCCTGGCGCGCGCCCCGGAGAGCCGGGTGCTCAAACACTGGGAGGGCCTGGGGTATTACTCGCGGGCGCGCAACCTGCATCGGGCGGCCAAGATCGTCGTGGAGCAATTCCGCGGCGAGGTGCCGGATACCATGGAGAGCATCACCGGCTTGCCGGGAATCGGCCGTTACACCGCCGGGGCCATCCTCAGCATCGCGTTCCAAAAACCGGTTCCGGTTCTCGACGGCAACGTCAAGAGAGTTCTGGCGCGGCTGTTTTGCCTGCCGGAAAACGGCGCGTCGGCCGCCTCGCAAAACCGGCTGTGGCAGACCGCCGAACGCTTGCTGCCAAAACGCGGCGCCGGCGACTTCAATCAGGCGCTGATGGAACTGGGGGCGACGGTTTGCGGCGCAAGAAATCCCGTCTGCCCGTCATGCCCGTTGCAGAGCCTGTGCCAGGCGCAGACGCAAAACCTGCAACACCGCTTTCCGCCCCGGAAAACCGCGCCGCCGGTGAAAAAAATCGAAGTCAGCGCCGGCGTCATCCGGCGCGGCGGGAAAATTTTCATCCAGCAACGGCCGCTCGGCGGCCTGATGGGCGGGCTGTGGGAGTTCCCCGGCGGCAAGCGCAAAACCAACGAGTCTCCGGACGCCTGCCTGCGCCGCGAAATCCGCGAGGAACTGGGGGTCGATATTGTGGTCCGGGAAAAGCTGATGACCGTCAAGCACAGCTACACGCAGTTTCGCGTCACCCTGCACGTTTACCGGTGCCGCCTGCCCTCCGGGCGCATCCGCGCCACCTGCTGCGAACAATGGAAGTGGGTGGAGGCGCGGCAACTCGCCGCGTTCGCCTTCCCCGCGGCTAATGTAAAAATCGTCCGGCACCTGACGCGCCGCCAACCCTGAAACGAAAAACTTATGCCCAATTGGCTCACAAGCAACGCAGGCATAAAAATCACGCTGCAAGGCGTCGGCGTCAACATTTTCCTGACCGCGGGCAAGTTTGTCGGCGGCGTGCTGGGGCAAAGCACCGCCCTGATCGCCGACAGCATCCATTCCCTGTCCGACCTGCTCACGGACGTCGTGGTGTTGTTCAGCCATCAAATCGGCCGGATGCCCAGGGACGAGGGCCATCCCTACGGCCACGGCCGCGCCGAAACCCTGGGAGCCGTTATCATCGGCAGTTCCATTATTCTGGTCGCCCTGGGGCTGGCCTACAAGGTCTGGGACATCATCGCTTCCGGGAAAATGACGGTGCCCGAATGGCCGGCGGCCATTGCTGCGGCGCTTTCCATTCTGGCCAAGGAAATACTTTTTCATTACACCCGCAAGGTCGGCGAAAGAATCCACAGCCCGGCGATCATCGCCAACGCCTGGCACCACCGCTCCGATGTCATTTCCTCCATCGCCTGTTTAATCGGCGTCCTCGGAGCCATGCAGGGTTATCCCATCCTGGACCCCCTGGCGGGCGGCATCGTTGCCCTGATGGTCGGCAAAGTGGGAATCGACCTCTTCGGCAAGGCCATGCGCGACCTCATGGATTCCGCCCTGGATAAAGAACAGATCGAGCGGATCAGGCAAATCATCGCATCCACGCCGGGGGTCAAACATTCGCACGACCTGCGCACCCGGCGGATCGGCGGACAAATCCTGATTGACGTCCATATCCTGGTGGCCCCGGAAATTTCCGTGACCGAGGGACACAACATCTCCGAAAACGTCCGCCACAAATTGAAACAGGTCTTTGCCGACGCCCAGGACGTTCTCGTGCACGTGGACGCGGAAGACGACATGGACAAGGAAGCGCCCTACCTCATGACCCGCGAGGAGCTGGAGGGCCTCACCGCGCCCATCATCGCCGCAACGCCGGCAATCGAGCGAAGAACCCGAATGCGGGTGCATTATCTGGATGGTAAAAATATCGTCGAAATCTTCGTCCGGGTAAACGAAAACAAAACCCTGGAAGAGATAAAAAAAATCCTGACGGATTTAAAAACCCGGCTGGAGACGCTTGACCGAATAGACGGCGCCAGAGTTTACCTTGACGTCGACGCCGAGTGACGCCTCTCCATAAAAGAAAAGCCGGCCCGCGGGCCGGCAAGTTCTTTTCAATCTGGGAAAATGAATCGCAGCGTCAGTTGATTTTTACTTTTTTGGGCTTCACCTCTTCTTTTTTAGGCAGATAAATTTTCAGCAACCCGTTTTCCACTTTGGCGGTAATACCCTCCGGGTCGATCCACGGGTCAAGCGTAAACATCCTGCGGAAACCTTTCCGCGAAAACTCCCGAACGCGGTAATTCCCGGTTTCACCGTCCTTGTCCTCCATCGACTTGCCGTTCAGGGTCAGGGTGTTGTCCTTGACCTCGATGTCGATGTCTTCGTTTTTCATTCCGGGAACCGCAACGTGCAGGGTAAAACCGTCCGCCTCCTCCATGATATTTACCTTCGGCTCAACCGCCCTGGAGTCCGGGGACCACGTGGGAAAGGCACTGTCGAAAAAATTTTCGGGATTGAGAAAAAAATCCAGCTTATTCTTGGGTTCGTAGGTAATCAGGCTCATGATTCTTCCTCCTTATTGAGTAAGGGCTGCAATGACTAAAAGAGGATCAAATCTCGGTACCGAGGATTTTCATCCCTTCGGTCAAGTAATAAAACCGGCTTGGCCCCGTGTCAAGGCGGGAGGGAAAATCTGGAGAAAAAATACGCTTTTAATTTTTGCATGGGCCGCGCGCAAAGCCCCAGCTTGCCGCAAACAGGTGTTTTTCCGATTATCCCCGCGGCATCATCTGTCTCAAGTCAGGAAATCCGCGATCCCCCTAAAACGCCATCGCGGAACTTCCCGGCCTGACTTCCTGTTCGGCCTTGCCGGTCAGCAACCAACCGATATCGACATCCGTCAGCAAATGCAGGTTGGCAAGAGTTCGAGCCGAGGGAGCCGATATGCCATTCTCTAATTCAGACAAGGCGCCGATACTGATTTCGATCTTTTCGGCAAAACCGACGATGTTCAGCCCAATGGATTTTCTGTGAGATCTCAAACGTTTTCCAACAGATTTTTTAAATTTTGTGGTGTTTTTAATTCTCATAGCTCTCTTCGTCCCTGGCGAAAGAAAAACATTCAGTTGGACCGGGGACATTATGCGTCGGAAACCACATCATGCCCCCGGTCTGCACCCCATACCACCCCTCCAAGGGTCCGATTCCGGCTCGGGAAAAGCAAACGCCGCCCCACAAAAACTGATTTTTCAAAGCGCATTCATTGCTCTCAGGTCAATCGCCCAAGCCGCATAGATTCTTCAACAATAGTCCTAGATTTTGTCGGGAAGCCAGAGCATCCCTTACAAACCTTACGCGGCTTGGATTAATTTTTCGTAAAATAACCGAAAATCGTGATAGATTATCGTTTTCCATAACGCATTGATTCCTTATGCTTATCCCATCGGACGGCAAGGCGGATATGCAAGCGGACAGTCTTTTTCCGCGGCCATGAATTTTTTTCGCAGCGACCTGCCGGCCAGCCGGTTTTTTTAATTGGAGAACGAATCGTGACATCCAAAATCGATCAAATTGCGGATCAGCAAACCCGGGAGTTTGCCCGCAACTGCCTCGAAACGAAATCCGTCGCCGAATTGAAAATTTCCCACAGCGCCGCCGACGCCGACCCGGAGGAGCTGGACGAATGGGGTCTCGCTCCGGAGGCCTGGAGCGCGGCCATGGACGCGGCACTGCACGACCTTGTGGACGAGACGGAGTGCCTCTTTGAGCAGACCCTCAAAGTTGAGGAAGATATCGCCTTGGGCCGCTGGTGCGCCTCGTGCCGCACCCCTTGGGGGATAGCCACCTGCTGGGGCCGTGACCGGGAAGAAGCACGCAACAGGCTCCACAACCAGGTCATGGGGGCGGACGACGCGAAATGAACGACCCCGCCCGCAAGCGGACGGGGTATCCGATAAGGATTTTCATTTAAGGGCATCTCTAAAAATTGTTTTTTTAAAGGAAATCGAACTTAGCGCAAGGGTTTCCTGAATTGGTGGCACGGGCTTTCCAGCCCGTGCGGACAGGCTGGAAAGCCTGTCACACTAAAACAAAGCCGCCTCTTTGAATTGAC
>Ga0114931_10007139_pt1 | contig 13670 bp, 10 predicted proteins | sample 2SBtaG_FD_89579 | JGI IMG/M metagenome (GOLD analysis project Ga0114931, IMG submission 89579) | Deep subsurface microbial communities from Kolumbo volcano to uncover new lineages of life (NeLLi) - 2SBTROV14_V59a metaG | ecosystem: Environmental > Aquatic > Marine > Volcanic | place: Kolumbo...
CGTACGCATGGAACGCGGGATCATTACCCTCGGGCGTGTACTTTGTGCGCGTGGCCGCCGCGGGCGAAGTGGCCACCGGAAAGATCACCCTGCTGCGCTAGGAGAAAAACGCGATGCAGCTCAGCACACGCACGATACGTTCTCGAATACACGTTGCTGCAACGATCGCCACCGCACTCGCCATCGCGTGCAGCGGTGGTCCCACCGCGCCGGGCGAACGAGGGGGCACCTCGCCCGCCCGCCCGGTGACGCTGGCGTGGGAGCACCCGTCGCTTCAGGGCAACGACCTCAAGGCCATCTGGGGGTTTGCCGACGGCTCGCGCGTCGCCGTGGGCGAAGCGGGCACGGTGCTGCGAAGCAACGGATCGGCGTGGAACGGCGCGCCCTTTCCCGCGCAGGCGAACCTCGAAGACGTGTGGGGCAGTGCGCCGAACGACATCTGGGTGGTGGGACAGAACGGCTACATGGCCCACTACGACGGGTCGCGCTGGACGGGTGTGCGCCTCCCGGTGACCGGCGACCTCTGGGGTGTACACGGAAGCAGCCGCGACGACGTGTGGATTGTGGGCGACGAGGGCCAGGTAGCGCACGGACGCGGTCCGGTGTGGACCGTGGAGCGCATCGATATGACCGGACGGTTGCGTACAGTATGGGCGTACGCCCCCGACGACGTGTACGTGGGGGGCACGAGTGCACAGGTCTTTCACTTTGACGGCACGGCGTGGACGCAGATGAGTCTGCCCGGATTCCCGTTTCCCGGAAACGAGTTCGTTGATTTTTTCGGTCCGGGTCCGGGAACGCTTCTGGGAACAACGAATGACCGAACGTGGTAATCTGGGACGGACCGACGATTTCCCGGGCAATAGGAGAGAATGAAGCCGGCATGGGCGGAGCGATCTGGGGATTGGACACCGACAACTGGATATATGTGGGAGCCGCCTTGGCGTTTCGCAAATTCAATGGTGCGTTTCGGTCCCACGAGCCCGCCGAATCCACTCGATCGGACGGCATGCTCTTCGGCGTGTGGGGTACGTCGTGGAGTGACATCACGGCCGTGGGCCAGTACGGCAACATCGTGCAATTCGACGGCACTTCGTGGAGTGCGGTGGCCAGCGCCGGTGAAGATCACCAGCGCGTGCGCGACATCAAGGCCACGCCGTCGGGCGCCGTGGTGGGTATCGACTGGAACGGCACCCTGCTGCGGCGCGATGCCGGCGGAACCTGGAGCGAAGAGCCGCGCACCGCTCTCGGCTACGACCTCTACGGCGTGTGGAGCGACGACGTAGCCACCGTGGCCGTCGGCTGGTTCGCCCCCGACTTCACGTTCGGAAATGCGGTGATCCTGCGCGACGACGGATCGGGCTTCGTGCAAACCAACGTCACGCAAACCGACCGGCTCTTCGACGTGTGGGGGGCAAACGCGAACGACCTGTGGGTGAGCGGCACGCGGGGCGTGTTGCTGCACGGCGACGCGTCCGGCTGGACACTGGCCGACAGCGGAAACGCGGGGTGGCTGCGTGCCCTTTCGGGTCGCTCGGCGAACCGCGTATTTGGTGCCGGTCTCGACGCGACGGGACTCTACGGTGCGGTGGCGCGTTACGACGGAACGGCGTGGTCGTACACCCCCATCGACAAGGTGCGCGAATGCTTCGACGTGTGGGCCGCGCCATCGGGGCAGACGTGGGTGGCGGCCGACGCGGGCCGCGTGGTGCACTTCGACGGCACGGCGTGGAGCGTAATGCAAACCGGATCGCCGGTGGACCTGTTTGCCATTGCGGGCACCGGAAACGGATCGGTGATTGCCGCGGGGTTCGGGGGCGAGATGGTGCGCTACGACGGCACCTCGTGGGAACGCCTCTCGCCGAACACGCGCCGCACATTCCGAGCGGCCGCCGCGCTCCCGGGCGGCGATATCCTGCTGGCCGGAGACCGCGGCGCCGTGTTGCGCTGGAGTCCCGGCCTCTGACACGCGCACCCGGTTGGCTCTCCCCATCCGAAGCGCGCGGGCGGCTGCCCGAATACACCGTTCACCGGAAGAGCCCCCAGGAACCTCCCCGACGCGCGTGAGCGTCTGCCCGAGCGGACCCTCACGGGAGCTAGCGAGGATCCTCGCGCCGCAGGCGCGATAGCCGAGCGTAGCGGAGTGTCGGGTCCGTGAGGGAAGCGCAAACGCGCACCCGTGAGGGAAGCGCAAACGCGCACCCGTGAGGGAAGCGCAAACGCGCGCCCGTGAGGGAAGCGCAAACGCGCGTCCGTGAGGGAAGCGCGAACGCGCGCCCGTGAGGGGATCGCGAACGCGCGACGCTACGCCAGGTGCGCGCGTTTGTTTCGGCCACACGCCGGCATGGATGCGGGGGGCTTGTGCGATCGGTTGGCGCGCGACGGCGATCGCTACGTCTCAGTATTCCATTACGATACGCACGCCGTCGAGTCCTTGCAACTGGGCGATGAGGCCCTGGTGCTTGCGGTCCACGGCCACATACTCGATGTCGATGCGCACCCCGTCATCGAGTCGTTTGAGTTCGACATCATCGGCAAGAACGCGACTTTGAATGAGGGCGTTGCGTACCTGCGAGAGGTTGGGGCCGTCCACTTCGATGCGCAGAATGTGCAGGCGCCGCGATACCTCGATGCGTTTTTCCAGCGGCAGCAGTGCGGTTAACGTAAGTATCATCAGCGCCGTGGCAACGCCGCCGAGCAGATAATCCCCGTAGCCCAGAACCAGTCCCACACCGGCGACGAACCAGATCGTCGCCGCGGTCGTCAGCCCGCTGACGGTAACGCGCGAGCGCAGAATCGACCCGGCACCCAGGAAGCCGATGCCCGTGACCACCTGCGCGGCAATACGACCGGGGTCGGCAGGCGAGCCCGCTCGGCGTGCCACCTCGACCGACAAGATCATGATGACGCAGGACCCCAGGCAGATGAGGATGAGGGTGCGCATGCCCGTTGGTTTGCCCTTGAGATCTCGTTCGATCCCCACCAGGGCACCCGCAAATGTGGCGGCCAGCATGCGCAGCGCGTATTCCAGGTAGGGATCGAGGGGTAGATTCATGGCGAACATGGTGCGGTGGTGAAGGCCGATGTGTCAAGCGATGGCTTCTTGCGCCCTCGTCATCCCTGCCCCTCTCGCCGGTGCGCGTGCCGCGTTCGGAATCCGTGCCATGCGGTGCTTGCTCCAGGGCGGTGTGTGTGCTAAATTGGCTCAATTACTCGGGATTCGGCATTCCTGGCCGGATCCCGCCATCAAACCCCTCGGAGGACGTCCCAGCATGCAGGAGAAGATCGTCGGGACGGGGATCACGTTTGACGATGTGCTTCTCGTGCCCGCGAAATCGTCGTGCCACCCCGGCGACGTGTCGGTGATGACGCGGCTGACCCGCAACATTGCCCTGAACATCCCGGTCGTATCGGCTGCGATGGACACGGTGACGGAAGCGGACTTCGCCATCGCGATAGCGCGCGAGGGCGGTATGGGCTTTATCCACAAAAATATGTCGCCCGATGCCCAGGCCGGGCAGGTGGACATGGTCAAGCGCAGCGAAAGCGGAGTCGTGTTGAACCCGATCACGCTTGGTCCGGACCACCTTGTGCGGGAAGCGCGCGTGCTCATGAAGAAATACAGGATATCCGGGGTGCCGGTGACCGAAAACGATCGCCTCGTGGGAATCGTCACGTCGCGCGACCTGCGTTTTGTGGAAAGCGACGACCTCGCCGTGCGCGAGGTGATGACGAGCGACTCTCTGGTGACCGCGCCCGAGGGCATCACGATGGAAGACGCGCAGGCACTGTTGCGCGATCACCGCATAGAGAAACTCCCCGTCGTGGACGCGGAAAACCGTCTGCGCGGGCTCATCACCGTCAAGGATATGCAGAAGCGGCTCGATTATCCCAACGCCTGCAAGGACGAAAACGGACGTTTGCGCGTGGGTGCGGCCGTCGGCGTCGGCGAAGATGCTCTCCTGCGCGTGGAAAAGCTGGTGGATGCCGGCGTGGACGTCGTGGCGATCGATACCGCGCACGGGCACTCCGACAATGTGATCGACACGCTCAAACAGATTAAGGCGGCCTACAAAGACCTGGAAATCGTCGCGGGAAATATCGCCACCGCCGAAGTGGCGCGAGACCTCATCAAGTACGGAGCCGATGCGATCAAGGTTGGGATGGGCCCCGGTGCCATCTGCACCACACGTGTCGTGGCCGGTGCGGGGGTTCCACAGATCACCGCCGTGATGGAGTGTGCGAAAGTCGCCGACAAAGTGGGCGTTCCGATTATCGCGGACGGCGGGATCAAGTACAGCGGCGACATCGTCAAGGCGCTTGCGGCCGGTGCCGATAGCGTAATGATTGGCAGCCTGTTCGCGGGTACCGACGAAACGCCGGGGGAAATCATTCTGTATGAGGGTCGGAGCTTCAAGCAGTACCGGGGAATGGGGTCGATCGAAGCAATGAAGCGGGGGAGCAAAGACCGGTACGCCCAGGGCGATGTGGCCGACGAATCCAAACTGGTTGCCGAAGGCATCGAGGGACGCGTGGCCTACAAAGGGCGATTGTCCGATTCGATTTACCAGATGATGGGCGGGTTGCGCTCGGGCATGGGGTACTGTGGCGTACGCGACATCAACGAGTTAAAAAAGAAGTCCCGCTTCATTCAGATATCTTCCGCGGGGTTGCGCGAGAGCCACCCCCATGACGTGGTAATTACCAAGGAAGCTCCCAATTATCGACTGAACTAGGTTGCGTTGTACGGGCGTTATGCGCGACCGGATCAGGACTACACAAAATGAGCGCATGATGAGCTGGCACGGGCAAATTAATCGCACAATTTGGGAATTGCGGCAGCAGGTGGAGAACTACCCCGACCAGCCGCGCTACCGGCGTGAACTGCTGCGCGCGCATTTTCTGCAACGATTTGAATACGACAAATCGCGTCATGTGCCGCGCGACGACCGCACGTTTTTGTTTCTCCAGAACAGTGAATCGCCCGCATGTCTGTTGCTGCACGGCGCAAACGGATCGCCGGCGGAGATGCGCGAGCTCGGTACCTACCTGAGCCAGCGCGGCATCACTGTGTATTGCCCGCGCCTTTCGCGGATGGATGCGCACGAAAGACTGGTGTCGTGGCAGTCGTGGGCCACGCAGGCCGAGACGGCGCTCGACACGCTCGTGGCGTACTCGCAGCAGCCATTCGTAGTCGGGATGAGTCTGGGCGGAACGATTGCACTCTCACTGGCCCGCAACCGCCAGCTCGCGGGTGTAGTATTGCTTGCTCCGGCGTTGTTTGCGCGCCTTACGCTGAGAAATCGATTGCTCAAGCTGGCGCGCCTGGCTACGCCGACGTTGTTTTATCGCTTCGCCGGGTGGAATGGCGAGGTTGTGCGGGCCATGGATTACGCGCGGCGACAGAATAAGCGCATACGTGTCCCCGTACTGGCCTTGCAGGCGCACGATGATTCCCGACTTTCCCCCCGGGGAATCCGGTTCCTCAAGAAACACGCTCGGCTCAAACGCAATGATCTGAAGATTCTCAAGGAGGGTGGCCACGTTTTAACCAGGGGTCCGGCAAAGCAGACCGTATTCGTGGAAACCGAACGGTTTGTCACCCGCATCGCGCGGTTGGATCGTCGTACCACCACATCCGCTCCCGAAGACGTGGGGGACAAACGTCCCCCGATGGCCGACCGGCAGAGTGGTGGGGGACGCCGAACACGCGCGACGCGCGATCGGCGCCGGGGCCCATCCAGCCGGATCGCGGCGCGCGGAGCATCCCCATCGGTTCCGGGGGTAGCATCGGCGTACGAAGAGCCCCGATTGTCGGGGGAACCCGCGGACCGTGCGACGCCGAGGTCGAACGCGCCGGTGCCCGAGAATGCGGCACGTGGCGATTCAGCGCGGGAAGAGGACGCGCCTCGTGCGAAGGAGCGCAGACCGAGACGCCGTGGCGGGCGCGGGCGACGGGGTGGACGGGGCCGGGGTGGCGCCGGGCGCCGCGGCGGAGGCTCTCAACCAGGGGGGAGCACCGAACCGAATCGGGGGGGAAAAAACGGTCCGGATGGGAATCGGTAGGGTTGGCGGGATCGAGAACGATTATTCGGCGTCCATGCGGAACCGAAACGTTTCATCGATTTGCTGGATGCGCCGTACGACGTCGCGAAGCTGTTTCCGCAAGTTCTCATCGCGCGACTCCGATTTCATCCATTTTGAATACACGTCGAGGAATTCGTTCTGCAGCGTCTTGAGTTTGGCGGATTCCGACATCTTATCGACCGATCGCTCCAGGTGATACACCTCGCCGGAGCCGAGGCGGTCGAGAATGTTGAAATACTCACCACGCATGTGGCTGAGGATTTGCACGTATTTCTCGAACCCGCGTGAAAGTTTTTCGAGAACCTCGCTGACCGCCGTCGAATGTCGAAACATGGACTGGCTGTACGAGTATGCGAACTGGTAGTACGCCTTGGCCCGCCCCATATACACCTCTTCATTATCCTTGAGCAGCGAATTGCGCGCACCGGGTCGGGTCTGGTCGGGGTTGCGGAATATTCCGATGGAGATCAACAGAAAGTCGGCGTTCGTCTTGTAGATCGTATATTTCAGGCGCGCGTCGTTAGAATCCTGAACCTTGTGGAACAGGTTGGTATCGTAGCGCGAGAGGTACTTGCGCGCCCGCTCGTGATACGCAGGATTCATGAATGACGAGAGCAGGCTGGCGAGATACACATTGACGTCTTCATCGTAGAAATCGTTATTGGAGGGCTTACCGGTTTCCAGGCGGCTATACATCAGGCAATTCATCATAAAGAAGAACGTGGGTTCGAGGCCGCCCCGCTGACCGGGGTCGATCGTTAGATATGTGTCATTCGCCATCGCTGCCTTTCGCCTGGAGTTGCGCGAGGTGTCCGCCCGGGGGCCACGCAAGGGCCCGACGCATGGGGGGCGCTGCAAGGCGCATGCCACGGGTGGACCCGGGGGCCGACCGCAGCCCCCGGTCGGTCTCCGTACAAAAGATACGTCGCCCGATGTCTCCGCGACAGAGATGGGGGCGATTTATCCGCAGGAACATTTGTAACCTACATTGGTATAATCATTTATGAATCTCACGATACGGTGCGCCCTTCCAGGGGGAAAGCCGGATTGCGTTTGTGCACGATAGAGGCTATACTCAGCGTGGTTTTCATCGCAAAATGGGGTCTAACTCGTTTAATATAAAGCAATTAGGCGGCAATATGGTCGCCCGCACCGCGTCCTGGCCGCCCGCCCGCTTTGGATCCCTCAACACACATCCCGAACCCACCGGAAGAGGGGGTAGGTTGTGAAAATAGGATTTCTTCAGCTTCGACCGCAGTTCGGAAAAATCAGAGAGAACGTCCGCTCCGCGAAGTCGATGTTGTCCGGTATTACCGATGCGACCATCGTATTGCCCGAGCTGTTCAACACCGGGTATTTGTTTCGTAATATGGACGAAGTCAAGCGTCTCGCCGAGTCGGCCGCACGCGGGTACACGGTAACCGAGCTCAAGAAGGTGGCCAGGAAACAGAACCTGAATCTGGTGTTTGGCATGGCAGAGGTGAAGGCACGCCAGTACTTCAACTCGGCTGTGCTGATCACGGGCGAGGGCAAGGTGACGACGTATCAGAAGGTGCACCTGTTCGACCGCGAAAAACTTTTCTTTAAACCCGGAACGAAAGTCTTCCCGGTATGCAAAGTAGCCGGCGGAAAGATTGGCATGATGGTGTGCTTTGACTGGTTTTTTCCGGAAGCGGCACGCGTGCTCGCGCTTGGTGGAGCACAGGTGATCTGTCATCCGTCGAATCTCGTGTTGCCGTGGTGCCAGGAAGCGATGAAAACGAGATCAATCGAGAACCGTGTGTTCACTGTAACGGCCAACCGGATCGGTACCGAAAAAAGCGGACCTGTATCGTTGACATACACAGGCAAGAGCCAGGTGCTGTCCCCCACCGGGGAGGTTCTTGCCAGCGTTGGTGAGCGCAGCGAGGCCGTTAAAATCGTCGAGGTGGATCTTTCCGAGGCCAGCGACAAGGCGGTCAACGCCAACAACAACGTGTTCGCGGATCGGAAGGTGCCATTGTACCGCGCGATAGTGCGTAAGGGCTCCTGATCCCGAAAAAGCAACACCCGTTCCCGGTCGTCCGTGCAAACTGCACGGGCGAAGCGGGGGTTTGTTTCCACATCTCCATTTCTAACTCCAAGTAACACGCCTGGTTAGGCCGATCGCCCGCGTTTGCGCCGTGGCATGCCTCTTGCGTTTGGGGCCCACGTGCGATTGCGCCCGGGGTGCCCCGGGGCCCGCCCGTCCGGGCGGACGTCCATTCCATTCCGCGTCGGTGCTCCCCGGTTTGTCGGCGCCACTGCGCAATGGAAACTCGGAATTTGCGATAGAACCAAGGAGACTGCTGTGGACGGCTTCAAACCACCTGCTCTGACATCACCGTGGAAGGTCGGGTTTCTTGTTTCGCTGCTGCTGGTGGCGATGGCCATCGGTGTTGGGTTCTTTATTACGCGCGTGTTCGGTCTCTCGTGGGGCTGGATCGAGTTTGCCGGCGGCTCCTGGGACGCATGGACATTCCACAGCGATCGGTTCCTCCGAGAGATGGGGCCTCTCGTCATGCTGGTCCCCGTGCTGTCGATGGTGGCTTATTTTCTCGTGACCGGCGCAGTACGCCGTTACCGGGCGTATCTGAACTCGGGAGCCGATTACTTCCATCTCGTGCAAACTCTCTCGACCATCGAAGATATCTCCGATGAGAAACACATCAAGACCCTCAGCGAGCACACGGAATTGCGTGACTTTCTTTTGAAGATCCGCGACGAGGTTCGCGAGCGTGGGCAGATCGTCGAGGAAAAGGAAGAAATGCTCGCGGCTCGCGCCGAGTCCCTCGAATCCGGGGACGCGATGGCCGTGGAATCGGGTGTTCTGGTCAGCGCCATCATGAATGGGCGGGATGGATTTGCCGGGGAACTGACGCTGACCCATCCACAGCTCAAAGAAATTGATGCCGCCATCCGCGAAAACCTACTCACCCCCGCCGAGGATGCTTCGGCGAGCGCGGAGGGCGAACCGGAGCGCCCGCAGGCGGACGAATTTGGCGCCCGGTATCGGGAGGTCGCCGGGCAGTTCGAGGCATGCGTGGAGGATATTCGGCGCGAGGCCGTGGCGTTTGTGGACGATGCAAGTCGACTCGTGAGTTTCGGAGGGGCGAGTGCGGTGGCGGGGTCGGCGCTGTCCGGACTGGACGCGGTGGCCCACTCCCTGTCCGAACTTGGCGAGGAAACGCGCGCGCTCGCCATCCAGATGGCCATGAAGGCGTCGTCGAGCGGGGACACGGCGGTGGTGGAGATGGCGGAGTCGCTGCGGGGAGTTGCCGAACGATTCGGTGGCGTGTCTGCGCGCTGGGAATCGGAGGCCGTGGCGGTGCGGGATGCGGCGATGCCGTCGCCCGCACCGGATGCGGGGCAGGAACTTGCCGAACGCGCGCAGACGCTCGCGAGGACCGTCGAGGCGCTCTCCCGGAGCGTGGAGCAATTCCGCGAAGACGTCGGTGCACCGGCAGGCGGCGGTCCGGCCGAAGTCCACGCGGCGACTGCATCGCCGGCGGGCGTCCCGGTCGGGGATGTGGATGTCGACGGGTTCGAACGACAGTCTATGGAGCCGGTACTTGCCGAGCCCGCGACGGGAGCTGACTCGATTCCCGAAGTGCAACAGGATCCCGATCCAATCGGTGGCATGAAATCGCCCGCGGCGAATTCGGCTGAGGAGACGAACCTGTTCGCGGACATCCCGGGAGCGCCCGGCGTCGCGGGGCCAGGGGGCGCGGACAAGGCCGTAGTTCCCGACGTGCCTGTGGGCATTGAGAAGGCACCCCAGGCGGCGGAACCCGGTGCGGCGGGGCCGGCGCCGAGAACCGAAGTGGTGGACTCGCTGTTCGAAGAGATCGCGCCCAAGGTAGAGCCGGCGGCGTCGCCCGCCGGGCAGGCATCCGAATCACCGAACGCGGAATCACCGGCTGCCGACGACGGCGTGGTGGACCTCTACGCGCTCGGAGCCGTCGACTACGAACCGCAGAATGCGTTTCACCAGGTCTAGTCACACAAGGATGGGCAGCCGCGCATGAACAGCAAAGCCCTTTTCATAAAGCAGGTGGGCGGGCACATGGACTCGTTGTGCGAGCTACTCGGGTGCGTAACCGGGGAGCCGCCCAGTGCAGATGGGATGGCACGTGGCACGGTGAGCACGCGCATGCTGGCCGGTACGACCGCGCTGATGAAACTCAACGCATGGGAAGAGTTGCTCAACGGATACCACGATCTGCTCGAGTCGTACCGCGAGGGTGGGCATCCGTGGGATGAGCGCGTAGCGGGCATGACGAGCGAACTGGTGGAGCGGGAAGAACGTCTGGTTACCGCGTATGAGGCCGACACGAAGATGGATATTGCCGGTACGGTATCCACCACGGAATTGACCGCACTGATCACCGAAGTGGATGCGTTGCGCGAGGAGTGCGGTTCGGTTCCCTCGCCGGCCGACGTTGCCGGTGCCGACTCCCCGGCCGCGGTCGCACAGGGTGAATCGGAGCCCGCGCCGGCGGCGAACTCCGAGACAACGAGCCCGGCGCCGACGAATTCCGTCGCGGGGCATCCGGCCGCCGAAGGGCAGCGCGGCCAGGCCAGGGAAGACTTCGATCTAGACGCCGAGGCCGAAGCGGCACTGAGCGCCCTCGATGGGGCGATGGCGGAAACTCAGGCCCAGGTGGCCGACGAGACCGAAGCCCGGGTGGCCGACGAGACCGAAGCCCGGGCGGCCGACGAGACCGAAGCCCGGGCGGCCGACGAGACCGAAGCCCGGGCGGCCGACGAGACCGAAGCCCGGGCGGCCGACGAGACCGAAGTTGATCTGACGGCGCTCGGCGCCCAACCCGCCGATGACGTACCTTTGGCCGGGGTGATCGAGAGCCTGCGTAACGTGGCGACCAGGCTGCTGGGACGCATCGATTCCGCGGCGTGGCGTGAACGCCAGTGGCAATCGAACGATGTTCGTGGTATTCGCGCCGACCTCGGCACACTGGCGTTTTGTGCCGGTTCGATTGAGCGGGCCGTTCTCACCTGTGCGGGTGACGAAGCCGGGCCGGCCTGGTGCGATCTCAGCACGCTGTCGTCTGCCCTGGATGATTTTGTGCGCGAACTTGCGCGCGATTCGCTCCGGGAACTGGAAATTCAAGTTGACGACGACGGTACGGCGATGGATGCCGCACTGCTCGCTCCGGCGGAGTCGATCGTGCAATGGATGATCGCCGACATCTTCGACCGAAGCGAAGCGCGTCGTGTTCGCATTTCCATCAACGTATCGGAACGCTATGGCGCGATGTGCTGGCGTTTGAGCGACGACGGCGACAACCGTGTATCCGATTCCAAACTCGACCGCGAAGACCAGCCTGCGTTCTATCCGCGTTTGCGCCGGGTAATCCGAATGCTTGCACGTCACCACGGTGCGCTGTGGGTGGAACCGAAAGACAGCCGGTCACGCTTCGAATTCACTCTGCCCGTCACGCACGAGCCCGAACCCCTCCTGTTGTGGGGGGAAAACGGCGATACGTTTGCCGTGCGCGCATCGCAAATCTGCCAGGTGGTGCCCGGTAGTTCGGGAACAAACGCGTCGGATACGTACGGAGACTATCTCGATCTCGATGGGTCGCGCGTTCCCCTCGTCCGCCTCGACCATCTGTTCGGAGGCGCACCGTCGGACGGCGAGATGATGGCCGTTGTGGGTACGGTCGAAAAACGCGTGGCATTCTATGTCCCGGATTGCGGAGAACGAGCCACTGGCCGGCCGGATAATGATTCGGTATCGATCTGGAAGGGGCCGCCGCAGCACGTAATACGAATTGGGGATCGCCGCGTACCGCTTCTGGACGCCGACGACATACTGGCGGCGTATCTGGTGGTTACCGGGTCGGTTCCCGCGGGTGAAAATCCCGGAGGAGTCGCGAGAGACGATTTGGACGGTGTCCAGTCGCAGGCACACGCGCCCGGACCGGGCGCGGCGGCTTCTCCGGGTGTCGGTTTGACAGCGGCACACACGATGCGCGGAACGTCCCCCGTCGACTTGTTGGTGGTGGAACAAAGTGACGGACTGCGCGGCGAATTTGAGGATATTCTTGCGCGCGACAACGTGCGGGCCGCGTTTGCCGCCACGGTGGACGAAGCCATGGCGATTATTCGACAGCGCTCGCCGCGCCTGGTGATCAGCGAATTTCGGATGCCGTCGATGGCGGCCAAACACCTGGTGGATCGACTGCGCGACGAGGGTCCCGACCTTCCCGTTCTCGTCACGACGTCGCAATCCGGTAAGACGGCCGATCTGCTCGTGGAGAAACTGGGCGTTTCGGGCTATCTGAGCAAACCCCTCAAGAGGGCGGATGTGGTGGAAACCATCGGCGCGTTTCTCGAGCAGGACGTTGGGGCGTCGTAATAGCCGGGTGGCACGGTGGACAGAACGACGGGTGTGATGACGGTGCAAAGTGCCCTGCACGGTTGCGGTGTGGGGGCCATCAGAATCATTAAATTGTTGAAAACAAGTTGGTTAGTTCTGGTACAGAATGTGCTTCTCGGGCTGCCAGGGTGGGAACTCACGCAGGGAAGTTAAGAAAAAGGACGGCGCAAAATGAGTAAATGGAGAGACACCGACTACGCCAACATTGTCATCGGCGGTCCTGAAGACCAGGACGTCGTGATGACGTCAGTTGAGGCGGCCGAGTATCTGAAGATGCACGTCAAAACGGTGTGTCGTCTGGCCAAGGAAAAAAAGATTCCGGCGAAGAAGGTCGGGAGTGAGTGGCGGTTCCTCAAGAGCGTGCTCGATCGCTGGCTCGCCCAGGAGGTTGTGTAGTCACCGGGTGATTCTTTCCGTTCCCTGGTTTTCACCCGCCGGGCATCTACCGCATGACAACCGTGCGTGGATGCCCGGTTTTTTGAGATTGCAACGGCGTATTGTGTCATGGCACCAAAAACGACCATCGAAAAAATTGAAACAAACCGCGAGCTTACCGCGGCTTTCAAAATTACGGGTACGCTTGGATTCCACGAGAAGGCGAACCTCGAGAAGCTGTTTGCCGAGTGCCGCAAACGATCGATCGAACGCATCGTTTTCGACATGTCGAACCTGCGTTCTTTAGGTGGCGGATGCGCACAAATCTTGCGCAACGAGGCGGTAGGAGGGATGCACATTGCCATCGCGGCAGCACCCACCGTTGCGCTGCGGTTTCTCAAAGGAGAGGACACCGAGAACATCGCGGTGGTTGGCTCGATGGACGACGCATTCGACGGGGCCGAAGGCGCTGCGGCCCCTCCGACCCCATCAGCCGCGGTGCCGGGGGTACACCCGGCGGGTGCCGATTCGCCGGCGGGCGTGGACGCGGCAATTGATGTCATTCTCGGCGATGATTCCGGCGAAGCGCCTGCGGCCGAAGCGGCGAAAGCAGGCACGGCGAACGGGCGTACGGCGAAGGCCGAAGCGGCGAAAGCGGGCACGGCGAACGGGAGTACGGCGAAGGCCGAAGCGGCGAAAGCGGGCACGACGAACGGGAGTACGGCGAAGGCCGAAGCGGCGAAAGCGGGCACGACGAACGGGAGTACGGCGAAGGCCGAAGCGGCGA
>Ga0114931_10007140_pt1 | contig 13669 bp, 6 predicted proteins | sample 2SBtaG_FD_89579 | JGI IMG/M metagenome (GOLD analysis project Ga0114931, IMG submission 89579) | Deep subsurface microbial communities from Kolumbo volcano to uncover new lineages of life (NeLLi) - 2SBTROV14_V59a metaG | ecosystem: Environmental > Aquatic > Marine > Volcanic | place: Kolumbo...
TGGAGGAAAAAAGTTTGCTACAACATTAAGCATTGATGTTTTTCCTGAAGCAGTTCCTCCCGCTATGAGTGCTGATAACTCGTATTGAATAGAGAGCCATATCAATGATGCAGCGTCAACGTTTATAGTGTTGCTCTTCATAAAATCAGTAATTGTCCATGGTTTTGAAGCGAACTTTCTTAGAGTTATGGTATTACCGCTGAGGCTTATTGGCATTAACGTCGCGTTTACACGATCCCCGGTTATGAGGTTCGCATCTAGCAGCGGTTCTAATATCGTTATTTGCCTTCCGACGCGACGACCCATTATGCTCGCATAATTCTTTGTCTGCTCTTCAGAATCCAGGAATATGTTTGTTTTCAGCCAACCGAAAAGCCTATGATACACCCATACAGGCTCTGAAGCGGAGTTTACTGCTATCTCCTCAAGGAAAGAGTCTTTCATTAATATTTCAAGATCTCCAAGGCCCAGGCTTTTTTGTATCAGATAAGCACGAAGGAAGTCTATTGCTTCATCATCAACATCAGGAAAGTACTTGAGCAGGAGAACATCTATTGCTTCTTTAAATCGCTCTTCAATAACGCCAGTCTGCTTCATGTTCACTATATCGAGTATCCCTAAAGAAACCTGATTTGCTATCTCTCTTCTTATCCTTTCAAGTATTATTGCAGTATTCTCTGATACTCTTGCTATCGCAACAGTATAGTAAGGTACGTAACTGTTAGGACTGTCTATTATCTTAATGTTTATTGGTATGTTATTAGCATCGTAAGAATATTCCTTCAGTACTTTTTCTCCTGAAGCGAGCTTGAACTCATCCTGACTTATGCCCGGCATCTTTTTAGTTAGTTCTTCCCTTGATTGGCCGAGCTTATCGCTCGTTGAAGATGCCTTCTTCTTTACTTTGCCTGGCTTTGAAGCCTTCGTTCTTGAAGCCAAAATACACCCCTCTTATGGGATTAAGAATGATGACTTTTAAATTACTTTCTAAAAATGGTGTTTTCTTATTTTCCTTATTTTTTCTTTCTTTTCTTTGTAGAATAGCTTCTGCTGCCAGTTTCATTCACTAATTCCGTGGATGAGATTCTTCCTTTTGGCTTGCTCATTATTATTTTCTTAAGTTCTTCGGCTTTGCTCTCAAAGTCTTTCTTTTCTTTTAGTGCAGTCTTGAATTTCTTCTCTATTTCTCCCATAAGCTTTTCTGCACGATCATCGTTTGTTGTTAAAGATAAGAGCTTTGATTCCTGTTTAAGCACTTTTAATTCCGAACCCAGACGCTCTATTTCTGAGGTTATGCGGTCCATCATGATGTCAATATCAATTTTCTTTTTAAGGTAGGTCTCGAATTTCCCTTTTATGTTTTCAGCCCTTGATTCTTTCACTTCTACTTTCTTAAGGTGATCATCAAGTCCTTTGAGTACGGAATCCCTTGCTCTCTCAGCCTTATCGTGAGCTTCCTGAAAACTCTTCATCAGCGGTTTTAGGTTATTCTTGTGATTTGCAAGCTCAGCCTGGAGCCTTTTTGCTGAAAGCCTTATAAGTGCTATATTCTTTTCTTCTTCAGATATTTTTGAAACTTCTTCGTTTTCCTGCTTGCTTATTGAGCCGAGCTCATCGTGAAGCGACTTTATGTTGTTTTTTATCTTTGTTTCCATCCCTTTGAGTTCTTCCAGCCTTTTGGTGTGAGCATCTAGGTCATCGTCTTCCTTTCCAAGATTGCCCATCATTCCTTCGTACTTATTGCTTACTGTTTTTATTCGGCTTTCTATTATTTCCATCTTTTTCTTGAAACTCTCATATTCTATTGTTAGTTCTTTGCCAAGGTCCTTTTTTAGGTTATCAAACTTCTCAAGTTCTGACAGTTCAGAGCGTATTGATTTTATTCTCTCTTCCAATTCTGCATTTATCTTGTCAAACTCATCCTTAACTCCCGTAAGGCCTGCAGCGTGAGTCTCAATTAACTTTAATGTAGAGTCTATCTGGCGGACAACAGTATCTTTTTTTGTGTTGAAGGCCTTCCTGTTCTTGGCAATAATCTTATTATCAGGTTCCTTGTAGATTATGTAGGGTGTTGTGAACTTGTACTCCAGCTTAATTATGCCTTTTTCTTCAAGAAAATCAGTCCATTCCTCAATTAGTTCTTTTGCTACGCCGAGGGTCTTGCTGGCTTCTGCTATGCTTACTTTCTTCTTGTCAGAAACCAGATTGACTAGATTGTCAACACCAGTAGTTATAGTGCTGGATTTGGCCATTAAGCTATTATGCCTTGCTTTATTTATAAATTTTAGTAATGGGATTATAATTGCGCAACTATTATTTTCGCAAGAAAATTAATGTAATCCTGAGTATTTATTCTCTCAGTTTTGTTTTCTTATTTCTTTTTTGAGGCTTTGAGCTTTGAGTTTATTTCATCAAGCGCTTTCTTTAGGTATTCATTCTGTGCTCTGAAGAGCTCAAGTTCCTGCCTGTATATTGATACTAGCTGTTTTATGCTCCCAGTTATTTTATCACTGCCTTGTTTTGATATGAAAGCGGCATCTTGCATCTGTCCAGCAAACTCTGCGAGCCCTTCTTCAAGATTATTAAAGCGCGATTCTACCTTTGATGAGAAGTCAGAGATGTGCATTGAGACTTCCCTCGTTCTAATATTACCTGTTACCTGCTGCGTTGAACCCGACAGCATTGCTTTAATCTCTTTTATTTCAGAATCAAAATTATCATAGAGGAAGTTTATCTTGTTTTCAATTGCAACCAGAGTATCATTTATACCATCATTATTCACATCATTATTTGAATTACTCTCTGAATTGTTACCCGTATTGTTTGAAGCAGGGTTCACTGTATTTGGAGGGAAAGTCGTTGGAACTATCGGCTGAACAGGCACAGTATTTTCAGGTGCTGATACTTGCAGCGGAGGCGGAGCTTTAACTTGCTGCACGGCGGCATCTTGTGTCTGAACAGGGGGATTAGTTGCGAGAGTGTTATTGACAGGTTGCTGTTGGGGGGTGTTCTGCTGAGGCGCATTATTAATCGTTGAAGGCGGCGTACTTGCCGGATTAGTTAAATTTGGAGTACTGTCTGCGGAGAGGCCCTGAGTCTCTTTTGGAGGGGTCTCAGTAACAGGAGCATTATCTTGAGGGATTGCTGCAGTTTGAGGATTACCCGCAGCATCAGCGGGCTGTTTTGGCGATCTGAACGAAAACAAGGGCCGTTTTTTGTCTCCCTTATCTTGTACGGCATTAGTATTGGGCTTTTCATTGGGACTGCCGAGCTCTTTCCCAAGGTTATCAAGGTTAGACTCTATTATGCTCATTTCCTCATCCACTTCCTTGTCTGATTGTGAATTGTCATTCTGTGAATTATTATCAAGTATCACCATAATTATCATAATCCGGAATAAGCCTATATAAAAATTTTTAATAATTATTGAATGAATATTCGATGATATTATAACAATAATCCCTGTTTTCAAGTAAAAAAGGTTTATAACAGCAAAAAAAGGACTTGTTGCGTATGACAGATATTATTATCGCAGAAAATGGCCTTTCAAGGCAGGATGAGCTTGAATTTGCAAAGGCACTTCAGTTCTTGGGGATGCAGAAACTGCTTATACTTCAGCCTCCAAGAAAAGGGAGGGTAAAAACGCCCGACATCCCAAACATTAAAATTCATACAGGACTTATTTTTGACAGTGACAATTACAATTCTTCAGGATCATATACTGATAAGATAAGGGTTCTTGATGCTCGCAGGATTAATAATGAAAAGTTAAGGGAGATAATTGAGAAGCACGACTTTGAAATCATCATTAACTTCAGCGGAAAAAATAGCAGGAAAACTATGCATTTCCCTTCGGGAGCCATTAATCAGGTGACTGCAGCCCTTATGAAGCAGAAGAGTATTATTGCAGTGTTCTCCCCTGAGGACATTGAATACCTAAATACGGCAATGTTCAATTCAAAAGCATTATCCAAAGAAAAAGTAAGAATGGCGTTCTGCAGCAATGCAAAAATGCCATTGCAACTCAGGAATGAGAAGGATTTGCTTGCAATTGCTTCCCTCATAGGACTTGATGAAAGCATTGTAAAGGAATCAAAATTATCAATAGATACCGCAATAGCCTATAAGAGTTATAATTCCGATACTATAACATCCCAACGATAAGTTTACCCATAAATTTCTTACCGAAACCTATAAAAAGAAAATTGCTGTTAATTTTTAAACAATAGTGAGGATTCACTACAAGCAGTTAGTTAAAATTGCAGAGGGTTTTTTAGCGTGTCAAAAAAACAGCTGGCGGGATTGTTTATACTTGTAATAGCACTTTCTTTGTTCTATTCCCTTTCTTTAAACGTGAGCGCAACAGGAACATGCACGCTTACTGATAAGACAGCACAGAAAAATTGTGTTGAAATACACGCAACAATCACAGGTCCGAACGGAAAGACGGTTCCAACACCTTATGATAACAAATTTGCGATAGTCAACAGCAATTACACTACGTTTGTTGATGGCAGCGGCAACATACAAAAGCAGACGTTCACGGCTCTTGACTTTCAGACAAACAAATGTTCTATAAGAGGGGTGTGGCATATTCAGGTTGACGTGTATAGGTGGTATTATGACAGCGCAGGAGTCGAGAAAAAAGACGAGGCACATCTTACGAAAGATATTATTTTCTACTGCAATGACTGGACACCTCCAAAAATAAGTATAAACAAGGATGATGCTAATTACAAGACAGGAGTAAGAAAAGTCCGTATTGACTTATCAGATAATGAGACTTCAAAGGCTCCAAGAGGATATCTTATAGCGGGAACACCTGATAACACTGTATTAAGAAAATGTTATTACAAAGTCTACTCAAGCAAGCCTTCAAAACCTGCAGCGGGTACTGATTTTAGCTCTTGGACAGAAATCTCTTGTACAGGAAACATGAGCATTACACAAGAGATTGAGATTACACCACAAATGTGCAAGGGGGACTGTTACATAGCTGTTGCAGCCTATGATAATGCGACAGTCAACGGGATAGGAGGCACAGACAAATCTTATGGTAATCTGGGATGGAATTATACCCATCTTGATTCAGTTTATACTGCAATAAACAATCAGGGTTACTGCCATTTAGGCCCCGCAAATTCGTTATGTTATGTCAGCACAGGGAAAGAAGCAAATCTCTCAAGCACAAACTTCACGGCATTATTCTCTCAGCCTGAAGGAACAGATGTCTGGAACAGCGGTCTTGTACCTCAATGCGTAACGCCGGGAAGCTGGATTAACAATATGTACTGTGATAACTCCCAAGGGATGGTGCCTAAAGGAAAAGAGCTTTTTGACTATACGGGAAGTTACGCTTCCAGTTCAGGAAGCCATTATTACGAGTACTGCGCGCCATACAACAGAATAGTTCCTGGTTCTGGCGGTTTTAATGTAATGCCTTACAATGCTTCTATTGCTCCAAGCCAGAATCTAACACATGTGTGCGTATTAAATGACCTTCATAGCAACAAACAACTGGTTGCGATGTCGCTTGACAGAATTAAGGTTCCTGCGGGCGTAGGAATTAATTTCAAGAACTTGTATGGCAGCAAAGATTTCACATTCCATACGGAGCAAAATTCAAGATGCCCATCAAATAAAGGAGGGACATTTTACACTTGTAATCAGGATAATGCAACATTGAATCTGACAAGCGGAATAATGACACTTGGCAATATGTTCTTACCAGCAATAAAGCCATTAGAGCAGCCTTCACCTGTCGCAGAAGAGAGCATGAACATGATATCTGCCGTTGAAAGCGTGATGAGCGGGAGCAAATACCAGGATTATCTGCAGACAAAGTATGGGAACGACCCCAATGTACTCCACGGCGTAAATTACATATTCAATGAGACCGCATACGATTTTATTGCTGTTCAAAGGAATGGCAGCAAGACAGCACTAGGATTTTCTGTAAAAGTATATGACCTTCAGTATCAGCCGGAATATCTTGTTGGAGCGTACTACACAGGGTTTACACCATCTGATCTGAGTTCTCTTTGCAGTTATTCTCATTCAGTAGGCCTCCCAAGCTATGCATTGGTTCCTGAAAGCATATACTGTGATAATGACGGGAAAAGACTCATAGTTGTTGCAATGGCGAGTGACTACTCGCAAGGTAAAGCTGCTGAGGGTGTTGAAAGGCTTATTGCGAGGTTAAGAATATGAGGGGGCAGATAACCTTCATTGTCATTATAGCAATACTCATACTGCTTGCAATAGCCGGAGTCGCATATGTCCTCAATACCGTAAAGAATGTCTCTCCAAAACAAACGAACAATAATGCGCAGATGGTGTCATTACAATCATGCTTATCATCACAACTCGACAAAGCAGTTGAAGATGTTTCATTGCATGGGGGAATAATGACTTCAAGAATATACGCTCCCTTCACAGGAAATACTTTTCTTGATTATGGAAAAGTATCATACTGGATAATGAGACCTCCTTTAAGCTATTATGAACGTGTAAACTATCTTTATACAATTAGTTCTGTAGCTACAAGCCCACAAGAAGCAACCGACCAGCAGGAGAGGGGAACAGCGCACATACCCCCGCTTTATTCTGACTCAAGATATACTGTTGATTCATTACAAAAAGCAGTACACGACAGTCTCGCTTCTCAGGTTTCAGGGTGCTCACCTTATTATAATAGTACAGATCCAAATATAGTGGTTGATTTTGCAGATAAGTATGTTGAAGCAATTTACAATATGAAAATTTCTGGCTCATCATCATTCCAAAAGATTGCAGTAAAGGCAAATGTCCCATTAAAGCTTGCATATATGACTGCAAAGAGTGCTGTTACAGCAGAAGCCACAGAAACAATAGTGAACGGACAATTCCATCACAATTTCAGCAACATTAACTCTAATGATTTCATAATTCATTACAGGCAAGCTGATAACAATCATAACGACAGTCTTGTAATATTACAATCAAAATCTGCCGTTCTTGGAGGCAGACCCTACCAGTTCGTATTTGCAGTAGAAGATCGGCCCGCACTCGTAGTATCAAAGAAAACTAACCCTTCTTCATGTAGTGACATCCTGGGTGTGCTTGACCCTGATGAGGGAGATAATAAGTTCGTTCAATTCGATATAACTGAACCAACAAATTGCACTTATACACACAGCCAAATCAGAATAAACTACGTATATCATAAAAAGACAATATCTGTACGAATATAACCTTAAAAAAAAAGAATATGGCAATAAATAACGGTATTTCAGGTAAGAAAAAGATCATATTGTTAGTTGGAGCCATATTATTAGTCGCATTGGTCACGTTATTAAACAAATCTCATAATGTTCGGGCGACAGATTACTGCTGTGTCAATACCACCAGTGACGTATTCTGCCAGGCGTACGACAATTACTCCACAGTATTTGATGCTTGCGGAGGAATCCAGAGCAATGTTACAAACACTCTTTGTGATGCTCCGGGATCAGTTGCAAATAACATCTGCTCAACCACACAAGGATGCTGCTGTGATTTTAGCACTGCAACGCCGGGTGCAGACTATCCCGTATCATACTCAACATGCACATTGACTGGGAGGGCCTGGTATAACAATCAGACTGCAGATTGTCAGAGTGTCTGCAGTAACAACGCCCCATCTATTACAAGCTGTGATCCTAATACCCCTCCCACACTTAGCTTTCAGGTAACCGCGGTAAAAGGGAGCAGTAACGTGTCATTATCATGGGATTCATGCGGATATGTTGCAACCATAAAGAAGACAGGAACGGGAGTGTCAGACACTTTCACGGTGCCCGCAGGAACAACAACATATATGGACAGCGGTAATTCGTGGGGAACACCATACACTTACAACATCACTATTGTTTATCCTACAAAAACGTTAAGTGAAAAGTTAAGCATAACAACAGGAGATGCTGCTTGCAAAGGTGTTTATAATGATGGGGGAGTGTGCGGGACCAAAGCACCTAATGTCGGGGATGTAATAACATGCAATTCTAACAACAAAGTCACCATTACTCAATGCACAGGAGAATCGGCTTGTGTGGCAACACAAACAACAGCGTACTGTGCAAGTAGCGCGCCATGTGCAACAAATTCTCTTCTAGGAATAACCAATGAGACGAACTGCGAATACACGAGCAGGGGAGACAGGAAGAATTGTTATTATGAAAGGGGAACATCAGCTTTTAACCAGTGTTTCTCCTGTAAAAATGTTGACAGCTGTTTCAGTTATAAGACCGAAAATTCATGCGGGCAGGATTTTTGCGGAGCCGGAAACTGCTACTGGGACCCTACAACTGATGTCGGGCAAGGTGGAGGAATATGTAAGTCAACAACTGCAAGCATATGCCAATATGTGCAGCCAACTACTTCTGCAGCGGATAGTATTTACTCTCAGCTCATGACACCGACTCCTAACCCTCAGGAGACCGCAGCATTATTCTCAACTTCAAATTATACATGCCAGGTTGGAGGAGGAACGTGCGGAACTCCAAAGAGCTGCGCGAACCTAAAGACGAAAGACGCTTGTGACAATTCAACCGATACGTGCGGAATAAACTGCTATTACGTCAACAACGAATGCACCCGGCTTACAACCAATACCAATGACCCTACTCCTTGCGCCGGACTTAGCGCAGGAAGTGCTTCCAGAACAGCATGTGAACAGGATTTTTATCTTCCCGACACTACCTGTCGCATTCAGAACATAAATGTGAACCCTCTTTTCTTAATAACAATTTATGACAGATTAAGCAGTGATACAATACCAAAAGCAGTAAGCAACCCCTTTCCTGCCTATACTACACAAGCATGCGTATTAAACGGAAACCCAACCACAATCTCATGCGATGGAATTTCTTCAACAACCGACTTAAAGAGCCCAATTTTCAATCTCATAGGATTAAATGATACTTTCAAGAACCTTAACATACAACCTAACAAGGCATACACACTGGTTATGAGAACAACGGACCCTTACAACAACACAGAAAGCTCCTGGAAATCACGCAGTTTTACAACACCTTCGAGCTTTACCGACCTTACAGGATTTCATATAAAACTGCTCAGCCCAATAGGAGGAGAAGTATTATACGGCAAGAAATTTACGATAAATGTTACTGCAAAAAACCAGCAGATATCAACCTGTTCATATATTCTTAACGGAGTGAAAGGCTCATTTTATCTTTCAGGAGCAAACACTTATTCAAGCACACCCGTTTCTATACTAGACCAAGGCTCGTTGTCAATAACATGCAACCCTACATCATCAGATTATAAGGCTGACACTCTTAACGTTCCGTTGCAAATAATCACATCACCCCCAAAAGTCACTTTAAGCGCTGACCCGCAGTATATTTTTGTAAAGACACCTACAAACTACCAGACCACAATTAACATAAATTCGGATCAGGCAGTATTATGCAGGTATTCTCTTGACTCAAGCAAACCATATGCTGACATGACTCTTATGTCAACAACACAGGAATACAGTACAACGCATTCGGTGCAATTAAGTTTCAGCAAGCAGGGAGAGTATCCTGTTACTGTCGAATGTATAAATGCACTTGGGAACTTAAGTAACAAAGAACAGGTTATAGTAACTGCAAACGAGTCTTATACGAATTGGGTCAAGATACTAAGCCCCGAGAAATACAGGACCTACAATCAAACAAACGTAGATGTCAATATAAGTGCAATAAAAGGAGCAAAATGTACAGCGTATGATTATTCAAGCGGAAATAATGCAACAACACCAACTCAAATTGCAAATAACTGGTATGATTTTGGAAACATGGAGTTTGGCAATGATGCAAACACCCTTCAGGTAAACTGCACACTTAACGATGCCGGAGGGCAGCATACGGCATCTGATTCAGTAACTTCATATTATGACAGCAGCATACCAAACATAGGCATAAGCATGTTCAATCACGGTCCTGCATACAGCGGAGGATACTCAAATGAACTGCAGTACACTTTAGTATTCAACACTACAGGCTCAAACATAGCTTCCGCTTCTTATAATATCACGCAAGAGAATGATAATCAGACTTTCATAGCAGTTGTGCAAGGCGATACCACAGTGCCTGTACAGAATAAGACAGGATATAATTACGTTTCATACAACTTAAAACAAACTCTTGTTCCGGGAGACATTTACAGGGTTACGGCCAAAATTAAGAATGCTGCAGGCTCTGGCAATATTGCTACAGCGACATACATTTATGACGCGAGCCTTGCCTGTCATGATAACACAACTGACAGGCAGGAGACAGGAGTAGACTGCGGAGGCCCGGTATGCGGTTCAACATGTAATGTAGGACAGGGTTGTAAAGTTGATGCTGACTGCTTAAGCAATCTGGCATGCGACCAGACAATACATGAGTGTGTGCCTTCAGCCTGTATCGCTAATAATCAATGCGGTGGGGACTGCAGGCCTTGCGTGCAGCAGATTTGGCTTAAAAGCCCTCAGTTTGGAATATCATCAAAACCAAACCCTACACTCGTATGGGGGAGCTTGCAGAACGTGTCCTGCGGGTATTATTCAGCAAGAGCCCGTCCTGACGCGTTCTTCCAGATTGATGCTCCAAAAGTTACATCAAAGACTCATATCAAAACGAGTTATACGCTTGCAGACGGGCAGTCAGACACTCTAAATGTTGTATGCTTTAATGGTACAGGCAATTTTTCAGCAAAGTTCGATATAAGTGTTGATTCAAACCCTCCTAAGTTAAACAATTATGATGTAAGGCCTGATGTGCTGACAGAAAAGTACAGCATGGGGGCTGGAGGAAAGAATGCATATTGGACCGACATAAGCGCTGAGACTGATAAGCCCACAGTATGCAAGTACTCAACACAGACGGGTACATATTCGCAAATGCAAAGCACCCTTGCCGATTCACAGCTTAACGAGTCAAAATTGAATTCTTACTCAACCACTCACAACTTGTGGGTGCCTTTTTTCACTGAGGGGCCATACACCATTCACATAACATGCCTTGGAGAAAACGGCCTTGTATCCTCATCAGTTACTAAAAAACTCCTCATAGATTCGAGTGCGAATGTTACCCCAAAAATAATGTCCCCATTATCATACAGGATATACGATACTAAGAATATAAACATAACAGTGGATGCATTAAGCAACATTGCGAATGCCTGTATTGCAAAAGCCGACAGTTTCGATTACAATAAACTTGCAAAACAGCAGGGAAGTATATATTCTGCAGCATTCTCAATACCAAGCGACGGCCCCCACACAACCGCAGGAATGTGCACTTATACTAACATTGCAGGAGTATCTTATAATTCTTCAGCATCATCAGGATTTCAGATAGATACCACACCACCAGGAATAACAAAATTTGCAATAATGGATCCTAACACAAAGAATGAGAGCATAACATATCATGAAAATGCGATAGGACTTGATATAGAGTCTTACGATGCCATCTCAGGAACAGCATATTATAATTATACCGTGGATGTTAACGGCAAACCCCAAGTTTCAAGATTAGTTCCTGCCTCTTCTAACTATTTCGAGGAGAACGGACTGCACTTAAAGGACGGGGATAAGATACAGGCTTCAGTAATAGCAGAGGACAAGGCAGGAAACTGGATGCAGACCGGAAAGGACAGTAACACATTAACATACCAATATGTAGTGCCTCCAAACACTTGTACTGATAATAAAACCGATGGTAACGAAACAGGAGTAGACTGCGGAGGAAACTGCCAGGCATGCACTAACAATCAGGCGTGCATAGGCAATGCTGACTGCCAGCCAGGATATTATTGCGGTTCAGGAAGTGTGTGCGTTCCTCGTGCAAACCAATGCAGCAACGGAGTGCTTGACAAAGGATTAGAAACAGGAGTAGACTGCGGAGGAACATGCCCTGCTTGCACAATTGCAGGTGATAAATGCACTTCAAATAATGACTGTGATGCAAGCAAAGGATTATTCTGTGATACCAATGCAGGAATATGTAAGCTTGATATTAATACCGTTTGCAGTAACAATCAGCTAGACCCATTGTTTGAAACAGGAGTAGACTGCGGAGGAATATGCGCAGCCCAGCTTGACAAGACATGCCCTCAAGGGGGAAGCTGCACGAGCAATGCTGACTGCTCATCACCATACATATGCTCAGCGGGAACGTGCGTATCATCAGGATATACGGGCACTGTGTGCAAGGATGACGGATTCAATAACACAATAATAGATAATGCCACGGGAAACAGCACTTATTGCGGCAGGGGATGCAGCAGCTCATGCCCGGATAATACGGGATGCCAGAATGACCAGGACTGCTCAAGCCACACTTGCTTAAACCATGTTTGTGCTCCTACGGGAACTTATGGATGTACAAATACAGGCCGACTTCAAAGCGGGCAGGTATGCGGAGGAACATGCCCTAGCGAATGCCCTGCAGGAGAACCCTGTAATAACAACGGAGACTGCCAGGTGGGCCTTGTATGTGACGGCATAGGAGAATGTTCAAACCCCTCAAATAAGCCTACAAACAGTATCAACAATACAAATACATTACCAACAGGAAAAACCGCAAGAGGAGGATGGTGGTGGAAAATATTATTAATGATACTCCTCCTTGGAATACTTGGCGGTGTCGGGTATTATGCTTACATAACATATTATCTTCCAAACAAGAAGCCCGAATACAAACAGGAGACTGGCACCACAGGCACACAACAGCAAACCACGAGTGAAACTCCAAGAAATGTTGATATAAGCGGACACCCCCACAATGCAGTTGAGCCTCCAAAAGCGCCTCCTTTAAGCGAGGAGAAGCAAAAACAGATAGATGCCTTACTGCGAAAGAAGAGGCGTGAGGAAAAAAAGAATGAGATGAAAACTCTCTTCTCTGCATTTGATAACAGTGAGCTTGAAAAGGCACAATTGCAGGATAAGGAGAAATCAGAAATAAGTCCTGATGAAGAACAGGCAGATAAAGAAGCATCCAATGAAAAAAGCAATCTAAAGAAAGAAAGCATAAAAGATGGAATGCCAAGTTTTGACAGCAAACTATCGGATGAGAAAGAAGAGAATACTCCTTCAAAGCCCATAACATTCAAGAGCACAAAAGAACCTGAATTAAAGCCTGTTATTCCAGTAAGAAAAAAGAAGAGTTATGATACTTTCAAAGAAATACTTAATGATGGAAAAAAGACCAAAATGGAGAAAAAAAATGATGAGAAAAATAAGTAAAAACAGAAAGGGACAGATTGAGAGAAGCTTCACAATGATAATGACCATTATGATAATAGCAGTAGTTGCTTACGTAGGGTATCGCGGAGCAGCTTTCCTTGTAGGACTTCAGTCAAAACAACAGATTACTACATTCTGGAATGATCTTGACTCGCATATAACTCAATATAACGGCAAAGGCTCGTTTTATAATTATACTGTCATACTTCCTAACGGGAACAATTACCTTTGCTTTTTTGATGTGAGCAGTAATGTGCCTGTTACGAAAAGGAATATACCCGCACAAGGAAACCAGAATTTTGCAGATGCACGCAATTACTGGGGCAACGCAACATCTTCCGATAATAATGTTTATCTTTCATCAGGAAAGACATATAAGATTAATAGCATAGGGTTTCCCAACGGAGAAAA
>Ga0114931_10007141_pt1 | contig 13668 bp, 16 predicted proteins | sample 2SBtaG_FD_89579 | JGI IMG/M metagenome (GOLD analysis project Ga0114931, IMG submission 89579) | Deep subsurface microbial communities from Kolumbo volcano to uncover new lineages of life (NeLLi) - 2SBTROV14_V59a metaG | ecosystem: Environmental > Aquatic > Marine > Volcanic | place: Kolumbo...
ACAGTGGACAGTGGACAGTGAACAGATTTTCTCGCCCTCGTTGTTTGCCTTGCTGTTCACTGTTCACTATACACCGGGATCAGGAAATAGACTTAGGTTCATCTGGTCCGATTCCCGATCCCTGTTTCCTGATTCCTGGTGGCGGAACCGCTTCGCGTTCCGCCCTACGTGCGGTTCGTTCGATCAGATCGGCGGCCACATCGGCCAAGCCGTACAGGTCTTCATTGCGGCCGTAGGCGATGCCGTTCTGCGACCAGGCTTCGCGCTGCGGTGAGGTCAGCATGAGTGCCAGCTTTTCGTCGAAGTCGGCCTGGCGGTATGGCAGCCGGATGAGCAGGCCGGCATTGGCACGCTCGATGTGACGGGCGTAGCCGCAGCTTTCGGTGACCAGCACCGGCAGGCCGGCGATGGCCGCTTCCAGGATGACGTTGCCGGCGACTTCCCCCACGAAGGCGGGGTGAACGAAAAGATCGGCGCCCAGATAGAAGCGGGGCACATCGCTGCGGCCGAGAAAGATCTGCAGTCGGTCGGCCAGTCCCAGTCGGTCGGCAAGACGATAGAAGGGTTCCGGCTTGTCGCGGCCGATCATGATCAGACGGGTCTTCTGTTTCAACGGCTGCGGCAGGGAAGCCATGCCCTGCAGCGCACGGCCCAGTCCTTTGCCCTCAAAATTGGAGCCGACCATCAAGATGACTTTCTCATCGTTGCCCACGCCGAACTCGGTCCGCCACGCCGCGCGAATTTCGGCTGCATTGTCGGGCGCCATTCGGTCGCGGGCGATGCCCGGCGGCAACAGGTGAAAGCGCTCTTCGGACGTGTGGTAGTAGCGAATGAAGTTGGCTTGTTCGGTCGGCGAGATCATCATCAGTTCCGTTGCAGCGCGCGGGTCGAAGACGGTGCGTTCGAAACGGACGAATTGCCGATATCTCGGTGTCAGCCGATCGTACCAGGCCTTCAACTCATGCCCGCGGGCGAGATAGCAGGAGTCGGCGCCATAATAGATGTCGAGGCCGGGCATCTTGTTGAAGCCAACCACGGCGTCGAATCCGCCATTTTTCAACAGCGGCAGAAGCTCGCGGACATAGGCGGCGTTTTTGCCGTGATTGGACCAGGCGCGAACCGGAATCGGCGTCACCTTCAGCCCTTTGGGTTGGTCGCCTTCCCAGCTTCGGGTGAAGATTTCGATGCTATGGCCGCGCTCCCGACAGATGGTCGCGATCTGCAGCATCTTGCGCTGCAGTCCGCCATAGGAAAAGTACTTGAACAGGCAGAAGCCCAGCTTCATCGATGCACACGGTTGCCGCTGATGATGTCTCTCAGCTTGACCCGAAGCCCCTTGGCGACGTAGGAGCCCGGCATCATGCCCACCAGCGTCGGCAGCTTGACGCCATCCTCGATGGTGGCGCCGTATTTGCCGTTGGTCTGGTAGGTTTTGTCGCCGATGGTGGCGCGTACCGGAATGCGGTCGGCTCTCAGGTTGGCGATGTTGGTCTTGCCCGGCAGCCAGCAGTCGCGGCCGATGAAGGAGTCGCCGATGGTATTTGCGTGCGAGATCATGGTGTTGTCGAGAATGATCGAGCGCGTCATATCGATCTGCTGGCCGATGCGTACGTCCGGGGCTAGGATCGAACCTTTGATCGATGAGTAGTAGCCGACGCGGACGTTGTTGCCGATATACATCGGGCCGACCAAAACGCAGTAATCCTGGATTTCGGTGTCCCTGCCGATATGAATCGGCCCCTTGATCACGCCGATCTTCGGCAGCTTGACCCCTTCTTCGACGAAGATATCGCCTTCGATGCTGAGGCTGGGGGATGTACGCAGATCGGGCGGCAGGTTGTTTGTGATCGCCAGCTCGGGAATGCATTCGATCACCTCCCATGGGAGCGTGGCCTGTTGCAGGCGGTTCGGATCGATCAGCGGCTGCAGCAGCTCGGCGAGCCGTTCGATGGAGCGGGGGAAAAAGGTTTCGTCGAAACGAATCGGTTTCTGTGCCGGCTCCTTCAGCGCGCGCTGCTGCGAGAAGCTCAGTGTTTGTGAAAGAAACGGTTCGGCGTAATGGACTTCATTCGAATAGAGCAGCGCGTTGCGGCCGCTGGTTTGGGCGTAGGCTCGAATCTCATTCGGTGAGAGGTAGGCTTTTTCCCGCTGCGAATAGAAGCAGGCCAGCAGCGAAATCTTTCCCTCCAGCAGTTCGCGGTTGCCGACAAAATAGTGGTTGGGTGAAAAATCCTTGGTCGACGGCGTGCAGTAATAATATTTGTTGGCGATGGTACGGGCGGCGATGGTGGCTGCCTCGGAGACCAGCGTGTGATCCTGGTGTCGATCCTTGCCGTAGGGCAGATAGACCACATCCGGGGCGAATGCTTCGATCTGTTCTTCCATCCGGGTGATCAGGGGGTGCAGCTCGGTCGGCGGATCGGCTGCCAGCAGCTCGACCTCGTAGTCGTAGCCATCTCGGACATGTCCCAGCTCCTCCTCCCGGATTGGGTATTCCTTCGGGTTGTTGCCCAGACAGACGACCAGTGATTTCACGTGATCGCCCTGGTCCATGCGGGACAGGATGGTCATACCGGCACCGAACTCGACGTCGTCCGGGTGGGGGGAGATAAAAAGAACGCGTTCTGACATGATGAAAAATTGAATCCTCTATGTGTGGCTGTGATGTAAGCGCTATATGTTAACGTGAAATTGGGCGCGGCGTGGAACCGACTTTGCCAGCCGCACGCCTTTGGTGGATCCGTCGCTGCACTCCTTGATCCACCCTACGTTTACGCCTCCATTTCGCGTAGGACGCTCCGCTCTGGTATGTTATGCTTTTGCCCCATGGTCGGTTTTCTCTCTTTCCTTTAACGATGTGCGGCATCTTCGGCGTCACCCGCCCGGACCTCGAGCAGGCGCGTGCCGCACTCGTCACCCTGACGCATCGCGGCCCCGACCAGGCGGGAGAGTGGTGCGATGCCGGGCTCTATATCGGCCATCGCCGGCTGAGCATTCTCGATCTGTCGGAAAACGGCAGACAGCCGATGCACGATGACGAGGAAGCGGTCGTCATTGCGGTCAACGGCGAGATCTATAACTATCGGGCACTGAAAAAAGAGCTTCGAAAAAGACATACGTTCAAAAGCGCGTCCGACTCCGAGGTGATCCTGTATGGCTACAAGGAGTGGGGCATGGATGGATTGCTGCAGCGCATCGAAGGCATGTATGCGTTGTCGATTTACGACCGGCCGCAAAAAAAGCTCTATCTGGCGCGTGATATCGCCGGCATCAAGCCGCTCTATTATTATCATGCAGACGGCGTTTTCGCCTGGGGGTCGGAACTCAAAGCGTTGGAGTGTTATTTTGGAAAAGAGACGCTTGAAATAGATCAAACGGCACTATACGATTTTCTGACCTACCTCTATATTCCGCCGCCGAAGTCCCTGTACCGGAACATCCACAAGCTGGCAGCGGGTCATTATGTCACCTTCGATCTTGCTGCGCAAACGCTCGCCGATACCCGCTACTGGACGCTCGAGCCGCGCATCTTCGAGATCGATTCGGCGTCGGCTCGACAGACGCTGCGCGGCCTGGTGCTCGATGCGGTCGAGGCCCACATGGTCAGCGACGTACCGGTCGGCTTTTTCCTCAGCGGCGGCATCGATTCAAGTGTTGTCGTCGGCTGCGCCGCGGCCTTGTCGGACAAGATCAACACCTACACCATCGGTTTCGAGGAGGTGGGATACGACGAGAGCCCTTTCGCCGAACAGGTGGCGCGGCTGCATGACACCCGTCATCACTGCCGCATTCTGGATCAGTCGTTGAGTCTCGATCTCTATCCGAGGATGAAAGAGTGGTTCGATGAACCGCATGCCGATACGTCGGCGCTGCCGACCTTTTTGGTGTCTCGATTTGCCAGGGAAGAGGTCAGCGTCGTTTTGACCGGCGACGGCGGCGATGAAATCTTCGGCGGTTACTCCCACTATTTCAAATTCAAGGCGATGACCGCCTCCAAACACCCGCGGCCGGCCATCCTCAAAGCGCTGACCAGCCGGGGCAAGCGCTGGTTCAAGGGGAACAGAGCGGCCAGGGCCGTTGCCAACATCGAGCGCCGGCTGCTGTTGCAGGGGATCGAACTGCACGCCAGACTGTTGGGAGGGATGCTGGCCGATGAGAAGCAGGCCTGGCGCGCACGCTTCGACATTCCTGACGATTACGACGACTACTGGTTTTTCCGGAAGCATTACCGGGAGGATCTGCCGCCGGTCACCCGGCTGCAATACCTCGATTTTCACACCTATCTGCCCGAGGACATTCTGACCAAGGTGGATCGCACCAGCATGGCGGTCTCACTGGAAGCACGGGTGCCCTTTATTACCCGGGAGATCATCGAATTCGCTTTCTCCCTGCCCGAGTCGGTGCGGCTGCCGGATGGCGAACCCAAAGGGCTTTTGAAGCTGGCGTTCGCGGATCTTTTGCCGCCGGGCATTGCAACCAGAAAGAAAAAAGGCTTTACCGTTCCTGTGAAAGTGTGGCGGGAGGCGTTCTACGGGCAGTACAGCTACCCGCAGGAGCGGCTGCTCGATGCCCTTTTTCTCTCTTCGTAGAGGGCCGCATAGCGTTTGCGGTGGGCGTCGTAAAGTACCCGCGCCCGTTTCTGTACCTTTTCCCAAAAGCGCTTTTCTTCCGTTAGAACCGCCCGCAGCGGTTTTCCCCGATAGGCGCGGATGAAGCGCAGTCTGTCCCTCGCGGTCAGGCCGCAGTCCATGCTGGAAAAATGGAGTCCGGCGATGTCCTTGATGATCCAGCGTCGGGGTGTGCGGCCTCGTATCTGGGTTCGGTGCAGATCCATCAGATACAACGCAAAGTCACTCTTGCCGGTCGTTGCGGGATCGAGGTTGAAATGACAAACATAGAAATCGCGGTGGTTGATGCCGTTTTCGTGTAGCGTTTTGGCGATGGCGGCGATTTTTCCGATCAATGCCCGCTTCAGCCCGAGCGGCGGAGGCTTCGATTGCCAGTCGATGCTGAGCTCTTCCAGCGTCACCGTGTCCATCAGCTCCTCGGTGATCATGAATGACTCCTGTCGGGCCGGATTCCATCCGCGCCAACCGTAGCCGGCCAGGGGCGTGGTCGAGATGCCGAGTTCGGTCAGGCGCTGGATCGCGCGCACCTCGTTTTTTGCACCGAGCACCGGCAGGCGCCCCTGAAGCAGGTTTTTGAAAATTTCCCGCCAGCCGACGCCGGAGTGGATCTTGATGAAATAGCTTCTGCTGCCGACAGCGAACCGCAGCGTTCTGCGCTCGCCGACCTGCTGGAAGATCTCTCCTTCGAGGGCCAGAAAAGTGTCGAACGTCGCAGGAGTACCCTCGATGGTGGCAAGGTCCGGGCTCAATTCGATCAATGGGCGGTCCCGATCGATCGATCAGCGCGCAGGACGGTCATTCGAGCTTTCCTTTGATCAGATAGCGGCGGCGGACGAATGCTGCGAACAAGGCCGCCAGAACGATTGCACTCGACGCGATCAAAAAAGTGGTCAGATCGTTGTGATGCTTTCCCAGCATCAGCAAAGCGGGGCGGACCACCATCATGCGCCAGATCGTGAAAAAGCCGTAAAAACAGATGACGCCGATAAAGACCCAGGTCCACGGTTTGTCGTCTTCCATCGCGGTCGCCGTGCGGTAGAACCAGATGGCGACGAAACCGGCAATCACTAGCGCTGTAATACCACCTAACATAATGCCTCCTCAGTCGAACGATCGATAGACGTGGAAGGGCGTAGTATAGCCTGATTTCGTTATCAGCAATAATCGTTCAGCAGGCGGCTGAACAGAGCGCCGATAGTCGGGTTTGCTTCCCAATTCTTGAAAAAACGCTTCATATCACGCTGCCGGCGGCGCCTGAAACGAAAAAGGAGGCTGTGTTCTTGCATGGCGTCCAGATCGATCAGAAAGGCGGTGTCCTCACCAATCAGAAAATTGGTGGCTTTCAAATCGCCATGACTGATGTGGTGACGGCAAAGCTTTTGGAGCAGTGCGGCCACCTGAGCGACGATGATCTCCCGGCGGTGGTGAGCAGCTGCAGGGTCGTCAAAAAAGGCCCGGCAGTCGATGCCCTCGATGTGTTCGGTGATGAAATAAGCCGTGCGTCTGATCGGTCCGAACCGCCGTTCGATCAGAGCGACCGGTTTCGGCGTGGCAATTCCATAAAACAGGAGCCGGTGGGCATTGCGCCACGAGACGGCGGCGCGGGTTGGGCGAAAAGCGCGTTGGAGGCCGTGGCGCCGATTCTTGATGTTGTAGCGTTTGATAACGAACGTCCGGCCGTCGATTGTGACGCGGACCACGGTTGCGGTGTTGCCAAGCTTGAGCGGCTCGCCTGACGCCATCGCTCGATCCGGATCTTCCAGCAGGGTCCTCAATGCCGGGGTGTCGTCGGCTTTGTCGAATACGCTGAAATTTCGCCAGCTGCTGCTGCATCTGAAATCACGGCATTCACGAAAAATACGTTTGAAAAGGTGCCGTTGCCGCTGTTTTTACTTGTGCATGACATAGGTGTGCAATCGTTCGCGGTCACGCCGGGCGGCGGCCCAGCCGCGGCCAGCGGCATAGCGGCGATGGATCGCATCGATGTGTCGTTCATCCTCCGTGGGCAACTGGGCAAGAAAAAGCGCCAGGTTCTGCAAAGCGGCTTGTTTCGGCACAGGCGTGCTGACGGCAGCGATGTCGGCCCCATCCAGCGTATGGATCCGCCCTCGCGCGCAGAGAAAATTATCGAGATGCAGGTCGTTTTGAACGATGCCTTGACGATGATGGCCGGCCAGGACATCCGTCAGATCGAGCAGCAAATCGAGCCGTTCGACATCCGACGCCGATTGCCAGCATTCGAGAAAACTGCGCCCCTCGCAAATGTATTCGAACAACAGCACAAAGCCATTTTCCTCTTCCAACCGCCCGGAATGCAGCAGCAAGGGTGCGACGATGCCGCGCTCGAGCAGGGCGCGGCAGCCCTCGGATTCGCGCTGCCAATGCACTTTCGCTCGCCGCCGATCGATGAACAATTTGGCGAACACCGTGCGCCCCTGCCACTCGGCCAGGCAGGCGAGCCGTTTGCCCGGCAGACAGCGTACGATTTCAAAGCAGCGCAAGGGGGCGAGGCTTGAGGCGGTGGGCAATTGCAGGGTGAACGGTGTGCGGCCTGCCTGTTCGATGGTGTGCAATTCCTGCTTCATTCGGATCCTAATGACTCGATCCCAATGACTTCAGGCCGCCATAAAACAGAATCTGATGGTGATCACCCGATTGTGTCAAACACGCCAACTTGAAATTCAAACAATATCTTCATGTTCATTTGTTTGGATATATTCCCACATTTCGTTCTGGTGCAGCCAGATTGGATCGGCATTTTTCAGGATGTACTCGTCAACATCCATTCCGTCGATCGTTGGTGGTCTTTTGACTCTCACCTGCTTGCCGTTCATGAAAATCCACATATATTTCTTCTGTCTTCCTTCCTTGGCCTTTTTTCGGGCTCGCTTTTGTGCCGCAGTGAGCTTCTTTTTTGCCTTTGCCATTTTTTCGATGTCGTTGTCGTACTGAGGTATGAATAATGTGTCAGACAAAGGGCGTCTGGCGTGTGTAATGCCTGGGTCAGGCTTTGCTTTCCTTGGTGGTCGTGATCATTAGACCGACGATGATTCCCGCTGTCGTCATTTCGACCACGCTGCCAATAAACCAGCTAAATGCAAGGCTCAATGGAATTGGCATGTAACTGTATGACCCGAAACCCATCGATACGCCAGTTGCGATACCAAAAATGAGACCAAACTTAATGCCAGACGCCAATGATTTTGATTCGATGAAATAACGATATATGCTTACAAAACAGATACTGAATATGAACGTAACGATCGACATTAGCGGCATATTCAATTCATCTTCAGGTCGCCACAAATTTGCAGTTGCTTGATAGGCCGATTGAAGCCATACGCCATGAATAAGGAAGTCCATGATTGACCATGCAATGAACACTGCAATCGTTGCCCAAATTGTTTGCTTTAACATCGTTCTTTTCCTCGATTATTGGGGGTCCTGTGGACTTGAATTGAGCGGGTGTTCCAGAAAGTTGGGATCCTTGCGCTCGATCAGGTCGACCAGGAAGGCGTTGACGGTCCCCGGGGCAACACTGCGGCGTTCGTCGATCAGCGGTTTGACACGGGTCTGGTATTCACTGTCACCGTAAAGGGTCTGGACCCGCTGTTCCAAAGCAGCGGAATCGCCTGCCGCCAGACGCTCTTTGTGGGCGATGCGGCGGTAGCTCAAGCTGGCGTTGATCTGGGCGAAGCAGAAACCCTGTACGCTCTGGACGATGCGCTCGATATTGGCGTTGATGTCGCCGCTTCCGGAAAGCGGCCGGAACAGTTTGGTCTGGGTTTTGAACAGGGCCGGTCCCAACAGGCCCAAGACGGCGGCAGAGGTCCAGGAAGGCTCGATCAGTTCATGTTCCAACAGGACCATGCCCATAAGGAAGGTCAGTAAAAGGTAGAGCAGATAGAAGGGCAGGGCCCACGGATTGATCACCGCGCGCCAGGGCTTCGGCTTATCGCGGTAAGCTCCGGCAACCTCCGCAACGGCTAGCAGCAGGCTCAACCCCAAGGCCACGGTGAAGAACGCCGCGGGTTCGCTCAACGAACCCGGCAACAGGATCGCGGCAAAATCGGCGGCGGTCATGGCCCTATTTCAGGGCTTTATAGCCCAGTTCGGTGAGTTCGAGTGCATCCCCGTAGCCTCCTTTGAAGGCGTTAGTGCGGCGGCGGACCAGCCCATGGATCTCGAGTTTTTCCAGTTCGTCGCGCAAATCTTTGAGGGGCTTCAGTGTGCGTGACTGAATCTCCACTTCGCTGGCACCGCCAAGGTCTGCGATCACCTGCGCAATGCGGCGATCTTCGTTGGTCAATCGCTCGTTTGACATACCATACAGTAAAGTAACTTCGGAACCCTTGCGGTTCCAATCCCATGCATTTGACAGGATTGCTGCATCCGTGTCAAGTGTTGGCCCTCGATGAGGGCGGGCGATCATGACGCTCCTTTGATACAATGGCCCCTTTCGGCGATCCCATGGTTTCACCACGGAAAAAACCAGCGTCATAGCGGTTGTCGCGCTCGCCGGACGCCGCAACCTGAAACATCCTGAACAAAAAAGGCATAACCAGCCATCATGGAAATCAGTCTACAACCCGTTATTTTGTCCGGTGGATCGGGGACTCGTTTGTGGCCCTATTCCCGGGAGACCTATCCCAAGCAGTTTCTGCCTTTGGCGGGTGAGAGGACGCTGCTGCAGCAAACGGTGCTCAGAACCAACGAAGTGGGCGACGAGCAGACCCGGATCTTCACGCTGGCGCCCATCGTCGTGTGCAACGAATCGCACCGGTTTCTGGTCGCTGAGCAGTTGCGCCAGATCGAGGCCGGAGGCGGGCCGATCATTCTCGAGCCGTTCGGACGCAATACCGCGCCGGCGCTGACACTGGCGGCCCACCTGGCGATGAACGATGGCAGCGATCCGGTGCTGGTGGTCATGCCTTCGGACCATTTGATTCAGGATGAGGCGGCTTTTCGTCGGGTGTTGACCCACGCGGTCGAACTGGCACAGCAAGGGTCTGTGGCGACCTTCGGCATCGTGCCGGACCGGCCCGAGACGGGGTTTGGTTATATTCGCAAAGGCGAAGCGATCGATGAGTCGGCATCGGTGCTGGATGCTTTTGTCGAGAAGCCGGATCTGGAACAGGCCAAGGCCTATCTCGATTCCGGGGAGTACCTATGGAACAGCGGCATTTTTGTGATGCGTGCCTCGGTATGGCTGGATGAGATCGCAAAGCATCAGCCCGATATCGCCGAGGCCTGTGAGCAGGCTGTCAAACGGGGCCATCGGGATGCCGATTTTTTTCGCGTGCACAGCGAAGATTTCGACCGCTGCCCGGGTGACTCGATCGATTATGCAGTGATGGAAAAGCTCAGCGGGCAGTCCGGTGACGTCAAGGCTGTCGTATTGCCGCTGGACGCGGGCTGGTCCGATCTCGGTTCATGGCCTGCCCTGCAGGAGACCCGTGAGCAGGATGAGCACGGCAACGTCATTCAGGGGGATGTGTTCGCCCAGGAGACGACCAATTCATTGCTTTATTCGCAAGACCGCTTTCTGGCGGTGATCGGGGTCGATCATCTGATCGTCATCGAAACCCCCGACGCGGTGCTCGTCGCTCACAAAGACAAGGCGCAGGAGATCAAGTCCATTACCGAGCATTTGAAGCAGTCGGGCCGTTCCGAGCATATGTTTCACAGCAAGGTGCACCGTCCGTGGGGCGACTTCGAATCGATCGACCACGGCGCCCGTTATCAGGTGCAGCGGTTGACCGTCAAGCCCGGCGCGACGTTGACGATGCAGATGCATCACCACCGCGCCGAGCACTGGATCGTCGTCAGCGGCACCGCTCGGATTACCCGCGGCGACGAGACGTTTCTGCTCGGCGAGAACGAATCGACTTTCATTCCCTTGGGAATGAAGCATCAACTCGAAAATCCAGGCTCGATTCCGTTGGAGATCATCGAAGTCCAGTCGGGCAGCTATCTGGGCGAGGATGACATCATTCGCTTCGAAGACTGCGACCAATCGGTCGACGGTTGACCTTTTAATCACTCACCAAAGGAACTTCATGGCACTTCATTGCGGTATCGTCGGACTGCCCAACGTCGGCAAATCCACCATCTTCAATGCACTGACCAAAGCTGCAATTTCAGCCGAAAACTATCCATTCTGCACCATCGATCCCAATGTGGGTGTGGTGCCGGTACCCGACCGACGTTTGCACAAGCTGGCGGAGATCGTTCAGCCGCAAAGAATCGTGCCGACGACGATCGAGTTCGTCGATATCGCCGGCCTCGTCGCCGGGGCGTCGAAAGGCGAAGGGCTGGGCAATCAATTTTTGGCCCACATTCGCGAAACCGATGCCATCGCGCATGTCGTACGCTGCTTCGACGGCAGCGATGTGGTGCACGTCGCCGGCCGGATTCATCCCATCGCCGATATCGAGGTGATCCATACCGAATTGGCGCTGGCCGATCTTGCCACGGTCGAGAAGGCGCTCCAGCGGACAGCGAAAGCGGCCAAGTCGGGCAATAAGGACGAACTGGCGAAAAAGACAGTGTTGGAGGCGATGCTCAAGCATCTGGACGACGGCGAGCCTGCGCGGTCACTGGCATTGAGCGACGATGAGCGGGCGATCATCCGGGATCTGCATCTTTTGACTGTCAAACCCACCATGTATATCGCTAATGTCCAGGAAGGCGGCTTCGATGACAATCCGCTGCTCGACCAGGTGCGCGCCTTTGCGGAATCGGAAGGATCGCTCGTCGTGCCGATCTGTGCGGCGCTCGAGGCCGATATAGCGCAGCTGGACGACGACGAGAAGCAGGAATTTCTCGCCGATCTGGGGCTGGAGGAGCCCGGGCTCGACCGGGTCGTGCATGCCGCCTATCGGTTGTTGAATCTGGAAACGTTTTTCACCGCCGGCCCTAAAGAAGTGCGGGCGTGGACCGTTCCGGTCGGTGCGACCGCGCCGCAGGCGGCAGGCGTCATCCATACCGATTTCGAAAAGGGCTTCATCCGCGCGGAAGTGATCGCCTATGATGATTTTCTTGCGTATGGCGGGGAGCAGGGCGCAAAGGAGGCGGGAAAATGGCGGCTGGAAGGTAAGGAGTATATCGTTCAGGATGGGGACGTGGTGCATTTCCGCTTCAATGTGTGATCGGCTTTCTGCTGAAAGGTGAAGAGTGCGCTCTGAAACGCGACGTTTTGTAAAGACCAATAGCCGAATCGCGTCACAGTTTTACAAGATCGACGCGCGGACGGTGCAATTTATGCGGCACTTGTTTCGTTTCGTACTCTAAGCTAACAGGTAGCTGAAAAACAGATCGAACCATTCGTGACTTCAAATCCACCAGCAGAAATTCAATTGAGCCGAGAGGCTTTGTCCGAACTCGACATATTTTGCGATGTGGATCTGGATGCCATCGCCGATCTGCTGGATGATCTCGTTTATCGTCGTCTGAGCCGCGGCGACGTTCTCATGAAAGCGGGAGAGCGCAATGGTTCCGTGTATGTGCTTTTGCATGGGCGCTTGGGCGTGCTGGCGGACGAAGGTGAAGAGCTTGTTTCTGAAATTCGGGTCGGTGAATTGATTGGGGAGATCTCCGTACTGGACAAGCGCCCATGTTCCGCCACGGTGATCGCACTGGAAGAATGTACGCTGCTGGAAATCGGCGAGTCGCTGCTATGGTCTCTGGTGAGAGCCTCGCACGAGTTCGCGCGCAATATGCTGATATTGCTGGCCGAGCGGCTGCGGTCCATTCGAGAGCAGTTTGGCAAGCGCGTCGAAATGTCGAAAGCAACTGAACGGTCGGTTTCTTTGGACGCTTTGACCGGGCTGTATAATCGCCGCTGGCTCGACAATGTGCTGCCGCTGGAAATGTCCGGATGTCTGAGCAAGGGCAAAGCACTCAGCTTCATGATGATGGATATCGACCATTTCAAGAAATATAACGATACTCGCGGTCATCAGGCCGGTGATTGTGTGCTCAGGAAGGTCGCAAGCGCGCTCAAATTCGTGTTGCGTGACGTCGATTACATTGCCCGCTATGGCGGCGAGGAGTTCTGTGTGATATTGCCCGGTGTCGATGTGGCCGGTGCGCAGTCGATTGGTCGGCGGGTGTGTGATGCCGTGCGTCGAGCCGATATCTACAGCGAAAGCGGCGAACCCCTTCCTTCGGTCACCATCTCGATCGGCGTCGCGCAAATTGGGCCGAATGACACGCCCTATACTTTGATCGAAAAAGCGGATCGGGCCATGTATCGCGCCAAGGAAGGCGGGAGGGATCGGGTCTGCCGATAGCCGTAAAAAACGGCAGTTAGGCTATGGAGCGTGGATAGGCGATAGAGTGCGGGCTTTCGTAGGTTGCGGTTGAGGAACCAAACCCAACATAACGGCTCGATGCAAGCCAAGTGGTTGGGTTTCTCGACCAGTCTACCCGGCCGCGGCTGTTCTTGCTCACAACCAGAGCAGGTCGACGGCCTTTTTGCGTGTGGTCAGACTGGGGATCGAAGGTGATGGCCATGATGTCACCTTGTCTTGGGGCATAAACCGCCATCTACCATGTTTCCTTTCCTACCGGCTCCCCCCAATCGACTTCGCTGGGCTGGTAATCTTCGGGAATTTGCGCTACCAGTTCCTCAATACGATAGCGTTCTCGGATTTTCCTGGTTGGCGCGACAATGATAAGGCCGTCTCGTACCACAACGTCCACGTCGTCTCCGACCCGAAGACGAGCATCGTCTAGCACGTTTTTGATAAGACGTAGTCCCTGGCTATTACCCCATTTTTGAATTTTAGTATGCATGTGAACCCCACCATGGATATCCGAAGGATATCCATGGTGGGCCAAACAATCAAGAAGTATTCAAGGCCAGCGCAGAGCGAACCGGGCGCGGCCTCAGCAATTCTAAATGTAAGGACTTCACTCCATACCTCAATAAAATTCGCCAAAATCGACCTTTGTTTTCGACATGTGGCGAGGGTTTTCCAGCTGTTTAGAGAATGCTGCTTCGTGTTTCCCCCGGGAGCGCGGGCGTCCCGCCCGC
>Ga0114931_10007142_pt1 | contig 13667 bp, 6 predicted proteins | sample 2SBtaG_FD_89579 | JGI IMG/M metagenome (GOLD analysis project Ga0114931, IMG submission 89579) | Deep subsurface microbial communities from Kolumbo volcano to uncover new lineages of life (NeLLi) - 2SBTROV14_V59a metaG | ecosystem: Environmental > Aquatic > Marine > Volcanic | place: Kolumbo...
ATTTATTAATTTTATTGAAAGTATTATTTTTTTAAAAAAAAAATTTAGAATTAATTATATAAATACAGAAAAATAATTATTAAAAAATTTTTTTTTTTTTTTTTTTTTATATAAATCTAAAGTTAAAATATATTCATTAGTTAAGATATTTACATTATATACAGTAATTTCATCTTCTATTCATACAATATCATTATAAACTAAAGCTTCATCAACAGAAGGTTCTAATATTGTATGTAGAGTTGAATAAATCTGTTTTGTATTTGTTAAATATTTCAAATTGTTAGAAAATTGTTTTTTTTCTAAAAATGTTTTTTTATATGCTTGATATGTTTTAGATTTAAAAAAAGCTTCTAATTTAGTAGTATATATAATTTTTTTAGAAAATAAATATATAAAAGGAAAAAAAAAGAAAAATATAGCACTATAATTTTGAATTATTTCAATACATTTTTCTGATTTAATAATAAATAAAAAAAAAAAAAAAAATATACATATTATAATACATATAATAATAGTAGAAAAAAAATAATTCTTTTTATTATTATTAGTAGTTTTTTTTATTATTATAAATTTAAACCTTTTGATAAATCCTAATTTATTATTTATTATAGCCTTAATTTTATTAATAGAAACGAACTCATATACGTTTATTAAAAATTTAATTTTTTGAAAAAAAGTTTTATTATTTTTTCTCATTTTTTTAATATATTCAATTATTATTTATTTATAACAAAAAAATTAAATTTTATATAATTAAAAAAATTAATTATGTTATATATATAAAATTCAGTTTCTATAAATTCAATAAAAATAATAAAAATTAATAAATAAGAAAAATATATTATCGTTAGTAATTGACATTTAAATATATAATAACTTTCTAAAGGTTGAGCCCCTAAATATGTAAGACAAAAACAAATAGAAATAAAAATTATAAAATTAAATCGGGATAATGGTTTAAAAGTTATATTACGTATTTGTGTACGAAAAATATAGGGTAATATTATATATATTATAATAGATGATATTAGAATTATAACTCCAAACGATTTATTGGGTATAGCTCTTAACATTGCATAAAACATTAAAAAATATCATTCTGGAACAATATGAGCAGGAGTAATTAATGGGTTAGCAGGTATATAATTATCACTATGAGCTAGAATATTTGGAAAAAAAAATAAAAAGAAAAAAAATGTTATTAAATATATTAATATACCTAAAATATCTTTTATTATGTAATAAGGAAAAAAAGATACATTATCATTTGTTTTTAATCCTAATAAATTATTAGAGGTTACTTGATGTAATATATAAAGATGTAAAGAAACAAGACCTAATATACAAAATGGTAAAAAGTAATGCAGTGAAAAAAATCTTGTCAAAGTTTCTGCATTAATAGAAAAATTTCCTCAAATAAGAATTAATGTTAAATAACCTATAAAAGGTATTATGGATGCTAAATTAGTTATTACTGTTGCTGCTCAAAAACTCATTTGACCTCATGGTAAAACATAACCTAAAAAAGCAGTTAATATCATAAAAAAAAAAATAAATACACCTATTATTCATAATGCTTGTCTTGGAGCTACATAAGAAGAAAAAGTACAAACCTCGTAATATATGTACAATATACAGCAATAAAAAAAAATGAAGCACCATTAGAATGGGTATATCTTAAAAATTCAACCACTATTTATATTTACTCATAATAGCTTCAATAGAATATAAATGCTTTTTGTATATCTGCTAAGTAATTAAACGTTAATAATAATCCTGAAATAATTATGTTCAGTGAGCGCGCAGAAAACTTAATACTCCAAAGTTCCATAAAAAAGATAGATTAATTAATGTAGGATATAATCATAAAAAAAGATAAAAATTAGTAAATAAGACTATAGAGATAGTTTTTTCGTTATTATTAACATTACAAGATTGGTTATAAATTGATATTTTATTTTCATTTTTTTGTATCATTTATAATTAATTATAAAAAAAAGATTAATCTTGATGAGATTCGAACTCACATAAATAACTTAGAAGGTTATTGTTTTACCTGTTAAACCACAAGATTATATTTGAATACAAAATTATTTTTTATGTATATAATTTATCCAACCACAGGTTCCCTACGATTACCTTGTTACGACTTCACCCCGGTAATCATAAAAAATTAGCAGAAAAATATAATTTAAAAAAAAAAATTTTTATTTTATAAGCATCCTTCCCCTACAACACCCTGGGCGTGACAGGGCAGTGTGTGCTAAATTAGTTGACCTATTCACCGAAGCGTGCTGTTCTTCGATTACTAGCAGATTTCAACTTCATATTTTCGAGTATACAGAAAATAATCCGAACTAAGATATATTTTAAAGATTAGCGAAAAATTACTTTTTAGCTTCTTTTTGTGTATATCTTATGTAACACGTGTGTAGCCACAACTCATAAAGGTCATGAACGATTTGACTTCATCCCCAACTTCGACAGTATCGTTAATAGTGTACTTTATATTTTTTATAAAAATAAATATATAGGGGTTGCAGCTCGTTACCGTAAATTAATTCAGACATTTCTCAACACGAACTTACGACAAACCATGCGGCGGCCTGATTTAAAATCTTTAACATTTTGTTTATAATCAACAAAGTTATTAAAAAACATTTGTTTTTAGTAATTTTAAAACAAGAGTTGGTAAGGTTTTGCGACGTTGTGTCGAATTAAAACCACATGTTCCACCGCTATGTACAAATTTCAGTCAGTTTCTTATAAATTTCAGCTATGCAGCCGTACTACTTAGGCAGAGGTGTTTAGCGCGTTAGACTTAAAAATTAATATGAATATATCGACTTTTAACACCTATAATTTACAGCATGGACTACTAAAGGTCTCTAATCTTATTTGAACCTCCAGTGCTTTCGTCATTAAGACGTCAGTAATAATTTAGATAATTGTTTTCACCTTTGGGAGCACCATATTAATATCATAGCATTTTCACGTCTACTCATTAAATGGTCCATTATCTTGAATACATACTCAAAGTTAGTAGTATAAAGTGTACTGAAAAAAACAAATAATGTTATAACTCTTAACAACTAAACATAATAACCGCCTAGAAACTCTTTACGCCAAGTAATATCGAATAACACTAGAACCTTCCGTTTTACCGCGGCTGCTGGCACGAAATTAGCCGGTTCTTCTTTTTTCATTTTTTCATTTTTTAGTTTAAAATGCTGATAGAGATTTTACAAGAACCCCCGCCTAATCTCTCACATGATATGGTTGGATCTAGCTTTCGCTAATTGTCCAATATTCCCACACTGCTGCCTATATTAGGTTGGACCTTGTTTCAGTTCCAATGTGATATGAATGATTATTCTTTCAAACCAATTAAGGATTGTCGACTTGGTTAGTCTTTTAAATATATCATAATATAATTTACTTTTTTTTTTATTTCTTTTATTACATATTATAGGAGTATAAAATTAAGTTTATTTAATATTTTATGATTTCTACCAACTATCTAATCCTATATAAGTTTTCTTAATAGCAATAAATTTTTTTTTTTTTAATATCTTTAACTTTAATTTTTAAAAATATTAAATTATTATTAAAGATTTTATCTTTATCTATTAATATAATACTTATAATATCCTCACCTGTGCGCTACTAAATTTTTTTAATTTAGTTCAACTAGCATGTGTCAGAAGCCTATCAATAGCGTTCATTCAGAGCTAGAATTAAACTCGTTTAGATTTTATAAAATAATGAATTTATTTTATAAATTATTTAATCTATCAATCCTAATAAATTATTATATGTTAATATGTTATTAAATAATGTATTTATTTTATAAATATTTTATAAATATTTTAGGTAATGAGACTCGAACTCATATTAATTAAAAAATTAATTAGATTTTAAATCTAACGTGTCTACCCATTCCACCATACCTATAATATTTTTAATATATTTTGTAATTAATATAACTCTCATAGAACTTATGTTTTGACTTTTTTTTGCCTAGCAGGAATTGAACATGCATTTTTCGATTATCAGTCGAATATTCTACCATTAAATTATAGGTAAAATATACAACTAATATAATATTAATTTTATATAAAAAAATTTTATCTTTTATAATGTATCGTTTATACAATAAGAATAAAAATAATTTTGATTTTGATATGGAATAATTGTTTTTTCTTTTGAGCGTTTCATAAAATATAAACCATCTTGAGTCGTTTCAAATTTGTGCATCATTTCTTGATAATTTTTATAAGAAGGAACGTAAGGCACAAATGGTTTATCTAGTGGATTTTTATTTAGTGGTAAAGTAGATTTATTTAATAAGGGAGAGAGCAATTTAGCATCACTCTTTTTTTTATTACTGTCTGCAAATAAAGGATCTGATAAAAAAGGATCTTCTTCAGGTGGTAAATAGTAATCTTCTATTACTGTTATTTTAGATTTTACTATTGTTATAAGAAATGGAAATGGCTTATTTGATTTTTGCTTTTGCTTTTGTATAGGTTCAACAGCCGTATTTTTAGTTGTAACGTTATCAGTACTAGATTCATTGATAGGTTTATTTACTGACTCATTAGATGATTTATTTATTATTGACTCATTTATATTTACTAAATCACTTAGTGTTTTATTTATTGACTTATTTATATTTATTAAATTATTTAATGGATTTGTTAAAGGAGAATTTTCTATTGTTGACATTAAAGTAGTATCAAATAAAGGAGCTGTTATATCAACATTTATTACAGATTTTTCATCTATTTCATCACTAGATGATACCATTGTTAATGCTTTGTTTAAGTTAGGTATGTGTAATAATCCTTTACCACCATATAAATAATTTATATAATATTGACTTTTATTTTGATATTCCGCAGCATTTTTTAGATTTTCATTAAGATGGTCTTTATATTTTTCAGAAATTATTCCATGATTTTGTTCTAGCATATAATCACGATTATCCAAAGTTTTAAAAGTTTTTACTGCATTAAATCCTGCATGATTTAATCATTGTGTATTAGGCGTAGTATAAAGTTTTGAAAGAAAATCAGATTCATATACTATAGGCCCTATTTCTTTAAAATTATAAAATTTTTGCATTTGTTCAACATATTTTGTATGTATTAACGTTTGATGATTGATTTCAGGAACATAAGGTATTTTTGTAAAAAAATGTTTATTTTTTTCATCAACTATGGTTGTATAACCTAACATGAAAGCATCTGTCGGATCTTCTTTTATAATTTCTGTTCTACCTGAAATTTTTCCTCATAAAAATTTCAATTCTGGCATTACCATTTCTAGAATTCATGGAAGTTTACTACGTTTAAACGTTCAATCATAACAAAAAAGTTGATCAAGTTCTTGAATAGAATTTATCATTTCTTCCATTCTTTCTCGAAGTATTTTTTCATTTAATGGACTTTCTCCATTTAATTGATCCGCATATTTTATAGGGTCTAAAAATGGTATTACATTTTCATAATTTTTTAATTCTTTATAAGCCAATAAATATTCTCTAATAAGATTATATTCAAATCGATATTCAAAATTTTTATCTAAAAATGGATCAGGCACTATATATCTTGGCACTTCTGCATTTCGTCTTCGAATTAAATCAAAATTATATTTTAATTCATTTAATCCTTTTATCGAATCAAAAAATCTTCTAGTTTTTTCTTTATTAATTACAAATTTAGTAGGTTCTTCACCTAAAAGATATTCGATAAAAGTAGCTGTTCGTAAAGGATATTTAAAAGGTAGGCCTTTGCTATACTCGTATATACCAGTATCTCGTACATCATCAAGAAATAATGCTCATTCTTTTAAATTAGTACGTTTTGAACGCACTAAGTATTCTTCTACAGGCATTTCTTCTATATATTGTAAAAGAGGTACAAATCTTTTAAAAAAAAAATATAAAGGTTCATGATAAGGATTTACATCAGGATGTTTAAACATATAAAGTTTTTTATAATCATGTTCAGGTGGTCAATCAAAAGCTTCTTTTCAAGGTTTAGGATTATAAATAGGTAATTTTCATAAATCAAAAATTGCTGGATTTTTTTTTAACGCTTCTAAAAATTTAATTGTTAATAGTTGTTGTTCACTATGATTAAAAGTAGGTAATGGAAGTTCTGAATCAATAAAAAGTTTATTTGTATAATGATTTAGTGGTTCTCGTTTAAGATGTGGATAATTTGAAGGTAAAAGATAAGTATGATCACTAAAATCATATATACCATGTACATACGTACTAAGACGTCTTTGCATAAAATTTATAATTGAAAAAAAATTACCATGTTCTAATGCTAATGCCTGTTTAAAACGAAGATGTTGTTTTCCACTTTTGGGTCAATCTTCAAAAAGAATATTATGCTTTTCGTCTTCAAGCATAAGTTTAAAATATTTTGTTTTTAATCAATATAATTGATTTTCAAATATATTTTTTTGTATAAAATTCAAATCACGAGTATGTCTATTAAAAAAATAATCATAATTTGAAAAAGGAGAAGAATCTTTTGGATATGATATTTCAATATCTTTTGAATCTTTTATATATTTAAGAATTTCATAATCATCTATTTTTAGTACATTACGTAAATATACTAATGAATTTAATAATTCAGGATATTCTTTAAAATTATTAGAATGTAAAAGAGTTGCTAATTTAATTCACTCTTTATGAGTTTTATTTTTTTGTATTTGTTGTTTCAAAATTTTAAATAGTTCATCTGACATTATTTCGTTTGGATTATCTTCAGTAGCATTTACTATTGGTATAATAATATGGTCTGCTGGTATAGTCATTTGAAGTAAAAGATTAGCACATATACCTATTATAAATAATAAAAATGAAGGTATTATTTGATAATATTTTATAATAAAGAAATTATAAAAAGGATAATAAAATGTAAAACTATATATTTTATAAAGATGTACGCATATATTAATGAAAGTATTTTTAATAGATTTATAGATATCTATAAATATAGATATTAAAGAAAAAATCATATAACTGATTTTTTCTTGACTATACTTGAATAGTTTATTTTTACTTTTAAAAAAACTTAAGTAATTTTGATTATAATAATTATTCATTTTTTTATTAATAGTATTAATAATATTTTTAATACATTTAGTATTAAAAAAAGATTTCATATACGAATAGTTGAAATCTTTTAGACAATTTAATAAATAAAAAAAAATTTTTTTAACACTTCTGTTTAATTTTAAGATATATTTATAATTTTTTTTTTGCATATTAGCTTATATAAATAATATTAAATATATTATAATTAGTCAGTCCAGCCGGATTTGAGCCGACATTACAACCGTTATGAGCGGTGCGTTTTTCCAATTAAACTATGGACATACTATTATAATATTATAATAAATATTAATAGATTATCTATTTGTTAAAAATTTAATATTTAAAATTTTATTTTTATAATTTTTAATAATATTATAAAAATAAAATTTTACACGCTAATTTATCTATCAATTTCACCAAATACTATATCTTGAGTTCCTATTAATGGTAACTAAATACAGCAAGAAGATGGGCTTTTGACATAAACGTTTAAGCTTTGTAAATGTAAAAACCCAGGTGCTTTTATATGACATCTATATGGCATATTAGTATTATTAGATAATAGAAATATAGAATTTTCACCTTTAGGTGTCTCTGTTGAAATATAAACTGAATTTTCTGATATATTATTACCTTCAGTATATAATTTAAAATGATGAATTAATGAATCCATATGATATTTCATAAAACTTTTTGATGGTATTGATAATTTTTTATTATCTAATTTTATATCACCAATAGGTATATTATTTAAAATTAAATCTATAATAATAAGGCTTTCTCTCATTTCTTGTATTCGTATTAAAAAACGATCATATGAATCACCAGCTAAGCCTACAGGTATTGAAAAAGATAAATTTTTATATGTTTCATATGGTGATATAAGTCTTAAATCTCATTTTTTTCCAACAGATCTTAATAATACACCACTTAATGCCAATGATTTTGTCTTTTCAAAAGTTATAATACCTATATCTACTAGACGTTGTTTTCAAATTCTGTTTTGAGTAAGCAATTCCTCTATTTCATCAAGTCGTTTTGAAAATTGATTTATGAAAATATTAATATCATTTAATAATGCAAGAGGAGGATCAATAAAAATTCCTCCTGGTCTTATATATGTAGCATGTAATCGAGCTCCAGAACATCGTTCATAAAATTCTAATAATTTTTCACGTTCTTCAAACCCTCATAAAAAAGGTGTTAAAGCACCTATATCTAAAGCATGAGTTGTTAATGCTAGTAAATGATTTAAGATACGTGTTAATTCTAAAAAAATTATGCGTAGATATTGTGCACGAATAGGTATTTGTTGTGGATTATCAATTTTTATTAATCGTTCTACACCTTTTGAATAAAGATGTTCAATAGCCATAGCAGAAACATAATCTAATCTATCAAAGTATGGTAATGCTTGTAAATATGTTTTATATTCAATTAATTTTTCTGTACCTCTATGCAATAATCCTATATGTGGATCTACACGATATATAATTTCACCATTTGTTTCTAAAACTAATCTTAAAACACCATGTGCTGCTGGGTGTTGAGGTCCAAAATTCATTGTAAAATTTCTAATTGTTGTTAATTTATTTGTAAATATATTATTATACTGTTGTTTTATAATATTCATATAGTAAAATATTAATTAAGAACGATATTTAATATCCCAAGGACTTTTAAAATCAAAATATCTAAATTTTTGGGTATATTCTATAGGTTCTAAAGTAATTTTTTTTTTTTTTTCATTAAATTTTATTTCATTATAACCTGTAATAGGATAATCTTTTCTAAGAGGGTAACCTTCAAAACCGTAATCTGTAAGTAATCTACGCAAATCTTTGTGATTTAGAAAATAAATACCAAATAAATCGTAAATTTCACGTTCAAGTCAATTAGCTGATAAAAAAATATTTGATAATGTTAATATTAAACTTTTCTTTTGAGATATATTACTTTTTAATTGAACTCTAAATGAATTAGTTAAACTTAAAAAAATATAATTTAGTTCAAATCTTAATTTTTTAGTAGGATGATCAATACCGATAATATCTGTTAAATTTTCAATTTTTAATACTGAAGATTTAGAAATAATTTGTATAAATATATATATGTATTTTGCAGCAAAAGTTACGGTTAATTCTCTATTATTATAAAAAATAACAGATAAAAATTTTTTTAGTATTATATTAAAAAAATTAACATATGTTCAATAATATTTTTTTTTTTTTACTTTTTTATTCATTTTTAAATAATTTAAATTATTTTTTAAGCTATTTATTATTTAAACTAGTAAATGAAAAATTATATTAATTTATATATTAAATTTTTTTTTTTAGTTTTTTTTTTTTATTAGGTAAGAATGGGATTTGAACCCATGAGACAATTAATTGTCTATAGTTTAGCAAACTACCGCGTTAAACCACTCCGCCATCTTTAAATATAAATATTTTTAATATTATAGTATTGTTAATTATATAAAATTATATAAAAAATAATATAGTTAAAAGAAAATCAAGATAAGATTATATTTAAATATTCAGCAAAGAAAAAATAATGCAAACATAATAGCAGAATATTCTATATTATAACCAGAAACAAGCTCTCCTTCGGCTTCGGATAAAATCAAAGGGTGTTCTATTTGTTTCGGCATAAAAAACTTATAAATAATAAAACTAAAAATCGGAAATAAAAGGTATAATTAAACAAATAAAATATTGTTGAAAAAGTATGATTTCATATAAATTTATAGTTGTAACATCAAAAGAATATATTTATTAATATTAATGTAATATGCGACTTCATAAGAAATACATTTGTGCTGCAGCTCGTAAAGCGCCTAAAAATGCATATTTGGAATTACTTGCTCAACCTGCTAAAATTATACTATAAACGTTCAAAGATGATAAATGTTAATAAATATAATATAGGCTAAGTTAAAATACACTAATTAATGTATATGTATGTAAAGGGTATAGTTATATATGAAAGTAGACTTATTAAAAACGATGTTCATAGAAGATAAAACAAAAAATAAATTTATTAGCAAGAAATGGAATTATAGTTATCTTTTAATATTAATTTTACAGCATCAGCTATAAGGTTGTAATAATCCACCAAATTCCTACATGTGTTGGACCGAGTCTTTTTTGTATAGAGGCCATACATTTACGTTCGATTAAAGTAAAATAAGACTACTGCAATTATTAATGGAAGTATAGTTAATAAATTTATTATTAATTTGTAATAAAAAATAGTCATTTAAAAATTATTTAATAAAGAAAAGAAAACTTAATATAATTAATCAATCTATTATCTATTAATAAATTAGTTAAATACAAAAAGAATAAAAAGACTTATAAATAAAGGTATGGTAATAAAAGTATAATAAAAGAAATAATTAAAAAAAAATCACAGAATGTAAAGTTGCAATTTTAATTATCAATTTTTTACTAAATATTAATTATATTAGTTGGTACCAAAAAATTCAATAAGATTTATTATCAAAGAATTTAAAAAGTACTATAATATGTCTATATATAAAATAAATTTAAACATATAAATTATTATAAAAAAAATCAAATCGCTCAATTTAAATCGTATAAAATTATCATTTTTATATAAATAATTTTATATCAGTTAAGGTTTCATATAAAAATAATATATGCAAAACTTGCAATGCTTAATATTATAGGAATTATTTCAAGTTCATAAAGGTATTAGTTCTAAAAAAAGGAGATTAATTTGTTGGTAATATAAAGATAAGATATTAAGAAATTATTCAGGACCTAATAATAAAAAAAAATCGGATGTTATATAACCCTATAAATATAGACGCTATACTATTTTGTAATGTAACTAAAGATAATACCCATATAATTAGGTGCTTCACATTATTAGAAGTATAGATTTTTTTGTAGAACGTGTAGGAGTTCAAAAAAATATTAGATATAGTTTGAAAGGAATAGGCGCTACTTAATATATCATAAACTTAAAGATAAAATAAAAAATTGTTTGTCCTTTTAAATTTCAAACTAGTATATGAAATAAAAACTTATTAAGTTCTTTAGAATAAAATCCTGTTAAATAAGGGAATCACACATAATGAAATTGTACCAAATAAAAAAGCATGCATATGTATATAGGTAAAATTTTTTGTAATCCACCCCATAAGTATTGTATCTTGGTTATTATGTAAAGAAGTGAATAACAGAACCCAGCGCTTAAAAATAAAAGAGCTTATAAAAAATGCATGATTAAATAAATGAAATAATGCAAGATAATAATTAGAAAAAACCACAACAAATAAAACATAAATCCTAAATTACAACATGTTGAATAAGTCTATTGTTTTTTTTATGTCTCGTTTGTGCAATACCAACAACTGTAAGAAAAAAATGTTGTTAAAAATCACAAGTAAAATTAATAAATACTAAAGCAAAAAAAGAAAATTCTAAAAATAGGTGAACATACTAATTATTAAAAATACACCTGCCGTCACACATAGTTGCTAGCATGTATTAAAGATGAAAACCGGTGTTGGACACTTCCATAGCATCAGCTAATCAAGTATGTAATATAAGCTGTGATGATTTAGCAGTTGCAGCCAAAATTAAAAACGTGGAAATTAAATCTAAGTATATCAAAAAAAAAAAAACTAAAAAATATATTAGTATTAAAAAAATAAGGTGTTATCAAAAAAATAATACCAAAATTCGTAGATTTAAAAATAAAAAAAAATAAATATATAGAAATTAATAATGAAGCATCTCCAAATCTATTTAATATAATAGCTTTTAATGCAGAAGTATTTGCTCAAAGTCTAGTAGTTCAAAAATTTATTAATAAGTAAAGAAGATAAACCTATCGCTTCTACATCCTAAAAATAATTGCAGAAAATTGTCTGCTGTTACTAAAATTATCATAATTGAATGTAAAAAAAGATAATAGTGATAAAAATTTTGATATATATGGATCTAAATACATATAGTTTAGTGAATATAAATGAACAATAAAAGAAATAGATGTTATTATTAACTAACATTATAACCGTCAAAGGATCAATATAATAAGCCACCAAGTTTGATCGATAAAATTACAAATTAATTCATGTACAGAATTTAAAATGATATGCACAGATTAAATTTTAATAACAAAAAAAAAAAAGAGAAATAGTTGAAAGTAAAAATGTTAAAAAACATAAAAAGTAATTTCAAGAACAGTATACTCTCGTATACGTAATAAATCTATTAAATAAAGGATGTAAAAATAGAGTTTAAAAAAGGTAATATAATTAAATAAATAAATAAAAAAAATAAGTATGTTATTTTTATCATAATGGTAATTTATAATATAAATTATTATCCTTTCAATAGATTATAAAAAATTGAGAGACGTTACATTAACGTATTCGATAATAGATTATATAATATAGATAATCACTATAGCAGATATCTGCTGCAGATATATGTTAAAATAAATATAGTATATAATTGTCCTAATAGATACATCTAAATAATAAGAGAAAATTATATAATTAAGCAAAAGTCACAGCCGTAATTAATTACTAAACTTATCAATACAAATAGAATATGTTTTCTTAAAACAAAAAAATCCTCAAAGTCCTATAATTATTATACAAGTAGCTAAATTTAAGATTGATAAAAACATATTTAAATTATAAATTAAAAGTTTTTTTTTTTCGTTATTTTTTTTAAATAATTTTTTAATATTAAATGGTTTGAATCTACGAGTTAAAGAATCTGTATAAATATGGATTTGTATTAAATGTTATAAATGTTGTATTTTGTAATTCTATTTGTTATGTTTTTATACAAATTTATATTCTAAGAAATGAAAAATGATTTTTTTGTTTTAAATTTGCAGAATTTAAATAAAGTTAGTGATAGCGTATATTACTTTTATATATTTATACTAGGGAATTATTAATATAAATATCATTATTTATTAAAAATTGAAATAAATTTTTCTTATACATTTTTATTAGATATTTATTATATATTATTTTTTTATCTAAATTATTAAAAAAAATTTTTTTTTTTGAGTAGTTTTTATTATAATATAAAAAAGTCAGAAATATAATATTGTCTGAAATAGTTAATAAATCGAATCAATTATATTGATCATTAAAAGGATCAGTTCAATATAATAATTTTGAAATATATATATTTGAGTTTTTAAATAAATAGCATAATAGATTTCAAGACTTTAATGAAAGTATAAAAAACTGTTTAAAAAAGAAATATATATTAATAGATGGAGTATATATAATATTTTTAGTATGTATTTTATATGAAATAATATTTAAGGATTTTTTTTTATTGGATGATCTTATTCTTTTTTTTGTTAGATATGTATACATATTTATTAAATAATTTAAATATATCTGCTTATAAATTTTAAAAAAAAAAAAAAAAATTTTTATTAAAATTTTAAAATTTTTTTAATTAAAAAAAAAAATAAAAAAAAAAAAAAAATTTTTTTTAATAATTTAGATAAAAAAATAATATATAATAAATATCTA
>Ga0114931_10007143_pt1 | contig 13663 bp, 11 predicted proteins | sample 2SBtaG_FD_89579 | JGI IMG/M metagenome (GOLD analysis project Ga0114931, IMG submission 89579) | Deep subsurface microbial communities from Kolumbo volcano to uncover new lineages of life (NeLLi) - 2SBTROV14_V59a metaG | ecosystem: Environmental > Aquatic > Marine > Volcanic | place: Kolumbo...
AAGGGCATCCTCGAAAGCGAACAAATCGACAAGAAGCTGCTCAATCTCGAGCTGACCGAAACGGTGTTGCTCGAGGACCTGACGATCGCCCAACCACTGCTGGACGACCTAGCCGATTTCGGTGTCGGTATTCACATTGACGACTTTGGTACCGGTTACTCATCACTGAGCTACCTCGCGAAGTTGCCCGTGCAGACACTGAAGATCGATCAGGCTTTCGTCGCCGAGTTATCGGACTCAGAGGCGAACAGCCGCGTGATCGAAGCGATCGTCGCCCTCGGCAAGGCAATGAAACTGGATGTCGTTGCCGAAGGCGTGGAGACGGACCAGCAGTATGCGATCGTCCGCCGGCTGGGTTGTGATCTCGTGCAGGGTTACTTCATTGCCCGGCCCATGCCGGCTGACCAATTGCTGATCTGGATCGACGGTTACGAGGACACGCAAAGTATCAAGAAGCGGTCACTCGTCATCGACATTGATGGCCAACGCTGATATTGGGTAGCTTAATCAGATGGCACTAATGCCAATAAGCCGGAACGGTGCAGCACTTGTCCCGGACCTTGTAGGAGCGCGCCCTGCGCGCGAAACCTGCCCTTGGCTGTGCCTCTGCCAGAGTCCAGATTTTGAGCAGCCTTGCGGCTGCCGCTACGCTTCGCGCGCAGGGCGCGCTCCTACAGGTGCGTGTTCAGGACAGGTGGTACCAGCGGGCGTCGTTTTTTTGTTTTGTTGTCAGCTCGCCTGTCTGCACAAGATAATTGAGATGCGAAAGTGCCTCGCCGGTTGCCATGCTGCGATTTCTGTCATCAATTTTGCTCTTGTATAACGCGGGGAACACATCGACGGCTCTTTGCGGTTCAACGCAAAACTCGCGCAGGATATCGAGTCGCTCTTCGTGCTCGCGAATCAGGGCGTCGATACGAAACCAGGCGCCACGATAGGGCTTTCCGTGGGCGGGCAATACGAGAACGTCCTCGGGAATCGCCTCCTTCAGGCGGTGCAGGGAGGCAAACCAGTCCCGCAAGGGGTTGGCCAGCGGCTCGGTCGGCCAGACGCTGACGTTTGAAGAAATCGAGGGTAATAACTGATCTCCCGCGATCAAAATGTTGCGGTCTCTATCGTACAAACAGGCGTGCTCCGGTGAATGGACACCACCTGTGAGGACTTCCCACTGTTGCCCCCCGATTGCCAAACTGTCGCCGTCGCTCAGTCGCTGGTAGGCCTCCGGCAGTGGCGTTACGAACTTGCCGAAAAATCCGAATGCGGCCTGGTAAGTGGCGAGCTGTTCGTCCGTGTAACCGGCATCTTTATAGAAGCGAACAGCTTCCTCGGGTGCTTCGCGACCCGTGTCTGCGACAAGAATGCGGCACAGCATGTACTCGTCGCGTGGCATCCAGAGATCCACATCAAAGTGGTGTGCGAGAAATCCGGCGCAACCAACATGATCAGGATGCAAATGTGTCGCAATGATATGCGATGCCGGATCGCCACCCATTGCGTGCGAAAATACGCTGCGCCAGAGATCAATGGTCTTGCTGGTGCCGACGCCCGTGTCGACGATTGCCCATCGATCGTCGTCTCTTAGCAAAGTGAGATTAATGTGATTCAGGCAGAAAGGCAGTGGCATACGTAACCAGTCGATACCGTCCGCAACATTCAGAGTTTTGCCGTTAGCCGGCCTTGCATCAAATTCGTAGTCAATACTCATCTCTGTCAGGCGGCTGCCACGCTGACAGGGAACAGGTTTTTCAGCTGTTCGGCAACTTGACGGCGTACAAGCTCACAGGACTCTTCTTTGACGGGACCGTAGCCGCGGATATTCATGTAGAGCGCGACCAGCTCTGTGGCCTCCTGCAGCCGATCTTCAGTGAGGGATGTCAACAGCTCATCGAGTAAGCGCTCGAACTCCTTGATGAGTTCGCGCTCCATGCGCCGTTCATCGGTCCGGCCGAACAGATCAAAGGCCGTGCCACGCAGTCCTCGCAGCCTGGCAAGTATTCTGAATACCTTTAGCATCCACGAGCCATATGTTTTCTTCCGTGGACGACCGCGGGCATCGGTTTCGGCATTGAGAATCGGCGGTGCGAGGTGGTAACAAATCTTCGCGTTCGACCCAAATTCCTCGTGCACTGAGTCGATGAACTCTTTTCTGCAGTGCAGCCGTGCGACTTCGTATTCATCTTTGTAGCTCAACAATTTGAAGTAACTTCTGGCGACGGCATCGGTGAATGCGCCGCTTCCATCAAGGGTGGCTTCGACCTGGCGGGCCCTGTCCACGCATGCTTCGTAATGCTGTGCGAGTTTTTCGTTCTGGTAATCCACGAGGAAATCCCGCCGTCGCGCGATGACGGCATCGAGTGTCTCGTCAGCCACCAAATCCCTGTTAAGGGCAAGCTCAACTTCCTCTTTGTCAACGGCTGCCTTCCTGCCCCAGGTAAACGCCAGCTTGTTATTCTCGACGGCGACATTGTTTAGTTCGATCGCCCGCATTAATGCATCGAGTGATACCGGAATCAGTCCACTTTGCCACGCGTGGCCCAGTAGCAGGACATTGGCGTAGATTGTGTCGCCCATCAATTCAGCGGCCAGCTTGTTGGCGTCCAGCGTCGACAGGTTTTCAGTACCAATGCTGTCACCGATCGCTGCGATACGCTCTTTGACTTGCAGACTGGCGTCCCGGTGCCTGACGAAGTCGCCGGTTTGCATTTCGGCGGTATTGACGACAGCCCGCGTGTGATTCTTACGATAGGTGAGGGACGCCTTGGGCGAGGAACTGACCACGAGATCACAGCCGATGAGGGCATCGGCACGAGCCGGTTCGATGCGAACCTGGTTGATGTCAGCCGGATTCGACGCAATTCGGATATAGCTTAATACCGGGCCGAATTTTTGTGCGAAACCCATGAAATCCAGCACACTGGAGCCCTTGCCCTCGAGATGTGCAGCCATGGTAATGAGAGCCCCAACCGTGATAACGCCGGTGCCGCCAACGCCGGTGACCAGCAGGTCAAAGCACGCATTGATGGAGGGAATTTCTACTTCCGGAAGTTCGTCGCTCGGCTTGGTAACCAGGGCGGCCGCGGAACTAACAGAAGACTGTCTCGTAGCATCGCCTTCGACGGTCAAAAAACTCGGGCAGAAACCGTTCACGCAGGAGTAGTCTTTGTTGCAGTTGTTCTGGTCGATTTGCCGCTTACGGCCAAACGGTGTTTCTTTTGGAATAACCGACAGACAATTGGATTCGACCAAACAGTCGCCGCAACCTTCGCAGACGAGTTCATTGATCACGACGAACTTTTTGGGGTCCGTCATTTTGCCGCGTTTTCGTCGTCGTCGTTTTTCGGTAGCGCAGGTCTGTGCGTAGATGAGGATAGTGACGCCTTCAATATCACGCAGCTCACGCTGTACGGTATCCATTTCACGCCGATGTGAAATCGTCATGCCCGGCGGAAAGTCACTGGCATCAAACAGTTCGGGTTCGTCAGAGACCAGTGCGATACGCTCAACGCCCTCGGCTCTGACCGTGTGCGCGATCGTGTGTACCGAGATGGGCCCATCGACCGGCTGGCCACCGGTCATAGCAACGGCGTCGTTGTAGAGAATTTTGTAAGTGATGTTGGTTTTTGCCGCGACGGCCTGTCGGATTGCGAGTGAGCCGGAGTGATAAAAAGTACCGTCACCCAGGTTCTGAAAAATGTGTTTGCCACCGTTAAATTTCGAGCGTGGAATCCAGTTCGCGCCTTCACCGCCCATCTGGATCAGGCCTTCGGTATCACGGTCCATCCAGCTGGCCATGAAATGGCAGCCAATTCCCGCCAGCGCCCTGGAACCCTCGGGGACTTTGGTCGAGGTATTGTGTGGACAGCCCGAACAGAAGTACGGCATGCGTCTTGTACCACCGATCTCGATGAGTGCACCCCGGTCGTCCGCCAGGCGCTGCGCACGCCCCCTGTAGGTATTGCCACCGAATTCATGATCCAGACGTTGCGCGACGATTTCCGCGAGTTGCACCGGTGACAGCTCACCGACCCAGGGAATCAGGCGATTACCGTCCTCGTCTTCCTTGCCAACCATGCGTTTTGGCTTGTGGCCGGGGTAGTCGTAGAAATATTCCTTGAACTGGCTCTCGATGATGCCGCGCTTTTCTTCGACGACGAGCACTTCGTGTTTGTTCTTAACGAACTCCAGTGCGCCGTCGTGTTCCAGCGGCCAGACCATACCGACCTTGTAAACGTCGATACCCACTTTCCGGGCATTGTTGCTATCGATACCGATGAGGCGCAGAGCCTCCATTAAATCGAGATGGGCCTTGCCGGTTGTTACGATACCGAAGTGCGCGTTGGGAATATCGAATATCTTCCGGTCGATGGGATTCGCCGCGGCGAATGCGAGCGTTGCCGCTTTCTTGGCTTCGAGGCGCTCCTCGATTTGCGGCCCGGGAAGGTCGGGCCATCGATAATGCAGGCCACCCGCGGGTACTTCGAAATTTTCCGGTATTACGAACTGCGGGTAAGGCGGTAATTCGATCGACATCGCAGATTCAACGGTTTCCGAAATGGCCTTGAAACCCACCCACATACCGGAAAAGCGTGACAGTGCGAGACCGTACAGACCAAACTCGAGGTATTCCGCGACGCTGGACGGATTGAGATTGGGCATCATGAAGGTCATGAATGCGACATCGGACTGGTGTGGCATGGATGAGGAAACGCAACCATGATCATCGCCCGCCACAACCAGCACACCGCCGTGCGGAGAGCTGCCGTAGGCGTTGCCGTGTTTTAGTGCATCCCCGGCCCGATCGACTCCAGGGCCTTTGCCGTACCAGAGCGCAAACACGCCGTCGACGGTGCGATCCGGGTCGGATTCCACCTGTTGCGAACCGAGCACGGCAGTCGCGGCAAGATCTTCATTGACGGCAGGAAGAAACTCGATGTTGTTTTCGTCCAGAAAAGACTGCGCGCGCCAGAGTTCCAGATCGACGCTGCCGAGCGGTGAGCCGCGGTAGCCGCTGACGAAGCCGGCCGTATTGAGCCCGTTGGCGATATCCACGGTGCGCTGCATCAGCGGGATTCGCACCAATGCCTGTGTTCCGGTCAGAAAAACGCGCCCGGATTCGCGCCGATAGCGATCGTCAAGTTCGTAGTTATCGAGCGGAAAATCCATGTGGATAGTGTCGCAGAATTTCAGTCTCTGGTGTTACCAATCATCCCGGTTCTGGCTGACCGATGCCCAATGCTCGTCGGTCGCGACCATCGTCAGTACGTCGTACTGGGCGACGACCTCGTCATTCTGGTTGGTGACCTCGCAATCCCAGCGTACTTCGCCGTAACCGCTGCCAGCCCGTAAGGTCTTTTGCTTGCAGCACAGCCGGACCCGCAAGCTGTCGCCGTAGTTGACGGGCTGTGCGAAACGCAGATCGTCGACGCCGTAATTGGCGAGTACGGGTCCGAAATCCGGGTCGACAAACAGACCCGCAGCGAACGAGACGATGAGGTAGCCGTGTGCCACCCGACCTTCGAAGAAAGGGTTTTTCTTTGCCGCTTCCTCGTCGGTATGCGCGTAAAAGGTATCGCCCGTGAATTCGGCGAAGTGCTGGATGTCATCGAGTGTGACCTCACGCGAGCCGGTGACCAGGGTATCGCCAACCTCGAGCTGTTCGAAGGTCTTGCGGAACGGATGTACCCCCGGATCACGCTGATCGGCACCTTTTATCCAGCGATGCCCAATGGCTGTGAGCGTTTCGGGCGATCCCTGCACGGCGGTGCGCTGCATGTAATGCAATACGCCGCGAATACCGCCCATTTCCTCACCGCCGCCAGCACGTCCGGGACCGCCGTGAACAAGATGCGGCAGTGGCGAGCCGTGTCCTGTCGACTCGGCGGCACAATGGCGGTTAATCACCACCATGCGGCCATGGTAGGCCGCGGTGCCGAGCACCAGTTCCCTGGCCACAGCGTTGTCGTTGGTAATGATTGATCCCGCGAGGCTGCCTTCGCCGAGACGCGATAACTCGATGGCCTCGTCGAGGTCCCTGTAGGGCAGCACGGTGCTCACCGGACCGAAGGCCTCGACCGCATGCACTGATCTGGACGTCATCGGCTTCTCGCAATGCAACAGAGTAGGCATGAAAAACGCACCCTTTTTCACATCGGCATCGATAATGTCAAAGTCATCTGTGCCGCCGTAAACGACGCTGGACTCATGTGACAGCTCCGCTACGCGGTCACGAACTTCATCGCGTTGTCCCTGGCTGGCGAGTGCTCCCATATCGACGTCCTTGTTGCCCGGATTGCCGATACGAATTTTACCGAGTGCCGTTGAGAGAGCCTCGACAACATCGCCGGCGATGGCCGCCGGTGCAATGATGCGGCGGATCGCCGTGCATTTTTGACCCGCCTTGCTGGTCATTTCGCGCGTGACCTCCTTAATGTAGAGATCGAATTCGGGCGTACCGGGAACCGCGTCGGGACCGAGGATCGAGGAATTCAGCGAATCGGTTTCCGCGGTAAATGCGACCGACTCAGCGATAACCCTGGGGTGCTGCTGCAGGAATTCCGCCGTGCTCTTGGAGCCGGTGAACGCGATCGTGTCCTGGCAGCCAAGGTGATCGAAGAGATCACCAACGCCGCCGCAGATCAGCTGCAGTGCACCTTCTGGCAGTATGCCGCTGGCCTTCATGCGTCGCACCATGAGCTCAGTCAGGTAGGCGGTACTCGATGCCGGCTTGACGATGGCGGGAACGCCGGCCAGCAGGGTTGGTGCGAGTTTCTCCAGCATGCCCCAGCAGGGTAAATTGAAAGCATTGATGTGTATTGCTGCGCCTAGCTTGGGCGTGAATATATGCTGCGCAGTAAAAGTACCGTTCTTGGAGATTTGTTCGGGCGGGCCATCGAGATACACGTAATCGTTCGGCATCTCCCGGCGACCCTTGCCGGAATAGACGAACAATGTGGATATACCGCCGTCGATATCGACCCAGCTGTCGCCGCGGGTTGCCCCGGTTGCGGTAGACAGCGCATAGAACGCTTTCTTGTGTTCCAGTAAGTACTTCGCGAGCGCTTTGAGCATCTCGGCGCGCTCATGAAAGGTCAGTTTGCGTAGATTGGTGCCACCTGTCGTGCGGGCGTGATGCAACATGTCGCCAAAGTCGAGGCCATCACTGGAGATGCTGGCAACGGGCGTGCCATCGACCGCGCTCGTCAGGAGGTTGCCGTCGCCGTCACCGTCGACCCAATGATCCAGCACCAGGTTGCCGAGCTTAGTTTGCATACAGAATTGAACCGGATTTGAAAAAAAGTGTATCAGATTGTACGGTCAGCCGCATTGAAAGCAAGCGGGTATCCAATGAAGGTTGAAACGGCGGTGCAGAGACTGGTCAGTGAATACAGCTCGAGGCCAACGCTGCGTTCGGGTTCATTGATCACAACCGTTTTCGGTGACGCAATCGCGCCGCGGGGCGGCAAGATCTGGCTCGGCAGCCTTATCGGCGTCATGTCGCATTTTGGCATTGGTGAGCGCCTGGTCAGAACATCCGTGTTTCGACTGGCCCGTGATGGCTGGTTGCAATCGGAGCAAATCGGTCGCCGCTCGTACTACAGCCTGACCGACGAGGGGCGAGAGCGTTTTGACCAGGCCACGCACAGGATTTACGGTGCTCCCGCCAGCCACTGGGATGGCCAATGGTGCCTGCTGCTGTTGTCGGCTCTCGATAGCGGGAGCAAGGAGTGGCTCCGAAAGGAGTGTGGCTGGCTCGGTTTCGGCGCGCTGTCGGCAAACGTACTCGCGCATCCCTCTCCGGATCTCGCGGATCTGGATATCACGGTGCAGCGCCTCGGGGTCGCGGATGACCTGGTTGTCCTCAGTGGCCAGACGCTTCGCAATGAATCGGGCATGCGGCGACTGGCACACGAGAGCTGGAATCTGGTGGATCTCGATGAGCGTTACCGAGAATTTGTGGCCATGTTCAGGCCGCTGATCTGTGCCTTGCAATCGGATAGCCGAATCGCCGACAAGACGGCGTTTCTGGCAAGAACCTTGCTAATACAGGAATACCGAAAAACGCTGCTTCGTGATCCCATGTTGCCCGCGGAATTATTGCCTTCACAGTGGCAGGGTGCGACCGCCTATCAACTCTGCAGAAACCTGTACCTGGCCCTGTATTCGCCGGCCGATCAGTTTCTCTCAGACACGATGGAAACGGCCGACGGGCCACTGCCACCACCGTCGCCGGGGTTTCTGACACGATTTGGCGGACTGGAGCGACAACAAAAAAGGAAGATCAGTAATGCATGAACTGGAACTCGCGCGCCGTTGTGCCGCATCGATGTGGGATGGCGACAAGGCGTCACAAGCACTGGGGATCGAGATCGAAATCCCTGCTGCCGGTGCGGCAAGAGCTCGCATGACTATCCGGGAGGATATGGTGAACGGGCTTGATGTCTGCCACGGTGGACTCGTGTTCGCGCTGGCGGATACGGCATTCGCATTCGCCTGCAATGCTTACAACGCGCAGTCTTTCGCGGCATCGTGCCAGATCGAATTCCTGCGGCCCGCGGTACTGGCCGATGTGCTGGTGGCGACGGCCAGCGAAGATCATCGTGGCCGGCGGTCAGGGTATTACACGATCAGGATTCGCAACGAGCGAAATGAACTGGTGGCGTTGTTTCGCGGCCGCTCGGCGAGCAACGGAAAGCCGATGTTGAGTGAGTAAAGCGATACAAAAATCATTGAAAAAACGGAAAAACCGTGACACATTAACCAGCTGCTACCGGAGTCAGTAATGTATACGCAAGGTCTGGATCAGGCGGACAAGGAAAAGCAGCCGGGGGCCGATACACCCGCGCAGCTGGCGGCTTTTCAAAAGCGCATTGATGCCGAAGAGAAAATCGAACCGAAAGACTGGATGCCAGAGGCGTACCGGCGCACGCTGATCCGGCAGATCTCGCAACACGCGCATTCCGAAGTCATCGGTATGCAGCCGGAGGCAAACTGGCTGACGCGCGCGCCTTCGTTGAAGCGCAAGGCGATCCTGCTGGCGAAAATTCAGGACGAGGGTGGACATGGCCTTTACCTCTACTCGGCGGCCGAGACGCTGGGCGTATCGCGTGAGCAGATGGTTGCCGATCTCTTAAGCGGCAAAGCCAAGTACTCGAGCATTTTTAACTACCCGACAGTGAATTGGGCCGACATCGGCGCGATAGGCTGGCTGGTGGACGGTGCGGCAATCATGAACCAGATCCCGTTGTGCCGCTGCTCTTACGGGCCTTATGCGCGGGCCATGATTCGTGTCTGCAAGGAAGAGAGTTTTCATCAACGGCAGGGTTATGAGCTCCTGCTCACGCTTTGTCGCGGCAGTGACGAACAAAAGGCGATGGCACAGGACGCGTTGAATCGCTGGTGGTGGCCGTCGCTGATGATGTTCGGTCCGAACGATTCTGAGTCCCCTCATTCAGCACAGTCCATGGCCTGGAAGATCAAACGATTCAGCAACGATGAGCTGCGACAAAAATTCGTCGACGTCACTGTGCAACAGTCCGAGTTTCTTGGCATCAGTATCCCCGACCCCGATTTGAAATTGAACGAAGAGACCGGGCACTACGACTTCGGTGAAATCAACTGGCAGGAATTCATCGACGTCCTGGCGGGCAACGGACCGTGTAACCGGCAGCGCATGGCAAAGCGGCGACAAGCGCAAAGCGATGGAGAATGGGTACGCGAAGCAGCACAGGTGTACGCAAGCAAACAGGCAGCTCGCGCGGCGGCCTGAGAGGAATCAAAATGTCAAAACAACAATGGCCACTCTACGAAGTTTTCATTCGCAGCAAGTCGGGCTTAAGTCATCGCCACGCGGGCAGCATACATGCGGCAGACGACCGGATGGCGTTGGACAATGCACGCGATACCTATACACGACGTTGCGAGGGCGTGAGTCTCTGGGTTGTTCGTTCGGACAGCATCATCGCTTCGGACCCGGCGGAGACGTCCGCGTTTTTCGAGCCCGCCGAAGACAAGATTTACCGCCACCCGACCTTCTATAAAATTCCGGACGGAGTCGAGAACCTGTGAGCAAAGATCAGGCACTCATCAGCTACATATTGCGGCTGGCCGATAACGCGCTGATTCTGTCGCAGCGCATGATCGAGTCGGTTGCTGCCGAGCCGGAGCTGGAGGAAGAACTCGCGAACGCGAACTTTGCACTCGACTTCATTGGACAGGCGCGCCTGTTTTACACCTGTGCTGGCGAGCTGGAAGGGTCGGGGCGCAGCGAAGATGATTTTGCGTTCATGCGTGATGAGCATGAATTCAGGAATCTGTTGTTGCTGGAGCAACCGAACGGTCACTTCGGTGATGCCTTGCTGCGGCAGTTCCTGTTCGAGTCTTTCTACGTTCACTTGCTGGAGGCACTCACGCACTGCTCTCACGACGGCCTGGCCGGGGTTGCGGCACGGGCACTCAAAGAAGTGAAGTATCACTGCCGGCACAGCTCACAATGGCTTATTCGCCTCGGCGACGGAACCCAATTGAGTCACGATCGCGTACAAGCCTCGCTCGATGATGCCTGGCGTTTCACGGGCGAGATGTTCGAGGCGGATGATATCGACAAGGCCGTCCAGGAAGGCTTTGACGGGCCGGATCTCAGCGCGATTCACGACCTGTGGATGCGCGACGTTGAAAAGACCGTCAGCGAGGCAACGCTGCGTTTACCGGCCGGGCAATGGATGGCAGGCGGTGGCAAACAGGGCCGGCACAGCGAGCACCTCGGCCCGCTGCTGGCAGAAATGCAATACCTGCAACGCTCATTCCCGGGTGCAACGTGGTAGCAACCGTCCTCGACGAAGCACAAGTCTACGAGTGGCTGGCCAACGTGCCAGACCCCGAGATCCCCGTCCTCAGCATCCTCGACCTCGGCATCGTCCGCGACGTCACCGTCAATAATAAGGTGACAGTGACCTTAACTCCGACCTATTCCGGATGCCCGGCAACTGAAGCCATTGAATGCAGTGTCCTGGCCGCCCTCAAGGGACACGGCGTCGACGACATCGCGATCCGGCGTGTTTTGTCACCGCCCTGGACGACGGACTGGATTACAGACGACGGTCGCGAAAAATTGCGCAAGTACGGTATTGCGCCACCGAGCCAGAGTCCCGAGATTGCCTGTCCACAATGTGAATCACTGAATACCGAGCGGGTTAGTGAATTCGGATCAACGGCTTGCAAGGCGTCATGGCGTTGCTGTGATTGCCTCGAGCCCTTCGAATACTTCAAGTGCCTATGAAAAAGTTTCACTCACTCGTCGTTGCATCGAAACAGCAGGAAACACGGGATTCGGTTCGCATAGCTCTTGATGTGCCACAGGACCTGCGTGAAGAATATGCCTTCCACGCAGGGCAACATCTGCCCATACAGATTGAGCGAGACGGCAAGAAAATACGGCGCACCTACAGCATTTGTTCGGAGCAGGGCGAATGGCCGCTGCAAATTGGTGTCCGCGTCCAGGCAGGTGGCCAGTTCTCCGAGTACGCAGCGAATGTGCTCAACGCAGATGACTCGCTGGATGTCATGCCACCGAACGGGCAGTTCCACGCGGTGCTTGATAGAAAGCACGAAAAACAATATCTCGCGGTCGCGGCCGGCAGCGGCATCACACCCGTACTGTCGATTATCGCGACGGTGCTGCGCGAGGAACCGCTGAGCCGCTTCGCATTGTTCTACGGCAACCGAACACAAAGCTCGACCATGTTCATCGACGATCTTTACGCATTGAAAAACCGTTACCCCGATCGGCTGCAATTGCACTTCCTGTTCAGTCGGGAGGAGCAGGAATTTGAGATTGCCGCTGGGCGCCTGGACGACGACAAAGTCCGCGAGCTCTGCACGCATTTTTGCAGTGGCTCACCCCCGGATGAAGCATTCGTTTGCGGCCCCGACACCATGATAAATACGGTGACAGTGACCTTAATTGATCTCGGCATGCCGGCGGAAAACGTGCACGCTGAACGCTTCGGGGCGCGCCGCAAGGGCGCTGGAAATAAGGTCACTGACACCCTAATTCGAGATAAGGTCACTGGCACCGTATCTACGGTGACAGTGCTTATGGATGGCCATAAGAAGACTTTCGAGATGTTGCGGGATGGCAGCAATATCGTGGATGCCGCGGCGCAGCAGGGTATCGAATTACCGTTCTCGTGCAAGGGTGGTGTTTGCGCGACCTGCAGGACGCATGTGAATAAAGGCGAAGTCGAGATGTCGACTAATTATGGTTTGGAGCCATGGGAAGTCGAAAAGGGCTTCATTCTCGCTTGTCAGTCCACACCGGTGAGCGACGAGGTTTTGCTCGATTACGACAAGACCTGATTTCAATTGGCGCGATTTCAAAACCGCTGATCTCCCCATCAGCGTAAAATTAAGGATTTGGTATGCCCGGTCCGGGCAAATAACCACTCAAGCGCCGGAGGGCGTATGACTGATTCCAATTCTTCTGCGGCACTGGAACTGCCAGTGCGCAAGAGTTCCTATGATTACGATGAGCTGATTCGCTGTGCGCATGGTGAGATGTTTGGCAAAGAGAACGGTCGGCTGCCCACGCCGCCGATGCTCATGACCGACCGTGTGACCTTGATTACCGATGACACTGGCGAGTACGGTAAAGGTGAGATCAAGGCTGAATTCGATATCAAACCAGACCTGTGGTTTTTCGACTGCCACTTCGTAGACGACCCCGTCATGCCAGGCTGCCTTGGCCTGGATGCACTGTGGCAGCTGGTCGGGTTTCACCTCGTCTGGGCGGGCCACCAGGGTCGCGGCCGGGCACTCGGTGTTGGCAACGTGAAATTCTCGGGGCAAATTTTGCCGGCAGCGAAGCTGGTTACATTCCAGATAGACATCAAGCGCGTCATCTCACGCAAGCTGGTTCTTGCGGTGGCCGATGGCACGGTCACTGTCGATGGCCGTGAAATTTACACGGCCGAAAATCTCAAGGTCGGGCTCTTTACAACCACTGACAACTTCTAGGACAGGCTCATGCGTCGCGTCGTTATCACAGGCCTTGGTGCCGTTTCCTGTTTAGGCAATTCGAAACAGGCCATCACAGAATCTCTGCGCCTCGGACGCTCCGGCATCGTTGCCAACGAAGAATTCAGGGAAATCGGCTTGCGCAGCCAGGTGTCTGGCAGCGTGAACATCGATATCACTGAGCACATCGACCGCAAAGTTCGCCGCTTCATGGGTGACGCTGCTGCCTACGCCTACATCGCGATGCAACAGGCTATCGACGATTCGGGACTCGAGGCAAGTGACATTTCGAATACCCGCACCGGCATTATCGCCGGCTCCGGTGGTGCATCGAGCGCGAATATCGTGCAGGCTGCCGATATCCTGCGTGCACGGGGCGTTCGCAAGATTGGACCGTACATGGTGCCGCGTACTATGAGTAGCACAGTGTCAGCGTGCCTCGCGACGCCTTACAAAATCAAGGGCCTTAACTACTCGTTAACCTCTGCCTGTGCGACCAGCGCGCATTGTATCGGTGCGGCCGCCGAGCAGATCCAGCTTGGTAAACAGGACATCCTGTTCGCGGGCGGAGGTGAAGAAGAGCATTGGTCGCTGGCCTGCCTTTTCGATGGCATGGGCGCGTTATCGTCCAAGTACAACGACGCACCGGCAA
>Ga0114931_10007144_pt1 | contig 13662 bp, 11 predicted proteins | sample 2SBtaG_FD_89579 | JGI IMG/M metagenome (GOLD analysis project Ga0114931, IMG submission 89579) | Deep subsurface microbial communities from Kolumbo volcano to uncover new lineages of life (NeLLi) - 2SBTROV14_V59a metaG | ecosystem: Environmental > Aquatic > Marine > Volcanic | place: Kolumbo...
AGACGTGACCAAAGAACTCATCGACATCGATCCGATCCTGGTGGAGGCAGCGGATACCGGCGTCGATCTCGACTCGACCGCCGACGGGCTGGCGGCGCAGACGGCCGAGATGGAAAAGAGCCGACTGCAGACCAATACGCCCCTGTCTCAGGTGGAGCTGATTCCCCACGATACCGGCGCCGAGGTCATCGATCTGGACGACGGCGACACGGCGCCGAACCGGTCCCACGACGGTCCCGAGCGCGTGTTGATCGTCGACGACGACTTCGCGACCCGTCACCTGCTGGTCAAGGAGCTGCAGCCCACGGGCTATGTCACCTTGACCGCGCCCAGCGGCGGCGAAGCGATTCGCGCGATCAAGTCGAGCCCGCCGGACCTGGTGATCCTCGACGTGATGCTGCCGGAGGTCGACGGCTTTCAGATCTGCCGCGCGATCAAACAGAGCCGCAAGTACAACCACATCCCGGTCATTCTGATGTCGGCGGTGATCGACTCGGGACGGGTCACGGCCGAGGTGTTGCGCCAGTACGGGGCGGATGCGTATTTCGAAAAGCCGCTCAACACCGATCGCCTGCGCGCCAAGCTGCGCGAGCTCATCCGCGCGAGCCGGCAGCAAGACGTCGCGGAGGACGAGTCGTTCGGCAACGCCATGTTGCTGTACCGCAGCGGTCGTTTGGACGATGCGGTGGCGGCGTTGCGCCGCGGGCTCGCAGTCGACCCATTGTCGGCCAAGCACCACTTCGTGCTGGCCAACCTGCTGCAGAAGAAGTCGATGATCTACGAGGCCATCGACGAGTACGAGGCCACGGTCGATCTGAAGCCGGACTATTTCCCGGCGCTCACGCGTTTGGCCTATCTGTATTACAAGAACGGCTTTTCGGCCAAAGCGATCGATACCTGGCGGCGGGCGCTGCCCCACTGCCCCGATGCCCATTTGCGCGAGAACATCGAGGTGTTCATGCGCCGGTTGATCGCCGACATGCAGAGCGAAGCTTGAAAGTGCTCGAGGCAGAACAGTGACCAAAATCGGTTGGCGCGACAGACGGCGAGGCGCTAACGTCTAGCTGTCATGCCCCGGTTCGCCGCTATCTGCGCGCTCGGTCTGGTCGTTGGCTGTAGCGCCTCGGCCAAACAGGTGCGCCATTCCCCCGCGTCGGCGGGCGTCAAGCAGCTGGTAGCCGCGCTGCGCAGCAGCGACGCCCACGCGGCCTACCGCTTGCTGGCGGACAAGACGCGAAAGCAGATTCCGTACGCCGAGTTCGCGCGCAACTGGAAACAGTACAAGCCCGAGCGCGAGCATAAGGCCAAGGCGCTCGAGGATGTGCTGAAAGAAGATCCGGATCTGGGCGAACGCTCTCGAGTGGTCTACCCCGACGGCAAGTCGGTCATGCTGTTGCGCCAGCGAGGCAACTGGAAGCTCGAGTCGGCGCTGGTAGCCGAGAACCGCGCGGGCAGCGCGCGCGAGGCGGTGCGGATCTTTGCCGAGTCCATGGCCAACCGGAATTTCGACGCGGTCATGCGAATCCTGACCGGACGCCGGCGCAAGGCGATCAGCCGCCAGGTCGACGCGTTCGTCACCAGCTTGATCACCCAGGTGTCCAGGCCCGGGATGACGGTCACCAAAGTGGGCAAGGATCGCGCCGAGCTGTACTGGGAGGCCAAGGGCAAGCGCTACAAGATCGTGCTGCTGCGCGAAGGCGACGAGTGGCGCATCGACGACATCCACCTGCGCGGCGCGCCGCCGGCCAAGTAAGCCCGGTCGGGCCGCTAGCGTTCCGGACCGTCGGTCAGATGCACCAGCGTATCGCGCTGCCAGTCCTCTGACTTGCCGGGATAGTCCAGGGTGTAGTGCAGGCCGCGCGATTCTTTGCGCCGGCGTGCGCTTTCGATGATCAGGTGTGCCACCAGCGCCAGGTTGCGCAGCTCGATGATGTCCGCGGTGATCTTGAAGTCCCAGTAGTACTCTTTGATTTCCTGGCGCAAAAGCTCGATGCGATGGCAAGCGCGCTCGATGCGTTTGTCGCTGCGCACGATGCCCACGTAGCTCCACATGAACCGGCGGGTCTCGTCCCAGTTGAGCGCGACTACGATGGCGTCGTCCGAGTCGGTGGCGTCGCCGGAGCTCCACTTGACCACGGTGCTGGGTACGCGCCACTGCGTGTCGCGCACGCGTTCGGCGGCGCGGGCGCCGAACACCAGCCCTTCGAGCAGCGAGTTGGAGGCCAGGCGGCACGCACCGTGTAGTCCCGTGCACGAGGTCTCGCCGATGGCGAACAGGTTGGGGATGGTCGTTTGACCGTATTCGTCCGTGACCAGACCGCCGCACATGTAGTGGGCCGCCGGCACGACCGGAATCGGTTGGGTGGTGATGTCGATGCCCAGCTCGGCGCAGCGTTCGGCGATGGTCGGAAACCGCGAGCGTACGAAGTCCGCGTCCAGGTGGGTCATGTCGAGAAACACCGAATCGTCACCGGATTTTTTCAGCTCGTTGTCGATGGCGCGGGCGACCACGTCGCGCGGCCCCAGCGATTTGAGCGGGTGGTAGGCGTCCATGAACTCGCTGCCGTCGGCGAGCTTGAGAATGCCGCCCTCGCCGCGCAGCGCCTCGGAGATCAGAAACGACTTGGCGTGCGGGTGGAACAACACGGTCGGATGGAACTGGACGAACTCCATGTTCGCGACCTGGGCGCCGATGCGATAGCCCATGGCGATGCCGTCTCCGGTGGCCACATCCGGGTTGGAGGTGTAGATGTAGACTTTGCCCGTGCCGCCGGTGGCCAGCACGGTGGCGCGCGCGATGATGGTCTTGACCTCGCCGGTCTTGTTGTCGAGCACGTAGGCGCCGAAGCAGGTTGGCTCGCCGCCGTACTTGGCCATGGACAGAAGGTCGATGGCGATGTGCTCGTCCAGCAGCGTGATGTCGTCGTGCTGGGCTACCGCGGCGAGCAACGCGCGCTGGACTTCGCTGCCGGTGACATCTTTGTAGTGGGCGACGCGGCGCTTGTTGTGCCCGCCCTCGCGGGCGAGGTTGAGCTCGCCGCTGGCATCGCGGTCGAACGCTGCGCCCATCTCGGCCAGGGCGCGCACGTGCGCCGGGCCTTCGCGCACCGTGAGCTCGACGATGTCGCGCTTACATAAGCCGTCGCCGACGACCAGGGTGTCCTCGATGTGCGCTCCGATCGAGTCATCCGGGCCCAGGACCGCCGCGATGCCGCCCTGAGCCAGGTTGGTCGCGGTGTCGTCGGGGCGCTTTTTGGTGATGATGGTAACGCTGCCGTGCTCGGCGGCCTTGAGGGAGAAATACAGGCCGGCAACGCCGGATCCTATGACTAGATAATCGGTTTTAACGTCGCCCATGCGTCGTGGCGCCAGCGTACTACATGTGGCGATTTTGCGCGGTGCCGCTGGTGTTGCTACGATCGGTTCGTGCGACTCGCCGTCACAACCTTCACGATTCTGGTGCTCTGCGCCGGTCCGGCGGCGGCCGATATCTATAAATACACGGACAAAAACGGCGTCGTTCACTACACGAACATCAAGCTCCGGCGCGGCGCCAAACACCGGTGGAAACGGGTAGGGGACTTCACACCCAAAGCCGGCAAACCCTCGGCCCGGCGCGGCAGCTGCAAGTGGTGCGACAAGGTGCCGGCGCGGGACAGCTCGGCGGAGCGCTACAAGCGCTACGACAAGTTCATTTACGAAGCGGCGACGCTGTACAAGATTCCCGCGGCGCTGATCCGCGCGGTCATCGAAGCCGAGTCGGACTACGACCCGCGCGTGGTGTCGTCGACCAACGCGCGCGGCTTGATGCAGCTCATGCCCTCGGTCATCAAGGACATGGGGGTGCGCAACGTGCATGACCCGCGCGAGAACATCCTGGGTGGAACTCGGCTGTTGCGCGTACTGGCCAACCGCTACAACGGCGACCTGGTGCTCACGGTTGCGGCGTATCACGCGGGTATGGGCTCGGTCGCCAGGTACCGCAACAACGTGCCGCCGTACGTCAATACGCGCAATTATTTGCGCAAAGTCGTGCGCCTCTACTACCGGTACAAGCGCAACGAGCGCAATCGCGGGCGCTGACCCGCTGGCGCTTGACGCTGCCGGGCACACCGCATCTAATGGATGCGCGTGGCCAACTCTGCTGAGACAAACGTCACCGACGACTTTCAGATGCGGATGCTCTCCGGTGGGGCGTTGCTTCGCCAGAACGAAATCGAAGAGGCACAGGCCGAGTTTCGGCGCGCGCTGGAGATCGAGCCGGACAACAAGAAAGCGCTGGGCCTGCTCGGGCTGACGTACTTTCGCATGAACGACTTCGAGCAGGCGTTGCCCGTGTACGCCAGGCTGGTGGGGCTGGCGCCGCACGATGCGTCGCTGCAGCTGAACCTCGGCCTGGTCAGGCTCAAGCTGGGCGATGCGAAAGGGGCGATCGAGGCGCTGACGGCGAGTCGGGAGCTCGATCCCGGGCAGAAGAATACGGTGAATTATTTGGGCCTGGCGTACGCGCGGGATGGTCAGTACGGGTTGGCGTACCAGGCGTTCATTCGGGCCGGGGAAGATGCGCTCGTCGAGGAGATGGCGCACAACCTGACCATGGAGGAGTGTCGGCGCCTGCGCGAAGAGGTCGAGCAGGGGATGCGGGGGGGAGTCGAGGCCGAGACGGAGGTGGAAGCGGAGGCGGAAGCGGAGGCGGTTGCGGCGAGTGAAGGGGACCAGGACCAGGAAGGTGGTGTTGTTGTCATTGAGGCGGGGAGTGAGGAGAGCTCTCGGATTGAGCGGAGTGAGGTGAGTGCTGCGGTCGAGTTGGTTCGGCCTTCTTCGGGGGCGGAGGCGGATATCGAAACGGTGCCCGGGCACGTGGCGCCGCGGCCGCTTTCGGAGTTCGCCACAACGCGGTTGATCCGGCCCGAAGAGGGGCACTACGCTCTGGAGACCGGGGCCGGTGGGGTGCTGATCATCCGGGTGGAGCAGCGGATCATGTCGCGCACCGAGGGCGTGATCGTTTCCAACACGGGGTTGAGCTACGAGCCGGCGACGCGCCGGGTTCGGGGCAAGCCGACCGACGAGCCGCTGGGAACCGACGATCGCAAGATCTTCATCATCGGCGGCAAAGGCCACCTGATCGTGTCGCCGCTGGGCGAGGTGTTCACGTCGGTCATCCTGGACGACGACATCTTGTACCTGCGCGAGGACGTGGTCTATGCGTTCGAAGATTCTCTCCACTGGGAGAACGGCCGGGTGCCCGGGGCGTCACCGCCGATTGCCATGATTCAGTTCCGGGGCGACGGCTGTGTCGCGTTCCGCAGCAAGAAACCGCTGCTGAGCGTGAAGCTCGCGCCTGACCGTATGCTGTACGTCGACGCCGACACCTTGATGGGGTGGATCGGCCGGGTGATTCCGCGTCTGGCCGCGCCTGCGGCAGGCGGCGATTCGTCAACTACGTTCGTCGAGTGCACGGGCGAAGGCGTGGTCCTGCTCGAGGACATCGACTCGGACGGCACCGATTCCAAGTAGCATTGAGCCCGCAACCCCGCACGAAGCTTCGCCCGCTGCGCCAGGAGATCACCGATCTCCCGAACGTGATCACTCTCACGCGCATCGCGATGATCCCGTTGGTCCTGTTGTGGATCGACAACTACAGCCCGCGCTTGTCGGCGCTGTCGTGTTTGGTGTTTTTGATCGCAGCGGCCAGCGATGCGCTCGACGGCTATCTGGCGCGGCGGCTCGGCCTGGTCACCGTGGTGGGCAAGTTCCTCGACCCGCTGGCGGACAAGCTGATCGTGTTGTCCACGCTGGTGATGCTGGTGGAAAAGGGGCGGGCGCCGGCGTGGCTGGTCATCGTGTTGATGGCCCGCGAGCTCGCAGTCACCGGCCTGCGCGCCATCGCTTCTCAGGAGGGTTTCGTCATTGCCGCGGGCGCCGGTGGCAAAGCAAAGACCGCCCTGCAGTTGGTGGGCATCTCGTTCTTGCTGGTGCACTTTCGCTACAAGATCGTGCTGTTCAACTACTGGCTCGACTTTCACCAGGTCGGCATCTACCTGCTGTACCTGTCGCTGGTGATGTCGGTGCTGTCGGCCTACCACTACTTCAAGTTCTTCGTCGAAGCCGCGTCCAATCAAGCCCGCACCCTCGAGGCCAAGGGCATTACGCGCGCGGCGCTCAAGACCCAGCTGGTGCGCAAGAAGGCCAAACTGCGGGCGTTCAAACGGTCGCGGCGCCGCGACCGGCGGGAAAAACGCGCTGAGCGCAAGGCCAAGCGCCTGGCCAAGAAAGCGGCGCGACGCAAAGACGGCACCGACGAAGGCAGCGATGACTGAGCCGACCACGGTCGTCGATGCCGCGGCCCGTGTCCGTGGCCGGCGCGGCCGTGTGGTGCTGCACTCCGGTCGCGACGAAGACGGTCTGGGCCGCTGGTCGTTCGTCGCCTGCGATCCGGTCGCCACCATCGAAGCCAGCGGCCGCCACGTCATCGAACGCGACGCCACCGGCACCGTCACCTCCGAACGCAACACCGATCCCTTCACCGCCCTCGAAGCCTTCGCCGGGGACGGACCTAACTTTTTTACTTTTGGGGGTGAGAAAGTAAAAAAGTTAGGTCCGTCCCCCCATCCGACCGTCATCGGTTACCTCGGCTACGACCTCGGTCGCACCATCGAAGCCCTCGGCCCCGGCCCCCAGCGCGGCAACGACGTGCCCGACATGTGGTTCGGTCGCTATGCGGCGGTGTGGCGCCACGACGCCACGACCGACACCGCCACCATCATCGCCGACACCGCCGATGCCCGCGCACGCCTCGCCCACGCCCTGATCGAGCCGCGGCCCGTCGGCGCTCCGCCCCGGTTGGGGCCATTGCGCTCGGACATGACCGACGCCGACTACACCGTCAAGATCGATCGCATCCTCGAGTACATCGGCGCCGGCGATATCTACCAGGTCAACCTGGCCCGACGTCTGGTTGCCGGCGTGCTGGCTCCCGGCGACCCGCTCGCCGTTTACGTCGAGCTGCTCGAGTCATCCGCGGCCCCGTATGGCGGGCTGATCGAGCTTCCCGGCGCGACCGTCGTGTCCGGCTCACCCGAGCGGTTCCTGAGCCGCGCCGCAGACAGCTTGAGGGTCGAGACCCGGCCGATCAAAGGGACCCGCCGGCGCATGGGCGACGCCGCTGCCGACGAAGCGCTCAGCGCCGAGCTGGCCGCCGACACCAAGGAGCGCGCCGAGCACTTGATGATCGTCGATCTCGAGCGCAACGACCTGGGCAAGGTCGCGCGCATCGGCTCGGTATGTGTCGACGAGCTCGGCTACATCGTGGAGCTACCGACCCTGTTGCACATGGTGTCGCGGGTTTCGTGTGAGCTGCGCGAAGGCGTGACCTGCGCCGACGTGTTGCGCGCGACGTTTCCCGGCGGCTCCATCACCGGCGCGCCCAAGCTGCGCGCGATGGAGATCATCGACGAGCTCGAGCCGGCGCGGCGCGGTCCGTACACCGGCGCTATTGGCTATCTGGGCGCCGGCGGCGCCATGGATCTGGCGATCGCCATCCGCACGCTCGTGATCACGCCGGCGGAGGCGCGTTTGCACGTGGGCGGCGGCATCGTCGCCGACTCGACCGCTGCACGCGAGCTCGAAGAGACCGAAGAAAAGGCGAGCGCCTGGCGCGCGTGTCTGGCCCGGCTGGCGGGCTAGAGGCTGACGAACACGACCGTCGTGGTCGCAGCGAGCACGTCCACGGCGAGTCCCGTCAGCAGTGGGGCGCCGCCCGAACCGATCACGGTAAACGTGGTGTGGCCGTCGAAGGGCGGCGGGATGGAAAACAGCATCGCCGCGCCGTAGCTGCCGGTGAGGCCGTTCAGGCTCCAGTCGTAGGGCCCCGCGCTGCCGTCGTAAAACGGCGCGTAGTTGGCGCCCGCCGGTTGAACCACCTCGGCACCGGTCGCGGGCACGCCGCTGTCGGTGATGTAGACCGCGGCCGAACCGTAGGTGGCCGGCTCGGCGATCGCCAGGGTCGAATCCAGCGTGTCCCAGGTCGTGGCGTCGAACACCGGAAGGGTGTAGCTGCCGGCGCCGACGTTCACGCGGATTGCCGTGTCGCGCACATCGCTGCCGCTCACCACCAGCAGTGCGCTGTCGCTGTTGTTTGTCGCCAGGCTGAAGCTGCCGTCGGCTCCGGTCGTGGTCGTTGCGCCGTCCACCTCGGCGACGGTGAGGCCCGACAGATCCAGCGTCGCGCCGCTGCCGTCCTGGCTGGGGCAGGCCAGCGGTGTGCGCGGATCCAGGACCAAACAGATCACTCCATTGAGTGTGCCCGCGCCTGCGTCGGCCCCGCCGTCGTCGTGGCTCACGGCGGCATCGGCGCCACCACCGCCACCACCACCGCCGCCGCCCGGGTTGGATGGATTGTGGCCGGTGTCGCAGCCCGCCAGCGCGGTGATGGCGAACACGATGGCCAGGCGCGAGAGCATGGGCTAAGGGTAGTACCCGGCGGAGCCTTTCACAACAATTGGGGTTTCGACGCCGGTCGGGTCATCAGCCAAATCCCGAGAGCGATCAGCGGGATGGACAACAGTTGTGATGTGGACAGCGGTCCGAGTGAGCCTCTGGGATCGGCGCGCCAGAATTCCAGGATGAAACGCGCCACGCCGTAGAGCACCAGCAGCGCCGCGAACACATCGCCGCGTTTGCGCGCGCGGGGCCGCACCAGCCAATGCAGCAGCGCAAATATTGCTGCCACGACCACGGCCTCGTACAGCTGCGTCGGATGCACCGGCCCCGGGTGCCCGGGAAACTGCACGCCGGTCGGCCCGTCGGTGGCAGCGCCGTAGCAGCAACCGTTGAAGAAGCAGCCGATGCGACCGAAGAACAACGCGATCATCATCGCTGGCGCGACCACGTCGGCGGTCGTTGCGACGTCGAGCTCGTGGCGCCGCGCGTACCAGACCCCCGTCGGCGCGGCGAGCACAAAACCGCCGTAGTAGGTGAGCCCACCCCACCAGAACTTGAGCGCGGCGAAACAATCGCGCGGCGGGTGACACACGTGCCGCGCCGTATCGCATACGTAGTCGTAGCCGCACTGGACGCTGGCGGTGCAGTGGGCCACCCTGGCATTCAGCGCAGGCACCTTGTCGGGGGCGAAGCACAGGTTGACGTAGCTCGACAGCTGGCCGTCGGTCAGCACCGACAGCAGCCGGGCGCCGGCGATGCCGGTAGCGAGCAACACGAGGCCCAGGCCGAACATGCGCTCGCCGTCGAGGCCCATCGAAAACGCCTGGCGGCGGGCGAACACGATGGCGGCCGTCGCGCCCACGAGCAGCATCACCATGTAGGCCGGGAAGGCGACAGCCCCGATGCCCGGTAGGGAAAACTCGAAGAAGACCGGCCTCACATCACCTGCGGTGTCACTTTCGCTTTCGCTTCTTGCCCTTGGACTTTTTGCCCGCGGTCTCGCGGCCCTTGCCGTCGCTCTTGTCCTCTTCGTCGCCGGGGCCGAGCGAGTCTTTGCCGATGTCGATGAACAAAAGGCCGACGCCGATGACCAGGGCGATGTCGGCGACGTTGAAGGTCGGCCACTCGTGCGCGTGGTATTTCCACACGATGAAGTCGGTGACCACGCCGAAAGCGACGCGATCGATCAGGTTGCCCACAGCACCGCCGGCAACCAGGCCCAGCGCCCAGATCAGCCGCGTCTGGTCTTCTTTGGCCTTGCGCAGCATCCAGATGATGGCGCCCAGAGCGACGATGCCGATGATCGATAGAAAGATGCGCGAGCCGGCGGTCTGCCCGAACAAGCCGAAAGCCGAGCCGGGATTTTCCGACAACCGCCAGTCGAAGAAGTTCTTGATCACCACGATCGGCTCGCCGACGATGCCGCCTCTGACCTTGGCGTGGGGCAGGCTGGCGCGCGCCCACACCTTGGTGATCTGATCGAGAATGCACGTGAGCGGTGCGACGATGAGGAACAGCTTCCAGCGGCGGTCTAGCTTCATGGTCGGCTACGATTGATCGACGGCGCCGGCGCAGCGCACGCACAAATCGTCGTGGGTTTCGCTCAACGTGGAGTACCACTTCCAGCAGCGCTCGCAGCGGCTGCCGGGATGTTTGTCCACGACGAACTCCGGCTCATCGCCCGCGGCATCGTCGGCCGACACGATCACCTCGGAAACGATGAACAAGTCCGCCAGCATTTCGGCGCGAGGCTCGATCAGCTTGCGGTCCGCCGCAGTCGGCCTGACCGTGACGCGCGCGTCCAGTGACTTGTTCTTCTGGGCGCGGAAGGCTTCGAGCTGGCGGCCGACCGCTTCGCGATAGCCGAGCAGCACGGTCCACGTCGGATCTTCCGCGGCCGGTTTGCCTTCCGGCATCAGCGCCAGATGCACCGAGTCGGAATCGTCGTCGCGCCGGGGCATGTGTTTCCAGATGTCCTCGGCGGTGAAGCACAGGATCGGCGCGCTCAGCGTGGCCAGGGCGCGCAGGATGTTGTAGACGACGGTCTGGGCGGCGCGCCGCCCCGGTGAGTCGGTGGGATCCAGGTACAGGCGGTCTTTGACCACGTCCAGGTAGAACGCCGACAAATCTACGGTCACGTAGTCAACCAGGGCGCGGTGGACTACGTGGAAGTCGAAGCTGTCGTAGGCGGCGCGGGCGCGCGCGACCAGATCGCCCAGGCGTGTGAGCGCGTACTGGTCGATCTCCGACAGCTCCACCCGGTCCAGGTGATACGCGTTGGGATCGTGGTCGGCGAGCACGCCGAGCATGTAGCGGCAGGTGTTGCGCAGCTTGCGGTACCAGCCCGACAGGTCGGTGATCAGCTGCTCGGAGAACATGATGTCGCCCTTGTACTCGGCCGAGCCGGCCCACAAGCGCAGCATCTCGGCGCCGTACTTCTTGATGATGTCGGGCGGCGGTACGTATTTGACCTTCTTGCCCTCGCGCCGCTTCTTTTCGATATCGCTTTTGGAGTACGGGTTGCCGTCCTCGTCGAGCACCCAGCCGTGGGTGATGACGCTCTTGTACGGCGCGCTGCCCATGACGCCGATGCCGACGAGCAACGACGAGTGGAACCAACCGCGGTGCTGGTCCGAGCCTTCCAGGTACAGGTCGATGTGCTTCAGATCGTCGTCCATGTTGGCGACGGCGAACCACGAGCAACCCGACTCGAACCAGACGTCGACGATGTCCTGCTCGGGGCGGAAGTTCTTGCCGCCGCACTTGGCGCACTTGATGTGGCCCGGCAACAGCTCGGCGCCTTTTTGCAGGTACCAGGCGTCGGCGCCTTGCTCGGCGAACAGCATCGCGATCGCCTCCATGGTGTCGGCGTCGGCGTGGACCTCGTCGCAGTCTTCACAGTGGAAGGCCGGGATGGGCACGCCCCACACACGCTGGCGCGACAGACACCAGTCGGGGCGGTTTTCGATCATGCCGTAGATGCGCTCGCGTCCCCACGGCGGCACCCATTGGGTGTGGTCGATTTCGCTCAGGGCGCGCTCGCGCAAGCCGTTGTGGTCGATGCCGACGAACCACTGGGGGGTGGAGCGAAACAGGATGGGGCCCTTGCAGCGCCAGCAGTGGGCGTATTGGTGGTCGACGCTCTCGCCCACCTCGTTGAGCAAGTAGCCCGTGTCGGCCAGGTGCTGCACGATCAGCGGGTTCGCCTCTTTGGTTTTCATGCCCGCCCAGTTGGGCACGTCGTCGGTGAACCGGCCGGCGTCGTCCAGCGGCGCGTAGGGCTCCAGGTCGTGGGCCAGGCCGGTGTTGTAGTCATCGGCGCCGTGACCGGGCGCGGTGTGCACCAGTCCCGTGCCCTGTTCGAGGGTGACGTACAGGGCGAACCACACGCGGAAATCGTTCTCGGCTTTGGGCGTGTCGATGAACGGGTGGCGGTAGCGGGCGCCTTCGAGGGATTCCAGCGCCGCTTTGTCGATGGCGATCCAGCTCGAGCCGTCTTCCGGATCGTCCACGCCCAAACGGCCGAGCAGCGTGGGCGCCAGCTCGCGGGCCACGAGCAGATACTCGTCGTCCACCCGCGGGTTGGGCACGGCGACGTAGTCGAAGCGCTGGGACAGCACGATGGCCAGGTTGGCCGGCAGCGTCCACGGTGTGGTCGTCCAGATGGTAAGGGCCAGTTTTTTGCCCGCGAGCTCGTCGCTCAGGCTCGCCGGGTCGAAGTCGTCGGCCATGGGGAAGCGCACGTAGATCGACGGCGAGGTGTGATCCTTGTATTCGATCTCGGCTTCGGCCAGGGCCGTGCGGTCTCGCGGGCACCAGTACACGGGTTTTTTGCCGCGGTACAGATAACCGCTCCGCGCAAACGCCGCCAGGGCGCGCACGATGGTCGCTTCGTAGCCGTGGTCCAGAGTCAGGTAGGGATGATCCCAGGTGCCGAAGCCGCCGAGGCGGCGGAACTCTTCGCGCTGGATGTCGACGAAGTGCAGGGCGTGCTCGCGACACGCGGCACGGATCTCGGCCTTGCTCATGTCGCGCTTTTTCTCGCCCAGCTTGCGGTCCACGTGGATCTCAATGGGAAGACCGTGGGTGTCCCAGCCGGGGATGTACGGCGACCAGTGACCGGACATCGTCTTGGACTTGACGACGATGTCCTTGAGGATCTTGTTGAGCACGTGGCCGTGGTGAATGTGGCCGTTGGAGTAGGGCGGTCCGTCGTGCAGCACGTACATGGGGCCGCCGGCGCGGGCATCGCGGATCTGGCCGTACAGATCGGCGTCTTCCCACGCCGCCAGCATGTCCGGCTCCCGCTTGGCCAGGTTCCCGCGCATGGGGAACTCGGTCTGCGGCAGATTTAGCGTGTCTTTATACTTACCTTTGCCTGACATCGTGAAGCGCGGACTATAGCCACATCTCAGACCCGGGCGCTACGATAGTCAGCCATGAGCACCTCCGAACAGGGAAAAGAGGTCGTCCGGCCGCGCGCCTCCTGGGACGAATATTTCATGCAGATTGCCCAGGTCGTTGCCAGCCGGTCTACGTGTCCGCGCAAGTACGTCGGCGCGGTTATCGTGCGCGATCGTACGATTCTGTCCACAGGCTACAACGGCTCGATTCGCGGCATGCCCCACTGCTCGGATGTCGGCCACATGATGGAAGCGGGGCACTGCGTGGCCACGATTCACGCCGAGGGCAATGCGATCATCCAGGCGGCCAAAAACGGCGTGATGATCGACGGTGCGACGGTCTACGTTACCGCCAGCCCGTGCTGGATCTGCTTCAAACAGCTCGCCAACGCCGGGATCAAGCGCATCTGCTACAACGAGTTCTACCGCGACGAGCGGATTTTCGGCGTCGCGGAGAAGCTGGGCATTGCGCTGGATCACGTCAAGTTGCCCGACGAGAGCGCCCCAGACGCTCAGGCGGGATGATCTGGACCGCTGCCGGGGGCTGCGCTACGGTGAAAGAACCGGTTGCATCCCCGTGCAAGTTCGCAAGCTTACATTCGCGTTTGCCCTGGTCGCGGCGCTGGTCTTGACGGCGCCCGCCGGGCTGGATGTGGCCCCGGCGCAAGCTCGGCCGGGACACAAAACGACCAAGCGCGCGCGCAAGGCGGCGGCCAAGCGCCACCACCGCGCGCGCAAGGCGGCGGCCAAGCGCCACCACCGCGCGCGCAAGGCGGCGGCCAAGCGCCACCACCGCGCGCGCAAGGCGGCGGCCAAG
>Ga0114931_10007145_pt1 | contig 13662 bp, 11 predicted proteins | sample 2SBtaG_FD_89579 | JGI IMG/M metagenome (GOLD analysis project Ga0114931, IMG submission 89579) | Deep subsurface microbial communities from Kolumbo volcano to uncover new lineages of life (NeLLi) - 2SBTROV14_V59a metaG | ecosystem: Environmental > Aquatic > Marine > Volcanic | place: Kolumbo...
GGCGAACGAGGCGGCACTGAGGTGCTCGGCGAGGGCTTCGCCCGCGGCAGTACGGTACAGGTTCGAGGTATGCACGAGACCGGAACCGAGCGCCCGCGCGACGGCGGCCTCGATGGCCGGGTGCCCGTACCCGAGCGCGTTGACACCGATGCCCGATCCGAAATCGAGAAATGACCGCCCGGTTTCGTCGATCAGGTAACACCCGTGCCCCGACACAAAAGGCACATCCCGACGTGCATAGACCGCGAGCAGGTGACTGGACCTGCACTCCACAGTCATACGTCCACCGCCACCGGCCGCAGTCGGCCAACCCGCGTACCGGCTGCCGGATCGGACAGCATGCCCACATCCCCCACCCGCACCGCCACCTTCGGCGCGTCGGCCTCGAGAATCGAACACAGTTTGCGGGCCATTCCACCCGCCGCCACACCCGACGCGACGAGAGCGACAATGTCCGGCGCGTCGACCGCCGACACGGGTCGTTCGTCCACCAGGACGCCCGGGACATCCGACACCAGGAGCAACTCCGACGCGTCAAGGGCCCCGGCCACGGCCGCCGCCACCTCGTCAGCATTCACGTTCAGGAGACCCTCGTCGGGCGCCCGGCTCACGGGAGCCATCACCGGAATCCAGCCGGCGTCAACCAGGGCCCGGAGCCGTCCGGCGTGCACCCTGCTCACGACGCCGACCCGACCCAGCGCACCCCCATCCACCGGGGTCGCCTCGACGTACCCGTCACACCCCGCGATTCCCATGCTCGGGAGGCCTTCGTCCGCGAGGGCCGCCAGGACGAGAGCTCGAACTGGTCCGCACAGGACGTCGCGAACCACCGTCATCAAGGCCGGGCTCGTGCGCCGTCTCCCCCGGACCGTTTCGACGCGGAACCCCAGTTCTCTCTGGCGCCGGGAGATGGCCGGCCCCCCCCCGTGTACCACCACCGCCGGCCCCCCCCAGGCTCTGATCCCACGCGCCAACGTGCGCAATGCCCCAGGGTCGGCCACCACCGCCCCACCAATCTTGATCACCTTCGGCTTCAGCATGCGAGGCCCCGGGTCTCGTGAAACTTCAGCATGACATTCATGTTCTGGACCGCCTGGCCGGCCGCCCCCTTCATCAGGTTGTCCACCGCCGCCACGATCGTGACCGTCGGTGCCCGGACCTGGCGGGCGATCCGGACCGCCAGGGCCACGCGGTTGCGGTGCACGACATCACGGAGACTCGGGATCCGATCGAACACCCGGACACACGGTTCCGCCTCGTACGCTGCGCGATAGAGATCCTGAAGTTCGGGCGCGCCGGGATCGCATCGAACCGGGGCGTGGATGGTGGCCAGAATCCCCCGACGCACCGGGAGCAGATGGGGGGTAAACAGGACGTCCGCCCCGTCGATCCATGGTGCCAATCCGGCAGCCAACTCCCTGACGTGGTGGTGCTCGTTCTCGACCGCGTACGCCCGAAAATCCTCGGCGACCTCGGCGAAGAGGAGGTGCCGTCGCGGACTTCGGCCGGCCCCGGTCACCCCGGATGCCGCATGGACCACGATCGGCCGCGCGGCATCGATCCAACCCTGGCGGGCCAGGGGCAGCAGGGCCAATAACGCCGCGGTGGGATAACAGCCGGGGTTGGCCACCAGTTCGGCCTCGGCGACCGCACGCCGATGGACCTCGGTCAGCCCATACACCGCCTCATCCGACATCCGGTAATCGGCGGACAAATCGATGACCCGCACGCCCACCGTGCGAAGGTCGGCCACGGCCGGACCCGAAACCCCGTGCGGCAGACAACTGAGCACCAGGTCCGACTCTCCCCACCGCTCGGCAGCCGCGTCCAGCTGAATCGTGGAAACGCCAAACACGTCGGACTCGCTCTCTGACGTGGCGAAGGCGATCCGGACGCCCGCGTGCTGTTCCAGCAGGGCCAGGAGTTCACGCCCTACATAGCCGGACGCGCCGAGGACCCCCACCGGCACCGTATTCTTATGCATAGAAACGCAATTTTATGCATTATACGGTGGAGAGACAACCCCCGGAGTGGGGTCGCGCGGTCAGTCGACCAAGTCGAGTCGGTCGTTCGGAAGCCGTCTCCGGCCAACCTTGGCACAGGGCTTTCCGCCCACCGCCACGATGTCCGCCGTAAAATCGAAACGGCCCCGGAAGAGTGAGGACCCGACGCCGTAGGCATCCACCGGCACGCCATCGGCTTCAAAGTGCCGGATTTTCTCCGCGGTGAAGCCACCCGAGACCACGATTCGGACGTCCGGGAACCCGGCAGCGTCGAGGCCCTGCCGGACATACCGCACCAGCTGGGGGTTCACACCCGTGGGCTTGAACCCGCCCATATGGGGAATGATCGAACGGTCGACCATTGTCTCGGAGGTATCCAGTCGAACCCCGTAGAGGCGCTCCCCGAGGGCCTGCGCGACGCGGACGGACGTCTTGACACAGTCGTTCTCAAAATCCACGAGCGTAACGAGCCGGACATCGTCCGGGGTATGCTCGGCGAACTTGCGGGTCGCCAGGACGGTGTCTCCCCCGTAGGCCGCGATCATGGCGTGGGGGACCGTACCCACGCCCTCGCTGCCCCACCACGAGGCCTGAGCATCGGTCGAGACGCCGATGGCTCCGGCCACATGGGCGGCATAGCCGTCACCGGTCTGGACCAGCCAATGGTCGTGTCGGGCGGGGAAGAACATGACCTCTTTGGGCCGGGCCGCTTCAACGACGTGGTGGGTGTTGGTTCCGACCTTGGTGCGCCGGGCAAGAACGCCGAGATAGAGCGTTTCGAGGTGGGCAAAGGCGTCGTAGGGACCTTCGATGGTCAGGACCGTCTCCCACGGGCCGATCTCATCACCATCGTACAGTGCCCGCACCTCGAGATCGTCCCAGGTGTCCGAGCAGAGCCGAAGAATGGCGAGGGCCTCGTCGATGCCGCCGAGCCAGGCGGCCTGGCGCTTGCTGAAGACCTGCATGAGGACCCTGGGGTGGTGTCCATCCGCCCGAAGGACATCCCGCGCCCGAACAAAGTATTTGTCCGAGTAATAGCCCTCCCGCATCTTCTCGACCGGAAGGTGGAAAATCGCCGGGTCCAGCCGTTTGCGGGTGGTCATCAGCGTACCGGTCTCTCCAGGGACCTAACGGGGGGATGCTGCAGCATCCGGCGTACCGCCAGCGCCTGGCGCAGCCCGGCAAAGACGCGGTTCCACATGCCGTATTTGCTCTTCCCCCAGTGCCGAGGCCGATCGTGCACGGGGATCTCCAGGACCCGGGCGCCGGCGTGTCGCAGGAGGGTAGGCACAAACCGGTGCATACCGTCGAATCGCGGCAGCGTGAGGACGAACGCTCGGCGGATGACCCGGAGCGAACATCCGGTGTCCCGAACCACATCTCCCGTGATCAGGTTCCGGACCCCATTGGCAATGCGACTCTGGGTGCGTCGCCACCAGGAGGCGGCCCGTCGCACCCGAACGCCGACGGCCGCATCGCACCGGCCGGTCCGGACGGCATGCACCAACGTCGGCAGGTCGGCGGGATCGTTTTGGAGGTCGGCGTCGAGGGTGGCGACCAGATCCCCCCGTGCCTCGTCCAGACCCGCGCACAGGGCCGCACTCTGTCCCCCGCGGGCCGCCAGTGATATCACTCGGACCGGAGGATACGACGCCGCCACTCGGCGGGCGACTGCTCGCGAGGCATCCGTCGACGCATCGTCCACGACGATCATTTCCCAGGTGATCCCATGGCAAGCGGCCGCGACTTCCGCGACCAGAATGGGCAGATTCTGCTCCTCGTTGTGGACGGGCACAACCAGCGACAAGGCAGGACCGGCGGCGTCTCCGGGTTCCATCACACGATGCGAATGCGAGAGGCCGGAAGCTACGGAGCCGACCTCTCCCGGGCAAGTTGACATCGAACGACCGTCCCCATTAAATCCTGAAGCCTTCACACGCCACCGCGAGGTCTCCGTGTCCGGTACCCTGTCCCGTCGTGCCTTCCTTGGTGCTACCTCCGGCCTCGCCGCCGGAGCCGCACTCGTTCCCCGCTCGGCCAGCGGATTCCCTGCTGTTCACCTGCGACCGGCCGGTCGAAACGCGGCCATCGCGTCCGCCAACGGGCTGCGAGGGGTCCGCCGGGCCGGTGAACTCCTCGAACAGGGTGTTGATACCCTCGATGCCGGCATCGAGGGGGTCAAGATCCAGGAACTGGACCCGAACGATATGTCGGTCGGGTACGCCGGTCTCCCGAACGAGGACGGTGTCGTCCAGTTGGACGCGTCCTGTATGCATGGCCCCACCCGGCGGGCGGGAGCCGTCGGGGCGCTGGAGGGTATCAAGACGCCCAGCGTCGTGGCCAAGTACGTGTTGCAGTATACGGACCACATCATGCTCGTCGGAGAAGGCGCCAAGCGCTTTGCGTTGTCCTACGGTTTCAAGGAAGAAGATCTGCTGACCGATCGTTCGCGGCAACGCTGGTTGCGATGGCGGGCCAATCGCGGGGCCAACGACGACTGGCTCAACGTCGAGGATGACGAAGAGATGGTCGTTCGCCCCACCGGCACCATCAACATGGATGTGGTGAACGCCGCCGGTGATGTGTCGTCGGTAACCACCACGAGCGGCCTCGCGTGGAAGATTCCCGGGCGGGTGGGCGACTCGCCCCTGATCGGCGCGGGACAGTATACCGACAATGACATTGGTGCGGCCGGCTCTACGGGACGCGGCGAAGCCAATATCAAGGTCTGTGGCGCATTCCTGACCGTCGAACACATGCGCCAAGGCATGAGCCCCACCGATGCAGCGCTCGCCACGCTGCGCCGGGTGATGACCACCACCGAGCCGCGCCTGCTCGATGCTGCGGGCCGCCCGCGTTTTCAACTCAACTTCTATGCCGTGAACAAGGCCGGGGAATTCGGGGCCGCCGCGCTCTACCCGTCCCGCTATGCAGCGTGGGATGGCCGGGATGCCCGTCACTACGATTCCGCCCATCTCTACGAAAGGTCATAGTGCGGGCGGTCTGTCTCGTTCTGCTTGCGTGGCTCAGCGTTCCGTCCATCAGCTTCGCCCAGGATCTCGACGACGATCTCGGCGCCGAGTCGTACTGGATCGACGTCTTCTATCCCAAGCTCCTCTACACCGCCCGCGACGGTTTCGGGTTCGGGGCACACGCCGCCCTGCAACAGCCCCTCCGCTTCGACGCATGGGATAAGCCGTATCCTTATCACGCCTCGCTGGCGTTCGACGTGCTGGCGACCACCAACGGTTCCCATGGGGCCGCGCTGGTGTTCTCCGCCCCCGGTTTGAGCGACGGCTGGCGGTTCGCCGCCGAGGCCAGCGCCTGGCGCTGGGCGCGAGACCCGTACCACGGTCTCGGTAACGCCTCGCGGTTCGATAAAGCCAACCGCATCGGCGCTCCCCGTTTTTACCGGGCCCAGCACGACCGTTTTCGACTCCGGGGAGAGGCACAACGCCGCCTCGTCGGTCCGCTGAGGTTCCTGGCCGGGTTCGGCATCGACCGGGCCCGCCTTGCACCCCTTGCGGGGCCGTCGGTGCTGGCATCGGATATCCGTGCCGGTCAGGATCCGACCTTGGGGTCCTTCGCCACGGACGCCGGCGTACGGGTCGGCCTGGTCGTGGATACACGCAATGACGAAGCGGCACCCGAACGCGGGCTTCTCGCGGAAGCCATCTTTGGTGCAGCCGATGCCTCGGTTGCCGGGGACATGTCGTATACGCGCACGACCGTCAGCATCCGGGGCTACGTCCCCGTCACACCCCGATTCCAATTGGCCGGTCGACTGCTCGGGCAGGGGATGACCGGAACACCCCGCACCACGGCCCTCTACCTGATCGAGGAAAGCGACCGGACCGCCACCGGCCTCGGAGGCGCACGATCCCTGCGCATTGTGCGCGACAACCGCTATCTCGGTCGCAACAAACTGCTGGGCAACCTGGAGGCAAGGGTGCTGCTCTTTGGCCTGCCCCAGGTCTACCGTCTCACGGCGGTGGCCTTTGTGGACGGTGGCCGGGTTTTCGAACCCGACGCCTTTCGAGTCACGTTCAACGGCTGGCACGTGGGCGGCGGCGGCGGCCTGTTTCTCCAGATCGGCCGGAGCGCCATCATCGGGGGCACGGCCGGGGTCGGGCCGGACGGGGTGGCGCTCAACTTTCACACGCTCTGGCCGTTCTAGCCTTCAGCCTCTTCTCCGGGCCCGCTGCCGGTGATTCCCAGCACCTCCCGCAGCGTCGTCTCCCCCCGATCCTTCGCGTACCACCGGCGCACATGGCGGTACAGTTCATCGCTCGGCATGCGCGGCTTGTTCTCGAGTACCCAGTCCTGAAGCTCGCGCGGCCGCGGACCCCAGTGCCCGAGCACCTTTCCCTCCACGTCCAGGGCAATAACGATCGGGATCGACCGCGAACCGTTGGTCAGATACCGGTCCATGATTTCCGGGTGCTCGTCACGCTTGAGGATACGCAAGTCGTAGCCGGGTGTCGCTTCCACAAACCGCGCCAGTACCGGCACCGTGTTGCTCGCATCACCGCACCAGTCCTCGGCAATGACCAGCCAGCGAAGGGCTTTGTCCGGTCCCCGCGTCATCCCCTTGGTCCACTCGGGGAGCCGGGCGGTACGGTAGACGCCTCCCCACAGATCCTGATTGCTGGTTGCACCGGCGACGAACGCGCCGAACGTCTCTGCGCTTTGCCAGAGTGCTGTCACGAAGTCTCCTCAACGTTGATGACAATCCCGCGCTCGGCCAGAGCTTTCATGTACTCGGCACCAGGCGTGGCCTGGTAGGCGGTACGCACCCCTGGGGGACCCATCCGTCCCTCCTGCTGCATTTGCGCGGTGATCGACAGCGAAAACGCCGTAGTGCGCATCATGGCACTGATGCCATGCTCCGCATCGTACCGATCCAGCAGATTGTAGGTTACCGTCGTATCCTGCCCACCCCGCGTGCCCTCCACAACCACGCGGAGTGCGACCAGGTCATGACCGTCGGGTTTGCGAAGCTTCGGTCCCACCACGGCGATGAACTCGTCACGGGGCACGACCGAAACGCCCTTCACATCCACCGGTCCAGTGTCCAACAACCCCACATCACGAATGGCCTTCATGATGTGGGCGTGACCAGGGTAACGCAGCGTCTTGTATTCCATCACCTGAATGTCGGCGTCCTCATAGTCCCACGGCATGGTGGACAGTCCACCGGCCGTGTGAAAGGCTTCCAGCGTACCAAGGGAATCGAACGCCAGCGCCTCGAGTTCAGTCAGGGCCTCGACCTGCACCGGGCGCCCGCCCCGCAACACCCAGGACCGGGTGGTGTAGTAGTCCAGCGCTCCCTCCAGGGAATACACCACCTGGTAGTTCAGCGGGGGCTCCGGGTGTTGCGGCAGCCCTCCGACGTAAAGCCGGACGGATCGGGCCGTATCCAGGCGTCCGATTCCATCCCGGGCCAGAATGTTCACCATCCCCGGAGCCAGCCCGCAATCGGGAATCACGCTCACCCCGGCCTCCACCGCCTGTCGCTCCAGGGTTTCCTGTTCGCGGACGATGTCGGTGTTGCCACCCAGGTCGGCGAAGTGGATTCCTGCTTCGACCGCCAGCCGGGCCGCATCGGCGTTGAAGTAGTAGGGCAAGGCACTCACCGCTCCGGCATGCCGTTGCATGACTGCCCGGGTGGCGTCCCGATCCCGAATGTCGAGCTGGATCTGTTCGAGTCGCCCGCCGTCCCACTCCCGGAGAAAGGCCGGTGGGACCACCTCGTGGAGGTCAGCAAGCGTGACTTCGTGGTCGGTCGTCCGCAGCAAGTCGTAGGCGCAGGCCGCTCCCTGGAGGCCGGCCCCCAGTACCAGTATCCGCATCATCCTCCCCCGGTGGCGGTGAGAAACCGGCCGGAAGATAGATGGTTCCGGGAGCGTGAGGAATCCCGCCCGCCGTTGACAGGGTTGGGGCCGACGCCGTTGATTGAGGCCACCATGGTCCGGCCCCCCGCTCCCTCCACCCCCACCCCAAACCCCGCTCATCGGAGCCGGCGGCGGGATCCCCGGGACACCCGCGACCGTCTGGTCCGCGCCGCCCTCGAGTTGTTCGTGACCCGTGGCTTCCACCCGAGTACCACCCCCGAGATCGCCCGGCGGGCTAACGTGGCGGAGGGAACCATCTACCGGCATTTCGCCAGCAAGGATCAGATGCTGAACGAGATCTTCCGCGGCGCGATCGGCGCGGTGGCGGGTCCCCTCGTCGAAGTAGAGGCGCACCATGCCGACTGTCGAACCCGACTGGCCCGGGTCGCCACCCATTGGCAGGCCCTCGCGGTGCACGACCCCCACCTCGTCAGGCTCACCCTGGTCGCACCGCCATGGTCGGATCTCGATACTCGCAGCCGCGCCATCGCCCGCGAATTCCACCTGCGGGTCGAACACCTTCTGGCATCGGGCAAGTCTTCGGGAGAGATTCGCGCCGGATCGGTCGATGTGCTGGCCGACGTCTGGCTGCGACTGACCACCCTCACGCTGGAACGCATTGCCGGTGGCGAGTGGACCCCGGAGCATCCAGCGGCCCGTCAGGTCACGGAGGCCGCCTGGAACGCGGTCGCCGCCGACTAGCGGGCAACGCGCAGGAGTAATGTCTCCCCGGGATCCACCTGGATCTCCAGGGGTGGCCCGTTCGCAGCCACCACCGCGCTCGCCACCCGGTCCCGACCGGTGAAGCTCACAGGCACCCGTTTCCATCCGTCGGGGAAACGTAAGGCGACCGGCACCCGTATCCGGAACGTGCCCCAGGCATCCGGTTGAACCTGCTCCACCCGAACGGTGACGCGCCGGGTATCGTGGTCGAACGCACTGGACACCCGCAACTCCGGGTACCCGGGTCGGGTAAGCCACTGGTCGAAGAACCAGCGAAGCGACCGACCCGACGTCGCCTCCATGGCCGCGAGCAGATCGGCGGTCAACGCCGTCCCGTGTTTTCCCCGCTCATAGTACGCGCGCACGCCTCGGAAGAACGCCGAATCGCCGACCAGGCCCCGAAGCATGTGCAGCATCCATGCGCCTTTCTGGTAGTTGTTGCGATTGAGCAGGCGCAGGTAATCGTTCTCCGCGGTGTCGATGACCGGCCGATGGACATCATCCGACGCCAGGTACCGATCCCGGGCGCTTCGCATCATCGACCTGAATCGGTCGGTCTCCCCCACCGATTCGAAGAACAACGGCCCGAAATAGCTGGCGAAACCCTCGGATAGCCACAGATGATGCCAGTCGAACTCGGTGACGGCATCGCCAAACCACTGGTGCGCTGTTTCATGGGCCACAACGGACTCGCCCATCGACCGGCGTGCGTACCCCCCCTCTGCGTAGAAGATGGCCGACGCGTTCTCCATGCCGCCGAACCGTGTCGACGATTCGACGTGCGCCAGCTTGGCATAGGGGAAGGACCCCACCGTTCGCGAGTAGAAGTCCACCATCGCGGGGGCCCGTCGGAACGGACCCTCGACGGCAAACGCCGAGTCTTCAGGGAATGTCCACACGGTGACGGAGGTAGCGCCGACCGACGCCAGAGGACTGGTAGTCATTCGTCCCGCCCCGAACACCATCGTGTAGACAGGAATCGGCACCCTCGTTCGCCAGTGCCAGACCGTGCGGCCCGATACCAGTGTATCCACACCGGCGGGCCTTCCATTAGCCACGGCCCGCCACCCGGACGGAACTTCCACGGCAAACGATGCCGTGGCCTTATCGCTCGGATGGTCCTCGCCCGGAAACCAGTGGTGCGCCCGGTTGGGCCAGTTGTCGGCAAACGCGGACCGATGGCCGTGCACATTGTCCTGAATGAACAGACCGTCCGCGGGTGTCCCGTGGTAGAACACGGTCGCCACCAGCGTGTCACCCGGCGCCCCCCAACGATCAATGACCATTCGCCCATGGCGCACCCTCGCCGGCCGGGTGAGCCGACGCCCCCCGGACCGCACCGAGTCGACCGTGAACGCGTCGTCGAAGTCGAGGACGAGCGGTCCCGTCCCGCCCGCGACCCGCCAGGTCACGGTGGTCGCACCTCGAATCTCCCGGCCCGTGTCCGGCACCGACACGGAGAGGTGATAGTGGAGGATGTCCTGATCGGGACGGATGGGATCCACCACCACCGCCAGCGGATCGGTGACCTGCGTTACGACCAGCAACGCGAGCCCAAACATGTGACCTCCCCGTACCTAGACAACGTCTCGCGAGCGCTTAATGTAGTGGCAATCTCAACCCGGAGCACGCGTTCATGACCACGGCGTCCTCGCCGGCACCCCGCGGGGCCTTCAGTTCCAGACTGGGATTCATCCTCGCCGCTTCGGGGTCCGCCATCGGCCTCGGCAATATCTGGCGATTTCCCTATGTCGTCGGAGAAAACGGCGGCGCGGCGTTTGTCCTCATCTATCTGGCCTTCGTATTCCTGATCGGTGCCGCTGTGATGCTGGCCGAGCTGGCTCTGGGACGATCTACCCAGCGGAACCCCGTGGGCGCCTTCAAGGCGGCTGCGCCGGGCTCACTGTGGAGGCTGGTGGGGTTGCTGGGGGTGATCACCGGAGTCGCCATCCTGTCGTTCTACGGCGTCATCGCCGGATGGACAGTCGGGTACTTCGTGAAGACCGTCGCCGGGGACTTTGCGCATCAGATGACCGCGGACGAGTCGACGGCGCTGTTCGGGACGTTCGTCGGCAGTCCCGCGACCAGCGTGGCCTACCTGGCCGTTTTCCTGGCGGTCACGGCGTTTGTGGTGTATGGGGGCATCGCGGGGGGCATCGAACTCGTGGCCAAGATCCTGATGCCCGTGCTCTTTGCCTTGCTCCTGTTCCTCGCCTTCCGCAGTGTTACCCTGTCGGGGGCCGGAGATGGCCTGCGATTCTACCTTGCGCCTGATTTCTCCAAGATTACGGCCCAGACGTTCCCCGCTGCCTTGGGACAGGCCTTCTTCTCCCTGAGCCTGGGGATGGGCGCCATGATCACGTATGGCAGCTACATCTCGAAGCGAGAGCACCTGGTCAGCGCGGCGGGCATCGTCTGTTTCTTCGACACCTTGATCGCGCTGCTCGCCGGCCTGATCATCTTCCCCGCGCTGTTCCACGCCGGCCTGAGCCCAACATCGGGCGTCGGGCTCGTCTTCCAGGTCCTCCCGACCCTTTTCGCCGAATTGCCGGCCGGGCAGCTGTTCGGGGCGGCGTTCTTCCTGTTGCTCGCAATCGCGGCCCTGACCTCGACGATTTCGCTCCTCGAGGTTCCGGTGTCCTATGTCATCGACGAATGGGGCTGGACACGTCCACGCGCCGTCACGGTGGTAACGATCGCTACGTTGATCATCGGCGTGCCTTCGGCGCTGGCCTCTGGCGCTGTGCCGTTCTTCAGCAACCTTCCGGGAGTCGGCACCGACTTCCTGAGTCTCATGAGCATCATCTTCGGGAACTATTCCCTCACTATCGGTTCGCTCGGCCTGGCCCTGTTCGTGGGATACCGCTGGGGCATCACTGCCGCCAGCGCCGAGATCGAGGCAGACGGAACGCCGTTCCGGGTCCGGAAAGCCTGGGGGTTCCTGGTGCGCGTTGTCTCGCCGGCCGGTATCACGGCGATTCTCATTTACATCATCGCCACGGGCAACTACTTCTAGGCCGGGCCGCCCCCCGTCCCCACCACACCCGATCGCCCCGGTGAAGCCGACAACCCCCCGGCTTCGCCGGGCCCCGGGGGCGCATACACCCCGTCCAGCGCCGTGGCACCCGGCGGCTCGGCCGTCTCGCGGCTCCGCAGGGCCTCCGCCGCCGCCCGATCAACTTCCTCGGATACGCGTGTTTCCATAGCCTCCAACTCTTCGGCCGTGATGCCGTGGTCCCGCTGCAGAAACGCTTCGTACAGCCCGACGGGGTCCCGTTTCCCCCACCAGTCAAAGACCTCGGCAGGCAGGACGACTCGTGCCTCGCGTTCGTCGTGGGTGGCGTGACCGCCCATCCGGAAGGTTGCCGCCGACAACAGGACCGGCCCCTCTCCACGCCGGCACCGCTCTGCAGCCAGAGCCGTCGCTGCGTAGGCGTCGAGCACGTGATTGCCGTCGAACGACCACCCCGCGATGCCGTAGGCTCGATGGACCTCGTCGAAGGTCCCGGGGCGGTGATGCACCTCGACCCGGGTCCCGAGGGCAACCTGATTGTTCTGGACGACAAAAATGACGGGCAGCCCCTGGACCGCGGCAAAGTTGATCGCCTCGTGGACGGGACCGGACTTCATGGAGCCGTCACCGATCCAGGTCAACACCACCGTCGACTCTCCCCGCTGGCGGGCCGCCAGGGCGATACCGGCGGCCACCGGAGGCATATTGCCGATATTGGATATGGGCTGGATCACCCGGTGGGAGAAATCACCAACGTGGCCATCCCGACCCTTGGATGGAGAGTCGAGCGTGCCGAGGTATCCGCGCAGCATGTTGGCGATGGACATGCCCATTTCACAACAGGCGCCCGCGTTGCGGATCATTGGGGCGACATAATCCCGCTCCCGATGGAGCGCGTGCACCGGGCCCACGGTGGTCGCCTCTTCGCCGGTTCCGAGCCAGGCCTTGGAGATCACCCCCTGCCGCACCCAACGCTTCAGCATGATGTCGTGCAGGCGGGTTCGGAGCATGCCCTCATAGAAGGCGAGCAGCCTGGCCCGGGACAGGGCCTCGATCCGAGCGGCGCGGAGGGGATCGGCCCGGACCGTCCGGGCATACTCCTCCACGATCGCCGGATCGGCAACCCAGTCTACATATTCCGGGGGATCGAACGCAGGGAACCTTTTCATCCGTCCGTGGTTTGCTGATGGACAAGGGGAATTGTAATATCCCGGGTCCTCCCAGTGGAGCAACAATCGATGTCCCATCGCCATCCGACCGGCGCCACCGTGCCCGACCGATTCCGGGCCCGTGCGTTCCCGGCCCTGCTGCTTCTGGTCGGAGCCGCTTGCTCCGCCCCGGCCGCCGAACCTCCCCGTACGTATGCTTCTCCCGCGGACTCGCTCATCTCGCTCTGGATCGATTCCGTTGGCGGCATGGACGCGTATCACGCGTTCCAGTCTGCCACGTTCACCGTGGAAACAGTCCTCTACGACTCCCTCACCGGCCGCGTCAAGCGCAGTCGACCACGGTATGCCTCAATCCGCAAAGGCCCCCACGGCGAGGAAGCCAGGGTGGAGCGGTGGGAGGCGGACGGCTACTACCAGCAGGGGTTCGACGGGGTGACATCCTGGGCGTACCGGAATGGTGAACGGCTCCCGGATGAGGCCAAGGACTCCCGGGAAGCGCTCTACGTGGCCCGCGATCTCTTTTACTGGATGGGGCTGCCCTTCAAGCTGCACGACCCCGGAGTGATCCTCACCTATCACGGTATGGCCTCCCGTCCCGGGGCGGAGTTTCGGGAAGATCCCACCGCACCGGCCGCGTTGACGGAGGCCAACGGGTACCACGCGGTCGGCGTCAGTTTTGAGAGCGGAGTGGGGGAACACCAGGACGCCTTCACCTACTATTTCCTTCCCGGGCACGCTTTTCCCACCGAGGTGACCTACGTCGAGGCCGGCAAAACCAGCATCAACCGCATGTTGTGGGGCCCCACCGGCCGCGCCGGGGCATCACGGTACCCGTTTCCGACCCGACGGGACTTCATCAC
>Ga0114931_10007146_pt1 | contig 13661 bp, 9 predicted proteins | sample 2SBtaG_FD_89579 | JGI IMG/M metagenome (GOLD analysis project Ga0114931, IMG submission 89579) | Deep subsurface microbial communities from Kolumbo volcano to uncover new lineages of life (NeLLi) - 2SBTROV14_V59a metaG | ecosystem: Environmental > Aquatic > Marine > Volcanic | place: Kolumbo...
TGCACGAGGATCGCCAGCGTGAACGGTTCTTCACCGCTTGAGCACGCTGCAGACCACAGTCGCAGCCGCTTCACATCGGAGCGCATTTCCAGAAGCTGCGGCAGAATTTCGTTTTCGAACACCTGCAGTTGTGGATCATTGCGAAAGAAGGATGTTTCGTTGATCGTGATGCGGTTGAACATCTCCTGAAACTCGTCGTCCCGATATGGACCGATTGTCAGGAACACGATGTATGTGTCGTAGTCCTCCATCTCGAGCTCAGCGAGACGCCGACCAAGACGCGATTCAAGAACGTATTTCTTCTGCGGCTCAAAGTTGATGCCACTGCGCTCATAGATGATGTCGCGCAGCTGTTGAAACTGCTCATCGGACATCTTGATTGTTGTCGCGTTGCTGGTCATCGTCGCCATTGGCGTTCTTTTCCTTCCGACACATGGCCTGTCTGCCCGCACCGAAGTCGTCGATTTACGCAGCCTGCGCGACGGTTTCGTCCACCACGGCGAGTGTGTCGGCCCCGAAGAGACGATCAAGATCAAGCAGCAGCAAGAGGCGATCGTCAAGTTTGCCGACGCCTGCAATGAAGTCCGCGCCCGCAGTTCCCGCCATCGGGGGCGGCGCGTCAACGATGCTCTGACGAATGCGCATGACTTCGTGCACGCAATCGACGATGAATCCCAACACGCGTCCGCCAACCTCAACAACAATGATTCGACTGTGCTGATCGCGCTCGCCTTTCTCCATGCCAAAGCGCATTCGAATGTCAATGACAGGGATGATTCGACCGCGAAGATTGATCACGCCCTCGACCTCGAGCGGGCTTTGCGGAACGCGAGTCACCTCCATCATGCGGTTGATTTCCTGCACCGCGAGGATGTCGACAGCGTATTCCTCTCCTGCGACTTCAAATGTCACCAGTTGCAGTTGCTGATCCTCGGCTGACGCTTGCGCGACGGATTTCGTTGTCGTCATTTGGTCATTCACGATGGGGCCTCCAGCGCCAAGCTACGCCAAGACATGTCGCCGCCTCTGGCGTCAGCGCGATAGGCGTGCAATCGGCACAATGACAAGGAGACTGAAGCGACCTGTCCCTGTTTGCTCGGGCCAACGATCCTGAACGCCGGCGCGCCGCGTCACCCAGCCATACGGCGTGGCGCGGGCGCGACAGCGCGATTGGCGAGCGTGCGGTTGAGCGTCGCAGCGATCAGGTCCGGGTTGAGCGCTGCGGTGGCCAGGCCTTCCTCAACAACACCCTTAGGCATGCCAAAAACGACACAACTTGCTGCGTCTTGAGCCAGAATTGGCGCTCCCGCCTTCGCTAGCTCCCTGGCGCCGCGGAGACCATCGTCCCCCATACCAGTCAGAATAACGGCGAGACAATGCTCCCCCATACTGTGGGCTGCGGAACTGAAGAGTTCGTTCACGCTGGGCTTGTACGGCGCGTCGGAAGGGTTGTCCCCGATTTCGAGTCCAAGCCTGCCGCCTGCGCTGGAGATAACTCGGCCATGCTTGCCTCCTTGGATTATGTGCACAGTTCCAACCGTGAGTGGCCCGCTGTGATCGGCGTGCACCACGGGAGGATCACACAGACCGTTGAGCCGAGTCGCCAGACTTTCCGTGAATACTGCGGGCATGTGCTGGGCAATCACCACCGGCTGGGTCATACCTGTCGGCAGCGCCCGAATGATCGTCTCGAGCACCGGCGGCCCGCCCGTTGAGGAGCCTATTACGACGGCGCCTGGCGTGCCCAGCTTTGACACGGGCGCCGTGGGTGTCTGTCCCATTGGCGCAGACGGAGCCGACTTTCGGCCCACACGACCACCCAACGCTTTGATCTTGTTAAGCAACTCATCCTTGAGCACATCCTCGATCTTGAGGCTGATGTGGCTGGCGTCCTTCGTGACGAAATCGACCGCGCCCAGGCTCAGGGCTTCGATGGCGACCATGCTCCCCTTGGACGTCATTGTCGAGCACATGATGACGCTGGTCGGCGCCTCAGCCATGATGCGCTTCAGCGCCTCGATGCCGTCGAGCTTGGGCATTTCAACGTCAAGCGTGATCACATCGGGTTTGAGTGTCTTGGCAAGCTCGACAGCATCAAATCCATTCGTCGCCTTCCCGACAACAGTGTTTTGCGGATCACTTTCGACAATCCGCGTAATTGCTTTTCGCATGAACTCGGAGTCGTCGACGACGAGAACGCGCATGCCAGTTCTCCAGCTACCTCACGCGCCTGACTGGCGCCTGTTTGGGTGACAACGGTCCCAATACCAATGAGACCCGCTCAGACCAACCCCCGCATCCCCCCACATCGACGAATGACTGGCTGGACTGAAGAAGTGGGCGGCCTGTACCAGCCTCCAGAGCCCATCCCAGTCAAGGTTCTGGGACCATTGGGACATGTCCGCGATTTGTGTTGCGTCAGCCCGGAAGCGATGTATACTTCTACTGACGTGTTTCTTCCCTCCTAAGCCCACCATACTTCCCCCGGTATGGTGGGTATTTATCGGATCCTCACAGCATTCGTTGTGCGCTTCTGCAGGCGCTCGCGCTATATCATTGCTCCCGCTCCCTGTGGGTGAGGGCCGGGGAGAGGGATTCTTCGCTCGCCATTGGTCGCTTCTTGTCTGCGCCTCCAACAGCATGCCGCAACATATTTCAGGACACGCTTCTTTGGGTTTGCACCGCCGTTATTGCTGGTCGTCGCTACTGCGCAGCGGTGATGACGACAAAGCTGAGCATCGCATCGTGCGTCTCAAGCTCCGCTGACACAATCTTCTCCGGCGCCCGACTGGCGAAAAACCCGCCCCCTGGCGGCGTCTGGCCATGCTCATCATGAAACTGCACAAGCGGCAGCGTCACAACGGCGCCAATGGCGACAACGTCGAGGTCTGCTGCGTACCAGCGGTTGAGCCACAATCGCCCGGGACCAAGAGGCTGGGCAGAGGTGTTCGTCAGAACAATTGATCGCCCACGAGGCGCGACCTGCACATCGACGGCGCTGCGTTCCTTCCCCTTGGTGGGATAGGCGGCCCCTTCGGTAAGAACCGCTGATCGGTGAGCGAGCAGCGCGCAGCCTGCGTTCGCGCTCATCATCGTCAGGACAAGCAGCGGCAAAAGCCATTTCGCATATGGGAGGTTGGTTGGCACAGCCATATACTCGCATCCATGGGCTGCGAGAGCAACAGCAGAAACGCATCGCCTCCCGCGCCCGCGATTGCGCATGGCGCTGGCGCGATTGACCCCGCAGCAATCGCGCGCGAATGGAAGATGGACAAGCGCATTGAGCGCTTGGTGTCAGGGTTTGACGCGCCGTTCTTTCAAGCAGGGCTCGCGGGCTATTCCGACGCTGCAATGCGCATCGTCGCCCGCAGGCATGGCTGTCCTTACTGTGTCACCGAGGCGCTTCTCGACCGAACGCTGCTCGCTGGCGGACGCGGGTTTGCAAAAGCGGACCTGGGCGCCCTTCACGACAACGTGCCTGGGGGCGCCGAAGACCATTCCCTCGCGGGGCAGATCATTGGGTCCGACCCAGACGAAATGGCTGGCGCTGCGATCAAGATGATCGAGCGCAATGCACAGCACAGCGACGCTGCTGGGGGGTTCCAGGCGATCGACGTCAATCTTGCGTGCCCGGTCAAGAAGATTCGCCGAAAAGCGCGCGGCGGACACTTTCTCCGCGAGCCCGAAGGAGCGATCGCAATTCTCCGGGCTGTGCGTGACGCTGTTCCCGCGCAGATTCCTGTCACCGTGAAAATGCGAAGAGCCTGGGACACGTCCGCCCAGAGTCAGCGCGACTTCGAGCGACTATTCAACGGCGCTTACGAGATCGGCTGCGCGTGGGTGACAGTGCATGGCAGAACGGTCGAGCAGAAGTATGTCGGGCCAAGTGACTGGCGACCCATCCGCGATCTCGTGCGGCGGTATCCCGATCGAATTGTCTTTGGTTCGGGCGATATCTGGTCCCCAGCAGATATTTTCCGAATGCTCGCCTTCACTGGCGTTGCTGCGGTGAGTGTAGCGCGAGGCGCTATTGGCGATCCGTGGATCTTTCAGCAGGCGCGCGATCTGCTCGCGGGACGCACACCACAGGAGCCGACAATCGCGCAGCAGCGCGCCGTTCTCGAGGAGCACTTCCGCCTGTCGCTCGCGGTCAATGGCGAAGCGCGGGCTTCCCTCCTGATGCGCAAGTTCGCTGTGCGATTCGCAAAGCGCCATCCAGACACGGAGCGCGTCAAGCGAGCATTTCTGGAGGGGCGATCGCTTGATGACTGGCTCAGCGTGCTCGACACGCACTACGTAGAAGACGCCGATGCGCGCGACCGCAGCGCGGCATGAGTGCAACTGGCGGGGCGTGACGCATCACGCGCCAACTGGCGCGCCCTCGACAACCCTGCCATCCGCAAGATGCACGATGCGATCTGCACGTTCAGCGACGCGCTCATCGTGCGTGACCATGACGATGGTGAGTGGCGGGCGAGCGGGCGCTTCCGATGAGGCGCTGCGGTCAATATCGCGCGACGAAGCGATGGCGTCAAGAATGCCTTCGCCTGTCTTGCGATCGAGATTGCCTGTCGGCTCATCCGCGAGCAGCACATCTGGATCGTTCATCAGGGCGCGCGCAATCGCAACGCGCTGGCGCTCGCCACCCGACAGCGCCGAAGGCTTGTGTTTGAGCCGGTCAACGAGCCCAAACGCCTCCAGCAAGTCAGCCGCGCGCTGTCGCAGATGGGCTGACCGCTGCATATAGCTGAGCCTGGTATAGCGAACCATCGCAGCGATCAGGACATTTTCGATAGCGGTGAGCTCGGGCAGCAGGTGGTAGAACTGAAACACGAATCCGACCGAGCGCGAGCGGTACCGATCAAGCTGCGCAGCTGACATCGTTCGCAGCGCGGTTCCCTTATGACGCACGCCTGCGCCCGCTGCATCGGGTCGATCGAGCCCTCCCAGCAGATGCAGCAGTGTCGATTTACCAGAGCCAGAAGCCCCCAGAATGGCGAGCCACTCGCCCGTGCGAATCGCGATTGAGGCCCCTCGGAGCACGGACACGGACACTCGCCCCACGCGATAGGTCTTGTAGAGGTCGCTTGCTTCCAGGATGGGCTGCTCTTCCACCATGCGCCGACTATTTTCTCTTCCCTAATGCCTCGTGCCTATTGCCTCATGCCTTTTTCTCTCGAGCCTTCCTACTCAAACCGCAGAGCCCGTACAGGGTCCATCCGGGCTGCTTTCACCGCGGGCGCCAGTGCGCCAAGCACGCTGAAGAGACACGCCGCCACCAGAACCATTATCGCATGGAGTGGATCGACCTTGTTTGGAATTTCTGTAAAGTAATAGATGGATGGATCCCAGATATACACGTGGAACACCCTGCCGATCCATTCGTGAATGGCGTTGATGTTCCACACGATGAGATAGGACACGCCCACGCCAAACAGCCCGCCCGCGAGACCGATCGCAAACCCATAGCCCAGGAACAGTCGCGCGACGCCCTGGCGCGACGCGCCCACAGCGCGAAGCACGCCCACATCCTTGGTCTTTTCGCTCACCATCGCCCAGAAGATCGCAAAAACAAGGAAGACCGCGGTGAGCGAAATGAAGCCAAAGAGCCCGAGCACCAGGCCCGTCTCCTTCTTGACCGCTGCGACAAAGGTGCGCACGCCCGGTCGCTCCTGCCACGTGTAAAACTGAACAAATTGCGCAGGGGGCGCATCGATGCGCGTTTTCGCAAACGTCTCATACCGCGCCTTAACAATTTCCTTGAGTTCGCTTGGCGTCACGCCAGGCGCCGCTGCGACCAACACGCTTGTCGCGCGAGCGGGATCGACGCCAATGTCTTCGGGCGCGTCAAAGCGCTCCTGCCCCGTCTCGAGATCAACGAGGGGAACCAGTTCGCCCGCACTTTTCACCCGCCTCGCTTCGTCAAGCCCGAGCATCGCCTGCAAGGCGTCCAGCCGAAACAAAACAGTGTTGGCGTCAACTTCGTACACATCCGTGCGGAACTCGTTGGCCACAGGAAGCCGGCGCGCCTCCACGTTCACCACGACGCCCTGCTGTGACAACGGAAGTACGGACAGCGTCACTTGTCCGTCAATGAGAAAGGGCAATTCGTCGAGCGCGCTGCGCTGAGGAGGCGCGTCGGGATCACCTGGCGAAGACTTCTGCACGATCCAGGCGCCCTTGTTGAATCCCTCGACTTGCAACCCAAGCGCCTCCCACCAGCCCGTGGGATCACGAGGTGTCAGTGTGCCATCGCGATTGCGCTTGTTGTACCCGCTGACTTCCACACCAAGAACAACTGCAGGCTTGGGGTCGCCTGTGACCGGGTCGGGCTCGGTGAGCGCGAGCGCCTCATCAAGGTAGCGCTTTGGAATGAACGTGCGCAAATCAGCAGTGGGCACAGGTTTGTCGCCTGGCTCGGGAGGACGCCACCACACGCTCTTGCGAAACCCGGTGACTTTGTCGTATCCCGTGCCCTCGACCCCCACGACCTGCACCATGCGCACCGACCCGTCGGGAAGCTTGAGAAGTCCAGGCGCCTCCACTGTGGGCGTTGCCGCCGCCACCGCAGGGTCGTCCTCCAGCTGCGCGAGCAAATCCTCGTACCACGGAATGCCTCGAACGGGGTAGGTGATGAGCACGTCGCCCATGAGCGACTTACCCGATGCGAGCAGCATGTTCAGAAATCCCCCCATCACCGACCACACGGTGAGCACCATCGCAGCGGACAGCAGCACCGCAAGGACAGCGAGCAGGGGCATCACCTTGCTCGTGAGGTATCGGCGTGTCAGTAGGGCCTGGTACATGGGCAATGCGATCCTATCGGCCGTCCTTGACGACGCCCGCGAACAGGCCAGTCGCTTGGGAACCTGTCGCACTCCACCAACCCCGCGCCAATCCTCCCCGCGCCGCGAGACACGCGTCAAAAAGGCCGCGGGCCCCGGGTCTCCCCGAAGCCCGCGCTCGACCGAGCGTGAACGATAAGCCGAATTTTGTCCCGCAAACCTTTGCAGACAGATCAAAGACCTGTGGCCTGCAAGAGCTCGCGGTGGCGACCATTTCTCTCGCCCCGCTGTCGCCAGCGGGATCAACGCGGTCCACCCGTCCCCTCTTCGCCCGGACCAGACGTCGGCTCGACGAATCGACCCGAGGGGGACTGCTTGACCTTGCACGCGGCGGGGCTTGCCATGCCCCAGCTGTCACCAGCTGAGCGGTGCGCTCTTACCGCACCCTTTCACCCTTGCCTGTGCCCGCCCGACCTGGCAACCCAACGAGTCGCCACGCCAAGCGAGCCATCGGCGGTTTGCTTTCTGCGGCGCTTTCCCGCGCCCGCGTCGCCCGGGCGGGTGGACGTTATCCACCACCGTGTCCTGCCGTGTTCGGACTTTCCTCTACAACGCTGGAACCCTTCATTGACGGGGGCTCGCCCAGCGCAGCAGCGGCCGCCTGTTCACGCTTGCAACTGATAGTACGCCGCCAGTGCGTCTTGCGCCTTTGATCCGCCCCCTCTCCCTTGGGAGAGGGCTAGGGAGAGGGATTCTTCATGCTACGCCCTCGCTGCGAATGAAGGAGATTTCTACTCAGTCTTGGTTGTGCCCGCGCTGTGCTTTCGAAGCGATTCACGCTTGGAAGATTGACGCAAATAGCTCCAATGCGACGCCGATCGTCAAAACGAATACACAAGCGTCAGAAAATAATCGATGTCGCTGCGCTTTGCGTCACCCGGCGTTGAATCGAAGCGATGCTCCGCGCCCAGTCGCAGCGCCAGCGATTTGTCGTCCGTCAGCTTGATGTCCAGTGAACCTCGAAGAAGCGAACGAAACTGGCCCTGGTCCTGCAACTCGGGATAAATCTCGCCCTTGCCGACAAACTCCAGCCTGCCATTGAACTTGTGGCGAAACTCCAACGCCGCCAGCGCTTCGGGCTTGATATTGTCGTCAGCGCTCCCGAACTCGCGTGAGAAGCCCAGGCCCAAACGTCCGATCAAACTCGTCGCTTTTGTATTAACAACGCGGTATCGAAAGCCGCCCGTCAGCGCCAGGCGAAAGTCGAAATCCTGAAACTGATCAATCTCGCCCGTCTCTTCAAAAAACACGCGCCATCGCGTCGCGTCGCCAAGTGACTTCCACTCCTGTCGCGAGCGCATCTCCAGACGGTTTTCAATTGTTTCGCCATCTTTGGATGATGTTTTATAGAGCGTCGAGAAATACAGCGCGTCGCGCGGCCTGTCACGGGTTGTCTCAAACGAAAACCGCAGGTTGGCCCGCTCCGTGTTGCCCGCAGAGCCATTGAGGCCAAGCTCAGCGGCGCCTGACCATTTCTCCGCCTTTGCGCCCTCCAATTCCCTGGCAACTGCTGACGCAGGCGTGGCGTTCGTGGCTGGTTGAGCAGCGGATTCACCATCCGCGCCGGACGTCGGGTTTGGCGCCAGCGAAGACCGGGACGTGGAATCCGACTTGAGCGCGGGCCCGTCCCAAGCGACCTTGGGCACTGGCGCGACGCGAGTCACGTCGCTCATATTGATGTGAACCTCGCCCAGCGCCGCGTGCTGAAGCACTATCACATCCGCGCTCCGCGAAACCACGACCCCGGTGAGCGCGTCGCCATTGGCGAGCACAACGCGCACAAGGACGCCAGCGGGCGTCTGTGTCGGCGCCTCGGGTTTCGCCTCTTGCGTATGCGCCAGCGAAGCAGTTAGGAGCAATGACAGCGCTATTCCCAAAGCCAAGGCGCGCAGCGACCACAGCGACACGTTGGTTGACAAACCCGAATCAGGCATAGTGCGCAAGCTCCCAGTTCAATCAATGGCTTTATGAATCACAAGTAAGAAAAGCGCCGACCATCCCGTCACCTATCAAGGCAACACGACGCGAAGTTGATCACGCGCAAGCGCCGCGGGATTGACAATCTCCGCCAGAATCTCCCGGCAAACCGCCTTCTGACCAGGCCAGAAGAACACAGCTTCAATCTCGCTTGCGCCAACCCAGCGATAGGCGCAATGCTCCTCGTTGAGCGTCGGCGACCAGTCCGCGCTCACTTCAACTGCAAACCGCGGACTGAGCACGATGCAATTAATCGCAGCCACGAAGAATGGATGCGTTTGCTCCAGCGCCCACGCGCCGAGTAATGCGGCGTTTTCGCTTGTCAGTCCTGTTTCTTCACGCAGCTCCCGCGCCGCGCAGACGAGCGATGTCTCACCCTTTTCAACATGCCCCATGACGGGTTGCCACGTGTCGATGAGAGGCTCGGTGGCGCGTTTGAGCTGCAGGAACGCAACAGTCGGCGCATCACCTGCGTGCGCTGCCTGCGCCTGGCGAAAGACAAATACATCCACGACATCTGAACGAAGAGCCGGACCACCGGCTGGCTGCTCGCGATATCCATCACGCGCAGCGCTCACGCTTTGTCAATCCCGCACGCCCGCAGTCGCTCGCGCCCGACAATCGACGCAGCTTTATCCAGCGACTCACGCCACTCAGACCTTGGATCAGACTGCGCGACCACACCAGCGCCGACGCTGCAAACGAACGACCCCGCTATGCGCCCGAAGCAGCCCGGCTCAAGCGCTTCACCCGTAATGGTCGCGGTGCGAATCGCCACGTTGAAGACACCGCCACCATCCCCATCGAGAAGACCAATCGATCCGAAAAATGGACCACGTTTCACAGGTTCAAGTTCGTCGATGATCTGCATGGCGCGAATCTTTGGCGCCCCCGTAATCGACCCCGCAGAGAGCGCCGCTGCAAGCAGGTCAAAGATATCGCGCTCCGGCGCCAGGCTTCCCGCAATGGTCGCAACCCCGTGCCACACGCCCTCGCCTGGTCGCCAGCCACCCATCCGCTCAATGGCGCGAGCCACCTGCACGCGAACTGAGCCCAGCTCGCACACGCGCCCCAGGTCATTGCGCATGAGATCGACGATCATCGCGAGCTCCGCTGCGTCTTTCACGCTGTCCCGCAGCGCCTCCGGCGACAGAGCGCCCGCCACAGTGCCCTTGATGGGCTGCGCGACGACCGCTCCCGTCACGCCGTCCACAGCGATGAACAGTTCAGGACTGACCGAGACGATCGCGCAGCCAGGCTCGCTTGCAGACTCGATATACGCAGCAAAAGGTGGGTCAGTGCGCTCCACCATGGCGACGAAGAGCTGTCTTGCGTCGCCTGCAAAGTCCGCGGTGATGCGCTGGGCGATGTTGACCTGAAACACATCGCCCGCGTGGATGTATTCGATCGCGCGCTGGACAGCGTCGCAGTACGCTCGCTCGCCTGTCGCGCTCTGCAGGTTGCGCATCGACACATCGTCATCGGGCGCCGCATCCACGCCTTGCGTGCCCAAATTTTTGGCCCGAGCTGCGCCCTGACGCCAGACGCCTGCACAATGGTCGAAGACCATGGTCTTATCGCAGGCTGAGAACCGCGCAAGAGGCGCGCTGGAGTTTCTCGAGGCGCCTGTCGCACGAGACGCAATGGCGCGTGGCTCCAGCGCAGCGCCAACATCGTACGAAAACCAACCAACCCGGGGGTGTTTTTGCTCACCGCTTTGTGCGAACGCCTTGCGCAGCGCGACGTTTGGCGGCTTGCTCTTCGTGAAGTCAGCGCCTGTGAGAGTGCGCGTCGAACCGGGCGCGCAAAGCAGCGATGAGCGACGCCACCGGCCCACAGCTTCGCCCACAGCAGCGCCTCTGCCGCTCACAAGCGCGACGAGGGGCTCATTCCGCGGCCAGCGCAGGATCGCGTCAAGTGGGGTCAGCGCCGAAACGCTCAGGCTCGCGCGCGTTCGCGCCACACAGGATTCAGCAGTGACGACCGTCATAGGCGCCCCATGCTATGGCGGCGTGTTCGCACTTGCGACGCGCTGCGCCTGTGCGTCTGTACACCTGTACGCCATGGCGCGCGATACACTGCTTCGGGATGCGCACAGATCCGCACGCCTGCACCGAATCGTCCTGGATCGGAAAGGAACGCACCGCAATGTCCAGCGCCCGCGCCACTCGAAGTAAAGGTCAGCGAAAGAAGCGCCCCTCCCCTTCCGCACAGCGTCAACGCGCTCCGCGCAGGAAAAAAACGAAATTCACGTTCTTCTTCGCGAAGGGAAGAGCGGAAGGCGCTGCATCCATGCGCGATCTGCTTGGCGGCAAGGGCGCCAACCTCGCGGAGATGACAAGCATCGGCCTGCCCGTGCCGCCCGGGTTCACCATCAGCGCCGCAGCGTGCGAACAGTTCAACGCTGGCGACGCATCACTCCCCAAAGGGCTCCTGGATGAAACGCTCGACGCAATGCGCCGTCTCGAGCGCGCCACTGGCAAACGCTTTGGCGACGCCGACAACCCCCTGCTCGTTTCGGTGCGTTCGGGGGCTGCAGTCTCCATGCCAGGCATGATGGACACCGTCCTCAACCTCGGCCTCAACGACGAAGTGGTGGATGGTCTCGCCAGATTGACGGACAACCAGCGTTTCGCGTTTGACGCCTATCGCAGGCTCATCAACATGTTTGGCGATGTCGTCATGGGCGTGCCCCACGAGCGTTTTGAAGAGGCCTTCGACACGGTCAAGGAGCGCTACGACGCCACACTCGACACCGATGTGCCCGCGGAAGGCGTTGTCGAGCTGTGCGACGCATACAAACGCGTCTTTGAGGGCAGCGTGGGCAGGCCATTCCCCCAGGATCCCGCAGAGCAACTCGAGCGCGCCATCGAAGCGGTGTTCAAGTCATGGAACACCCCCCGGGCGGTGCGTTACCGGCAGATCAACGAGATCACCGGGCTGCGGGGCACTGCTGTCAACGTACAGACAATGGTCTTTGGGAATATGGGGGAGGAATCTGCGACAGGCGTCGCGTTCACGCGCAGTCCATCCACGGGCGAAGATACGTTGTTTGGTGAGTTTCTCGTCAACGCCCAAGGCGAAGACGTCGTCGCGGACATCCGCACGCCTCGGCGCATCAATGAGATTCGCGCGTGGAACGACAACGTGCACCGTGAGCTCCTCAGCATCAAGAGCATTCTCGAATCGCACTACCGCGACATGCAGGACATCGAGTTCACCATCGAAGCAGGCGAACTATTCATGCTCCAGACGCGAACGGGCAAACGCGCTGCAAAGTCAGCCCTCAAGATCGCCCGTGATTTTGTCACGGAAAAACGCATCACGCGAGACGAAGCGCTCTTGCGCGTGCCCGCTGGCGACCTTACGCAATTGCTCTTGCCCTCGTTCAGCGAGGAGGCAAAACAGAGCGCAGTGATCGTCACGAAGGGCCTGCCCGCGTCGCCAGGTGTCGCGGTTGGCAAACCCGCGTTTACCGCGGAGGAAGCAGTCCGCAGGACCGACGCAGGCGAGACAGTCATTCTCGTCAGGCGCGAGACGTCGCCCGAAGACATCGACGGCATGCACAAGGCATCTGGCATTTTGACGAGTACAGGAGGCATGACCTCGCACGCAGCGGTTGTCGCGCGAGGCTGGGGGAAATGCTGCGTCGCTGGCGCGGGAGACATCGCTGTCAATACTGTTGAGGGCGCCTTCAATGCGGGTGGCAAGCGCTTCGATCGGGATAGCGTGATCTCTCTTGACGGATCGACGGGCGAGGTGATGGAAGGCGCCGTCGATACATCACCTCCTACAATATCAGACGATTTCACCACTATTATGCAGTGGGCTGACGCGCGCCGGCGCATGGGCGTGCGGACAAACGCGGACACGCCCGCAGACGCAAAGCGCGCCCGCGAGTATGGCGCTCAGGGCATCGGTCTGTGCAGGACGGAGCACATGTTCTTTGGCGACGATCGCATCCGCGCCATGCGCAGCATGATCCTCGCTGCGACGCCTGAAGAGCGCCAAGTCGCCCTTGCAGACCTGCTGCCCGTACAACGTAATGATTTCATCGGTATTTTTGAAGCGATGAACGGCTGTCCCGTCACTGTTCGCCTGCTCGATCCCCCGCTGCACGAGTTCCTCCCGCATGACGAGCAGGCGATGCGCGAAGTCGCAGCGGGCATGGATGTCAGCTTCGAAGAGATTGAGAGCCGGGTTATCGCCCTCCATGAAGCCAACCCGATGCTCGGGCATCGCGGCTGCCGACTCGCGGTCAGCCACCCTGAAATCCTCGTCATGCAGACTCAAGCCATCGTCGAAGCAGCGGTGGACTGCATCGGTCGGGGCGTGCGCGCGCTCCCCGAAATCATGGTCCCTCTCGTTTCAATCGACCGTGAACTCGAAACGCTCCGCGCCAAGATCGAGCAAACAATCGAACACACACTGCAGGAAGCGAACACATCCCTTGACATACCCATTGGCGTGATGATCGAAACACCCCGAGCAGCCATCACCGCGGGCGCCATCGCCAGGCACGCAGCGTTTTTCAGCTTTGGCACCAACGACCTCACGCAGATGACCTTTGGCTTCAGCCGAGACGACATCGGCTCCTTCCTCCCCGTGTATCTCCAGAACGAACTGCTCACTGCGGACCCATTCCAGACGATCGACAAGTCGAGCGTCGGCAGGCTCGTCGTCACCGCGGTCATGGAGGGCCGCGAGTCGCGCAGCGACCTGAAGATCGGCATCTGTGGCGAGCATGGGGGCGATCCCGCAAGTATCGACTTCTGCGAGCGCGCCGATCTTGACTACGTCTCCTGCTCGCCCTTCCGCGTGCCTGTCGCACGACTGGCA
>Ga0114931_10007147_pt1 | contig 13661 bp, 15 predicted proteins | sample 2SBtaG_FD_89579 | JGI IMG/M metagenome (GOLD analysis project Ga0114931, IMG submission 89579) | Deep subsurface microbial communities from Kolumbo volcano to uncover new lineages of life (NeLLi) - 2SBTROV14_V59a metaG | ecosystem: Environmental > Aquatic > Marine > Volcanic | place: Kolumbo...
GAGGGCCGCGAGCAGGTCCGCCGCATCGAGCACCACCCCCGCTCCGTCGCGAATCAACCGATTGCTGCCGGCGCACGTGGGACGGCGCGGGTCGCCGGGCACCGCCCAGAGCTCCCGCGAGGCCTCCACCGCCAGGCCCGCCGTGATGAGGGCGCCGCTTCGCGCCCCCGCCTCCACCACCACCGTGCCCACGGTGTAGCGGGCGATGAGCCGGTTGCGTTCGACGAATCGGTAGGGCCGCGGCCCCGCTCCCGGCCGATACTCGGAGGCCAGGGCCCCCTCGACCACGAGCCGCTCGGCGAGTTGCCGGCAAGAGCGCGGGTAGACGACGTCGACCCCGCAACCGAGGAAGGCCACGCTCGCTCCCCCGGCGTCCACCGCCCCACGATGGGCGGCGGCATCGATGCCCCGGGCGAGCCCGCTCACCACCACCACTCCGGCCCGGGCGAGTCCGTGACCGAGGGCGTAGGCGAAGGCCTCCCCGGAAGCCGAAGGCGTTCGGCTTCCCACCACCGCCACCCGGGGTCGGGCGGGCGGAGGAAGAGCGCCCCGCACGTAGAGCACGGGGGCGGGTCGATCGCCCCCCCGAAGGCTGGCGGGCACCGCCGTCCCGCTCAGACGGACGATCGCCGGATTCGACATGAAACACCTCCTCGGACGGGGAGGCGGGAAGCGGGCGGGAAACGAGCGCCCCGCGAGGGGCTCAGTCGGTCGCGGCGGGGGGAGCGGGCGCCTCGTCCGGGGCATCGCCGTCCGGAGACGCTTCGGCGGCGGGCTTGCGCCCCCGCAACAGGAGCGCCGGATCGTCGAGCAGCTCGCCCACCTGGCGGCCGGCGTCGTTGTGCACCGCGAGCAGCAAGCGCTTGAGTTCCTCGGCCCGGCGCGGCCCACGATCGTAGAAGCAGCGTTCCACCTGGAGCGAGCGCCCGCGACGCACGAAGTCGGCCAAGGAAGCCAGCGAGGCGCCCTGGACGGTGTGGTTGGAGTCGTCGAGCAGCGCCACCAGTTCGGGGATGGACGGCAGGTGGCCGATCTTCCCCAAGGTACGGGCGGCGGCGGCCCGCGTGTACCAGAGCCCGGAACGGAGCAGCTCCAGCAACCGGGGGACCGCCTTCTCGCCTGATTCCCCGAGGGCCTCCACCGCAAGCTCGCGCAGGTACCAGCTGTCGTCCTGGAGAACGTCGATCAGGATCTCGATCGCCTTGTCGGTCTGGCGTCGGCGAAGATCGGCGATCAGGGTGCGTTTCCCCTCGAGGTTTCGGTGCTTGAGGGCATCGAGAAATTGTTCCGCGGGTCGTGATTCGAACTCAGCCATGGGGGTCCTTCAAACGGGTCGTTCGTCGGCGGCCTCGGACCGCTGCTGTTCCTGGACCAATCGCCACAGGCGGGCGACGAGATCCTTGAGGCCCGCCCCCGAGTGTCCGGAAATCCGGAGCGGCGCCTGGTCCAGGCGGGCGGCGCCCCGAGGCTCCTCTCCGGGAGCCAGAAGATCGGCTTTGGTCAACGCCACCAGGGCCGGCTTCTCCGCCAGACCCGGCGAGTGGGTCGCGACTTCCCCGCGGAGCAGTTCCAGAACGCGATCCGGCTCCGGCTCGGTGCAGTCTACCATGTAGAGAAGCACCCGCGTCCGCTCGATGTGACGCAGGAATTGGTGACCGAGTCCCTTCCCGCCGCTTGCCCCTTCGATCAGGCCGGGAATGTCGGCCATCACGAAGGAGGCGTAGTCCCCGGCCTGGACGATTCCGAGCTGGGGCTTGAGGGTGGTGAAAGGATAGGCCGCGATCTTCGGGCGGGCGGCGCTCAAGGCGGCGAGCAGCGTCGACTTTCCGGCGTTGGGCAAACCGACCAGCCCTACGTCGGCGATCAGCTTCAGAGTCAACCGCAAGGTGCGGCGCTCGCCGACCCCGCCGTCCTCGGCCCGCCGCGGCGCCTGGTTGGTGGGCGTGGCGAAGTGCTGGTTCCCGCGGCCCCCCCGCCCGCCGACGGCGACGACCAGGCGCTGGTCCGGCTACGTGAGATCGCCGAGCAGCTCGCCGGTGTCCTCGGCGAAGACCTCGGTGCCCGGCGGGACGCCGACCTCCAGATCCGGTCCGCTCCGGCCGGTGCAGTTGGAACCGAGACCGTGGCGCCCGCGCTCGGCCCGAAAGACCGGGCGGTTGCGAAAGTCGAGCAGCGTGTGGAGGTTCGGGTTGACCACCAGCACGACGCTTCCGCCGCGGCCGCCGTCCCCGCCGCAGGGACCGCCGTTGGGGCGATACTTCTCGCGCAGGAAGGCGATACACCCATGGCCGCCGGAACCGGCCTCGACCCGGCAGCGGACCTCGTCGACGAAGAGTGCCATGGCGTCCTAGGGTTTCTTCTTTCCCGGAGGGGACGTGTCCGACGTGGCGGGTTTGGCCGCGGGCTTGTCCTTGCTCCCTCCCGAGGAGGACGCGGCGCCGTCGCCGCTCGACTCGGACTTGGCCTTTTTCTTGTACTCCGCGCTCCGATAGTCGGTCTCGTAAAACCCGCTTCCTTTGAAAATGATCCCGGCCCCGGTGCCGATCAGACGCTTGACCCGGCGGGATCGGCACTTGGGGCAGGTCTTGACCGGAGGATCGGTCATGGACTGGAATTTCTCGAAGTGGTGGCCGCATTTGCGACACTCGTATTCATAGGTCGGCATGATCGATGATTCCTCCTCGTGGAACGGGGCTCACCCGGCGAGAACCGCCGCCAGACCGCGCCTGAGCCGGCGGAGTCCCTCGGTCAGGCGGTCGTCACCGATGGCGAACGAGAGGCGCAGATGGTCGTCGGCGCCGAATCCGGCGCCCGGAACCACCGCCACCCCGTCCTCCACCAGACGGGCGGCCAGGGGGACCGAGCCCCCGGCGCGCCGGACCGCCTCGCGCACCCGGGGAAAAGCATAGAAGGCTCCGTGGGGCGCGTCGATCTCGACGCCCTCCATGGTTTCCAGCTCGCGGAGCACCAGGTCCCGGCGCCGCTCATACACCGCGCACCGGGCCGCCACCTCCTCCTCGGGTCCCGCCAGAGCGGCCAGGGCCGCGGCCTGGGAGATCGAGGCGGGGTTTCCGGTGGTCTGGCCCTGGAACTTCGTGATCGCCCGCATCGCCTCGGCAGGACCGGTCATGAACCCGATTCGCCAACCGGTCATGGCATGGGACTTGGAAACGCCGTTCACGGTGAAGGTCCGCGCCGCGATCTCGGGGCCGAGGGAGGCGGGGCTCACCGCCCGGCGGCCGTCGAACACGAGACGGTTGTAAATCTCGTCGGACAGCATCAGGAGCCCGTGGTCGAGACAAAACGTCGCCAGGGCATGCACCTCCTCCGGCGTGTAAAGCTGCCCGGTCGGGTTGTTGGGACTGTTGAAGATGAGGAGGCGGACGGACGGGCCAAGGTGGGCGGCGAGGTCCCCCGGCGTGACCCGCAACCCCGAGGCGGGAAAAACCGGCCGAGGAACGCCCCCGGCGAGCTTGACCTGCTCCGGGTAGCTCACCCAGTAGGGTGCCGGGATCAGCACTTCGTCTCCGGGCTCCAGAACCGCGGTCAGGGCGTCATAGAGGGCGTATTTGGCCCCGCAGGAGACGACGGTCGTGGCCGGCTCGGCGGGAACGCCGCAGACGTCCCGGAAGAACGCCGCCGCCGCCTCGCGCAGAGCGAGCGTCCCGCCGGCGGGGGTGTAGCGAGTCTCGCCCCGGTCGGCGGCCTCGGCGGCGGCCCGGCAGACCTCCTCCGGGGTATCGAAGTCCGGCTGCCCCGCGCTGAGGTTGACGATGTCTTTCCCCGCCGCGGCCAGTTCCTGGGCCTTGGCGTCCACGGCAAGCGTCATGGATTCCCCGAGTGCCGCCAGGCGCGACGCGATCCGCACCGCGCTCATGACCGGAACTTTCCCTCCATCCGCGCCAGGACCGAAGGCGGCACAAGGCCGCTCACGTCCCCACCGAGGCGCATGACTTCCTTGATGACCGAGGAGTTGAGATAGGAGTACTTGGCGCTCGGCATGAAGAAGAGAGATTCGACCTCCGGATCCAGGCGACGGTTCATGAGGGCAAGCTGAAACTCGTAGTCGAAGTCGCTCACAAAACGCAGCCCGCGGATGATGGCGGAGGCGCCGCGTTTACGGGCGAGATCGATGAGCAGGCCGTCGAATCCGAGGACCTCGACCCCGTCGATGGATTCGGCGCAGGTCTCCACCATGGCCACCCGTTCCTCGACCGTGAAGAGGGTGTCCTTGTGGTGACCCCGGGCGACCGCGATGATGACCCGGTCCAGGATTCGCCGCGAACGGCGAATGATGTCGAGATGACCCTCGGTCACCGGATCGAAGGTTCCGGGAAAGATCCCGATTCGCATAACGTGTCCTCCAGGGCCGCCGACATCCGGGACGCGGGAGATTCCCCTCAACCGGCGTTCGCGCGGGTCAGGAAGGATAGCGTTGTCTCCCCGTAGTGTCGAGAATCCCGCAAGGTCCACGCCGAATGCGCCGGCCGGACGGTGCGCTCGTGTTCCACGGCCAGGAGCCCCGCCGCCGTCGGAAGGTCCTCTTCCGCCAGGCTCTCCAGGAGCCTGCCACGAGGTTCCGGCGGTAGGGAGGGTCCGCCAGGATCAGCGCCGGTGGGTTCCCGGCATCGACCCACCGGTGGGGGTGAAACACATCCGCCGCCGCGACCCGGACCCGGTCCGCGGCCCCCTCGAGGCGCGCCAGGTTGGCTTCCAGGGTCATCAGAGGCTTTCGGGCCTTCTCGACGAACAGCACCCGGGCCGCCCCGCGGCTCAACGCCTCGATGCCGAGCGCCCCGCTCCCGGCGAAGAGATCCACGACCGTCGCGTCGCGGACCCGCTCTCCCAGGATCGAAAACCAGGCTTCCTTGACCCGGTCCGCGGTGGGACGCACCTCGCGCCCGGCGGGCACGGTCAGCCGGAGACCCCGATACCGTCCGGCGACCACGCGCACGCCCCTAGCCCCCATGGCCGGAAACTCCCTTCGGTCTCTCATCACAAGGACGTAACCTTTTATAGTTTAGCATGTTTTGGTGATACTTTAATGATCTGCGTGAAGTTGTAGGGCCTGAACGACCGCCGCCGCCACGGCGTCGACGGAACGACCGTCGGTGCGGAGCCGCACCTCGGCCACCGCCGCGTACAGCGCCTCCCGAGCTTCGAGGAGACCCGCGAGCACCCCCTCCGGGTCCTCGCCCCGCGCCAGGGGACGGTGGTCGGTCCCGGCGATGCGCCGCGCCGCCTCGGCCGGCGAGACGAGCAGCCAGACCACCCGGCACGCTCCCAGGAGGCGGCGGTTGCGCGGGCGCAGGACAATGCCTCCCCCGGTGGCGAGGATCGGCGCCGGCCTGGCCCGAAGCTCGGCTTCGAGGGCCCGCGTCTCCCTCTCCCGAAAGGCCGCTTCCCCCTCGGTCGCGAACAGGGTGGCGATGGAACCGCCGGCTTCCGCTGCCACGACGGCGTCGAGGTCGACCGCCCGACGACTCAGGCGGGCGGCGAGGCGGGCGGCGACCACCGTCTTGCCCGCCCCCATGAGCCCGATCAGGGCGATCGGTTGTTCTTCCGCAGCGTCGACGATCACAACACACCTCTTCGGACGGATCGGACCGGCCTCGCGGGGGGGCGCTCCCCCACCTCCGGGCAAGCCTAGCAGGGGAGCCCGCCCTTTTCGATCACCGGAGCGACCCGAACACAGAGACGCCGCCGGCCCGAGGACCGGCGGCGTCGGCTGTATCCCGGAGCGAAGCGATCAGTTCTCTTGAGAAGCGAAGGAGCTGATGATTCGGGGGGTCACGAAGATCAACAGTTCGCGCTTCTCCTTGATCTTGCTGGTGCCGCCGAAGAGACTCCCCAGGATGGGCAGGTCCTTCAGGACCGGAATACCCCGTCGCAGGGAGGTCTCGTTGGAGCGGATCAGGCCGCCGATCACCGCGGTCTCGCCATTGCCGACCATGACCCGGGTGTCCGCCTCCGAGGTGTTGATGATCACCCCGCCCTGCACCGTAGCCTGAGACGCGAGGTCCGAAACCTCCGGGTGCAGATCGAGGGTGATCCGGTTGTTGTCGTTGATGTGCGGGTTCACCAGCAGGGTGATGCCGATGGTCACCAGTTCCGTCACCGCATTCCCGGCCTCGTCGAGAACGATCAGGGGAATTTTCTTGCCGACAAGAATCTTCGCCTCTCGGTTGTTGACCGTGGTGATCCTCGGGTTGGAAATGATGTTGGCCTTGTTCTCGGATTCCAGGGCCGAAATGGCGGCGGTGACCGAACCCCAGGACTTGACCAGACCGAAGCGCACGTCGGCGGCAGGGTCGATCACCGTGTTGGAGCCGGCGGTGAACTCGAGGGATCCGTCGGCTCCGTTGAGCTGACCGGCGCCCCAGAGCACGCCGAGGTCACGCGAGTAACGGGCGTCCACTTCCACCAGCTTGGCCACGATTTCGACCTGGGGCGTCTGGGAGTCGAGATGCTGGATCATCTCCACCACCGCCTCCACCCGGGGGCCGATGTCGGTCACGACGAGGGAGTTCGTCCGCTCGTCCACGTCGATCACCCCGCGCGGGGTGAGCGACTTGGCGACCGTCTCCTTGAGCTCGACGGCGTTCGCGTAGATCACGTTCACGATGCGCGTGGTCAAGGGCATCACGTCTTCCATCTGCTTGGCGGCCGTCCCCCGGTCCAGTTCCTCCTTGCGAAGGTTCTTCTCGGTGTCCACGCGGATGATGCCGTTGTCCTCCCGATACCACAGGTGGGCGCTCTGGAGCACCATCTCCAGGGCATCGCCCCAGGGGACGTTCTCCAGGTGGAAGGACACCGGATCTCCCAGCTCCTGGGAGACGTCATAGCCGACCACGATGTTGGCGCCGCTGTACTCGGAGATCGAACGCAGCACCGTGTAGATATCCGCACCCTGGACGTCCAGGGAAACCCGCGCTCCGCCCCGGGCCCCAAGGCCCTGCTGCTCTTCGACTCCGAAGCTCGCCACCGAGGGAGCGTCCCCGCGCTCGTAGTCCTTCTGGTAGACCGGGTGCATGGGATCGGAGAACTCGAACTTCTCCTCGGCCGGGGTGAGGGAGAAGTCATCCTTCGACGCGTCGGATTCCGGCGCCTCGACCGAGGGATCGCCCTCGGTCCAGCTGCTCCCCTCCTCGGGATGAATGATGATATCCAGGCCGCCGTCGGTCTCCACGACTTCGGGTTGGGCCGCCTGGCTGAGGGTGACCATGAGGCGGGTCACCGAATGGTTCCCCGCGCCCTTCCAGACGTCCGCCTGAATCGACTGGGCCAGCCCCGTCCCCGCCGGCATGGCGCCTACGCTCATGCCGTCCACGCCGATGCAATCCAGCACGAACCGCGCGGGATCGCTCAGGGTGAAGTGATCGAAGTCGACCGGCCCATCCAGCGCCACGTGGATCTCGGTGGTCTCCCCTTCGGAGTCGACCGAGACTCCCGTGAGCGTCACGGCTTGCGACATGCCCGCAGTGGCCGTCGCGCCCGCGATCAGCAGGGCGAACGTCCGGGCCGCGGCGCCCAGTTTACTGCGCATCATAGCTACCCTCTCCTTCGTTCAGATAGATGGTTACGTTCGACGTCTCTCCGAAGAAATAGTGCTGGACGGTCAGGCTGGTCTGCGTGATTCGCAGGACCCGGCCATAGACCACCTTGTCCCCTTCCCGCAGGATATGGGAGTGGTGTCGCTTGTCCTCGACCACGGCGAACCGGTCCTTCTCTCCCCAAACCACGCCTACCATCTTGATTTCGCCGACATCCAGCAGGTCGTCGTCTTTCGCCTTGGAGAACGCGCCCTTGAGCAGGGAACCGAAGGGGTCCCGACGCCCGAAGCTCGAGTAGAAGTACTGTTCGCGATTGAGCAGGAGGTCGTCGATCACCTGGCCCTTGAGGGCGGGCTTCTCCTTCTTCGCCGGTTCCTTACCGCCGCCGGTTTCCGCCGCGAAGGCCGGAGCCGCCGCCGTCGCCGCGAGGGCGACTACGAAAACCGACCGCAGGAGCCTTTTATTCGCCATGATCGTTTCCTCCCTGGGTCGTTCCGCCGGGCGTGGTGGTCGCACCGGGCGCGCCGGGCGGGACTGCGTCGTTCAAGGTATAGGCGGTCGCGGTGAAGCTGGCCGTCACCGTCTCCAGAGGCTTGTCGTCGTCGTCCGCTGCGTCCAGGCGGACGCCGGACACGTTCACGATGCGGTCCAGGTTGGCGATCTCACTGAGGAAGGTGCCCACCTGGTGGTACCCTCCCGAGACACGCACCTCAACCGGAGCCTCCACGTAGACTTCTCCGGGAACGGTCGGCATGGGCCGGAACAGCTGAAAGGCGACGCCGGCCTGGCGTCCGACCAGGGAGATCTGACGCAGCAGGTCGGCCACCTCGCGCTGCTCCGGAAGCAGCTTGGAGACCACCTCCCAGCGCCGACCGAGGATTTCGTACTGATGTTCCACCTCTTCCCGGTTGTTGAGCGTCTGGCGGGCCTTGCTCAAGTCGGCGGAGAGCTTCTGGAACTCCCCCTCGAGCTGCTGCCGGTCCTCGGCCAGGGCCCGGTGCCCGAAGGGCACGAAGGTGCTGAAGAAGTACACGTAGATCACCATCACCGAGAGGATCCCCACGATGATGTATTTCTGGGTGCGTGGGTTCTGAAGATCCATGGTCTAGTTCCCCTCCGTGGGGACGGCGTCCGCGGTGAAATCCGTGGGCGTTTCGTCCGGAGTCAGGTCGGCGGTGATCGCGAATTTGATGACCTCCCGCCCGTCGATATCGCCCCGCTCGGTCTGGGCCAGATCGATTCCCGAGAACATCGGGGAGCGCTCCAACCGCATCATCATGTCGGCGACGATGAGGTTGGAGAACGTGACGCCGCTGATGGCCAGCCGTCCGGGACCGGCCTGGCTGACGCCGGTGAGCCACAGGTAGGACGGAATGTGGCGGCTGAGATCGTCCATGACGCGGACGGCCAGGAACCGGCCCTCGTCGAGCTGGGAAATAACGTCAAGCCGCCGCTCCAACTCCTCGCGCTTGGCGGTGAGACGGTTCACCCGGTCGACCTGGGGCTGGAGGGCGCGAACCTCTTCCTGGACCTCGGCCACGTCGGTGCGAAGGGTGTTCAGCTTGCTCCGCTCCAGGGCCCAGCTCGCGCCGACCAGGAGCAGGACGAGGGGCAGAATGGCGAAGGGAACCAGGGGACCGAGATTCGGCGCCGACCGTTTCCGTCCGGATACCCGTTCTTCCCGGGGCAGAAGATTGATCCTGATCATCGATCGTCGACCTTTCTCATGGCGAGGCCCAGCCCCACGGCTAGGCAAGGAGTCACTTCCTCGGGCCTCTGGCTTCCGAACAACACGGGGTCGAAGTGGATCCGTCGCAGCGGATCGGTCACCTCGACGGGCGACTCGTGACGGCCGGTGAGGAACTCAACCAGGCCAGGAATGCGGACCCCCCCTCCGGTGAGGAGGATCCGGTCGATGTTCTCGGTCTCACCGGCGGACTTCAGATAAAGGATCGACCGTTCGATGGCGACCGCCAGGTCCTCGGCCACGTTTTCGATCACGCCCTTCATGTCGAAGGCGGGCTGCTCCTCCCCCCGAACCGCCGCCACCGCCTCCGCATGACTGACATTGAATTCCTTCTGGAGGGCGTCGATGAAGTTCGACCCTCCCAAACTCACGTCCTGGGTGTAGAGAGGCATGCCGTTCTGAATGATGTTGATGTTCGAGATCTCGGCTCCGATGTTCACCATCGCCACGACTTCTTCCGGAGTGAAGTCGTAGTTGAGATCGATGATGTTCTGCACCGCGAACGCGTCGACGTCGATCACCATCGGGTTCAGTCCCGCCTGCCGGATGAGGTCGGCATGGGCCACCAGGTGTTCCCGCTTGGCGGCGACCAGGAGAACGTCCATCTGCTTCGGGTCCGAGTTCCCCTCGAGAATCTGGAAGTCCAGTGAGACGTCGTTGATGTCGTAGGGGACGTGCTGCTCGGCCTCCCACTGGATCGCCTCTCGGGCATCCTCCGGAGCCATGCGCTCCATCTGGATCTTCTTGACGATGACGGCGCGGCCGGAGACCGAGGTCACGACATCGGTGGCCTTCATCTTCTTCGACTCGAACAGGTTTTGGATCGTCTCCACCACGAGCTGACGATCCATGATCTCGCCGTCCACGATGGCCTCGGGGAGGAGGTCGGCGGTCCCGTAGTCCTGAAGATAGACCTCGCCGGCCCGGGTCTCGACCTGGACCACTTTGATCGAACTGGATCCGATATCCAGGCCGACCATGGATTTCTGGCGCTTGAAAAACATTCGCTTACCAGCCTCTCTGCGGTGATTTTCGGACGGCATCCGCGGAATCGGACGGCACTACCGACCCCTGCCCCCCGATAACTTCCTGCCGTACGCGACGGTGTTTCATCCGGTCCTTGACCATCCGGGATCTGCCCTGGATTCTTTGAGACGCCGGCCCCGACGTCGGCGTCGTATCCTCCTCCGGTCCCCCGCCGATCGTGCGTCCCGCCTCGGCGTTGGGTACCTTGACCCGATGGACCCCTTCCCGGGGTCCGATCAGTAGATCGGTGGCGCCGGTGAAAGCTTTAGGAAAAAGGCCCCTTCCCAAGGGCACCCTGCAAGCCGTGGGGTATCTAGCCCTGGCTTTTGTCCTCTCCGGCTGGGCCGCCGACCTGTCCCGGAAAGCCGCCGACGGGGCCCTCACCCCCCCCCTCGACGACACCTTCATTTACCTCCAGTACGCCCGCTCGGCGGCCTCGGGAGCCCCTCTGGAGTACCAACCGGGGGCGGCTCCGACCCGCGGTGCCACCAGCCTCCTCTACCCTCTCCTCCTGGCTCCCTGGGCCTCCGGCGGGGATCCCGACCGCCTGGTCTGGGTCGCCTGGGCCTACGGGGTGCTTTTCCTGGCCGGATGCGCCTTGGCCGCCGATCGCTGGGCCGCCCGCGCCCTCGGCCCACCCGATGGCTGGGTCGCCGGAGGCCTCGTCCTCTTGAACGGCCACTTCGTCTGGGGCACCGCAAGCGGCATGGACATCGGTCTCTATGCCTTCTCGCTGACCGCCGTCGCGACCGCCGCCGCGTGGTACCTGGACGCCCCCACCGCCCGGAGCGGCCTTCGGCGCCTCACGGTGCTCGGCGGCCTCCTTCTCCTTCTCGGCCTGGCCCGACCCGAGGGGATCCTGATCGGAGGGCTGGTTGCGGTTGGCCTCCCCCTGGCCGGCCGGGCACCGAACAGCCGCCGGGCCCGCTGGGCGGCGATCCTTCCCCCTCTGGCGGCGGCGGCGGTGACCGTCGCCGTCACCCTGCTCGCCCTCGGCCACCTGGGTTCCAACACCCTCGAGGCGAAGGCGATCTGGAGCGAACAGCGCCCGGACGTGCGGGCGGCGGTCCTTGCCCGTCTCCCCTGGGTGGCGGGCCGCATTTCGTTGGCTCTCTTCAGCGACTTCACTTCGACCGCCTACGGTTTCGGGACCCGCCACCTCCTGCGTGGCCTTCTCATGGGAGGGGCGGCACTCTCCCTGGTTTCCGCATTCCGCCGTCGGAACCACGCGACCTCGGTGCGCTTCGTACTGGCGATGGTCGCGGCGGGGCTCCTGACCGGGCTCATCCCCGCCGGCTTCAACGCCCATTACAACCGCTACCAGATTCCCTATGTCCCTCTGGCCCTGCTCCTCGCGCTCCACGGCTGGGGGCGACTCCTCGCGAACCGGCGTCGACTTCGGTGGGCTCCGATCCTCCTCCTCGCGGTCCTCTCGCTTCCCGGCCTCGTCCGCCAGGTCCGGCTCTTCGGGCTCAACGCGGGCAACATCCACGATCACCAGGTGGCTATGGGACACTGGATCGACGGCCACCTCCCTCCCGACGCGGTGGTCGGTCTCAACGACGCCGGAGCGATCTCCTACTACGGGAACCGCCGGGTGGTGGACCTCGTGGGGCTGGTGACCAACGGCTCCGCGCTCCCGAACCGGGCCGGCCCCGGGTCGATTTTCGAATGGCTGGAAGCCCTCCCGCCGAGGGAGCGCCCCACCCACTTCGCGATCTTTCCGTCTTGGTATCCCTACCTGCGGCACACCAGTCTGATCGGCCGCAAGCTGGTCCAGTTCACCCTGGGTCGAAACACGATCTCCGGCTCGGACGTGGAGGCGCTCTACGAGGCAAACTGGTCCCACACCGGCGGCAACCGGCTCATTCTCCGGGCACCCCTCGTGGAGAGCTGGGGTTTTGCCGTGGTGGATTCCCTGGACGTGGCCGATCTCGCCAGCGAGCGCGCCCACGCCTACCGTGCCTGGCCGACCTGGCGCTCCAGCCTGCGCGAGTTCGCAGTGCAGGGAATTCCCCGGCGGCTCCTGATCGAGGGCGGACGCCAACCCTTCCGGGGGGAACGGTTCCGTATGCGGTGCCGGAAGGGGGAACCGGCGGTCCTGGTGCTACGGACCGAGGCGTTCCGGCCCTTCCGCCTGGAGGTCCGCGTCGACGGCCGGCGCCTTGGCCAGTGGTCCATGGAAACCGAACCGGTGACCTGGATCGAGCCGATGTTCCAGATTCCCGGGGACGCGCTGACCGGAGACACGGCGACGATCGAGTTGACCCAGCCCGACAGCCTCCCTCCCTATGCATCCTTCCATTACTGGCTGCTGCAATAGGGAGGAGCCATCCGACCACCCCGGCGACCGACTCAGTAGCCGGGAGCTCCGGCCAGCTTCAGGTAGGCGTGGATGATCCGAGGACCCCAGATGTAGACCACGAGTCCCACCGGGGCCAGGAAGGTCCCGAAGGGAAGCATAGTCTTTCGCCCCCCCTTGCCGACGATCATCAGGAGCACCCCCGCCACCGACCCGCCGGCGGCGGCGAGGAGAATCGTGAGAAGCATTCCCTGCCAGCCGAGAAACGCCCCCAGCATGGCGGCAAACTTGACGTCCCCGCCCCCCATGCCGTCGTTTCCGGTTGCCTTCTCGTAGGCCCAACCCACCCCGAAGAGGAACGCGAACCCCAGGACCGTCCCCAGGATGGAGTCCAGCCAGGTGACCGAAGTAACCCGGGTGGCGAGAAGACCGAGAGGAATCCCGCTCAGGGTGATCGTGTCGGGAATGATGTAGGCGTCGAAGTCGATCAGGGTCACCACCACCATGGCGGCGGCGAAGTAGAGGGCGGGCAGGAGCTCCCAGGTCAGACCGTAGTGCCGGGCCAAGAACGCGAAGAGACCGGCGGTGAGGGCCTCCACCGCCGGGTAGCGGAGGGAGATTCCGGCCCGACAGGTGCGGCACTTCCCTCCCAGATAGAGCCAGGCGAGGACCGGGACGTTGTCGTAGAAGTGTATTCGGGTGCCGCAACTCGGGCACGAGGAGGGCGGGAACACCACCGAAAGCCTTCGGGGAATCCGGTAGATGCAGACGTTCAGGAACGATCCCAGAACCGCCCCGAAGGCGGCACCCGAAACCAGGGCAAACCAGGCCGGAATCGCTGCGCTCATCGGACCAACCCGCCGCGCCGGGAGTCGATCCGCGATTCCAGCCGGGCAATCTTCTCTTCCGCCATCTTGATCATGGTCGGGTTCTCCGTACGTTCCAGGTACTCCCGCCAAAGCAGGAGGGCGGCTTCCGGGCTGCCGGACTTTTCGGCCATGAACGCGGCGAAACGGGAAGCATAGTCGGGGGC